>JAEEGF010269577.1_pt1 | contig 10605 bp, 7 predicted proteins | sample 9134171 | NCBI WGS metagenome assembly JAEEGF01 (sample SAMN16246542, study PRJNA631951) | gut metagenome | biome: gut microbiome; feature: rumen; material: AP-attached | host: Bos | place: Iran: Karaj | collected 2018-10 | reverse complement strand
CTGCTGACCGACAAGGACCTTGCTCAGTCCATGCGCGACCAGTATGGACAGGCCGATTTCACAGCCGAGGCACTCGCCATCATCGACGCGATGACCACAGGCGACAAGACCGACATCTCTCCCCAGCTCCGCGACCAGTTCTCCAATGCGGGAATCAGCCATGTGCTCGCCCTTTCGGGATTCCACCTCACCATCATCGTGTCGCTTATCGACATCTTGCTGCTCAGAGGACTTTTCACAAGAAGATGGCGACAAATCACCGCGTTGCTCGTCATTCCGTTTATTTGGCTCTTTGCCTTTGTCGCCGGATTCCCTCCGTCGCTCGTCAGGGCAACCATCATGTGTAGTGTGTTTCAGATTGCGCTGGTCATCGGGCACGGACAGCAGCTGAAGAACGCGGCGGCGATTGCCGGATTTTTCATGATTGTCGCCAATCCCATGCTCATCATGAATCTGGGATTCCAGCTATCCTTTCTCTCCATCATCGGCATCGCGGTGATGGGAGCTCCTTTATGCACATGGCTGGGACAGAAGACGGGACGATGGGCGATCTTTCTCGACATCATCTGCATTTCCGTCACCTGCACGCTCTTCACGTTCCCTGTCGTTGCCTATCATTTCGGTAAAGTGCCGCTTTATTCCATCCTGAGCAACCTTGCTGTGTCGGTCATCGCCACTCTCTTCATGTGGGCAGCTGTCCTGTGGTGGATTTTCTCCTGGTGGACCATCGTGTGCGGATGGCTCACAACCCTCATCAACTGGCTCACAAAAGCCATGGTGCTCGTGGCGGACAAGGTGTCCGGGCTTCCAGGTGCTGTGGTCAACTACCGGCCGAACATCTGGGAGGTTGTGATTATCTACGTCATCATCTCGTCCTTGCTGTTTTTCGTATATAACAAAAAACGGAAATACCTGGGTATTTCCGCTGCTTTATTACTATCATTGCCGTTCATCCATTTTATTTTCTGATAACGTTTGTGGTCAGGTGATCTGCCGTGTCCCATCCCTCAGCATGGCTGAACCATTCCTTCGCACTGTGAAAGCCTTCCGTCTCTTTAGCGGCACAGAAACTTACAAAATAATGAAAGTTCTGCTGACCGCTCTTTCCGATGACAATCAGGTAGTTCAGCTCGTCAGTCAACACCTTGTAGATATATTCTTCGGGAACACGCACAGCCAGACCTACGGGCTCGGGAGGAAACTGTTCTTTCTTGCCCATCTCGGGGTAGTCGGAACCCCAAGATACGGCCAGTCCGTCGGGCTTCACATAGCCCTCAGCAGCGATTCCGCCGTTCGACTGCCGGGCTTCATCGCTCACACCGATTTTCTGAACGCCGGTGCAAAGAAATGGTGTCTCCATCGGACGATCTAAATGAATATCGACTCTCACCTCCCGGTGGCCGGCATAGAGGGTATAGACGGTTCGCACATCATAGGGCAGGGAAGCTCCCTCAATCTCAACACCGCGGTCGGTCAGCTCAACTACAGTGCGGACCGGTCCGAACGATATAATCCGCTGGCCGCGCGTGCGCACCTTCTTCCAGTTCATGGCGCTTGTCCCGTCCCAGAGTTTCAGACTGCCGCAGCCCACACTCTGTCCTGCCCACAGCACGTCGTTGCCGTAACCTTCCGACTGCTGATCGGAAGTCGTGTAGAAGCCTGTGTCGTAAAGCTCCAGACGGTGTGACTTCTTGCCATAGAGATCGATGTTCTGACGCTCGTCGAAATAGATCCGGTAGGCGGTCAGCTCCGATTCAAATGCCACACCATGGTGATAGAGGTCGTTATACAGGTAGCTGTTGCCGGGAGCCTCAAGGCACGTGATATAAGGGTGGTTCTTCTTCTTGTCGTCGAGCTGCATGTCGGCATAGACGCGTGGGATAGCTAGGGAAGCGTAGGTGTTCTCTGAAGACAGGACGATGTCGAATTGCTTCGTCTCGTTGCCCAACAGATTGCACACAAAACACAGTTCGTCTTTCCTGCCGTCGTTGTCCATGTCGTCAAGTTGACGGTCCACAACTGAATGGCCTTGCATCACACTGGCGCTGCGCACAGCAAAGTCAAGCCCTGCCAGCTCCTTCAGCCGTATGACGACCGGAGCGTCCTTCTGGGCTTTTCCGCTGTTGTTCTTCACGCTTAATGTTGCCTTGTATTCTGCTCCAAGCACCACGGTGGGAAGCAGCATCAGCAAATATATCAGATGTCGCCTGACTTTCATTGTTCTATGTTCTATGCCGTTAATTATTATGTGTGAAAAATGTAATCCTTGTGTGGACTTACTTTTCACTATTCACTTTTCACTTGATTCAACTTTCGCAAGTATTTGAAAATGCTGATAATTATTAAGTTCTGTTTATTTTGAGTGATTCTAATATCGATTTATCATTGGCAAAACTATCGTCCACGAGCCTCAGGCTCGTTAACTCCTTTTTTAACTTCCGAACCACCTGCATAAATCTTACATCTTACATAATTAAATCTTTAAATTAACTCGGCTTCCTTTTTTACTTCCGAAACTTGAATTACTTGAATTATCTCATTCCTCGCTCAGCACCAGCGTCTTGATCCAGTCTTGAAGCACACCTTTGTAACGGCTCTGTGAGTCGGATATCAGGATGATGGTCTGACTGCCGTCTTCTAGTTTCGGACCGAGGCACATGCCCTCGTAATTTGCCCAGTTCAGGCCGTTGAATGACATCGTGGTGCTGCATGACCAGAGAAGTGTCTTAGTCAGAAACAGACTCTGTGAGTTCAGCACATCACTCTTGCCCAATGCGGTTCCCACACTCGGATCAACTAGGTATAGTTTGGTCTTTGTCCATGCGCCATACTTGATTTTTGGGACGAATGCTTCACGTTCCATAATCAGCAGGCGGCCGTCGTCAAGAGCTTCGATGTCGCTCACGCCAATCACGTAACTCGAGGCGTTTTTCATGTTTTCAGGCGATTCTGCTTTATAGGCATATTCGCGCAGTTTGTTGAAGTCCGTGTCGTAGGCGGTCAGACGAAGCATGTTCGCCACACCGTTCGTGCTCTCGCTGAAGTTGCCCTCATTGTCTGTCTTGAATGTACTCTCAGACATCGTCCAAAGCAGTTTGCGCGACTGGTCAAAGCATAGCGACTCCATGCCTAAGTTCGTACGAGCGTCGGGCATTAGGTTGCCGCTGCGCAGACCGGTAGTCTTACCTTCGAGTGTGAACTCCACAATGCTGTTGTTGCGCTCACCGCCGATATACAGCGTGTTACGGATAGGATTGTAGGCGATGCACTCAGCGTCGCGACCAACTGTTTCGGAGTGATAGAATCCGATGTTCTCAACCGACTGAATCTCACCGCTGACAGGATCTATGTTGATGTTGAACTTGTAAAAGCCGTCATGGCTCTCGTTGTCCGACACTACGGCGTAGGTGTTCTCGCCTATGCGGGTGATACCGCTGTAGTCGCCTTTGGGCACGTATTTCTTCAGGTTTACTGAACGGTTTTCGCGGATAGTCATGGATTTCGTCTGGGATTTGATGGTCATGCTCCCTGCCATTGTCAGGAACATGAGGGTTAGAATGAATGATTTTTTCATTTATGGGTTTTTAAGTAAAACTATTATAATAACTCGCTATTGTTGATAAAGGAGATTATAAAATGATAAAATGTCTAAATACTCAAATAAATCGGAAAACTTTGGAGCAGCGAGCGCAGAGCCGAACTTGTTCGAGCTATGCCGAGTCGTGACAAAGTTTATGAAATAAATCATAAATAGAAAATAGTAAATGAACTCGTCTTCTTGTCTTCTTGATTTTATTTTGCTAAGTTACAACTTTTTTCTTAATCAAGCTCCCTTTATGCGTAATAATCGCCTTTTTTTTCATATCTTTGCATAAAATTTGGATTTTTTTACGTTTATATCAGATTACAATTATATTTTAAGTTAGTTTTAAGACAATTGACAATTTAAGTTGCAAGAACGGATTTCCAAGCATTTGTCTCGTCTTCTGTCTTCTTGACTTCTTATCTAATCGTCTTCTTATATAAAACCATGTACGATTTTGGTGCACTTTACGGAAAGAAGATTGCATACACCACGCTGGGATGCAAATTGAACTTCGCGGAGACTTCTGCTATCGCCAACCAGCTCAAGGCATACGGGGCTGTGAAGGCTGGGGCAGGGGAGCAGGCTGACGTTGTCATCGTCAACACCTGCACCGTCACTGAGGTCGCTGACAGGAAAGGACGTCAGGCCATTCACAAAATCATCCGCCAGCATCCGAATGCTATTGTCGTCGTAACGGGCTGTTATGCACAGCTAAAACCCGACGATATCGGACAGATTCTGGGGGTGGACATCGTTATCGGGGCAGAGCAGAAAAGCCAGGTGGTACCTATGATTCTCATGGCTATCGACAGGAAAAACGCTCAGCAGCCGCTAATGGAGTTGGCTGAAAACGATGACAAGTCCTTTTTCCCGGCTTGCTCTAAAGGAGACCGCACACGCTATTTCCTAAAAGTACAGGACGGATGTAATTATTTCTGCACCTATTGCACCATCCCGTTCGCACGTGGGAGAAGCCGTAACGGTGCCATCAGCGACATCCTCCGGCAGGTGCGTGAGGTGGAAAGAGAAGGAGGAAAAGAAATAGTTATTACGGGTGTCAATACCGGTGATTTCGGACGGTCCACAGGAGAGCATTTCATCGATTTGCTCCGTGAGATGGATAAGGTGGAGGGTATCGAACGATTCAGGATCTCCTCCATCGAGCCGAATCTCCTCTCTGATGAAATCATTGAGTTCTGTGCACATTCAAGGGCGTTTATGCCACATTTCCATATTCCGCTGCAGAGCGGGAGCGACGAGGTGCTGCGCTTGATGCGCCGTAGATACGACACGCATCTGTTCAGAAATAAGATTCTCACCGTCAAGCAACTCATACCTCATGCGTTCATCGGTGTGGATGTCATGGTGGGGTGCCGAGGCGAGCGACCGGAGTTTTTTGAACGGGCGTACGATTTTATCGACAGCCTCCCTGTCTCCCAGCTACATGTGTTCAGCTACAGTGAGCGTCCGGGCACGAAAGCGCTTGACATCCCGTTTGTCGTCAGTCCGCAGGAGAAGCATCTGAGAAGCAAACGCCTTATCGAACTCTCCGACAGAAAAACCGCCCAGTTCTATCGTCAGTTCATCGGAACTGTACGGCCCGTCCTCTTCGAACATGCCAGAACCGGCAGGATGATGACGGGCTTCACCGACAACTATATCCGGGTGCAGACCGACAACAACCCTCAACTTTACAACACGGTGCAGATGGTACGCCTCACCGACTTTATTCCCGAAAAAGAAGTGATTAAAGGGGTGTTGACATAAATTCCTGTAATTCATGTAAAAAAACTATTTCGTAAAAATTCGTATGAATTCGTTGTAGAATAAATTCAATAAATTCCTGTAAAAAAAAATAAAAGTGAAACTGTCTGTTGTGATTCTTAACTGGAACGGCAAGGAAATGCTGAGAAAGTACCTTCCAGGAGTTATTGCGAATTCTGTGAGCGATGATGTGGAGGTTGTCGTTGCCGACAACGGTTCCACCGACGGCTCAGTCGAGATGCTGGAGAGGGAGTTCCCGCAGACGCCCTTGGTCATACTCGACAGAAACTACGGGTTTGCTGAAGGATATAACATGGCGCTCAAAGACAATCCCGCAGACTATTTCCTGCTCCTCAACTCAGATGTAGAAGTCCGTGATAAGAATTGGCTTACTCCCTTAATCGAATATATGGACGCACATCACGATGTGGCTGCGTGCCAGCCGAAAATCATGGCATTGAATCAGGAGGGATACTTCGAATATGCGGGGGCTGCAGGTGGATTTATCGACAGATACGGATTCCCTTTCTGCCGTGGACGAGTTCTCGCTACGGTGGAGCAGGACCAAGGACAATACGACGACATCAGAGATGTGTTTTGGGCTACGGGTGCCGCTTTATTTATCCGGGCAAAGGATTTCCGGTATGTTGGCGGATTCGACCGACGTTTCTTTGCACACATGGAGGAGATTGACCTCTGCTGGAGGATCAGGGACGCAGGACTTCAGATTGTCTGTATCCCGCAGAGCAAAGTCTGGCATCTTGGAGGGGCTTCGCTCAATCAGGGCAATCCGCGAAAGACCTTCCTCAATTTCAGGAACAACCTCATGATGCTATATAAAAACCTCCCCGACCAGGATCTGGATAAAGTGATGAAAGCGCGCAGGTGGTTCGACTGCCTCGCGGCGCGGAAATTCCTCCTAGCCTTCGACTGGCAGAACTACAAGGCGGTCAGAAAGGCGCGAAAAGAGTTCAAGACGATGATTCCCGATTTGAAGGAGGACCGTGACAACAATGCCCGCAGACGGACTGTCACCAGCATCCCCGAGATAGCCCCTTTCTCCATCATCTTCCAGTATTACTTCCACCGCAAAAAACGATTCTCCCAACTGAATAATTTTACCTGACTAAGATCCCCGTCATTGTAATGAGGCTTATAGAACGTAATGAAGCCCAATAGGACATCGGCTGGGTTTGTGGTCGTCTCGACCGCACATTAGACCGGCGTAGCACGGTCAAGCAATATTCAATTGATTCCCATAATTCTTGAAAAATAATTAAATTGTCCAAATAAATCGTAAATCGTAAATCTTTAAATCGTAAATATATTTAACTTCCTATCCCGCAGGGATATAACTTCCATTTTCGCAGAAAATTAACTCCCATTCCGCAGGAATTAACTCCCATTAAAAACAATGTTATCCCACTGGATTGCCCAAGGAGAGAACGACCGGCAGGACTTCAAATACAAAGTTATGGATGCTGCCAAGCTGGCGAAGTCCGTCTCTGCGTTTGCCAACACCCGTGGTGGCAGGCTGCTCATCGGTGTGCGCGACGACGGGCATATCACCGGTGTCACATCCGAGGAGGAGATTTTCATGATGAGGATGGCGGCGGAGAAATATTGCCAGCCTGCTGTTGAGCCGCTTTTCCAGAATATCAATGTCGCTGGAAAGACGGTGGTCGTCTGCGAGATTCCGCAGGCGCTCGAAAAACCGGTCTGTGCCATGGACGATATCATCATCGACCACCAGACTGCACAAATCAAACCCAAAGGCAGGCCAACCGCCTATATCCGAATCAACGACGAGAATATAGTGGCTTCACCTGTCTTCCTCCAGCTTTGGAAAGATCAGATCAGAGAGGAGGGAACGCTTGTTCATTTCTCCCAGGATGAGAAAGCCGTGATTGAGGTCATTTCAACCGAAGGCGACACCCTCAACGGTATTGTCCGTAAGGCTGCCATCAGCAGAAAGAAAGTAATCAGAATCATCGCAAACCTCATCCGCTTCAACCTCGTCAGCTGGAATTACACCGACAAACAGTTTCTATTTTATGTCAAACCATAATTTCTCCTTGAAAAACAGCATGATTAAATAGTGGAAGCAATGATATTAATCACTGCAACCACATCTGCAATGTCGCTCTTTCCGTCGCCGTTCACATCTGCCTTTTCGTTGACTTCTGTACCGGCAATCACATTGATGATGGCAACCACGTCGGAGATATCAACCTCTTCATCATCATTTAGGTCGCCGGTCATTCCCCCTTTGGGAGACAGCTCCCTTATCTTTTGGAAATAAGCCCACGGTCGCGCTGGCAGATATTCTTCTTTTGAACCGTATGGCACATATAAAACAGCTCTGTCATAAACGCCATATAGCCAGAATGGCCCAAGCATAGAATCTCCATCGTAATCATTGACCGATTTGGCTCCTATTAAAACGGGAAAGTCAAAAACATGACAATAAGAGTCATTGGGATGATTAATCATCACAAATACCTTTTCCAGGTTTGGACAGAGAAAACTGTAGTCACATAACTGTTTGATGGTTGATGGAAGTTTTATCAGTTTAACATGCTCACAATCGCCGAAGGCGTATTCTTCTATACGTTCCACTCCCTCAGATATGATAATGCTCTCGAACGATGTCTCCATGAAAGCTTTCTCGCCGACAGCAATGACTGCATATTCGTCTGCAAATCCAGGGATAGTCAAAGACGCTGGGTGGATGTTTTGTTCATCTGTCTGAACTAAGCCAACAACCATTGCCGTCCTCTCTTGTTCACTTATCACCTTGAACCGCAAGTTCACACCCTCCTCACTTTCCGAGAAAAACTTATCGCCGTCAGTTGCGTACAGACAGAGGGACAGAGAAAAAAATACTATGAAATAGAAAAACTTATCCATTTTTACAAAGATTAGTGCGTAATGATTCTTCATCGTTTTATGGAGTACCATTTATTTGTATATTTGAATTAATTACAGTAGTGCCAGCATCCAATATAATTGTTTTTCCATTCATTTTAATGTTTGCTCCATTAATTAGTACCTCACCTGTTGGTTTTGTCGAAGTGACGGACTTTCCAACAGAAATATTGTTGCCTTTATATGTGCGTGTGTCGTTGACAGTTTCATTTTGAATGAAAACACTATTTCCACAATTGATGATATATGGAATATAGTTGTGTTTGTCAAGACACACCTTAATTTCATCATTTCCAAGTGGATATTCAATATGATTCCCCAAATATGAATCTACATGTTGAGTATTAAGATTGTAAAAAGAGATACGGACGCTGTCTTCTGTCGTTTGAACAAATATAGTATCATTATGAATGTTAACAATAGGATTTGAAAAATGCATAGGTACATCTGTATAAATCATCATGGAGGGATCACCGAAACAATGAAAAATTTCACGTGTGTAATAGTATAATGAATTATGAGAACAATTCATATTAATAAATCCAAAATTGAGAATCTGGGCTAATTCATACAATGGCTCATCATTAGATGTGGGTGTAGGCCAAATGGTGTTGAACATTGCAATAGAAAGAAGGTCATTTAACTGTGAGAAGCTTTCTCTTGTTGCAGCATATATACCAACACAACCTCCATTGTTTTTTTCTAAGAATTTTTTTGCAAAGCAGTCAGGATTTTCATTATATTGCCCAGTTAGGCAATTCATACTGAAAACAACAGGCATTTTATTACCATTCTCTAGTAATGCTATATCATTTGTGGTAAAACACGGATGACTCCATTTCGAAACAATGCCATGATCTCTATGGAATACGTAAAAAGCTCCTTCGTTAATATAATTGATTATGTCAGTTGCATTTCCGTTCCAGTTCACTCTATGTATATCAGTTGAATCTTTTTGAAGATAAACAGGAATCGTATCTCCTCTAAAGAAACGGATTGGATAGTCTGGCGGACTGTATATTGCATAACTTGTCGTCCATCTCAAAGGATAAACCAATGAGTCTGTGTAATATACTCTATCAACGATTTTCCCATGAGTCTCAACATATGCTTTAATCATTTCCGAAGTAGAGGTAAATGCGTTATCTTCTATACTATCTCTTTCAGAAATCCATCCATAACCACCATTCGGTTTTTTCCCCCATCTTTTTTTGTCTTCAAAATATGTACTATGTATGCCTCTCTTATAAAATAATGCTGAAGTCGTCGGATTTTTTTCATATTCTATAATTTTATCAATTATTGTATTTGCGTCATTAAGAGTGGAAACTGGCAATCTTCCAACATAAACATCAATAGTCTGATCATTATCCATAATCGCATAGAATAAATCTGTGACATGGTTATAATTAATACTGTCATTGAGCTGAAAATCTATCATTTTCGCTGGTATCTCACTAATACCACCAATGTTTAAGACATACATAATTGTATCTTGGGTGTAATGTTGTAAGATTGCGTGTTTTACAGAATCTGGTGATGCCCAATGGCTTCTGGACTCTATAAAAACATTCATACCCTTTGTCCTTTTCCATTCAGCAAATCGATCAGCTGCTTCCAAAAGGGAATCAGTCGTTAATATAAGATAAGATCTGTTGTCTTGTTGCGCAAACTCTGAAATTTGTCTTGATTGTTGAATAATACTATCTTCTGAAGAATTATAATTAATCATCAAATTTCTAAAAAAATAGTCAGAGGCGCTTATTCCATTATGTTGAATGTCCTTTTGAGTTATATAACCTCTGATTTTTTCACCATTTTCCTTTTTAAATGTTATTTTATATCGAATGGTAATATATTCCCTAATTATACATCTTTCCATATTATATTGAATAGGTGATAACCTGACCTCTACAATTTTGTGACCTCTATAGCTTTGTGTTGGTCCTTTGTTGACGATGGTATTTGGGAAAAAACCTAAAAATGGGGTTGTCGGAGGAAACGACAGTTCTGATACGTCTTCAGATGTGGGTATTTGTGGGATAGATGGAGATAAAACAAAAGCTGTATCGTTAAATTGACACTCTAATAGCTCTGTTTCTACTGTTGCACCTTGAGGTATAGCAAACCAGTCATAATGAATTGGTATAGCTGGCTCTCCTGTCACGTCGTTTAAGGCAAATCCCGGTATCTTCCAGACCTTGGCACCCGGATGCAGCGGGTCATCCTGATGGAAGCCCCCGTGAAACCGATAGGTCACGATAATGCCGTCATCTGTCGCCTCCACATCTCTCGTGGGTGACAAGCTTTGTCCAATACAGTTCAAT
>JAEEGF011319225.1_pt1 | contig 10606 bp, 9 predicted proteins | sample 9134171 | NCBI WGS metagenome assembly JAEEGF01 (sample SAMN16246542, study PRJNA631951) | gut metagenome | biome: gut microbiome; feature: rumen; material: AP-attached | host: Bos | place: Iran: Karaj | collected 2018-10 | reverse complement strand
CAAGAGCGAGAAAAAGAAGAATGTAGGAACCATCCTTCTTGGTTTCTCGGTTCTCATGTTTGGTATGACAACCATGTCAAGTGCGGTTTCTCCTTTAAAAGAGGGTGATTCCTTCAAGGCATTCCTTACAACATTTTCTAATCCAATAATTGGCTTCCTTGTAGGTATTCTTTTTACAATGGTTATCCAGAGCTCCGCAGGAACCATCGGTGTATTGCAGGCTCTTTCACTTACAGTAGGTATCAAATACAGCATGGCTATTCCTGTCGTTGTAGGCGCAGAGGTTGGAACCTGTATCACAGCTATTCTTTCATCCCTCGGTGCCAACAAGAACGGTAAGAGAACAGCTCTGATGCACCTGTATTTCAACGTTATCAAGGCATCCCTGTTCATGATCATCTTCTATACTGTTAATTCCTTTGTTCACTTCCCTTTTATGGACCAGCAGAGCGGAATGGTGGGCATCGCCGGAATACATACTCTTATCAACCTGGTGGCTACACCTCTTATGTTGCCATTTGCGGGAATTCTTGTCAGCCTGGCGCTTAGGACAATTCCCATCGATGAGAAGGAGAAGAAGGAACAGGAGGAGCACGAGAATATCCGCACTCTGGATGAGCGCTTTCTCAATAACCCGCCCTTCGCCCTTCAGCAGGCAAGAACAGCCGCTGTGGAGATGGCGACCATGTCAAGAGACGCGCTGGTTAAGGCGGTGGGACTTATCAATGACTTTAATCCCGAGATCGCGGAAGAGGTCGACTACCTGGAGAGAAAGGTTGACCGCTACGAGGATCAGCTTGGAACCTATCTTATGAAGATCAACTCCCACCACCTTGGTGAGGAGGACAGCCATACACTTTCAGTTCTTCTGCACTGTATCACAGACTATGAGCGAATCAGTGATCACGCCCTTAACATCATGCAGAAGGCCAAGAACATGGCGGACAACAAGAGACAGTTTTCTCCCAAGGCCCAGACAGAGATGGATATCTTCTCTGCAGCGGTTCAGGAGATTGTGGAGCTTTCACTTCACAGCTTTGAGAACCTGGATATGGATGTTGCCAAGCAGATCGAGCCTCTTGAGGAGACCATCGACGGCATTCAGAAGGAAGTTAAGCGCCGTCACGTAAGGAGACTTCGCAAGGGCAAATGTACCATTGAGCAGGGATTTGATCTCTCAGATATCGGAACAGATTTTGAGAGGATTGCTGATCACTGCAGTAACATCGCAGTAGGTATCATCGAGGTTAACGACGATGCTTATGATGCCCACGGATATCTTGAGGCATTAAAGGCCGGCAAGAGTGACGACTTCGATAAGGCAGTTGATTTCTATCAGAGGAAGTACGAACTTCCTGCAGTAAAATATTAGTGATATAGGTGTCAGAAAGTACGACAGGCGGCCATGCTTGCATGGTGAGCCTGTCGACTTTATGACCCGAACAGGAATGAGGAAAAAAGCAATTTATGCATTTGAAATTGCGATTTCCGAATTCCTGTAGATTTGCGAAAATGACTTTAGTCATGGAGCAAATCGTATATCACCAAAAAACTAGCAAAGGAAACAAGATATGAACATAAGGAAATTATCAAGGCTCACAACCCTCCTGGAGAGTCAGAGGGAGAAGGGCCGGATTCAGGGCTGCGGCCTGGTGGTGGAACACAAGGGTAAAAGAGTATATGAAACCCATTTTGAGCCGGACCGGGAGGACAGCATATATAAGATCTTCAGCATGACCAAGCCTATCACAGCCATGGCGGCCATGATGTTATATGAGAGAGGCGAGCTGGATCTCATGAGCAGGGTATCTGATTACCTGCCGGGATTTAAGGACTGCAAGGTGGCATCCCCAGAGGGGATCAAGAAGGCCGAGAAGCAGATCCTTATAAAAGACCTTCTTAACATGACCTCAGGAATCGTCTATCCCGGGGACTTCGGAGAAGCCGAGAGATCCATGGGCAAGGTCTTCAAGGAGGCCACAGCCCAGAGACAGTCAGGAATTCTTAAGTCCAACGTGGACTTCTGCAACAAGCTGGCGGAAGGCTACCTTGCCTTTGAGCCTGGAATGGGCTACAGATACGGCTTTTCTGCAGATATCATGGCAGGTGTCATCGAAGTTATCACCGGTCAGAAGTACTCTGAATTTTTGAAAAAAGAGATTTTTACCCCTCTTAACATGGAGGATACAGCCTTTAAGATCGATGAGAGCAAGGCCTTCAGAGCTGCAGTTCTCTACAGAAGAGATAAGACAGGCAAAGCAGTGAGAGCCGAGGACGACGTAAGAAGACGTCTTTCCATGGAGCATCCCACAAGAGAGCCTTTATTTGAAAGCGGCGGAGCAGGCCTTTACTCCACCCTTAACGACTATTCCCATTTTGCCCAGATGCTCCTTAACAAGGGCTCTTATCACGGCAAAGAGCTTATCGGCAAGAAGACCCTTGCCTTTATGACAAGCCCTCAGCTCAATCCTCTTCAGCAGGATGCGCTGGATCTGGAGAGCTGCATCGGCTACAGCTACGGCAATTACTTCAGGATCCTGACAGATCCTTCAGCAGCCACTTCCAACGGAAGCATCGGAGAGTACGGCTGGGATGGAACCGCAGGAACCTACTTCTTTGTGGATCCCACTGAGGAGCTGATCGTTATTTACATGCAGCAGATCGAGGGTGGCGTGGATTACAACTTTGTCCGTGCTCTCAGACAGATTGTCTACGGCGCCTGCTGATCGGAGGATTACAGAACATGAAGTTCGAGTACTTAGAGAAGAAGGAGCAGGGTCACTTTATCACCCGCTATGACCTTCACTATAAAACAGAGGATAATCAGGACAAGGTATATGAGATCATCAGCAGGAACCCTGATCTCAAGGGCTTTGACGACATACATAACAAAAAGGTAGACGCCGTTGTGCTTATTATGCACGACGAGACCGGAGAAAAGATACTGATCAATAAAGAGTTCAGAATGGCTCCCGGCGCCTGGGTTTATAACTTCCCCGCAGGACTTATCGATCCCGGTGAAGTTCCCGAGGAGAGCGCAAGGCGTGAGCTGAAGGAAGAGACCGGGCTTGACCTTATCGCTATCGATGACTGGATCGGCGAGAGCTACAGCGCAGTGGGCTTTTCCAATGAAAAGAATGTGTGTTGTTTAGGCAGGGCAGCAGGAACTTTTTCCAAGAGCAGTTCAACCCTGGAGGAGATCGAGCCGGGCTGGTATACCAAGGAGCAGGTAAGAGAGCTCCTTAAGACAGAGCCTTTTGCAGCAAGGACCCAGGCGTATTGCTATCTGTGGAGCAGACAGTAAAAAATGAACGAGAAAAAAAGCAACGGAATTTACAAAAGAAATAATGAAAACCAGACGGATGCGTTAAAGCGTGGCATCGTAGGCCTCAACATCTGTGAGGAATGTGGTGGATTTTGCACCGAGAGCGTGCCTCTTATCGAGGGACTTCCTGTTAACGCCCAGGTGAGCCTGATGGAACATTCTGTTCATGAGACTCTTAAGAAGAACAGCTATCTTTTCAGAGAGGGCGAGCCGGTGGATTCCATCTGTATCATCAGGAAGGGCAGGGTGAAGCTCTGCCGTTATGACTCCCTTGGACGAGAGCAGATCATAACCATTCTGGCGGACCACGATATCATCTGGGAGGGCATGTTTCTGGACGGCAGTATTTATCCATACTCCGCGGTGTGCCTTACCAATGCCTCCATCTGTCAGATCCACAGGGATGATTTCATCAAGGTGGTAAATGACCCCACAGCGGCCATGAACACCATTATTCTACTGAGCAAAAAGCTTCACGACGCCAACGAAAGAAATATGCTTCTTTCCACCAAGGATCCCATGGCGCGTCTGGCGGGATTTTTGATGTACAGAGTGGACCGAAGCGCCACCGATGATATTGTGCTTAAGCTGGATGACATCGCAGCCAGCGTGAGCCTCAGGACGGAGACCGTAAGCCGCAAGCTCCGGGAAATGGAGAAGATGAAGCTTATCGCCCGCACAGGCCACGGCAAGATCAAAGTTTTAGATCGCGATGCCCTGAGGGAAATCTACGTATCACAGTGATTTTAGGACGGACAAACTGCTCTAGAAAATAATGACTTGTTACAATTAAAATTTTGTCATAACCCATCGGTAATTTGTGGTGCCCTGTATATCCAACCATGCTTATCTCACGTAGTTCGGAACACTCGCATGGTTGTCTATCCATGGTACTCACAAATTAACCTCAGCGTTATCAAGACAAAATTTTAATTGCAACAAGTCATTGTCTTTTTCCAGGGCAGTTTGTCCTGTGCTATGACTCCGGAAGAAACAATGGATTCATAGCTTATATTTCCCTCTGTCCCGGTCTTCTGCTTAAGGGTGAGTGGAGTTTTACTCATTGATTCCCGTTTAGAATGGATCTGGCGTTTTCGACGCGGTCAGCGGTGGGGGATTTAACGCCCTCAAGCTGGTAGGGGATGCCCAGGGCTTCGAATTTGTGCTGGCCCAGGGTGTGGTAGGGGAGAACGTCAACTCTTTTTACATTGGAAAGAGTATCGATGAACTCCTTTGTCTTGTGGAGATATTCGTCGTTGTCGGTGATGCCCGGAACCAGCACGTGGCGGATCCAGATGGGCTTGCCGATCTCAGACAGGTACTGCATTCCATCGATGATGTTGTCGTTGGGAAGACCGGTGAGCTTGATATGCTCTTCCCTGTCGATATGCTTGATATCCACAAGAAGCAGATCTGTATATTTCATGAGCTCTTCAAATTTGGAAAAGAAGGGCTCCTGCCTTGTAAAGGGCTGAAGAGCAGTATCTATGCAGGTGTTGATGCCCCGCTCCTTGGCCATCTTAAAGAACTCCAGAAGGAAATCTATCTGAAGAAGGGGCTCTCCGCCGCTGACGGTGATTCCGCCATCCTCTCCCCAATAGGTTTTGTATCTCTCAGCAAAGTCCAGAAGCTCCTGGGCTGTACGCATATCCTCTGACCCCGGATCCCAGGTATCTGCGTTGTGGCAGTACTTGCATCTTAACTTACATCCCTTTAAAAATACCAGGAACCTGATTCCGGGTCCGTCTACACTGCCGAAGGTCTCTATTGAATGAATTGCGCCTTTTATCATCTAACTATTCCTCTTGTAAAATTTATACATTATGACATTTATATCATCAGTATATCAGACCAATTCTTTGCGTTCAGTCAAGTTTTGAAAGTATTTCTTTTTTGCAAATATTTCTTGATGATATGATATGGAAATTTATGAAAAATGGAATTTTAGTAAATGACGTAGCGTTCAAAAAGATAGATAATAACCTGAATAGTAAGACAATATGAGGTGACAATTTTGAATACTTTGGCTCAATTTATACAATTCAAGCGGCTTTTGAGATTAGTTGTAACAATAATGCAAGAAATGTAGACTGGGATGTTATAAGTAAATAGAATGTAAACATCGAAAGAATAAAAACCAAATTTTAGAGAATTCGGAGGAGATTTACAATGAAGAAATGGAACACACCTGAGATCGCAGCACTTGATCTTAATGCAACAGAGAGCGGAAGCATTTGGTCACCAGTAGAATTTCACTTTGAGTACCATGGCATTTTTGTTGATATTGAAAAAAATGGTGGCCCTGGTGAAGGTCATTGCGGAGGCAATGAGACCGGAAAAGATTCTGGTGATACACCAAGTACTGGCGATGTAACAGATTCAATATCATAATTTGAAGTAATCTTAGATTAAAAAACTCATCAAGTGCTCTTGATGAGTTTTTTTAATAATTCCATATTAGATAAATTGGGAAGTGATGATTATGATAAAATACAGTAAACAAAAGATATCTGTAATAAGGAAGGCTGATTTAAATGAGTGGAATATTCGGAAGCATTTCGCTTGAAACAATAGATGGTAATAGTTTATGGGGGTTAAGAAAGTGGGCTGAAAATTATGGTGATCTCGAAGAGCAATTATATGAAGAGGATAACATTTTCATGGGGATTAAGCCTGAAAAATTGAAGAATAATCATTATGAAAAGGCATTTGGAGTTTTAAAGAAAAAAAAATACGTTGGAGTAGTTGATAGCTTTTTATTTAATAGCTGCAATACAACCGATGAGGAATATATCTTTTCTGCGATTTGTGACAATGGTATATCTTCGATAAAAGGAATAAATGGAAACTTTGCTGGGGCAATATGGGATAGAGAAAAGCGTGAGTTAATCCTTTTTAGGGATCATTGTGGAGTTAGACCTTTATTTTATTATGTGGATTCTAGAAGAATAATCTTTTCTTCAGATGTTAGAGGGATACTAGCTTTAGATGATGTTGATACATCCTTAGATGAGGAGTGGATTTATGCGAAGATAAGTGATGGATTTCTTCTTACCCCTACCGGAACTGAATATGAGCATATTAAATGTGTTCCCTTTGGTGGGTATGTGCGCTTTACTATTAATGATAATGACATATACTCTGAGATCGGACATTATTGGAGACCTGGTGAAAAAAAGATCAGATTAGTGAGAAGAGATGATTACACAAAGGAATTGCGAAGAATTGTAGAGGATGCGGTCAAAATTAGGGCAAACGCAACAGAGTTACCATTGGGGGCTGAATTGTCTGGAGGTCTCGATTCAGGGGTTATTGATCTTTTATTGGCAAGTATGAGAAAAGAATGCTATTACTATTCTTGGACGCCTAGTGTAAATGATCTGCCATATGCTGAAGGTGATGAACGACTTAAAATTCGAGATATTTGTGAAAAGGCAGGCATTAAGTGTAATTACGGCGGATTGACTATTGATCTTGGCGAACAGTCATTGCTACGAAAGCGGTCACCACTAACATTCTCTGAAGACACCAATGATCTTAACTATCAATTAAAATATGCATTCCCTTGTTATGTAAATACAAGTCAGATCTACGAAACTTCTGCGCTTATGAGGAAACAGGGAATAAAGCTTGTTTTTAGTGGACATGGTGGAGACGAGGGTATAAGCAGAAGGTCAAATCCGTATGAGCTTTTTTATTATCATGAATATTATAGATATCTTCGATTGATGTTTTCAAGAAGCAGCATTTCGAAACATAGGGTTGTTAGCACAATTAAGAATATTTATGAGAATCAGAAACAAGCAAAAAACGAATTTCTTAGGCCTTTTAACGCAGATCATAAAGAACTTTGCATTATTAGCTCTGCATTTTCACAAAAAAATAAATATACAAAAAAGAGAAGATTTACATTCCCGTATGATCCTAAGCAATATGTAATAGATGGAGGAAGTAGAAACAGACTGGATGTTTTGGCTTTCTTTTCAGCGGCAACAGGAGTCAGATATCTGGTCCCATACCTTGATTATAGGGTATTGGATTTTGCATTGGGGATACCTAGATATCTCTATCATAATTGGTATACTAATCGATATATTTTTAGAGAAGCGTTCAAAGATTTGATGCCTGATTCATTATATCGAGTTAAGCTAAAGCGAGATACAAGTTATACTAATCTTCATAAAAAAGATGAAGATGATCAGAAAAAGCAAAATCCAGATCAAATAAAGAGAATAAAAAAGAAATATTTAGATATGTTAGATGAAGAATACTGGAGTGAGTATCTTGATTTCGATAAGATAAGTAATTGGGTAAATGGCACAACACCAGAAGATGAAGATGGTAAAATTATGGAATGTTTAGGGGCTTTTATTCAAGCTCAATATTTGGTGAAACGCTCAAGAGAAGTGAATAAATAAATAATAGCCGGCAATCTGCGTTTTTCATAGAGAGTGAAAGCTGCAGAAGGCTGGCTATCTCGGTGATTCCGTCCCGGAGGGATGAAATCTTAGGAGCCATTTCCTGTCTGAAGCGGAGGCGGTTCTCTTTTTCCTCTGTTATATCAAGGATGGTTCCGGCAGCCATCAGCGGAGCTCTACCGTCCTGTGACCAGACAATTGTGCTGGAGGCTCTTACCCACCTGTAATCACCGTCTTTATGGAGCATGCCGTATTCCATGTCAAAAACGGTTTTGCCGCTGGGGTCTGAGAGTTGTTTTCCCATAGCTTCGGAAGCACCGGCAACATCGTCGGGGTGGATTTTGGTGATCCAGGACTGCATTACATCCGGAAAATCGCTGGAGCCTGAATAGCCCAGGATTTTTTTAAACTGAGGCGAAAAACCATAGGAGATGAAGGATCATCGATGGCGTATTTGGTGAGGTCCATACTCCAGCTTCCCTCAAGCATCATGTTTTCAACAGCCTTCTGACGTCTCTGGTCGTGCTCTAATATCGCTTCGGTGCGAAGCTTGTCATCAATATCCGTAAAGGTTCCAATGAAGATCTCAGGGGTTCCGTTGGAGCGCCGTAGGCACTCTCCTGCTGCGTGGAACATGCGGTAGTCGCCTTTTTTCGTAAGAAGTCTGTAATCCACATCAAACTTGGCATTTTTATCAGCTACGGCAGCTCCAAAGACACTGAAAACTCTTTCTGTGTCCTCAGGATGGATGATCTTTCCCAGGGATTCCACCGTGTCGGGAAGCTCATTCATAGCAAAGCCAAGAACCCGCCTCATTTCATCGCTGTATCTAACGCTGGTCTGGTTGCCGCTTTCATCATAGAAAGCCATCCAGATGGCCAGATGAGTTGAATTGTTAACGGACTCGAGCATACGGCGATACTTGTCTTTTTCAGACCCCTCCGCAGCAAGTTTCTCTTTCAGATCGTTGATGACTGCATTCAGCTCTTCAAATTATGATGGCTTCTTGCCAATTTTATCCAGCGCCATGATTCCTCCTTTATTTTAGATGAAGGTTACAATTTCACGCATTAATGGTATATCGATTATGTGCAAACGGCCAGTGTCAAACTTGGCAAAATAGACGGGAAATTGTGACTAATCTGTGAACATGATGAAGTTTGATTACAATCAATGTTAGAAAAACTCCTCTTTGCTAAGATACTTTTCGGAAAACGGAAGTGACAAATTATTAACAAGCAAAATTTGTTTGAAGAAGAGGAGTTTTTATATTATGAGAGAAGCATGGAGAGGTTTTAAAGGAACCCACTGGCTTGATGATGTCAACGTACGTGACTTCATCCAGAACAACTACACACCTTATGATGGAGATGAGAGCTTCCTTGCTGATGCTACAGATGCTACCAACAAGCTTTGGGGCAGATTACAGGAGCTTCAGAAAGAGGAGCGTGAGAAGGGCGGCGTTCTCGAGTGCGAGACTGAGGTTGTTTCCAGCCTTACAGCTTACGGCCCCGGATATATTGACGAGTCCATGAAGGATCTCGAGACAGTAGTAGGTCTTCAGACTGACAAGCCTCTTAAGAGAGCATTCATGCCTTACGGCGGAATCAAGATGGCTGAGGAAGCTGCTGAGACTTACGGCTACAAGGTAAATGAGAAGTTCCACAAGATCTTCACAGAGTACCACAAGACACACAACCAGGCAGTATTTGATGCATACACACCTGAGATGAGAGCTGCAAGACACAGCCACATCGTAACAGGACTTCCTGATACATACGGACGTGGACGTATCGTAGGCGACTACAGAAGAGTTGCTCTTTACGGTATCGACTACCTTATCCAGAAGAAGCAGGAAGATTACAACAACTGCGGCGACGGAACAATGCTTGATCACATCATCCGTCAGAGAGAAGAGATCTCTGAGCAGGTTAGAGCTCTTAAGGGCATGAAGGAAATGGCTAAGGTTTACGGCTTTGATATTTCCGAGCCTGCCAAGAATGCTAAGGAAGCTGTTCAGTGGCTCTACTTCGGATACCTTGCAGCTATCAAGACTCAGAACGGTGCTGCAATGTCAGTTGGACGTGTTTCAACTTTCCTTGATATCTATATTGAGAGAGACCTTCGTGAGGGTACTCTTACTGAGAAGGAAGCTCAGGAGCTTATCGACCACATGACAATGAAGTTCAGAATGGTTAAGTTCGCTCGTATTCCTTCATACAACAACCTTTTCTCAGGCGATCCCGTATGGGCAACTCTTGAGGTTGGCGGACTTGGAATGGACGGTCGTCACATGGTTACAAAGAACGACTTCAGATTCCTCCACACCCTTGAGAACATGGGACCTTCACCTGAGCCTAACCTTACAGTTCTTTACACATCCAAGCTTCCTGCTACATTTAAGAAGTATGCTGCTAAGATCTCTGTTACAACATCTTCTATCCAGTACGAGAACGACGATGTTATGAGACCTATTTGGGGCGATGACTACAGCATCTGCTGCTGCGTATCTGCTACACAGACAGGTAAGGAGATGCAGTTCTTCGGAGCAAGAGCTAACCTTGCTAAGTGCCTTCTTTACGCTATCAACGGCGGTAAGGATGAGAAGTTCCTTACAAAGGACGGCAAGCACATGCAGGTAGGACCTGAGATGGCTCCTATCACCTCAGAAGTTCTTGATTACAATGAGGTTATGCACAAGTATGACATCATGATGGATTGGCTCGCAGGACTTTATGTAAATATCCTGAACCTTATCCAGTACATGCACGACAAGTACTACTACGAAGCAGCTGAGATGGCTCTTATCGATACAAACGTAAGACGTACATGCGCTACAGGTATCGCTGGTTTCTCACACGTT
>JAEEGF011382317.1_pt1 | contig 10607 bp, 7 predicted proteins | sample 9134171 | NCBI WGS metagenome assembly JAEEGF01 (sample SAMN16246542, study PRJNA631951) | gut metagenome | biome: gut microbiome; feature: rumen; material: AP-attached | host: Bos | place: Iran: Karaj | collected 2018-10 | reverse complement strand
GGTCTAGGCAACGGAAGGTCTGACGGTCGGGCTTCTCAAATGTCAACGACGGATAGTCGGCAAAGTCGAGACGTGGCAGGTGGCTCTCTATACGTTCAGGGAACGAGAAGGCAAATTGTATCGGAGTCTCCATGGTAGGCACACCAAGCTGGGCTTTGATACTGCCATCCCTGAACTGTACCATCGAGTGCACAACCGACTGCGGATGCACCAGTACTTCAATATCTTTGGCATCCACACCAAAGAGCCACTTGGCTTCGATAACCTCAAGGCCTTTATTCATCAAACTCGCCGAGTCTATAGTCACCTTACGCCCCATGCTCCAGTTGGGGTGTTTCAAGGCTTGCTCAAGCGAAACAGCGGCAAGCTGGTCCTTCTTCATGCCTCTGAACGGTCCACCGCTGGCGGTGAGCAGAATCTTGTCTATCGGGCTCATCTCGCCAATTAGCGACTGGAATATTGCCGAATGTTCGCTGTCTACGGGAAGTATAGGCGCTCTATGGCGTGCGGCGGCTTCTGTTACAATGGCGCCAGCCACAACCATTGTCTCCTTATTGGCTAACGCCACGGACTTGCCACATTCTAGTGCACGCAAGGTCGGCCTCAGCCCGGCAAAACCTACGATGGAGGCAAGCACCATGTCGATGCTCTCCATCTCCATAAGGTCAACCATCGAACCCTCGCCTGCAAACACCTTGATATCCTTGTCGGCCAAAGCCTCATGCACCTGCTGATACTTACTCTCGTCAGCAATAACCACTGCATTCGGCTCGAATTCCATGGCCTGCTCCACAAGCAAGTCTGCATTACTACCTGCACACAGCAACTCAACCGCAAACAAATCGCGGTGCCGCCGTATCACATTAAGGGCCTGTGTTCCTATCGACCCCGTGGAGCCTAATATTGCTATGCGTTTCAAATCAGAATGCTATATATTCTTCAGGATTTACAGGCGATCCATTGACCCACACCTCAAGATGCAAATATGGTCCAACCTCACGCTTGTGGCCAGTGCCTACATACGCTATCGGCTCGCCTGCACGCACCACATCGCCTTGGTGTTTAAGCAATGCACTGTTGTTCCTGTACACCGTAATTACACCTGCAGGATGCTGCAACGCAATCACATACCCATTTTCAGCTGTGAATCCCGCAAACAACACCGTGCCAATGTAAGCGGCGTTGACTGGAGTGTTGTTCGCCGCCGATATATCAACGCCATAATGCCGTTCGGCAGCGTTATACGGGGCAACAATGTTGCCCTTCAACGGAGCATAGAACATGTGCGTCACCACAGGCTGAACTTCGGCATTCACCGTTGCCTGCGACGCCTTCTGTTTCACCTGGTAGCGGTTGTCTTCGTTCTCCACATCCACCCTCAGCAGACTGTCTTCCTTGGAATGTTTGTAGGCTTTAACTGCCACCGCCAGCGTTGAAGTGCTGTCTTCAACAGCCTCCACAAAATCATCTCCCACCTGCTCTCCTCTCAACACGGCCTGCATCGTGGCAATCATCCACTCTTGGTTGTTCAACACCACTTCGAGCGAATCTATCTTCTTGGCATTGACATAGGTCTGCTCCACCATCTCTGTGTCCGTATATCCTGGGATATATTCGCGCAGAGGGGTGAAGGCAATAAGCACTGTGGTGAGCACAATGAGCACAATTATAGTGACTCCAACGGTGACAAACAGGTTGATGCCCGACAGTTGGAAGGAGAATTTCTCCTTGAAGGTGTCGGTATCCATCACCACGAAGCGATGCTTATGCTTGATAACATCGCTTACGGGGGTTCCCTTGATTTTAAGCCACCAATCTTTTATACCCATTCGGCTATGTGCTTAAAGACAAATGATGAATGATGAACAGAGCCTCTTGCGGTTGTTCACCATTCATCATTTATCACACATCTTTCTCTTTTAGAAGAATTTGTTACGCTGGTCGGTAATCTTGGCACCGTCGCGGAGCACCTGGGTGACCATACGCGACTTGTTACGGTAACCCTGCTCCATACGGCTCTTCACAACCTCGTCAGCCACAGTCTTCGGGGCTTTGCTGTCTATCTGAACCATGTAAACGCCACTGGCACCCTTGACAGGTCCCACCATGCCACCCTTGGTAGCGGCAATAGCCGACTGCACCTTGGGCTCCATGCCATAGCGGCCGAAGTGGTAGTCATTGAACGAAACACTGTCCATGGTGTCTACCGCCACATTAAGCTTGACGGCAATCGAGGCAATGTCGTTGGCAGCCTTCATAGCCTCATCGGCACGACCCATAAGCAGTTCGCCTTTCTTCTCGAGACGCACCTGCTGCTCAATCATCGGACGAACCTGATCGAGAGTGGCATAACCTTTCTTGAGCACGTCTTTCAGAGCGACAACAACATACGTACCATCGCAGGAATACACCTGATCGGCAACAGTTCCAACCTTGGTATCCTCGTTGTAAGCCCACTGGACTATGCTACGGGCATTGTTAACTCCCGAGATGTTGTTCGACATCATGCTGACACGGGCGCTACGCACCTGCATGTTCTCCTGCTGGGCAGCAGCGGTGAACTCAGCAGCGGTACGGTTCTGGCCGGCAAAACGGCGGGCTGCCTCATGGGCAGCCTTGTCGGTAGCGGCCGAAGGCAGAATCTGACGGGCCACAAGAGCCACACGGAACTTCTTGGCAGGCTCGGTCTTCTCCGTAACCTTCACAACGAAATAGCCCACGCCCTGCGGGTGCTCGAAGAGGAAGCAGCCGCCAACGGGAGTGTTGACGATATCCTCGTTCAGGAAACCATAGCTACCATCAAGCTGCCAATTCATATCACCCTTGGTCTCGGCCTTCTGGGGGTCATCACTATACTGTTCCACTGCCTGCTCAAAACTCATCTTGTTACCTTTAACCAGAGCGAGTACGCTGTCGGCCAGCTGTTTGGCCTGGTCGTTGCTGCGGGTAATCTGTCCACCAGCATTGCTGTTGAGAATGTAGATGACACTGGCACGCAGCGAGTCGGGACGCATAGCGGCACCCAACACCTTGGCCATCTGCCACTCGTTGCCAACCATCACAGGGGCTATCAGCGAACCTGCTGCCGAAGCGGCAATCTGCTCGTCGAGGGGAGCCTTGAAGTTGGTGGCGCGCACATAGCTGGAGTCATACGGACGATCCGACTCGGCATTCACGAAGAATGCAATCTCATCCTCGGGAGTGGTCTGGAACTCTTCCCACACCTTGTTCACCTGTGCCTCGATGTCGGCAAGGTCCTGCTGGGTGGGTATCACCGGGAAGGTGATGAAGTCGATGTCACGATACTCTTCGGGCACACGGAACTCGGCCTTGTGCTGGTCGTAGTAGTTCTGGTAGTCGGCCTCGGCCACGGCAACCTCCTCGTCGCTGACGCTCTGGAAAGGCAGAGCAACAACTTTCACGTTAGCCACAGTGCTGCCATATTCGGCAACCTTTTTGGCGATAGCGTTGGGCATATAGAAACCCGACTCGATAAGAGTGCTGTATTTCTGTGTCTCGCGGTCGCGCTTCACATATTTTTCCAGTTCCATCCACTGCATACGGCGCATGGTGTCGAGCTGGTTGAAGTTCTCAATCCAATAGTTGACCTGGCGCAGGTCGAACTGGCCGGTCGACGGGTCGGTGAACGACTGACGGACATAGGGGTGGATAAAGGTACCTGTGTACATGTCGTTGACCTCGGCCGCGGTCACCTGCAAGCCAAGCTTGGCGGTCTGCTCTTCCATGAGGCTCTCGTCGACAAACTGCTGCCACACCTGCTCGCGGATCTGCATCTCCATCTCGGCGGGCACCTGTGCGGTCTGCTGCTGCATCTTGTAGTTGTCCTCCATCTCTGTGACCAACTCGTTGAAACGCTGCGAGGTCATCGTTTCTCCATTGACCATACCCACATCGGGTATACCGCCGCGGTTCTTGGTAAGGTCGCCAAGGATGAAAGCCAAAATGGCCACACCGACAATCGTCACAGCCACCCACGAATGTTTTCTAATACTTCCAATGATTCCCATTTTCTGTAAGGTTTGTTTAGTTATTATTGTTATTATATTTTTTCATTAAAAAAGCGTGCAAAAATACAAAGAAAAACCGTAGTGGAAAAATTTTTTTGTTTTTCACCAAATCCTCCGCGTTGGAACGCACACATTATCAACCACTAACGCAGGCCGAATTTTTAGCCTTTCCCAAACGGTAAATCCCGTTATTTTAGCCTTTCGAACTAAAAATCAAAGGAAAATGGAAGCAAGTCAGCCACCTTCTCAAACACCCTCACACGACCACCCTTCAGGTAGCAAAGCACTCTCAACGGATGTCCCTGATTCTGCTCATATTCCATCAGCACCTGACGGCAGGCACCGCAAGGCGACGCCTCGCAATATTCGCCATCTGCATTGCGGGCGATAATGGCAATGGCTTGATAGTCACGCACGTCGGGTCTCTGTGCCGAGGCCGCAAAAATGGCCGTCCGCTCGGCACACAATCCCGATGGATAGGCCACGTTTTCCTGATTGCTGCCCGTTACAACAGTGCCATCGGCAAGCAACAAGGCGGCACCGACGCGGAAATGCGAGTAGGGCGCATAGGCTCCGTCGGTGGCATCCTTTGCGCACTCCATCAACCAAGCGTCGCTTTCGTTCAGCTCTTTCACCGAGTCATATTCTTCGTACTCTATCGTCAACTGGTGTTTCATATCTCTATGGTTTCTAAATATTTCTTGGCTTCAGGGCCAATGTTCATCAGCAAGTCCATCACACTGAGATTGGGCGTGAACGGCAACCTGTCGGCAAACACCTGATAGTAAGGCCTCATACCTTCGGTTGGGAATGGTTTCTTGGGCGTAAAACGATTGCGTAAGTCGCCTGCTTCACCTCCTTCGGGTTGGTAATCGGCGGTATGCGTCAACCTGCATTGTACCTTTAGTTTCGCCAACACCCACTCCATCACAGCGTCGTTCAAGTCCACAAGCCGCTCATAGTACCGCATCAGCAGTGCCTCAAGGTCGTCTTTGTAATACATAAAGTAGGGCGAAGCTGCGTAGGCCGCTGTCAATGTGCGCAGATGCACCACATTCCATCTGTCCTTGTAGTCGATGCCCACCTCCTCGGTGCGACTGTGGTTCGTGCGCAACACGGGTACCGTGAGCACACGTACGCCACCCGCAGTCAGAATTTCCATTCTGTTTCGGTAGGTCTGTTTCGGGAAAGTCTCCTTCACCTCTATCGCCGCCTCGCTGCACCTCAGCAGCGCAGACATATAGGCTATCGGCGGAAAATAGGCGGTGCTGAACAACGGGGTCATGCGCCCATCACAATTGAGACCAGCTCACCCTCGTCCAGGAAGAAGTCAATATTGCCTTCGGGGAAGCTCACACGGCGCTCGCCCCAATCCTCCTCGTCAACATCTTGCTCGACATAGTTGTTCTTTACCATCAGCTCCACAATCTGCCGCTCGTCCATATCGAACACTTCTTTGCCAAAGAGCGTGCACTCCTCGTTCTCTACGTCGATACATTCCAGCACAGGATTCTCACCCTCAAAGAAAAGAATGAGTCCCAGATCGTTATAACGCAACACCGTGGTTGGCTCGTCAGCCGCGTTGTCAATGTTCTCCACCTCATCGGCTTTTCCAAGCAGGGCCGAAACCTCTTCCACCGGCATCCTGAAGCGCAGGTCGCCTATGCCTTCTTTGATATTAACTGCAAGATTCATAGCTTTTAGAATTTTGGTGCAAAGATACGCAGTTTTTTTCAACCGTGCAAATTATTTTTCACTTTTATATATTCGCATCACGCATTCAGCACAGTCGAACTGCAGGTCGAAACGCTTTCCGTTGTTGTGCAACACAAGCCTGTCGTTCGGGCCGATGTCCACCATTGCCTTCGGCTGCCCTGGCTTGTTACAGAGGCATCTTCCCAACTCGTACCTCAAGCAATATTTAGTGGTCATCAAGGCCTTGCCGTCATAGTCTCCCGTAGCCTCCAGTCCACGCTCCAACGTTTTTATTCCATGACGTTTATAGAACCTCTCAGCCTTGCCGTTTACTACGTTGGCACGGTAGTCCAACTCCATGGCGGGATATTGTGCGTCGAATTCAAAACCCTCCTGTTCGTCGACATAACGGTCGGCAGGACTGAAATGTGTTATACGGCTGATTTTAAGCATCTCCACAGCCGAACGGCGCATTTTGTTGAGTGTCGATGCAGGCAGGAAGTAGAAGCCTCCCGTGCAGTCGATTACATCACGGGCATAGAAGGGCGAGTCGCCAAGCTTCGACAACTGCTTTTGGATGTACTCTGTACACTTCAGGAAATCGTCCGACGGCACATATTCTGTCTCTATTTCCGAAATGACTTCCAACCCATCCTCGTCCTCCATCTCCACTGAAAACCCGTGGGGTATATAGCAAAAACAAATACGTACACCTATGCGGCGGTCGGCACTGCGACCCTGAAGCACCTTCTCAAACTGCTGGTCTTGATTGCGCCATAGGGTTGTACCAACCTTGATATCAGGCATCTGGTTGGGGACAATGGTACGTCCCTGCACATCGTTGACCAGAAAACCCTGCATCTTGCCCTCGGCATCGAAGTAGCACAAGCCGTCGCCATTGGCAAGAGCCTCACTGCCGTCGACTGAAATGGTGCGACGGTCAACGGCAACAACACTTCCAATCTTCTTACCCATAGACTTTTGCGTGGCAAAATTGGCCATCGGCCTCCGTCCGCGGAGGAAATAGTCTGTATATCCACGGTTGAAGGTGCGTTCCACATCGGGGGTGAAAAAGAACTCTGTCTTGCCCGACGAGGCGCGTCGCAACTCACCGCCCTTGCCTTCCATCAGTTTGTCAAGCAGTTGACGATAGTATGCAGTCACGTTTTTCACATAGCCAAGGTCTTTCAGACGCCCCTCTATCTTAAACGATGTAATGCCAGCATTCACCATGTTCTCAAGCTGTTGACTGGCATTGAAGTCCTTTAGCGACAGCAGGTGGCGGTCGCGCACCAGCATCCGCCCATCGGCGGTCAGCAGGTCATAGGACGACCGACAGGGCTGCGAGCAGCGCCCACGATTGCCGCTACGGCCAGTAAGATACTGGCTCTTATAGCATTGGCCACTATAGCACACACACAACGCACCGTGCACAAAAGCCTCAAGGTCCACCTTGGTGGCCTCGCGGATGGCACGCATCTGTTCCAACGAGGTCTCACGGGCAAGTATCACACGGCTGAAGCCTACTGATTCCATGAACTTTACACGCTCCACCGTGGCGTTGTGGCACTGCGTGCTGGCGTGCAGCTCGATTGGCGGCAAGTCGCACTCGAGCAGTCCAAGGTCCTGAATGATAAGGGCGTCCACACCGATGTCGTACAGCCGCCTTATCATTCGCACAGCATCGCCGAGTTCATTGTCGTAGAGCAGCGTATTTACAGTGGCAAACACCTTGGAACCATAGAGATGTGCATATCGCACAAGTTCCTCGACATCCTCCAACGTGTTGGTTGCGGCGGCACGTGCGCCGAAGGCCGGGGCACCTATATAGATGGCATCGGCGCCATGGTTCACAGCCTCGCGGCCGAATTCCAGATTCTTGGCAGGGGACAGCAGTTCTAGTTTCATACAATAATTAACGCGCAGTGTCGTTATTTATTGCATGTTGACCCAAAGCAAAACAATCTATGGCGGACTCAGGGCACTGGGCCGCGAATTGGAGAAAGAGCCCTGGCACGGTACACGATACACTATATTGGTTGACGAAAACACCTTCCAACACTGCCTGCCTGTGCTTATAGGCAGCGTGGAAACCCTGCAGGAAGCCGACTTCATCGAGGTGCCCGTGGGCGAAGAGTGCAAATGCCTCGAGGTGGCGGCACAAGTATGGCAAACCCTTATAGAGGGCGGCGCCGACCACAACACCGTGATTGTCAACCTCGGAGGCGGCACGGTATGCGACCTCGGAGGCTTCGTGGCCGCAGGCTACATGCGCGGCATACGGCACATCAACATCCCCACCACCCTGCTGGCCATGACCGATGCCGCCCTCGGCGGCAAGACAGCCATCGACTTCGGCGGCGTCAAGAACAGCATCGGCCACTTCTACCCTGCCGCGATAACAGCCATAGACCCAACGTTTCTCGACACCCTGCCGCAAACCGAGATGCTCAACGGGAAGATGGAGATGGTGAAAACAGCCCTGGTGGCCGACGAGGCCCTGTACCAGGAGCTCACCTCTTCCGACAACATCACGCGGCAACAAATCACGGCAACGGCCCGCATAAAGAACCGCGTGGTGAAAGCCGACCCTCAAGACCGCAGCATACGCCACATACTGAACTTCGGCCACACCTTCGGCCACGCCATCGAGTTGCATTCGCACCTGCCCCACGGCATAGCCGTAGGAATCGGCATGAAAGCCGCCCTGTACCTGTCGACAAAGAAAATAGGCCTACCCATAGAAGTCTACAACACCTACTCCGCGTGGCTAAAAGCACAGCTATCTAATTTCACCTTTCACCTCTCACCTTTCACCTTGAAAGACATCGAGCAGATGCTGCCCCTGATGCGCCGCGACAAGAAAAACGCCGACGGCGAAACGCTCTGCGTGCTGCTGCAGGCCCCCGGAGCGGCGATGATCGACGTGCCCGTCTCCGACAACGAGGTGCGCGACACCCTGCTCAAGCTCTAACCCTTTCCCAAAACCATCCCAAAGCCCGCTCTCACGGGCTTCTTTTTCCTTAGGCGTGAGGGCGGCTTGTCGGCAGATTTAAATATTTTTTACTCTCATGTAATTTTTATTTTGTATCTTTGCCCCGCATATCAATAAATATGCGGAATACAATAAACTGACATTATACTAACCAAAAAACCAACAACATGCAAAAAACATTAAAAGTTTTGGCCCTTATGGCGCTACTGGCGGTGCCATGGGCGGCCAACGCACAAAGCGGCTGTACCATACACGTTGAAGGAGAAGATTCCTGGGGCGACGGCTGGAACGGCGGCTCGCTGACCATCGCACAAGGCGGCACGACTCTGAACACTTTCAGCCTTTCGGGGTCGTCCGACAATTTGTCCATCACGCTGACCACCAGCGATGCCGTGACTTTTACCTGGAACAGTGGCTCCTACGACAGCGAGGTAACCATCCGCATCTACGATGGCGGCAACACACTGGTCTACAGTGTAACCGAACCTTCCTCGGGCCTTATCTACACGATGAGCAGTCCCTGCCCTTCGTGTCTACCACCTACCAACCTCACAGCAAACAACATCACCGCCACCGGCATGACCGTCAGTTGGAGCGATGCCGCCAACAACGGCAACTACTCCCTCAGCTACTGGACGAACGGCGGCGACACCACCACCGTATCCCTCACCGACACCAGCTACACGCTGACTGGTCTCAACGCCAACAGCCCCTATTATTTTGCCGTTGTATCTGTATGCTCGGCCACCGATGAATCAAGTCCCCTCACTGGCACCTTCAATACCGCTTGTGGCGGCTCGACCTGCGACATAACCCTCGTGCTCGGCAGCACCAACGGCTACACCGACCCCTTTACCTACTACGGCGGTCCTGCCACTGTGGAGCTGTTCCAAAACGGATTTTCGATTGGTGCCTACAGCAGCAGCACTCACGTGTCGGTCTGCAGCACCGACACGGTGATCGTCAAGTATAACCATTCGGCTTATTCATGGGGCGACTACTATGACAACTTCGCTTCCATCGTCGTCCAGGACGGCGGCGGGACGACCGTATACAATGGCGGCATGGGCGACACTCTCTGCACCATCGCCACCCCCTGCCCCACCTGCATACCGCCGACTGCTCTCTTTGTCGACAGTGTTGACCAAACCAATGTAACCATAGGATGGACTCCGCGCAGCGGCGCCTCGCTCTTTGCCGTCTACCAAAACGACTCGCTGGTTAGCAGCACCGTGACCGACTTCTCCTTCACCTTCACTGGACTGACAGCCAACACACAATACACCTTCGGCGTGCAGGCTATCTGCTCGAGCGACGATAGTTCGAATATCGCAAACATCAGCACCCGTACCAGCTGCGGCCCCACGGAGCTACCCTTCTTTGTGGACTTTGAGGATGCCGCCTACAACGGCGCCTGGTACCCCTGCTGGGACAGCACCATACATGCAGGCACCGACCCGAGCGTCAACGACCAGCCCGGCGGCACATACAACCCCACACAGCACACCCCCAACGGCACCTATGCCATGTACCTGCAGGGCAACTCGAGCCAGAACTACAACCTAGTGGTCGGCCCCGAGATGAACGCCGTGGGCAACATGATCAATGTAAGCTTCTGGGCTATGATTAGCAGTGGCTGGATAAAGGCCGGTGTTATCACCAACCCTCACGACACAACCACCTTCATCCCCATGGTAACCATTACCAGCGGTGGCTGGACCGAGTATGAGTTCAACACCTCGGCCCTCGATGCCACCGCCAACTACCGTATCGCCTGGTTGGCCTACGGCACGGGCTACATCGGCAAGTTCGACGACGTGAGCGTAAGCGTGTACAGCGGCTGCGCCCGTCCCGCCACTGCCAACGTGGACAGCATCACGGCCCACACC
>JAEEGF010980676.1_pt1 | contig 10607 bp, 11 predicted proteins | sample 9134171 | NCBI WGS metagenome assembly JAEEGF01 (sample SAMN16246542, study PRJNA631951) | gut metagenome | biome: gut microbiome; feature: rumen; material: AP-attached | host: Bos | place: Iran: Karaj | collected 2018-10 | reverse complement strand
AAGGAATGCCCTGCCTCTCAAGGATATCCACAAGAGGAATGATGCTCTCGTTATCCCTGTATAGCACTGCCGTCTGATTTTTCACATCATCCGCAACCTTAGCCAGATAATTGTACTGATTTCTCCTGCTGTTTAGCTGGATGTAGTTAATCTCCGACTCTCTTCCCCGGGCCGCCTGCATGTGCTTATCATGGCGCATATCGTTATGTCTTATAAAAACATCAGCAGCAGACACTATCGCTGCATTTGATCTGAAATTCTGATCCATTATAAGGACCTTCGCACCGGGATGGTCCTTTTCAAAATTAAGGAGAGCCTCAGGATATGCCGCCCTGAAGCCATATATACTCTGATCCTCATCACCGACCATGAAAAGGTTGCCATCTTTTCCTGATAAAAGACCTATTATCATGTGCTGGACCTTGGAAGTATCCTGCGCCTCGTCCACGCAAATGTATCTGTACTTATCCTGATAAAACCTAAGGAGCTCCGGCGAGCCCTTAAGCATCCTGTAGGCGTAGACCATCTGGTCATCGTAGTCCATGAGGCCGTGCCTTTTGAGCTCCGCATTGTAGGCCTCATATACAGGAAGGATGTCTATATCCATGTCGTTGTCGAGCTTTTTTATCTCATCATTTGTGAGCAGCATATTCTTGCAATAGGTTATGAGGGTTCTCACTCCCTTTATGTCGCTCTCCGTGGGATATTCCTTTTTAACCTTGATAAAAATGTCGGTGAGGATCTTGCCGATCAGCTTTTCATCGGTCACAAGGTCGTATGCCTTCTTACCGATCAGCCTGCCGTAGTGCTGGATGATCTTGGCACATATTCCGTTTATGGTCCTGAATTCCAGCAAAAAGGATACATCCTCGCCGAACACTGATTTAAACCTGTCCGCCATATCCTTCGTGGCGGCTACGGTGTAGGTCAGTGTAAGCACATGCTGAGGATCTATCCCTTTACAGTAAAGCATGTATCCAAGCCTGTTCACCAGGACCGTGGTCTTGCCGCTTCCGGGAACTGCCAGAAGAAGCACCGGTCCTTCGGTGGTCCTTACCGCATCAAGCTGCTGATCGCTAAGATGCGATAAGTACCTTTCATAAAACTCATTGTAATTCATGTCCTGCTAATTCCTACGAAAATAATGGTGTGGAAAAATATCTCTCCGCAGTGTCGGGAAGTATGGTCACCACAGTTTTCCCGGGTCCAAGCTTCTTAGCAAGCTTAATAGCTGCTGCCACATTGGTTCCGCTGGAGATTCCGCACATAAGGCCTTCCAGCTTTGCAAGATTCTTGGAGGTCTCAATGGCCTCTTTATCGGACACCACACAAATATCGTCATAGATGGTCTGGTTCAAAATCTCAGGAATAATGCCGTCTCCGATGCCCATCTGAAGATGTGTTCCAACATTACCTCCAGCAAGAATTGCTGCATTCTCAGGCTCTGCTGCCCATATCTTGATAAAAGGATATTCTTCCTTAAGGACTTCACCTATTCCTGTGAGGGTTCCGCCTGTTCCAATTCCTGAGCAGAAGCCATGTATCGGTCCATCCACCTGCTCGAGAATCTCCTTCACCGTGCCATTTTTATGAGCCATAGTGTTAGCAGGATTCTCAAACTGCTGCGGTACGAAGACATTAGGATTCTCATCCCTCATTCTGAGCGCTGTCTGCAGGCATTCATCGATGCAGGCTCCGATGTCGCCATCATCATGTATCAGCACAACCTCTGCGCCGTAATGCTCTATGAGCTTCCTGCGCTCCTCGCTGACAGAATCAGGCATGATTATTCTGGTCTTATATCCTCTTACCGCACCTACAAGCGCAAGGCCAATGCCCTGATTACCGCTGGTGGGCTCGACGATAATTGTATCTTCCTTTATAAGACCGGCCTTCTCCGCTTCATTTATCATATTGAGGGCAGTTCTTGTCTTAATAGATCCGCCGATATTAGTTCCTTCAAACTTAACCAGTATCTGCGCACTGTCTGCATCAACCATGCGGTTAAGCCTTATCATGGGCGTATGTCCAACTGCCTCAAGTACATTATCATATATCATCGAAAAGTAACTCCTCTACATCTGTTTAGTGCAAGCACACTCATACATTTTATACCAAGAGATTTGCGGCAACAATAACAAAAAGGTACTCAAAACTGAGTACCCTTGAAATTATAGTCGTAGTCCATATTCTCTACTCTTTCATCTCCTGTCTGTTCAACCAGAAGACTCATGTCAAAATTAAAATCGACTATATCGTTGTTCTTAACGTAAAAGTACACCGGCATTGTTCTATCAGGGAACCCTCTGTCCAGGGCATCCATGATGGGCTTACAATCCGCACGGTTGTCTCCATCAAGATCCTCCCAGCAGGTAATCTCACACTTGAGATCTCTGTCTAATACCTTAGCATCAAAGGCGATGGTAAAGTACTTGTTTGCTTTTCCGTCCTCGGACTGAAACAAATCAAAATGTACGACCTGCTCCACTTCCTTGGGGCCAAATAATCCTCCTAACATGTATTCCAAACCTCTCTGTTTTTTCTTTTTAATATAGCATATTTGGGATGAGTTACGCCGATTCATGAACAATATTTTTTTCTGGCTGAATTTTCGTGAACCTTTACCTCGCGGTGTGCGCGGGGGGCGGATGGCGTTACGTCTGCTCGCGAACTTGCTTTCTTTCTGGTCTAACTTTTTTCTTCCTGTTTCGGGGCTGTTACGCCGGTAGGTTTTATTTCTGACATTCCGGTTGCACCTTGATACCATGTTTTGGGGAGCCGTTGCGTCTATATTCTAATTTGTTCGCGGGTCGACGTAACTCTTCCCTCTACATTTCTCCCGCACATCAACCTGTTTTGTTGAATCACACCTTACCGGTTGAACTAATCTTTTGGAAGTGCTGCTGCCGTTCAACCAGTTCAGGTGGTTCTGTTCATATTGGTTGAACTTGTTGTTGGAGGACGCTTCTTCTGTTCAGTCAATTCAGATGATTTCTCTCCAACCGGATGAACTCCCTTAATTGAAGTCGCTCATCCCTTACGTCTATGATCTAATTTGTTCGCGGTTAGACGCAACTCACTCCTGTACGCACTTCCCGCATATCAACCTATTTGAGTGAATTGCTTCCAACTGGTTGAACCATCTTTTGACAGCAACTTTACTGTTCATCCAATTTAGATTATTCTAGCCTACTGATTGAACTCCCTAAAGCTAAAATCCAAAACAAAAGGCCGCCACTAGATAATCTAGCAAGTCAGCCTTCAACATACATGAGACTATATTTAATTCAGAACAAATCCAACATGCTATCCAGATAAATCTCTTCTCTTACACGCAGCCAATATTCGGGCTTAGTCATATAGTAAAGCAGAAACTCCAGTATTATCGCGCTGCCAAGGCTCCTTCCCTCAATCTTAAAGTAAGAAAAGCCCGCAGGCATGTAGGTATTTTGAATGTCATCTATGCCTATAAATCCCGGATTCTTCATAGCATCAGAGAATCTATAGCCTCTCCCTGCATCAGGAGAAACACAGATGTGATCTTCGCACTTCTCGCCAAGGCTCTTGCGACTTACATTCTCATAACACTTCTTCCTGTCGTAGCAGCCGAACCAGCAACATTCATTACACAGAAACTCAACCTTCTGCTTCTGCGTATCGGATAGACCTTTAAGCTTATCCAACTCTTTATTCAGTCTGAAATCAGGAACTACAAAACGGAATTCTTCACGGTCGAGCTCTGCCTTAAGCTCCTCAAAGTCTGTCAACACCTTTGTTGTGGAAGACACAAAATAAAAACCGGGATAGGTTCTCCTAATATAATCAAGCAGTAAATCCGAATGAACAATTATGCCATTCTCTGCATTACCGCTTTTCTCAAACATTCTGCACAAATCATTACACCGCTTATCCGCAAGATGCTCTTCTCTAAGCAGTGAATTGCTGAAGGTCAGCCTGGCAGAAATACAATATTCTGCCATAAGCGAAGCCACATCTGAAGGATCTTCATCCCCAAAACCAACGCGACCACCGCCCCAAATACAGTCTCCTGGCGCTCCATAGATTGAGCCTATCTCACACCAATCATAGAAATATTCCCTATGCTCCCTGAAAAGCGGCAAAAACACTTTATATAATTCATAAAACTCAAATAATCCAGGCAAGTCATAGTATGCCTTCCCCTTTTTCTCCTCATCTCTTTCCATTGGCTTTACAATAATATTCATATTTTCGATACTCCCCTTGAACACAACTTCTTTCATACTAGCTATTTCAGGTTACTAATCAAAAACGATATAACAAGAATAATTGTACAAAGTTCAGTTTCTATATACAAGCTAGTTAGTGTGCAATAAACATCCTGCATATCAAGTAATTATCTGTCCAAAAGATGTTACGCCTACCAACTAACTATTCTCTCTATCGGTTACCTCGCGGGAAGTGCCGCCATAAAGCCGTTGCGTCTATTCGCGAACAAATCCTTCTATCGGTTACCCTGGAACAACCGCCAAGTGATACCTCATTAGCCCAGGAAGCGCGACTGTCTCAATTCAGGTTGAACTCATGCGCGAACAACATTCCGCGCTTGCAGTCTATGAGATAACTTGTTCGCGACTTGACGCAACTCCCTCCTGAAAATACATCCCGCAGAGCAACCGATAATCAAATACAGTACCCTATAGACGCAACACATCTCCGAAAGCACAATCCACACTGCAACCAATATATTAGATCAAAGCCCCATTGACTTAACGTCCATCAACAACGCATCAATCCATGCAATCAAAATCTCTCCCACTCCCAAACAGACGTAACACCCCCGCGCCCCCACTCCCCACAAACCCTCCCTACAGAAACCTAGCAATTCCAAAAACTCCACTCCCCCAAAAAGCAAAAACAGCACCCCCACAATCGGGGGCGCTGTCACAACCATCACAACCACTACACAATTTACCAAATAACAAGCCTATCCTCCGGAGCGAGGTACATAGCGTCCCCCTCCTTAACATCATAGGTCTCGTAAAACTCTTCAAACTGCTGCACCGGTACATTAGTCCTGGAATAATAAAGCGGATGCTCTCCCTGAAGTACCTGGGCGACCTCACCTCCATATACAGCCATGTTTACATTCATTTGTGCATACTTGGTAAAGAATTTATCATAATCAAATCCGTCTACCTTCTTAGCCATACGAAGTGCACATTGAAGACCTGTCATATCAGCAGCCATCTCACTAACCACATTTGTACCATTGAAATGATAATCTCCAAAAGCTACGATATTATCCAGATAGCCGGACATCTTGGATACACGTCTTTGGAACTCCTTTTTATCTTCCGCTGTCCACCAATCTCTGTATTGACCATAAGCGTCAAATTGTGCTCCGTTGTTATCAAAAGCATGTGAAATCTCATGACCAACCCAGAATGCAGCTATGCTGGCATAGAGTTCCTCTGTACTCATATCCTTAGAGAAAAATGGCTCACCCATCATACCCAGAAGCATATTAATTGAATTTGACTGTCTATCATAAAAAGCGTTGCATTCCAGAATGTTACATCCCTCAAACCACATCTCATGATCCTTGTTTGTACCTATAAGGCTCTTCATGTAATCGTTATTCCACTTTTCAATTCGCCAGCCCGCTTCTATAAGGGAGCAGCCTTCAATATCAAGATTTGAGGTGTCCCTGAATTTCTCAGGATATGCAGCATAGATTGTTATTTTATCCAGCTTTTCAATTGCGTATTCTTTGGTCTCATCTGAGGCCCAGTCATTTTCAGATAGTAGCTCTCTGTAAGTATCTATAACCTCCTTACAAAGGTCTTCCATCTTTTTCTTATCCTCAGCAGAGCCATATTTCTCGACATAAACTTTCTGCATGGGAATTTGCAAAAGTGATACTACCTCTCTGTATGCCATCTCCTCATCTGAAACCGTACCACTTACGCCAAAATATTTACCGAATAACTCATTACGCTTATCGAAGGTTTCTTTATCGATTCGTGTTGGATATTTCAAAAGATACTGAACTAGTATCAGATCCTTCATTGCTTCTACATTCTCATCCGTATAAATCTTATCCAACCACTTTAAATAATCAGGTTCCTCAACAATATAAATACCATCATATTTGATATTCATACCGGTAAAAATATCCTCCAAAGGAAATTCCTTTGTAAGCGAAACCATCTCCTTAAACGACATCTCGTTGTTTGTTTTCTCAACATAGTCATCTTTAAGCTTTTCCTCAGTGGTAAGGATTTTCTTTGCAAGTTCTGTCTCAAGTCCTATTGCAGTATCAAAGCACTCCTCTGCATCCTTGGAGGACATACCCATTTTCTCCGCCATACAAACAAACATATCTTTCTTATATCCGTAATACATATCGCCTAATTCCGTTCGTTTGGAATATTCAGCGGAATCTGATAAAAGGAGGTCTGGACTGCCGACCATCACCAGATACTTTTCGGGATCATTATAACCAACACTTAGTGAATATGACAGAAAATCATACGCTTCATCAGCAGTCTTCTTATCTGTCATAAACTTTGTGATATCATCAATACTTTTAATTGCAGATATCTGATCATACATATCCTGCAGCTCTGATACGCCTATCTCATTTCTGGCATCCCAATCAAGCACAAGACTGTTATAGGTCTGAATCAATTCAGCATCATGGCTTTTAAGGCTCTCATCCTTGAGGAGTCCTATGCACTGCTTTTTGACATCCAGCTCTCTCTCAAGGTAATGGCTCCAGTTAGTATACCCATCCGGGATATCACTTTTCAGAATCCAGTCCTTGTTAGCATATAAATGAAGATCATCTTTTGGATCTGTTTTCAAATCAGCAGAGATATTCTCTTTGAAATCAGAATCTATCCACGGTTTTCCACCTGTAATCACGTTGTCTTCCGCAGGCTGCTTCGCATTGACTGTGCCAGTAGAGCCTGCCATAAGCACTAATGAGAAAGTTAATAAAACTGATAATATTCTTTTTTTCATAGATACAATTCCTCTGTCGGTAAAAAACTGGAATAATTACTTGCTGCCAAGTAATTCTTTCATTTCATCAAAGGTCATATATGCTTTGGTTGATATAGTTTCAATATTGGTAAAGCCATCTTCCAATGTAATATCAGTCTTGTTTAATCCGTCGTAATCGATTCCTGTATATGAATTGTACTCGCTGATAGCCTCTGTAAATTCCTCAGTATACTGCTGCTCACTTATGATCTTTTCTCCTACATAATAAATGTATGAATCATTTTCAAAGTCATAAAGCGCGATCAGCCCCTTGGTCTGTTCAAGCTCGCCATCCTTCAGTGTATATACATCATAGGTCTCACTGCCGGACATACCGCCTGTTCTGAGAATAACGTTCTTACCCTCTGAAACAAAGATGTGATTTCCATCATATCCGGAGGATAAGCTCATAAGCTCAACCAGCTTACCATCACTTACAGTAAAGAGATGCGCATTTCCTTCTTCATCCAGCTCGCCCGCCGAACTGGCTACCGCAAGCTCAGGGATATCGTCATCATTTACATCGATAAGCGCATAGCTGTCAGCTTTTCCTTCCTTGTCATATTCAGTAATCTTATCGAGGTAAACTGATGCATATTCCTCGCCTGAAGATGCCTTTTCTTCAGCCTTCGCTAAACCGGCAGCCTTAGCTACGGCAACTTCCGGTACTTCCACTGTGCGAGCGCTACCGACACCGCATGAAATAATCATTGCAGATACTGTAATCACTGCCACCACTGACATTAGTTTCATTTTCAAGTCGATCATCTATCAGCCCCTCCTTTTCGTCTTTTCTTATTAAACACTATCAGATTCCATAGAAACCTATATCGTCTGAAAACACCCTCTAATGCTAATCATACGATACTTTCTTTGAAAAAATTATTAAAAAGGCATAAAATTTAGCCTCCACATGTGATCAGGATCAGATGTGAAGGCTATATATTGTGTTTGTGTATGCGATCAATAGGTTTTTTCTATTTCACCGGTAATTCCGTAGGTCTCCTTAAAGCTTACAAGGTCCTCTGTATTCCTTATGAGCATCACCTCTTCGAAGGCTCCGGTGTTAATGTCCTTAAAACCGGCAACCTGCTCTCCGTTGCAGATACTTGCTCTGATAATCGGTTTCTTATTCACCGAGTCGTATGTTTTTACGGCTTTCTTATTTTTATTAAAAAACATATCCGGTCCTCAACGCTTACTTACTAACGATCTGCGCACCAAAGGGTGTGAGGGACAATTTTGCCAGCTTGAAAAACTGCTTGCCAAACGGAATTCCTATGATTGTGATGCACCAGAGAGCACCTACTATCACATGACCAAGGGCCATCCAAACTCCGAAGAAGATGAGCCAGATAATGTTGGCTATTGTGGAAGCAGCGCCGCCTCCGTACACGACATCCTTTCCGAAGGGGAAGAATGAAAGCGTTGCAAACTTGAAGCACTGAAGTCCATACGGGATTCCGATTACTGTGATGCACCAGATCACTCCGCTTAAAACCCATGACATTCCGCTGAAAAAACCACCAAAGATAAACCAAAGAATATTACCAATCAAACGCATAACCATTTCCTCCTAATAGATGTATTTCGTTTTGTTCTTCTTACATTGTCATAATACCAATCTATTTATCACTATTTTATCACATTAAAGTAACTCAATTTATTATTTTCTAATCCATTTTTATTGTGGTATATTTGTGAAGTACGAAATTTAATTTGATATAGGAGGATTTTTTAATGGAACCAGTTCAGAGCATTGATGCAGAAGACGATCAGTTTGCATATCGATATGATACACAGCTCCTTATTGACAGGAGAGACAAAGACCTCGACGAGGATGAGATTGCCGACTACATAACTACACACTTTGAAGGTAACTCACTCATTGCCGCAGGTGACGAGGAGCTTATCAAGATACATTTCCACACAAATGAGCCCTGGAAGATTCTCGAATACTGCAACACAGTAGGCGAGATCTACGATATCGTTGTGGAGGATATGATAAGACAGTCAGCAGGAATGCAGGGATAAGTTAACCAGCGATCAGGCAGCATAAAGCAGGCATAAACCTGGTTTCCTTCTGTCAGATGCTGACACCTAAGAAACCAGCAACTGCCTGCGCAGAGTCTGCTATATATGTAGCACCTGCCTCTTTCATCTCCTCCACTTTGCCATATCCATAAGTGACGGCTATGCTGTCTACACCTGCCTCTGAAGCTCCTTTTATATCAAATTTGGTGTCGCCTATCATTACACACTCATTCTTGTTAAGACCATATTCCTCTACAGCCTTTTCTATAAGTCTCTTTTTATCCGAGCTATGATCTGATAAATCCGGGGCTACCATATAATCAAAATACTTTGCAAGGCCAATCTTTTCCAGAATTTTCCCCGAAAACACTATAGGTTTACTGGTTATCAAAAGCACTGTTTGTCCGTTCTTTTTTAACTCATTTAGAAGTTCCGGTATCCCGTCATAAATATCAACGTCATACATACGCTCTTTTGAATATATGCTTCTATATAAACTAATTGCTTTATTACAGTCATCTTCCGTCATTCCATACTCTCTTTCAAAAGAATCGAACAACGATGGCCCGACAAAAGTCTTTAATTTTTCTCTGGGCTGATCAGTAATTCCAAAATGTGAAAGAGCATATTCAACAGATGACATTATCGCCCTTCCGGAATCTGTTACCGTTCCATCGAGGTCAAACATTATGTTTTTGTACATCAGATCATTATTTCCTTTCCTTCATTTCCAAATCCATTGAAAAGATACACTCCAAGAACAGCGTTAAATCCTATTGCGGAATATATGCTGAATCTTTCTGCTATGCCAAAATACTGAGGTGGAAATACCTGCATGCCTATAGGTCCCATCAACATCATAGCAAAGAATATCGCAGCCCAGATCCCGATGCCTCTTACTTCTTTATTTCTAACGCCAGCTATGATCAGCAAAACAAGTGATGCTATTGATAAAATTACCACAAATGCAGTAACAATCATATGCATAACTTCCTGAAATGAAGATATCTGCTTACCTGCATCATCAAGAGCAAATATCGAATATCCAATCTTCGAGATCCAGTTCATAACAGTAAACAAATAAATCCCCACCCTAAACATTCTGCTTGAAATCTTTTTTTCAGAAACATATATAGCCACACATGTTGCACATACCACGCTTCCTGCTGAGTATCCAGCAGAGAGTCTGTCCCAAAGCTGTCTCGAAGGTGCTGTCCCTGCTGAAAGATCACTTACAGCAGACTCCATCCAATTATATCCCGGAAATGCACCTCTGCAAAAATATGCGGCAGCTGCATAAGATATAAGCGCAGCAAGACCTGTAAGTCCAATCCAATTAATCAGTTTTCTATTCATTACTCCCTCCTGCTTCTTCGATAAATGTATCCGCAAAATAAGCCTATCACGCAATATAAAAAAGGTCGTCATCTACACCGATAACGACCTAAAACTCACTGATTATTTCCAATAATACTCATATTGGTTATTTCGGTCTGATAGTACCGGTGCTAATCTTTGCTCAGCACTATTGTTTTTTAATTTAG
>JAEEGF010268524.1_pt1 | contig 10608 bp, 7 predicted proteins | sample 9134171 | NCBI WGS metagenome assembly JAEEGF01 (sample SAMN16246542, study PRJNA631951) | gut metagenome | biome: gut microbiome; feature: rumen; material: AP-attached | host: Bos | place: Iran: Karaj | collected 2018-10 | reverse complement strand
ACTGCAGTTGAATGATTCCAGCCCGACTTTTGAAGCAGAGTCTTCAAAGGCACTCGGCTTCGGTTTCCGCCTTGGCTTCCTCGGTCTTCTGCATATGGAGGTCGTTCAGGAGAGACTGGAAAGGGAATACAATCTGAACCTGATCGCGACAGCGCCTTCTGTCATATATAAAGTCACGATGACCGATGGTACGATCCGATACATCGATAATCCGTCTCTCATGCCGGAGCAGAATGTCATTGAATGCATTGAAGAACCTTATGTCCGCGCTTCGATCATGGTGCCGAATGACTATATCGGACCGATCATGCAACTGTCCCAGGACAAGCGCGGCATCTATAAAGATATGATCTATATCGATGACAACCGCAATCAGCTGGTCTATGAGATGCCTTTGTCTGAGATCATTTTTGAATACTTTGACAGGCTGAAATCTGTTTCCAGGGGCTACGCATCACTTGATTATGAATTGATCGGCTATCGCAGATCCAATCTGGTCAAGATGGATATCCTGATCAACGGTGAAGTGATCGACGCTTTGAGCATCATCGTACACAGGGACTTTGCCTATCACAGAGGTCAGGCGATCACGGTAAAGCTCAAGGAGATCCTGCCGAAGCAGCAGTTCGAGATCCCGATCCAGGCTGCGATCGGAAATAAGGTCCTGGCCAGGACGAACATCAAGTCTTTGAGAAAAGATGTCCTTGCGAAGTGCTATGGCGGTGACATCTCCCGTAAGAAAAAGCTTCTTGAGAAGCAGAGAGAGGGCAAGAAGCGCATGAAAGCGGTCGGAAGTGTAGAGATCCCTCAGGAAGCTTTCATGGCTGTGCTGGCTTTAGATGACGACAAGAATTAAACATCTTTACGTTCACGTCCCGTTCTGTTCGTCGATATGTTACTACTGTGATTTCTGCCACCGCATCTACGGTGATAGGATCAGTGAAAGGTGGCTGGACAGACTGGAAAAAGAGATCAGAGATTCATGTCATGATCAATACGAGACGATCTATATCGGTGGGGGTACTCCCACCGTTTTATCAGTTGAGCAGCTGGAAAGATTGCTAAAGATGATCCAGCCTTTCAGCAGCCGTTGCAACGAATATACGATCGAAGTCAATCCCGAATCTCTAGATGAGGAAAAGATCCAGCTCTTTATTAAATACGGGATCGATCGTATCTCTATGGGCGTTCAATCTTCGGATGATGAGATTCTTAAAGCATTAAACAGAAAACACAGTTTTTCTGATGTAAAAAAGAGAATAGAACTGCTTAAGAAAAATGGTCTTGACAACATATCTGTTGATCTGATGTATTCACTTCCGGGTCAGGATATGGATATCCTCAAAAGAACTGTTGAAGATATTCTGGAACTGAATGTGCCGCATATCTCCTTATATTCACTCACGATCGAAGAGAATTCTGTTTTCGGCAAGAGAGGTGTCAGCAACTTGGATGAAGATATCGAAGCTGACATGTATGAGTATATCGATCTAATATTAAGAAAAAATGGCTACGTTCATTATGAAGTCTCCAATTTCTGTAAGGAAGGCTATGAGTCCAGACACAATATGGGATACTGGCTTTATGAGGACTTTTTGGGATTATCTGTCGGTGCTTCAGGAAAGATCGGAAACAATCGCTATAGCAATACCAGAGATTTCAACAGATATTTGAACGAAGAATATTTCAGAGATGAAGATCTTGAATTAAGTATTGAAGACATGAAGTTTGAAAATATCATGATGTCCTTAAGAACGATATATGGACTGGATATTGAAAAATTCAATAAAAAATACAGCTGTGACCTTGAAAAAGAGAATTCCAAAGGCCTAAGTAATCAATATATAAAGATAAAAGACGGGTATCTTATCTGTACTAATCTTGAGCTTTTAAATCATGTGTTACTTGATTTTATGAAAGATTGTTAATTTGAGTTAACACAAAAAAAATAGCGGTGCTATAATGAAGAAAAGAAGATTTGTATCTTATAGATCCAGTTAAAGAAAGATTTTTTGTATGTTATAAAGGGAGGGAAATATGGCAACAATCAGTTTACAACATATTCAGAAAATTTATCCTATTGGCGAAAACACCAAGAAACAAAAGGCATTTTTAAAAAAAGCCAAAGAGGACAATCCGGAGACCAACAAAGTCAACCTCAAGATTACTGAAGAAGGCGTTGTTGCTGTAGATGATTTTAACCTGGAAGTGAAAGACAATGAATTTATCGTCTTTGTCGGCCCTTCAGGATGCGGTAAATCAACGACCTTGAGGATGATCGCCGGATTGGAAGACATAACCAGAGGTGATCTGTATATCGACGGTGTTAGAATGAACGACATCGAACCGAAAGACAGAGACATCGCAATGGTTTTCCAAAACTATGCCTTGTATCCTCATATGTCCGTAAGACAGAACCTTCAGTTCCCACTGGAACTTCGCAAGGTTCCAAAGGATCAGATGGACAGGCAGGTCGAAGAAGCTGCTGAAATCTTGGGTATCACTGAGTATCTCAACAGAAAACCAAAAGCTTTATCTGGTGGTCAGAGACAGAGAGTTGCGATTGGGCGTGCAATTGTTCGTGAACCACGCGTTCTTTTGATGGATGAGCCTTTGTCAAACCTCGATGCAAAATTAAGAAACCAGATGCGTGCTGAAATCATCAAGCTTAGACAAAGAATTAAATCTACATTCATTTATGTCACGCATGACCAGACAGAAGCTATGACTTTGGGTGACAGGATCGTCATCATGAAAGACGGTCTTATTCAGCAGATCGGTACTCCTCAGGAAGTATTCGACAATCCGATAAATACTTTTGTTGCCGGATTTATCGGTATGCCGCAGATGAATTTCTATGATGGTGCTCTTGCTATCGAAGATGGCAAATACGTCATTAATGTCCTTGGCGCCAAGATCGTTCCATCTGAGGAAAAACAAGAGAATCTTAGAAAACATGATGTCAAGCCGATGGATATCATCGTTGGTGCAAGGCCTGAACATATAACCCTCAAAGAAGTTGAAGGCGCTATGATGGAAGGTTCAGTAGATGTTTCAGAAATGATGGGAAGTTCTGTTCACATTCATTTGAATACGGGCAATCATGACAGCATCATCATTGTTCCAACCCTTGATCTTGGCAATCAGCCACTTTCTATCGGATCAAAAGTTAGATTCACTTTTGCTCCTAACGTCGTTCATATGTTCGACAAAGAGACAGGCAAGAATCTGGAATACTAATGGTTCTAACCGATTTATCGGAGAACATATATTTTTAATGGAGGAAAAGGTAAAATGAGCATTAAAAAAATTATTACAATTTGCTTGGCTTTCCTGCTTCTGGCTGGTTTAGCCGGATGTTCAAGCAAACCTGCTGAAGAAGGCAATAGCGATAAAGTCGCTGTTACTGTCACAGTATGGGGCCCACAGGAAGACCAGTCTGACGACAATGGCAAGTGGTTGCAGACTCAGTGTGAGGCTTTCGCAGCTGAACATCCTGAATGGGAGATCACGTTCAATTACGGTGTCTGCTCAGAAGGTGATGCCAAAACCAACGTTACTACTGACCCGGCAGCTGCTGCTGATGTCTACATGTATGCTAACGACCAGATCCCTGATCTTCTTAAGTCAGGCGCTTTAGCTGAATTTGGCGGCAATACTCTTTCTGCCATCAAGGAGAACAACTCTCAGACTACTGTCAATACTGTTTCTTATGATGGACAGGTCTTAGGTGTTCCTTATACTGCAAATACCTGGTTCATGTACTACAACAAGGCAGTTATTTCTGATGAAGATGCTAAGAATCTTGACACGATGCTGACTAAGGGCAAGGTTGCTTTCCCATTAGACAACTCATGGTACATCGCTGCATTCTATGTAGCTAACGGCTGCACAATGTTTGGCGAGAACGGTGACGATGCTGCTGCTGGTTTCGATTTCTCAGGTGACAAGGCTGTTGAAGTAACGAATTATCTTGTTGACCTCGTTGCAAATCCTAACTTTGTAAACGGCGATGTTTCTACTGGAAACGACATCGATGCTTTCTTCTCCGGAACATGGGATTATCAGAAAGCTAAAGATGCTTATGGCGATAATTTAGGTATTGCTCCAGCTCCTAGCTTCACACTCAATGGTGAAGAAAAGCAGATGAAGTCATTTGCTGGTTCAAAAGCTGTAGGTGTGAACCCTCAGGCTGCTTTATATGCTGAACATCCGGAGATCGCTGTTGCATTAGCTGCTTACTTAGGCAATACTGCTTCTCAGCAGGCTCACTATGATAAGAGAAATATCATTCCTACTGACAAGAATATCAACGTCGGTGATGATGCTCTTGCTAAGGCACAGATGGACACAATGGCATATGCTTCTATCGTTCAGCCATTACAGGCTGATATGGGCAACTGGTGGACACCAGCTCAGTCAATGGGCGCTGAGCTTGTAGCCGGTACCGTTACTCACGATAACGCCGCCGAAAAGACAGAAGCAATGAATAACACATTGAACAATCCAGGCGTACAATAAAAACTATTGGTTTGAGTATGGCCGTAATCGTTTTTGATTGCGGCCATACTTCAATTTAAATAACTAACATCAGAGGAGGTTATTTATGGAGAAGAAAAAGATCAGTGTCATAAATGCATTGAAATATGGCGATTTGACAACCAGGTTATCATCAGTATTAATGGGTCTGGGAATCATCACGCATAAACAGATAGCAAAAGGTATTTTGATTTTGCTTTGTGAAATCGCTTTTGTATTTTATATGATCGGAACAGGATTCAATTCATTGGCCATGCTTCCATCACTTGGTGATAGAGAATCGGAAAAGGTGTGGAATGAGGCAAAACAGATCTATGAATATACGATAGGAGACAACTCCCAGCAGATCCTGCTTGCTGGAGTCATTACCTGTTTTGTCATAGCTGCGATCATATTTCTGTGGATCCTGCAGATGAAACATTCATATGCTCTGCAAAAAAAGATCGAAAATGGTGAACATGTGCCAACTATTAAGGAAGATATCAGGAGTTTGTTTGACAAGAAGCTTTATATCACTCTCATGACTCTGCCATGTCTTGGTATATTGATCTTCAATATCGTTCCTTTGGCCTACATGATTTCAATGGCATTTACCACCTATTCAAAGGAAGGCGATCATCTTATCTTGTTTGATTGGAATGGCCTGACACAGTTTGGCCGTGTATTGAACATGAACGGCAATATCGGCCGTCAATTCTGGCAAGTATTAAGATGGACAGTGGTCTGGGCGATCTTTGCGACGTTCCTCAACTATATCCTGGGCATGATCCTGGCCATGATCATCAATAGAAAAGATACCAAAGGCAAGGCTTTCTGGAGATTCTGTTTCGTACTTTCTATTGCAGTACCGCAGTTTGTAACGCTGATGATCATGAACATCATGCTTCAACCTTCGGGAGCCATCAATGTTCTGCTTAAGAATATTGGGTTGATAGGGGAGTCGATTCCTTTCTGGCAGAATGCCAATCTGGCGAAGGTTACGATCATTCTGATAAACCTCTGGGTAGGTATTCCTTATACGATGCTTCAAGTCACTGGTATTCTGCAGAACATTCCGGCTGAGCTTTACGAAGCTGCCAAAATGGACGGTGCAGGTCCGGTCAAGATCTTCTTCAGGATCACGCTGCCGTATATGCTGTTTGTAACAACACCTTATCTGATCTCAAGTTTCGTTGGCAACATCAACAACTTCAATGTCATCTATCTGCTATCTAATGGCGGCCCTACATATGTTGGTGATACAGCTGGTCAGACCGACCTGCTTGTAACCTGGCTGTATAAGCTGACCGTAGACCAGCAGTATTATAACCTTGGTTCTGTAATCGGCATCCTGACATTCGTTATCCTGACGGTCGTCACCCTGATCACTTACAGAAACTCAAGTTCTTATAAGAATGAGGAGGCGTTCATGTAATGAAGGACGAAAAGAATAAACTGAGTCTGCGCAGACGGATTATAAATCTACTTGTTCATCTTCTGCTGGCTTTTCTGGCCTTGATCTGGATCTTGCCGATTTTCTGGATAGTATTGACCAGCTTTAGAGCTGAACCAGGCGCATATACCAACACTTTCCTTCCTCAGGGTTATACATTAAACAACTACATCAAGTTGTTTACGGACAGAAATGTCCTGAACTTCCCAAAAATGTTTATGAATACCCTGATCATTGCGATCGTTTGCTGTATTGCGAGTACTTTCTTCATCTTATCGGTTGCATATTCCCTCTCCAGGATGCGTTTCAAATTCAGAAAAGCGTATATGAATATGGCAATGATCCTTGGACTTTTCCCGGGTTTCATGGCCATGGTCGCTCAGTATTTCATCCTGAAAGCAATGGGCCTTACAGAAGGCTCGATGATCAGATTAGGTCTGATAATCGTCTATTCTGCATGTACAGGTCTGGGATTTCAGATCGCTAAGGGATTCTTCGACACCATCCCTCGTTCTATTGATGAAGCTGCAGTAATGGATGGTGCTTCTCAATGGGTAGTCTTTACCAGGATCACGATGCCTTTAGCTAAACCGATCGTCATCTATACGGTCATGACTTCCTTCATTGCTCCATGGGTGGACTTCGTCTTTGCAAAAGTATTGTGCCGAGCCAATGCTGATCAGTTTACGGTCGCTATCGGTCTGTGGAATATGCTTCAGAAAGAGTACATCTATCAATGGTATACTTGTTTTGCAGCCGGCGCGGTAGTCATATCTATACCGATTGCTGCCTTATTCTTGTACATGCAGAGATTCTATGTCGAAGGCATGTCTGGTGCTGTTAAAGGATAATTAGAAAACTTCATAAATAACCAAACAGAAGGAGCAATGCATTGCTCCTTTTTGTATGTTTAAACATGATCAGCAAGTATTGGAAATCTGAACTGAAAGTGTTTTTTAACATAAAATGAAACAGTCATTAATAATGGAGGATACTTTAGTTAAGCAGATAAAATAGTGATCTGCCTAGCAGACCACTATATTTTTGATTATTGAATCAAGATAGAGGTTTTTTTATATCTATTCTTAATCTATCTTTCAGACAGAAATAGATGACCAGATAAATCTCATGGATAAGAATAACAGAAATCCGATATCTGCTTATAGTAAGTAAGCTGATGTTTATTTTAGAATCACAGATGTCATCGCACCGATCGTCAGTTTGCCATCCTTAAATGAAGCACTGTTCATTCCGATATGATCAAGTAACTCGCTGTAGGTGTCAGCAGCAATGGTGATCTCTTCGGAAGAATTGTTGTGGAAAAGATAAGTTGTTTCTCCGTTATATTCTATTGAAAAGCCTCCGAGATTGCTGTTATCAAGATCGATGAAATTGTAGGTGCCTCTGGCAATTTGCGGATATCTGTTTCTTATTTGAATGAGATCACGGTAATAATTGAGCAGGCTATTTTTATCTTTTGTCTGATCTATGACTGTGCCGTTGATCTGTTTTGTTATATCGTATGTTGAACCTTCAGGGTCGCTGATCGTATCATTATCCCCCCACAACATAGCCAGCCTTCTGTTGGCATCTGTGTTGGCAGCACCTCTTGAACCCTTCATCCCGATCTCTTCACCATAATAGAGAAAAGGGGAACCGGGAGAAAGAAGATAGAGGTTCGCAGCAAAGAATGCCTTGCCATCGGAAATGCTTAGATAGCCAGCTGCACGATCCATATCGTGATTGGAAATAAAAGGGATCGGCATCGACTTGCTGTTGATCGACTTTAGTTTGTCCTGATAACTGCTGATATAATGCGTGTACATTTTCATATCAGAACCTTTTGCTGTTTTGGCAATGATGCCTTCAGCCTGGGACATTGAGAAGTTGAAACAGTTCAAAGCCGTTTCATATTGGTCAATCTCTCCTTCATGACTCCAGACCTCGGCAACCAGATAGACATCTTCCTTGATCTTTCTGAGTTCATCACAATACCATTTCCAGAAGTCAACAGATCTGCCGTTGTCACTGAGATAGATGTACTTTGCAGCATCAAACCTGAATCCATCAACGCCTTTATCCAGATAGAATTTTGCTATATCCAGGACTTCTTCCCTGACTTTCGGATTATCAAAATTGAGTTCAGGCATATCGCTGGAGAAGTTGCATTCATAGACCTGTCCGGCATTGTCTATATCGCACCATGCTTTACCAGGCTGAGCTTCATACTGGATATCATAGGTGTAGAAATCGTAATATGGATCATCAGTTTTTCCGGATCTGTGAGCATCATAGAAGTCAGAGAACCAGGGGTGATATCTGGAAGTGTGGTTGATGACCATGTCCAGGATCAGGATGATGTTCCTCTTGTGGCATTCTTCGATGAGCCTGTCCAGATCTTCCTGCGTGCCGAAAGCCGGATCGATGGTGTAGTAGTCCTGAACATCATATTTGTGATAGGAGGGGGACTTGAATATAGGTGTGAGCCATATCCCCTGTATTCCTAAAGAGTTTCCTGAATCCATAGCGCCGTCATTCAGATAGTCGAGTCTATTGATGATGCCGTTGAGATCACCGATCCCGTCACCGTCCGAATCTGAGAAGGAACCAGTAAAGATCTCATAAAAGACACGGTAATTGTCATCGATCGGATCTGGCCTTGGTTCCGTTTTCTTTGAACATGATGTCATCAGCAAGCAGCCGATGATGAAGAAAATGATGAGAATTCTTTTTTTCATAAGTTGATCCCCCCAGTGAAATCGAGAAGGGCATCATCGATCTTCTGAACAAAGAATGGATCAGACGATGCCATTTTTGATCCTTTATTTGAAACAGGACGTCATAGAAATCAGATAAAGATTCAAAGATAAGATGAGTTATAATCTTTTATATATGCAATTCACCTCAACAATATTTTAATATTTAGGCTAAAATAAAAATAGATGTTTTTATAAGGGGATAAAAATGGATAAAAAAAGAAGTGCAGGCATCCTGCTGCCGATCCTGTCGCTGCCATCTGAATATGGCATCGGCACATTGGGTAAAGAGGCCTATCATTTTGTCGATTTTCTGGTCAAAGCCAAGCAGTCCTACTGGCAGGTCCTTCCTATAGGCCCGACCAGCTATGGAGATTCGCCATATCAGTCATTCTCTTCCTATGCCGGCAATCCGTATTTCATCGATCTGGATACGCTGGTGGAAGAAGGACTTCTTGAAAAGAAGGATCTGAAACATCTTAAAGTCACAGATCCTGAACATGTAGATTATGGTTATCTCTATGAGACGAGATTCCCGTTGCTTTACAAAGCCTATAAGAATGCTTCGAGCAAACAGCACAGAGAAGCGGAAGCCTTCGCGAAAGAGAATGCCTCCTGGCTTGATGATTACGCTCTTTTCATGGCCGTCAAAAAGCACTTCGATATGGCGTCATGGCTGGAATGGCCTGATAAGGGCATCAGAGAAAGGCATGAGGACTCGATACGTGAATACAGAGAGAAACTGAAAGATGATATCACATTCTACAAATTCATGCAGTATCTCTTTTTCAAGCAGTTCCGTAAATTGCGTCAATATGCCAACAGCAACGGCATCAGACTGATCGGTGACCTTCCGATCTATGTCGCGATGGATTCCTGTGATGTCTGGTCGGATTCCAGACAGTTTCAGCTGATCGAGAACACGAAGGCACCAAAAAATGTTGCGGGCGTACCGCCGGATTATTTCTCAAAAGACGGTCAGCTCTGGGGGAATCCTCTTTATGACTGGACTTATATGAAATCGACCGGCTATAAATGGTGGATCGATCGTGTTGCCGGCGCATCGAGATTCTTTGATGTGATCAGGATCGATCACTTCCGCGGTTTTGATGAATACTGGTCGGTCCCATATGGAGAAAAGACTGCGAAGAACGGCCGTTGGGAGAAAGGCCCGGGCATCGATTTTGTCGGAGTCCTCAGAGACTGGTTCTCCAATGTGAAATTCATTGCCGAAGATCTGGGCGTCATCACAGATGGTGTCAGAAAACTGTTGAAGGAATCGACATTCCCGGGCATGAAGGTACTGGAATTCGGTACGGATCCCGATGGAAGCAGCGGCCACTGTCCGCATAACCAGACTGTCAACAGTGTCTGCTATATCGCGACTCACGATAATATTCCGGTCATGGGCTGGATAGAAAACGCCAAAAAGAAAGAAGTCGACTATGTGAAGCAGTACTATGGTCTGAACGAAGAGGAAGGCTACAATTACGGCCTCATCCGCGGCGGCATGTCCACGGTCGCTTATCTGTTCATCGCCCAGATGCAGGATTATCTTGGCCTTGGCATCGAATCCACGATGAACAGACCTGGAACTTTAGGGAATTGGAGCTGGCGTTTGACAAAGCACGATCTCAACGCAAAACTGGCAAAGAAGATCGCTGACATCACGCATATGTACGGACGCGATCTTGAAGACAAAGAAGCCTGAAAGTCCTTGAAATAAGGGTTTTAAAGTGCTATAGTAATTAAGCATCGTTACTGAGTCTGGACCATCTCCGGATCCTTGCCCGGTTACGATCAAAAAAAGAAAAAGGAGAAAAAGAATGTTTTCAAAAACTGAAAAGGCACAAATCGTCAAAGACTAAGCCCGAATTGAAA
>JAEEGF012062378.1_pt1 | contig 10609 bp, 6 predicted proteins | sample 9134171 | NCBI WGS metagenome assembly JAEEGF01 (sample SAMN16246542, study PRJNA631951) | gut metagenome | biome: gut microbiome; feature: rumen; material: AP-attached | host: Bos | place: Iran: Karaj | collected 2018-10 | reverse complement strand
TGGATCTACTGCAAGAGCAAGTGTATATTTTTACAATACTGAAGAGGAAGTAGAAATATTCCTTGATAGGCTTTCAAAGGTAAGAGAGGTCATGGGCTATGGAGCTTAAGCAGTTATATCGTGAAATTGTTAATGAACACAATCTTCATCCGGTGCATAAAGGAAAGATGGAAAATCCTGACCTTGTACTTAGAGGTGTAAATCCAAGTTGCGGAGATGATATTACTTTGCAGCTTAAGTTAAATGGTGATGTCATTGAAGATGCTATGTATGATGGCAGTGGTTGTGCTATTTCTCAGGCATCAGTAGATATGATGGCTGACCAGATCATAGGTAAGAAAAAGGATGAGGCAATCAAACTTGCTGGAACCTTTATGGGAATGATAAAGGGAGATATTACAGACGAAGAAAGTCTGGAAGCTCTCGATGAGGCCGCTGCGCTTCAGGATGTGGCGCATATGCCTGCAAGAGTAAAGTGTGCGGTTCTTGGATGGCATACTATGCAGGAAATGCTGGAGAATGCGCGCTAAAATGAGGCATGCAGATAAAAGAAAAAAGAACCAGTGTGAGCTTGCTCGCAAACTGGTTCTTTTTTCTTTTATCTATACGGCGAATGCCGCGACAACGAGGAACGAGCGAAGCGGTTCCGAGTCTGTCGGCATGACTCATTTAAGAGAGTGGCAATACCACGCAAGATTCGAAATTTGCGATGCAAATTTCTCATTTACGCGGCATTTAGTGGAACACGCAATATTCGAAATCAGCAAAGCTGATTTCTCATTTACGCGGCATTCGCCGCATAAATTAAAATAAAAGGATAATAGTTCTTAGATGAGCAAGCTCCTCACGAACTACTATCCTTTTATTTTATATTGCGTGGCTCATTTTAACGCGAAAAAAAGTACCATCCCCATAGGCTATACCTACGAAAACAGTACTCGGCGTGCGCTGCCAGGGTCTCGAACCCTGGACAACCTGATTAAGAGTCAGGTGCTCTACCAACTGAGCTAGCAGCGCATTTTGTTTTATTTTGTTGTGCCGTTCCCGGCGACAAGTGATATGTTACTACGTCCCGAAGATAAATGCAAGTACTTTTTTCAATTTTTTTTAAAAAATTTATAAGAAAATTAAAAATCTCTGTATTTACGCGGTTTTCACAGTACTTATTTTGTGGTATTTTATTATGGTAAACATACTAAGACTAGGAAATATTTCAAATTTTAGTCTAAAAAACATAAATCCGGGGATAAAAATGATTTTTGATACACATGCTCATTATGATGATGAGCAATTTGATATAGATAGAGATGAGCTTCTGGCATCCATGAGGGAGGCGGGAGTTGATCACATTGTTGACGTGGGAGCCAGTATAGAGACTACACGAAAGGCTCTGGACCTGGCACATAGATATGATTTTATATATGCAGCAGTAGGTGTACATCCAAGTGATGTAGAGGAACTCAATGAGGATAACATTGAACTTTTAAGGGAGTGGAGTACTGATGGCAGATGTGTTGCTATCGGGGAGATTGGACTTGACTATCACTGGCCTGATCCGGCATCGGATGTTCAAAAGAAATGGTTTAAAAGACAGCTTCAGCTTGCAAGAGAAGTCAGACTTCCTGTAATCATACACTCAAGAGAAGCTGCTTCAGATACAATAGATATCATGAAAGAAGAACATGCAGAGGAAATAGGTGGAGTGGTTCACTGCTTTTCCTATTCCAAAGAAATTGCAAAGATATGCGTAGATATGGGATTTTACATAGGTGTTGGCGGAGTAATAACATTTAAGAACGGCAAGAAATTAAAAGCAGTTGTTGAACAGACACCTATAGAGCATATTCTTTTGGAAACAGACAGCCCATATCTTTCTCCTGAACCCTTCAGGGGCAAAAGAAACAGCTCTTTAAATCTCCCATATGTAATTGAAGCAATTGCGAATATTAAAGGGATGAGCAAAGAGGACGTTATTAGACAAACAAGCGAAAATGCTAAACGAATGTATGGCATGTTGAACTAAATACATTAAATGATTCATAGCATTTTGGCGGAGGTGTAAATGGCATATTTAGGAAATAGCGCAAGGACAAAAGAAGTGCTTGCCAAATTCAATATGAGTGCCAAAAAGAAATTTGGTCAGAATTTTTTGATAAATGAAAACGTTCTTGATGGAATTGTCGAGGCAGCAGGAGTAACAAAAGAAGACTGTGTTTTGGAAATAGGCCCGGGAATAGGAACTCTTACACAGTATCTTGCAGAGGCAGCAGGACAGGTTGTAGCTGTAGAGATTGATAAAACACTTATACCGGTTCTTGATGATACGCTTTCTGAATACGACAACGTTACGGTTATAAATGAGGACGTTCTCAAAGTTGATATAGATGCAATCATAAAAGAGTACAATCATGACAGACCAATCAAGGTAGTAGCTAATTTGCCATATTATATTACTACTCCTATCATCATGAAGCTTTTTGAAAGCGGTGCTCCTATTGAAAGCGTAACAGTAATGGTTCAAAAAGAAGTCGCAGACAGAATGGTGATGGGACCGGGGAACAAAGATTATGGTTCTCTTTCCTTGGCGGTTGCTTATCATGCATCCGCGCAGAGTGTAATGGACGTTCCTCCAAGCTGTTTTATTCCGCAACCGGGAGTCGGATCCGCAGTAGTTTATCTCAAAAAACATGAGAACAAACCGGTTCAGGTAAATGATGAAAAATACATGTTTGAAATAATTAGGACAGCATTCAATCAAAGAAGAAAAACACTGTCCAATTCTCTTTCAAACAATCCTGCGCTTAAGGTTAGCAGACAAATGGTACAAGATGCTCTGACAGACATGGGGATTGATGAGAAAGCAAGGGGAGAAGTGCTTGATTTATCACAGTTTGCAGAGCTTTCAGATATTTTACAAAGCAAAGGTGCTATGTTAAACTAACACTATATTTAGTATATAAGCACCAAAGAGGTGGATATTTTGGATAAAGTTGAGTACAAGATCAGGGCTGATGAGATCAAGTCACTGATTGGGGAAGGCAGATTTGCAGAAGCAGTCAAGATAGCGGACACAATTGACTGGAAAAGAGTTAAGAGTGTGCAGATGCTGTGTATGATCAGTGATCTGTATAAGATTAATAGACGCTATGAGGAGAGTAGAGATGTTCTTCTGATGGCTTATGATAGACATCCTACAGGAAGGGCAATTGTATATTCTCTGTGCGAACTTGCTATCAAAATGGGCGAGTTTGTTCAGGCTGTTGAGTATTATAAAGAGTTTGTCAGAATAGCTCCAAGGGATACGGGCAGATATATTCTTCAGTACAAACTATATGAAGCTCAGGATGTAAGCCTTGAAGAGAGAATCGCAGTGCTTGAAGAATACAAAAAGCACGATTACAAAGAGAAATGGGTATATGAGCTTGCATATTTATATCATCGTGTAGGCCTCACTACTGAATGTATTGAGACTTGCGATGAGTTATTTTTGTGGATTGGTGACGGAAGCTATGTCATGAAGGCACTGGAACTTAAGGCACTTCATGAACCTCTTTCACCTGAGCAGCAGGACAGATATATCAGATACAAGCAAAATCACGGTGGCTATGTTGATAAGAGCGTTATCCTTGATAAAACAACGGATGATGTAGGTTATGATGACCCCAGAACTGTTGAAATCAAACAGCCAACAAAAGAAATGCCTGCAGTTACTGACGAAGTTATTGCTGCATATAATGCAGGTGAATTGAATGCTGCTGAGAATAGTGCCGATGTTGCAGCGCAGCCTGCACAGGAGCAGCAGTCATATTACTATGCGACAGATATTAAATCGGATAGTCCTACAAGAGAGATGGACAGGATTGTTTATCCTCATATCAGCGAGATAAAAGAACCTTCAGTTGATGTAAGTGCATATAACACTATGAATCTTCAGGAAGCTCTTGCTGAGAATCTGAGAGAAGTTATGAGTGATGGAGATACATCAGATGATAACTTTAATTACACTCCTGTAACAGACAAGGAAACCAGTCCGTTAAGTGTTGTTCAGCCTATTACTTCAGAGATTTTTGAAGTTGATAAAGAATCAGATGACGAGGATTTCCATGAAGTTCTTGGTAAATCAGCCGTAGAACCGTCGATGAATATTGAGATTAAATATGGTGGCAATGGCCCAATTCTGGGCGAGGAAAAAAGAACTTCCCGTATGCCGGTATATGAGGAAAAGCCATTAGAAGACGAAGTTCCAGGTGCGGTTATTCATCCAAATGCAGCATATCAGGTGCCTAGTCGCTTTGATAATTATCTTTCTCAGGGTTCTGACGGTCAGATTACAATGGCAGTAGAGCCGGAGCCAGAGGTTGAGAAACAGATCACTGGTCAGATCAGCATTGCTGAATATATCCAGAATTGGGAAAATTATAAAAAGAACCAACAGGAAAAGCAGCTGGAGCGTGTAAAGAAGCTTGTGGCTGAAGAAACTGGGGATATTTTTGCTGACTACGATGAAAAAGCAAAGGCCGGTCTTCAGGAGAAGCTTGAGAAGGCAATGTCTGATGCCCTCCACAAAGAAAAGCAGGAAAAGGCATCAGGCAGAGGCGACTGGTCTAGAAATAACGATGATATTATAGATGACGCTGTCGATGATATAATTAAGTCAGAATACAGTACAGATGATGTAGAAACAAAAGAAGTATTCCTGGAGGAGACTTCTGAGATAGATAAGATTCCTGAGGAACTCCTGGAAGAAAATGAATCTCAGGAAGATGAAAAAGAAGAACAGGTAGAAGAAACAGCTGAAGATACTGATCTTGCTGAGGGGGAAGTAGCCGGTTCCGAAGAACAGGAAGAAGAGCAGGAAGAAAATGACTCCGAAGAGAATTCTGAAGAAGCTGATGAAGCATCAGATGACACTGAAGCAGAAGAATCAGACAAATCAGAAGAAAAGAAGCCTGAGGAGAAAAAGGCTGCGATTCAGGTTAAGAAAGAGAAAAGACATATCGGTAACAGGGAAATTGAAGAGCGCGTAAGGACAATGACTCCTGAAGAGAAGCAGCTCTTTGGCCCTTATATACACCACAAAAAGTCAAGACGACAGATCATCAACGCGATTGACAATATGAGTCTTGATGCATTTAGCGGTAATGCTATCGTGACAGGTGAGGAAGGTGCCGGAACTGTCAGTCTTGCAAAGGGACTTATCAAGGCTGTTCAGTCTTCGGATTCTAACTTTAGCGGTAAAGTGGCAAAGATAACAGCCAATACTCTCAACAAAAAGAGTACAGCCAGCATTTTTGATAAGCTGGCAAACGGTGCACTTATTATACAGAGGGCAGCAGATCTTGAACCTGAAACTGTAAGTGAACTTCTTAAGATCTTACAGGAAGAGAATAAGGGGCTTATCATTGTCATGGAAGATACCAAGGAAGATATGAATAGATTCCTTGATAAGAATCCTGCGCTTAAACAATGCTTCAATGTAAGAGTTGATATAGAGGCTCTCGACGATGATTCACTTGTAGCTTATGCAAGACAGTATGCGCTTGAAAAAGAGTATTCAATCGATAATCTTGGAATTCTGGCTCTTCATACAAGAATATCCGAGAGACAGACACTGGATCATGATGTTACTGTATCTGAAGTAAAAGACATTATTGATGATGCTATTTACTACGCAGAAAAAAGATCAATTGCACATTTTGTTGATGTGATTGTTAATAAGAGATACGATGAGAATGATATGATAATTCTCAGAGAAAAAGATTTCATGCATTAAATACTTTAAACTAACGAGGGGGCTAGTTATGGCAGAAAAAGTATTTATTTCTGAAGCTGATGAATATTTATTTGGTCAGGGGACACATTACGAAATTTATGAAAAGCTTGGCGCACATCCATCAGAGGAAAAAGGAAAGAAAGGATATTTCTTTGGAGTCTGGGCGCCAAATGCGGCAGCTGTTCATGTAGTCGGTAATTTTAACAATTGGGATGAGAATGCCAATGAGCTAAAAAGAACCAAGACAGGTAATATCTGGACCGGTTTTATTCCCGGAGTTGGAATTGGAGAGTTATACAAATATCTGATAACAACCCAGGATGGCAGAAAGCTTTATAAGGCAGATCCTTATGCCAATTTCGCAGAACTTCGTCCGGGCAATGCATCCAGAACAACAGACCTTTCCGGATTCAAATGGACGGATTCAAAATGGTATGATGACAACAATGGCAAGGACATTTATCGTCAGCCTATGTCAATATACGAATGTCATATAGGTTCTTGGATGAAGCATCCCGATGGTACCGAGGATGGCTTCTATACATACAGACAGTTCGCTGACAGAATTGTCGAGTATTTAAAAGAGATGCAGTATACCCACATTGAGCTTATCGGAATTGCTGAGCATCCGTTTGACGGCTCATGGGGATATCAGGTAACAGGCTATTATGCGCCTACAGCAAGATATGGTGAGCCTGCAGATTTTATGTATCTTGTGAACAAACTTCACAAGAACAATATCGGAGTTATTCTTGATTGGGTTCCTGCGCATTTTGCAACGGATGAATTTGGACTGGCATGTTTTGATGGCCAGTGTATCTATGAACATCCGGACCCAAGAAAGGGAGAGCATCCTGACTGGGGAACCAAGATATTCAATTTGGAAAAACCTGAGGTTAAGAATTTCCTCATCGCCAATGCTCTGTTCTGGATAAGAAAATTCCATGTAGACGGACTTAGAGTAGATGCAGTGGCATCAATGCTTTATCTTGACTATGGCAAAAGAGATGGTCAGTGGGTTCCAAATAAATATGGAGACAACAAGAATCTTGAAGCTATTGAGTTCTTCAAGCACTTTAACAGTGTTGTAAGAGGAACATACCCAAATGTGATAACAATCGCTGAAGAATCAACAGCATGGCCTAAAGTAACAGCAGCACCAGAGGAAGATGGACTTGGATTTGCCTACAAGTGGAATATGGGATGGATGCATGATTTTTGCGAATACATGAAACTGGACCCATATTTCAGACAGGGTGCTCACAATATGATGACATTTGCCATGAGCTACAATAGCGCAGAGCATTATATTCTGCCTCTTTCTCATGATGAAGTTGTGCACCTTAAGTGCTCAATGGTAGAAAAGATGCCGGGCTATCAGGTTGATAAGTATGCAAACCTAAGAGCCGGCTATACATATATGTTTGGACATTCCGGGAAAAAACTCTTATTCATGGGCCAGGATTTTGGTCAGGAAAGAGAGTGGAGCGAGAAAAGAGAACTGGACTGGTTCCTGTTGGAAAATGATCTCAACAGAGGAATGAAGGACTATGTCGGCGAGCTTCTAAAAATGTATAAGAAGTATCCTGCCCTTTATGAAGTTGATGATGACTGGGGCGGCTTCGAATGGATAAATGCAGATGACAAGGAGCGCAGTACATATAGCTTTTACAGAAGAGCCATCAACGGCAAAGACAATATACTGTTTGTATTAAACATGACTCCTGTAGAAAGAAAAGGATTTATGGTTGGAGTTCCGTTTGAAGGAACTTATAAGCATATCCTCGATAGCGCTGAAAAGAAATTTGGCGGCTTTGGAAGTAATATCCCTGATAAGATTGAGGCAGTACCTGGACTTTGTGACTATAAGGATTACAGCATAACATTTGATCTTCCACCTTATGGTGCGGAAGTATTTCTGTTTCAGAGTGAAAAGGAAGAAGTCAAAGAAGTAACAGAAGAGCCTAAAAAGCCCGCAAAATCTACTCCCAAGAAGGCAACTTCCAAGAAAAGAAAAAACTGAACTTAAGAATTTTAGGGCGCTAGCCGAAATAGAAGGTGATGGATGATATATCCATCACCTTTTTACGTTACTTAAAATATTCCGTGGTGAGGCGTATATGAATTTTGGATTTCAGACTATTACTGATAACAGATCGGGAAATGAAACAATTAAGGGCTTTGAACCTGAAAGCAGGATTTTCCCCGGAGCATCAAAGACAGAAAAGACTAAAAGCAGTTCTTTTGCAGTAGATCTCGATTCGAGTTTTTTTAGCAATGATGCATATTCCCAGAATACGAAGACTATAAATGATATACAGAATATGGCTCAGAACACGGATGTTATGAATAACCATAATTATATGGCTCTGTTATCAAATACCATGTCGGGTGAGGACTACGCAAATGTCCTTGAGAATGGTTTTGATTTTGGAAATCTTAATAGCGCAGATGCTGTGACTATCGTTGATAAGATAAAAAGTGTGCTCCTGGAATCGGGTGTCAAAATCGTTGGATACAATGATGATCTTGATGTAGACAAACTTACCCAGATTACAGGAGACAGGTCTTTTGCAGAGGCACTTCAAAAGAGCTTTTCAGAAAATGATATTCCTGTCACAACAGAAAATGTAAAAGATGCAAAAGAGGCATTTGAGCAGATATCAGAAGTTGAAGGAATCGATGATTCTGCAGTCAAATACCTTGTTTTGAATGAAAAAGAACCAACAATAAACAACGTGTATCTTGCTCAGCATAGTACCAACGGACAAAATGTCAGCGGAAGAGGTTTTTATGCTCAGGAGACTGGTGGGTACTATGCACAAAAGGCAGATAGTATAGACCTTGAGCAATTAAAACCGCAAATTGAGAAAGTGATAGAAGAGGCGGGATTAAGTGCAGAAGACGATACAAATGTAGAACTTGCCCAGTGGACAATTGAACAGGGAATACCGCTTACTTCCGATAACCTTGAAGCAATAAAGAAAATAAAAGACATTGAATTTCCTGTTACTTCTGAGCTGGGTGCAAAGGCGATTGCAGCAGCAATCGCAGATGGAAAAGAGGCTAAAGAAGGAAACTTAAGTGAGCCGGTAAGTAACATTCAAAGAGAAATTACTGCGCGATTAAAGTTGGAAGAAGTGCGACTTGAAATGTCTGTTAAAGCCAATAATCAGCACCTTGACAGTGATTTTGCGATCGACATAAAGCCCATGGAGGAGTTTATAAACAGGCTGAAAAGTGAGCTGGCTCTTGAGGCTTCAGAATATGCCGGAAGAATAATAGATGAAAAGACAGATGTTGTACCGGAGACCAGAGAAACAATCTTTAGTATGACGCTCACAAGAATAGATGTTATAAAGAGCGGTCCTGCTGATATATCAGGAGCTTTTTTAACTGAGTCTGAAAGCTTAACGTTGTCGGAAATAAGTATAAGATCAGCTAACTTAACTGAGAAGTACAAGGCAGCAGAAGAAAATTATGAGAAGTTTATGACTGCGCCCAGAGCAGATCTTGGTGATACCATTTCTAAGGCTTTTAGGAACGTAGATGATATTCTGGCAGATCTTAATCAGGAAATAAATGATGAAAACAGAAGAGCGGTAAGAATACTTGGTTATAACTCTTTAGAGATAAATGAGGAGAACTTTGAAAAGGTAAGAGCCTTTGACCTTAGATTGCAGGAGACTGTTCAAAGGCTTAAACCCGGAGCGGTTCTTGATCTTATCAGGCATGGAAAGAATCCTCTTGGAATGACAATAGATGAAATAACAAAGGACCTTGATCAAAATCAGTCCGGCCAATCGAAGGATGGAGATTCTGGAAGAAAATCTGATGAGAAGTATGCAAAGTTTCTTTATAAGCTTGAAAAGAAAGGCGAGATAACACAAGAGGAAAAAACTTCTTTTATCGGTATATACAGACTGTTTCATACCTTAAAGACCTCGGACTACAAGGCAATCGGAGACTTGATAAAAACAGGAAAAGATATGACCCTGGGAAATCTCCTTGATGCTACAAGAACACAGAAGGCAGCTCAGAGAGGCCTTGATATAACAGCGGATGATGAGCTTGTAGGAGTAGAAAGTCGTGAAATACACGGCGTTGCCAGAATTGATGAACAGATAAATTCCGCATTTATATTTTATAAGGCCCATGCCGATATAGTATACGAGAATCTTGAACCTGAGAAATTGAAGCAGGTGAATTTTACAACTGAAACTCTTTTGCCGGAGTTCTCAAAAGACCTTCAGAAAGCAGAGATAGACCAAAAACTTGAGAGAGATTACAGAGAAGAAAATCTTCGTCAGATCAGGACAATAGCCTCGTCCAAAGCGGCTTCCGGAGCTATTGATGAGCTTGATCTAGAAAAGATAGAACTGACCTATAACAATCTTGAAGCAATGATAGCCAACAGACGAAGCAGAAAGAACGGACAGCTTTGGGAGCGCTCTGCGGATATTGAAGAATCCATCAGGGATGATGAGGAAGAGCTTGTTTCTTCAATGGAGGATGAAGGATACGAAGATGCTTACAAAGAGAAGCTGAGTTCTATTTCTGAAAAGCTTTCTGAGGCACTTCAAAGTACAGAAGATAACTATATTGATGTTCGGGCTATCACACTGATGCAAAAACAGATTTCAGTTCTGAGCAAGGCATCAGATAGCGGAAGCTTTGATATACCTGTAGAGATTGATGGCGTTAAAGTTTCGATGCACGTCACATTAAAACAGGATGACAGTAACAGATCACGAATGGATGCTAGCATTCAGATGGATGAGTATGGTTTGTTGACAGCCAGTCTCTATGAAGAGAATGGAGAAATACAAGGTATGC
>JAEEGF011574588.1_pt1 | contig 10609 bp, 7 predicted proteins | sample 9134171 | NCBI WGS metagenome assembly JAEEGF01 (sample SAMN16246542, study PRJNA631951) | gut metagenome | biome: gut microbiome; feature: rumen; material: AP-attached | host: Bos | place: Iran: Karaj | collected 2018-10 | reverse complement strand
TATCTTCATTACGGTGCCGCCCCACAGACGGGCAGTGTGATGCCTTTCAGCCAACGCAATCTCCTGAAGAACATCATTGAGACGACAGACACCGTGACGAAGAAACAAGCCACCCTGCGTTTCGGCCACGAGGTTTGCGTGATGCCGTTGGCCTGCCTTCTGGAGCTGGGCAGTTGCGGTGCTCAGGTAGAGAATCTCGACACACTGGACCATGTGTGGCGCAACTACAACATCTTCCCAATGGCCTGCAACGTTCAACTGGCCTTCTATCGTCCGAAGAAGGGCAAAGATGGTGAGATTCTGGTGAAAGCCATGCTCAACGAGCGCGAGGTGAGCCTTCCCGTTGCCACAGACCAATATCCATATTACAAATGGTCGGTTCTCCGCAAATATTATCTCGATAAGATTGCCCGTTTCGATGAGCAAGACCAATAGCTATTGCAGAAAAGAACGATAGCTTAGTTTATTTGTAATTTAATCATTATCATAAATAAGAAAGACAATGCGAAGATTAGCCTTATTCCTGCTGTTGGCAACGCTGTTCATCCCAGCCAGTGCCCAGTCCACCACCCCATTGACCCTTCAAGGCTCAAAAGGCAAGTTAAAAGCAGTGATTCACAAACCCCGCCTCGCCTCAAAGAAGTCGAAATGCGCGTTTGTGATGATTCTCCACGGTTTCACCGGCAACAAAAACGAGACCCTTCTGGAGCAGATTTCCAAAGGTCTTCAGCAGCGCGGCATCGGCTCTATCCGTTTCGATTTCAACGGTCATGGCGAAAGCGAAGGCCCGTTCCAAGAGATGACGATAGAGAACGAGATAGAAGACGTAAAGAAAGTGTTGAACTACGTGAAAAGTCAGCCATGGGTTGACGTGAAACGTCTTGGTCTTGCCGGTCATTCGCAAGGTGGCGTTGTAGCGAGTATGACAGCCGGCTTACTTGGTTCTGATCAGATTAAAGCATTAGTGCTTCTTGCTCCAGCCGCCAACATCGGTGAGGATGTGCGTCACGGCAGTTTGCTCGGCACAAAATTCAACATCAATCAAATCCCAGAGCGTACGATGGTTTGGAACCACCCTGTAGGCCGCCGTTACATAGAAGTGGCACGCGACATGAAGATGTATGAGACCGCGTTCCAGTTCACTGGTCCAGTATGTGTGATTCATGGGAGCGCCGACAATGCCGTTCCTTGCAAATATGGCAAGAAATATGCTGATGGCTACAAGAATGCCACATGGGTGCTCCAGAAAGACGACGGCCACGGTTTAGGCAAGCACCGTGCGCAGACACTCAGCACTATCTACAAATTTTTTGAAAAAAAGCTGTGACCTTCAGGTTTGGATGAATCATTCCAAATCACCTGAAAAACGGATGGCATCGCGTTTCTGTGCTTTGACATAGATATCAGCGGTGCCATTGTCGTAGATAGTTACGACATAGACATAGCTATCCTCCTCGTTTTTCACGGCAAATTCAAACTCGTTGCTGTGTTTCTTCTCATTTCGCCTCTTGGCAAAATCCTGTATAGGTGCTTCAAAGTTAAGCCCTTTACTCACCGAATAAAATGAGGGAGAATGCACCTGCCCGATATAAGGCAAGTTGGAATAAAGCCATCCGTCCTTCACCTCGAGCGTAAATTCCGAGAGCACCGGGCGACTGTAATAGCGCTGTGGATACATCTGGCTCACCCTCACTTTGAAAGCAAGTTGCGGCAACTGCTCATGTTGGAGAGCAGTTGCCGCACTGTTATTCTGGAGGTTGGTTTGCGGTGTGTGACAGGAAACCAGTGCCATTACTAAACCCACAAACAGCATAGGAAAGTTTTGCTTCATAACCTTCAAAATCAATATTAACCACTTTGGTGATGAATCTGAAACATGGGTATGATGAAATTATCACCTTCAAAGGAGTCAACGCATCAAATGGTTTGTTCGATGTTCCACAAGAATGCCCGCAGTCCGAGCATCTCATTATCTGTATCCACCTCATGCAGGCGTTCCATAACCACAGGTGCCACGTCATCCTCAACGATGGTGAGGATGGATGCGTTCATGCTCGGCCAAGCATGGCTTCCCAGATGCGGTTCACCTGTTTTTGTGCCACGTCCTTTAGTTTGGTCGAAGAGCGTGTATCCTTTCAGGTTCGAACGTTCAAGCACATCAATGACATGGTCATGATGCGCCTGATCGTAAGATATAAAGATAGCTTTCATTGTTCTAAGAATTGAGTTTCATTTTTTTATGCATTTTCATCGTCCTCACCGATGGTAAAGTCCATTTCCTCAGCCTTATGATCTTTCCAGTAAGCATTGAGCGCTCTCTGCTTCTTCATCTTCCGGCGGTTGCGTTTGATTCCGTTGGAGCCGAAGATACAGAACATGGAAGGCACATAAATCAAGGTGAGAATGGTGGAAACGGTCAAACCACCGATCACCGACACACCAAGCGGTCGCCACATCTCGGCACCCACACCGTGTCCTACAGCCATAGGCACCATACCGAGGATGGTGGTGAGTGTGGTCATAAGGATAGGTCTGAGACGGCTTCTCGCCGCTGCCACAGCACTTCGGATAAGTCCGTAGCCCCGCTCACGCAAAAGCTGCGTATAGTCGATGAGCACAATACCGTTCTTCACCACGATACCGATCAACATGATACCACCGAGCATCGACATGATGTTGAGGTTCGTCCCCGTAAAGGCCAATGCCAATATGATACCTGATAGAGCGAATGGCACGGAGAGCATGATAATGAACGGATAGGTGAGTGATTCGAACTGTGCCGCCATAACGATAAACACGAGTATGATGATGAGAATTCCGAGTGTACCGAGGTCACGGTTTGAATCCTGCTGGTCCTCATACGAACCCGCCACCTGCACCACGATACCTGCTGGAATATCCATATTCTCATAGATTGAGCGTCCGTACTCCACACCATCGGAGAGTGCATATCCATCTTTGAGCACCGCCATGACGGTGGTGATACGTTGCCTGTCCTTACGCTCGATAGTCGGTGGGATGGACGACTCGCTGATGGTGGCTATATCTCTCACCCTGACGTTTCCAGACTGGGTCGGTATAAGCATATCGAGAATATTATCGACTGACTCACGCGCATCCGGTTCATAACGAACCTTGATGTCGTACTCCTCACCATCCTCACGATAGTAAGACATCAATGAACCTGTGATGAGGTTACGTACAGACGCAGAAGCTGCACTCATCGTAAGATTGAGCTTAGACAATTTCTCTCTGTCGAAGTTGATGACAAGTTCCGGCTGATAATCAGAACGTGAGATATTGGTCTGACCCACCATCTCGCTCTCCTGGAGTTTCGCGGCGAGTGTTTCCGCCACCTTTCTGGTTTCATCGAGGTCATATCCATAGATTTCGAAAGTGGCCATACTCTGACCGCCCATGTTGGAGTTACCTCCACCGAGCTGAACCTGATATTTAGCCAATTCCGGCACTTTCCTACAATCCTCACGCATCTCGTCGCAAATGGCCACCAGTCCCTTGTCACGTTCATTCGACGGAACAAAGTTGAGATTGAACGAAATGATATGCGAACCATTGGATCGGAGAGAGGCAAACGTGTTGTTGTCACCCGCCTGACCAACGGTGAAGTTACATGCCGTAAGGTCCTTTCCGTAGCGCTGCATCCAGATGTAGGTGAGGTGGTCAGCCACCTCCTTGGCTTTTTCCTTTCTCGAACCGATTGGCAGTTCGAGCGTACAAGCCACACGTCCGTTGTCGTTTGCTGGGAAGTACTCACTCTTGATACCAAAGATTTTCATCACATAGATGGAGCCCACAAAGAAAACGACGCAGGCAATGATGATTGTCCAACGGTGGCGCACAGCCCAGTTGATTCGTTTCTCATACCAGTTGTCGAGTCCGTCGAGGAATTTCTGAATCGGGCGGTAGAACGCCTTGAAAATCTTACTTTGCTTTTTCTGGAGCCTGAGCATCTGGGAACAAAGCATCGGTGTGAATGAAAGAGCAGAAGTGGTGGAGATGGTCATGATGATACACATCATCCATCCGAGCTGCTTGAAGAGCACACCCGACATACCCGACACCATGGTGAGCGGGAAGAACACGGCGATCATGGTGAGCGTTGAAGCGATAACGGAAATAGCCACCTCGTTGGTTCCATGTATTGCCGCCTGCTTCGGATCTGCTCCGCGTTCAATATGTGTTGTGACGTTCTCGAGCACCACGATAGCATCGTCGACCACGTTACCGATGGCGATAGAGAGACATGAGAGTGAAATCATGTTGAGTGAACCGCCCGTGGCATATAGATAGATGAACGACGCGATGAGCGACATCGGGATGGTGATGGTGATGATGAGCGTCGCCCTCCATCTTCCTAGGAAGAAGAACACCACGATGACCACGAAGAGCATGGCGTAGGATATGGTCTCAGTGAGTGAGTCGATGGTGTTGAGGATGTTGTCCGACGTGTTGACCATAACCTGGAGGTTGACATCCGGCGGCAGGTTTTTCCGGAGTTCCGGCAACTGATCCATCACCTCCTGTGAAATGGCCACTGAGTTGGCTCCACTCTGCTTCTGCACGATGACGAGAGCACCTTGCTTACCGTTGGTGTAGGTTTGCTGTGCGCGTTCCTCCACATCATCGACCACGCGTGCCACATCCTTCACATAGACTTTTCCGTCGCCATTGCTTGCCACGACAATGTCGTTGATTTGCCGGGAGTCGGTGAACTCGCCTTCTGTACGCACGGTATAAGTGAGCGTACCGATATCGACCGTACCGTTGGTGGAGTTTTGGTTCTCAGCTGCAATGGCCGATGCCACCTGTGCCGCACTGAGATTGTATGCCTCCATCTTGATAGGGTCCATATAGACATTGATTTCGCGCTCCGGCGCACCACTGATGGAAACAGTACCCACACCGTCGATACGTGCGAGCGGATTGGCCACGTTGTCGTCAAGAATCTTATACAATGCCTTCTGACTTTCATCCGCCTGCACAGAGAGGAGGAGGATTGGAATCATATCGGTGGAGAACTTGAAGATAATCGGTGTGTTGGCATCGTTAGGAAGAGAATTGCTGACCATGTCGAGCTTATCTCGGACGTTATTGGTCAACACATCGATGTCATATCCATATTCAAATTCAAGTGTGACCACAGAAACATTGTCCCTGGAATTTGAGGTGACATGCTTCAAGTGCTCAACCGAGTTGAGCGTGTTCTCAAGCGGACGCGTGAGGTTGTTCTCCACATCATTGGCCGACGCACCGTTGTAGTACGTCATCACCATGATGGTGTTGGTATCGATATCCGGATAAAGGTCGATAGGCAGCCTCATGAGTGAGAACAAACCAAAAATGATGACCGCCGTGAACACGAGACTGGTCATAATCGGTCGTCTGACCGCACCTTCATATAAACTCATATTCTATTTCTTCTATTGAGATTTGCGATTATTTTACGACTTCCACCTCTTTTCCATTAGCAAGCCGGGCCATACCGGCAACCACAACCATGTCACCGTCTTCAACACCTGATATGATTTCGAACTTATCACCCACGTGCTGTCCGATTTCCACTTTATTATAGGACACTTTCCCGTCCTTATAGACATAGACATACCTGTCGCCCGCACCGATTTGCTTGACCACTGCGATATCCGGAACCATTACATGCACAGAGCTTGACATGTTGAGTCTTGCCCTTGCATACATACCTGGACGGATTTGTTGCTTGTCGTTGGACATGAAAAGCTCCACAGGGAAGGTGTGTGTGACTTGGTCAATCGTAGGATAGATGGTGACTACGGTACCTCTGAAAAGTTGGTCAGGATAGGCGTCGAGTGAAACATCGGCTCCCATACCCTCCTTCACGATTCCGTAGTATTGTTCCGACACCTTGATGATGAGCTTGACTGGATTGGTCTGCTCGATGGTGAGTACCGGCATAGATGCGTACATATCGCCGTCATCGTAGTTACGAGCTGTGACGATACCATCCATTGGTGCCACAAGCCTTGTGTTCTCCTCCAGAAGCCCGGTTTGAGAGCGAAGCACGCCCAGCTGCTTCTGTGCGTTCTCGTAGGCGATGACAGTCTGGTCGTACATAAGTTTGGCACCGTCGTATTCCGACTTGCTCACGCCACCAATGTTATAAAGTTCGGCAGTGCGGTTGAATTCCACCTGCTGGTTCTCCATCTGGAGCCTTGCATTCTCGATGGCCAGTTTCTGATTCTCAATTTGGATGTTGCTTTGACTGACACTGGTTTTGTCAAGGTCAACGACAACCGCTCCTTTCTTCACATAATCTCCCACATCGTAGTAGATTTTCTTGATACGATAAGGTGCGTTAGGAGAGATACTGTTCTTGATGTTGCTCTCCACCGTACCCGCATAAGTTTCCGTCTGTGCCACATTCTGCGCAAAGACCTGTTCGATTTTCACTTCAGGCTTCGCATCTTTCGCAGCCTGTGGGTTAGCAGCTGTCTCGTCCTTCTTCTGGTTGCAGGCAGCAAGCATCACTGCCATGGAAAGAAGGATGGTTTTGTTGATAAGACGTTTCATATTTAATATATATTTTATTCTTGCTAAAGGGGATTGGAATAGTCTTGTTCAGCACATTTTATTTCAGATAAGTTTCCCGTCCGAGGGTGTAATCATAGTCGGACTTATTGGTGAGATAATCATAAATCGACTGGTTGTAGGTGAGCTGTGCTTGGGTGAGCGCGGTTTGGCTTTGGTTGACTTCCAGAATGGTGCCTTTTCCCACCTCATATCGTTTGTTGGAAATATTGTATGCTTTTTCAGCCTGTGCCACCGCAATGCTGTTGCTGTTGACCTGGGATAGGCTGGAGAGCATGTTGCTTCTATAGCTGTCGGCTGCGAGGTTGAGGTTTCTGAGCGTGTTGATCCGATTGTCTTCCAGTTCCGCCATCTGTAATTTGACAGTCTTGAGTTTTGTCCAGTTGGAAGCCCTGTAGATTGGGACGGACACCGAGACCACGAAGTTGGCACTTGGTGAGAAAGAATAATTCCAGAGCTCCCATCCTTTATTGTAGAGAGACTGATATTGTCCTGTGAGTTGGAACATGACTGTCGGCATGAAGTTGGTCTTCGCAATCTTGTAGGACCTATCGAGCAGTGCCCTGTTGAGGTCGAACTGGCGCATGACTGAATTGTCGAGCAGCTGCCGTTCCTGATCGAGGATCTGCGGTATGACCACGTTTGACTCATAGTTTTCGAGTTCGTCGTCGATGGTGAGTCCCACATTGGCTGTGACTCCCATAAGCACCTTGAGCTGCAAGAGCGCGAGTTTCTGTCCGTTCTCAGCCGACACCATGGTAGCGTTCATGGACCTCATCTGCACCTCAGCCGAGAGTTTGTCATACTCACTGACCTTTCCCACTCTGAAACGTTCGCTGATGATTTGGTAGTTGAGTCTGGAAGTTTCGTAGCTTTGTTTCATCACCTCGTAAGAATCCTGAGCAAGCAATGCAGAATAATATGCCTTGGTCACTTGGTTGATGAGGTCGAGTTTTGAGCCTCTGGCTTTTTCCTCCGCCAGTCTGATATCCTCTTTGGTGAGTTTCATGTTTTGATAAACAGCCGGTGCGAAAAGGGGCACATTGAGTGCAGCTGCCACATTGACTGTGTTGGTGTTGTCCTGTCCCATCTTGAAACTGTTGCCGCCGAGTTTCATCTCCGCAGCCAGCAAAGTGTGCTGAAGCGTTCCAGTGACAGAGATTTCGGGCAGCAACGCCTGCCATGCTTCCTTGTCGGCAATCTTCTTGAGTTCGATGTCCTTTTCCGCGATTCTGATAGTTGGATTCTCATCCAGCGCTATATCAATAGCCTTCTTGAGGTTGACGTGCAGGAATCCGTCTTCGGATGTGTAGATCTGCGCCTGAGCTACAGCACATACAGTTCCCACAAGCAAAGCAGTCAAAAAGCGTTTCATATTCATATTATTCATTCGTTATTATTTCAAATTCTTATTATGTTCTCTCATCAGATAGGAGTCAATCAATTGCAACCCCTTGGCTGTGCAACATCCTCTGAAAGTAATCACCTGCAGGCTGTTGAGAATTTCCGCCATGCTGTATTTTTTGAAAAGCTCAAACTTGATGATGTTCAGCATTTCAAAATCCATCATCTCGAGGAGCATCCGGTAGTTCAGATTCGGGATCATAAAACCCTCTTCCACACACTGGCTGATCACATTGAGCACGATGTCATTGCGCTCCTGGGTGTTTTGATTGAGAAAAGCCGTGAGTTTTGGATACTTGAACAAATCAACAAAGAAAACAGGATTCACATTTTCAATCTCATTCATCCTGAGAATAAACATCTTGATATAGACTTCAAAGCTGTTTTTTGATTCAGCCCTGACTTGCTGCACTTTTTCCCTTGTATGGTCAAACATGTGAATAAAACAAGCCAAAACAAGATGTTCCTTGTCTTCGAACATTTCATAGAGCGTCCGCTTGGAAATAGAAAAATGAGCAGAGAGGTCGTCCACTTTCACTTTTTTAATTCCAATACGACAAAACTCAGTCCAAGCATACTCAAGAATGCTTTTACGAAGTTGACTTTGAGAGTCGATTTTCTTTTCCACGTTCAGAGAGTTGAAAATAAGTCAGCTTAGAAACATATTGAGAACAAAAAGCCTCGGCTTAAATGCCCAATCCCAAAAACAGAATTTACCTTGTTCGTCACGCCTTGGGCACAAAAACTTTACAAAGTTAGGGAGAAAACTTTTAATGGCAAAAAAGTTTTAAACTTATATTCAGCCACATTATGATTATTAACATTCATTAACGCACGAAAAAGGAGCAATAACATGCCACGGAACAAAGAATCCCCCTCAAAGACAAACTAAGGCAACATGTTTGTTCATTATCACTTAGAACACAAATCCCAAATTGAGAAAGAAATAAGGTTTTTCAGTGACATTGCTGTAGCCGAGAGTGGCTCCGAGAGGTCCGAACATGGTGTTATAGTAATAGCTGAGGGAAGTTCCAATTTTAGTGTGGTGGTCGAGAATATCCTTGAATTCATCCGCATCCTGAGCGACAGCAAAGCGGAGCTGCACAATGTTGTTCTCCGTGAGATGCATCTGTGCCTGGATTTGGGCTGCCAAAAACTTGTCCCAGGCCAGTTCCACATGTCCCATGCCTGCAAACGGCATCTGCTGTTCTGCATAATGTCCGAACCACTCGCCACCAATGGCGTTGCTGATGAAGAATGGTATGTTTTCCCCTGTCATAATTCTTCCGTAAAGCATCGGCTGGAGAGTAAAGCTGCGTCCGATAGTGAAGGATTTTCTCCAGGAAGCCGCATACTCGAATAATCCTCCCTCATCTTTGAAATTAACGAAGTTGTCCGTATGGTATGCGAATTTAGCCTTGAAGCGCGAACCTTTGGTTGGGAAAAACCAATGATTCTCGCTGTTATAGTCCACGTTGGCCTGATAATTGATGATATGCTGATTGTCAAGATGGTCGATCTGATGTTCCGGCAGCCTGTCAACCAGCAGGTTTTTGAAATCATAGAAATCCCATGCCGCTCCTATCCGGAAATTGAAGTTACGGAGATTGAAATTGAGCGGCATGACCGTCACATTATATTGATTAAAAGTGGTGTTGAAGCTTTTCTTTCCATATTCGTACAAATCGACGTCTTTATGCCAGAACGAGGCAGAGACAGAGTGATTGATGAAACTTTTAGGATGGAAGTCCCAATCCACTTTTCCCATGATCCGCTTTCCAAGGCGCAGGGTGAAATCGAGTTCCATCGGCAGTTTCGTTCTCAACGGAAATGCCGCATTAGCTTGCAACGCCACGATTTCTTCGTTGTCGAACCTGACCCCGAGGCTCACTTGGTTGGTTTTCTTTTCCCCAGCCACGAACACAGCCCTTGCCGCTTTTTCACCATCTGGACCTTCGACTGCATTGTTAATAATCCTGCAATCAGCGCTTTGATAGAAAAGGTCAGTACGCATGACAGTGGTGATCTGCTCCGTCTCCTCTGGGTCAAAGACAGTCCCCTCCTTGATTTTGAATTTCGACCTGACATATTGTTCATCAGCTTTCGACATATTGACAAACCGTATGTCGGCAATCGGCTGATTCAGATCCTGTTTTCCCACAACTACTCCATCCTTCATCGGTTGGTTTCTCCTGCTCTCATCGAAAAGCTTACCCAGTTCCCGAAGCTCATCCCAATGCTCCATGGCAGCCTCCTCACCTCGACGGATGAGGGTGTCGATGGCATTGGCATTGAAGGACGCCGAGCCATACCCAGCGGTGTTCACCCTGATTGGGATATCCGTGATGGCAAGGTTGTCCTCATATTTGTTTTTGCAGTTCACATCTACAATCTGCCCGAGGATGGAAGTGGCCGAAGACAGCTCTTCCGCCGTCTTGGGCTTTCCCTGCACCGTGACACCGATGATGAAGTCAGCTCCCATTTCCCTGGCGATGTCGGCAGGAAAATTGTTGCGCAGTCCACCGTCAACGAGCACCATGTCGTTGACCCTCACAGGTGAGAACACTCCCGGAATGGCCATGCTGGCCCTCATGGCGAGAGGCAGCACTCCTTGATGGAA
>JAEEGF011025273.1_pt1 | contig 10609 bp, 7 predicted proteins | sample 9134171 | NCBI WGS metagenome assembly JAEEGF01 (sample SAMN16246542, study PRJNA631951) | gut metagenome | biome: gut microbiome; feature: rumen; material: AP-attached | host: Bos | place: Iran: Karaj | collected 2018-10 | reverse complement strand
AAAGAGGCTATAAAATCAAGCTCGGCGACGAAGCCGATATTGACAGCGGCTTTATTCTCGTCTATGGCGACATTGATGTAAACTGCTCTTTTGACGCTATTGCCGCTTCAAAACGGGATGAGCTGCAGGATGCGCTCAACAGCTTGTTATTCAGATAAAAAAGGAGGGAAGCGTTTTGAGTGATAATAATTTTCTTTATGCGGTAGCCGTAGTCAGAGCAAACGAGGCTAATCTGCTTAAAGAGGCTGATCTGGAACAGCTTATCAACGCTCCCGATTACAAAAAAGCCATAAGCATATTGACGGACAAAGGCTATTCCGAGCCGCAGGGCACGGATTATTCCGCCATGCTCGACAGAGAGCTCGAAAAGGTCTGGGAATTCGTTACAAAAAACGCTCCCGACGCAGACGGGCTCAATACGCTTGCGGTTAAAAACGATTTTCAGAATTTAAAGGCAGTTTTGAAGGCTGAGGTTATGGGCGAAAACGCAAGGGAGTTCCTTGTAAAGCCGAGTATAATCGAACCGGACGAGCTGCTTGAAAAGGTAAGTGAAAGACGCTTTGAAGAGCTGCCGGAGTTTATCTCGGAAGCCGCTGAAAAAGCGTATAACACAATTACTAAGACCGGCAACGGTCAGATGTGCGACATTATTGTCGATGAAGCGGCGCTCAGGGCGATTTCGGACTTTGCCGAAAAGAGCGACGAGCCGCTTTTGAAGGAATACGCAGAAGCGTTCTGCCTTTCAACCGACATCAAAACTGCTTACCGCTGTATGAAAACGAAAAAGGGCAGAGATTTTATTAAGGCTGCTTTGTTCGGCGGCTCCGGTATTGACGAGTCTGCTCTTGCAGACGCTGCCGCAGAGGGCGGTGAAGCATTTTTCGATTACCTTAAATCAAATAATCTTTCCGATTATGCTTCTGCTCTTGAAAAGGGCGCATCTGTCTTTGAGAAATTCTGTGACGACAGGCTGATTTCAATTATGAAAAAGGCAAAAATGACAGCCTTCGGTCTGAGTCCCGTTTCGGCGTATTATATTGCTAAGGAAACCGAAATCAAATGCCTGAGAATTATACTCTCGGCAAAGCTGAGTGAAGCATCAAACGATATTATAAGAGAAAGGATGCGTGAGCTGTATGTATAAAATTGCCGCAATAGGCGACAGAGACAGTATTTACGGCTTTGCAGCCTTAGGCGTAGGCATCTTTCCCGTTGACGATTCTCAGCAGGCGGTTAAAACGCTCAGAAGAATTGCCGACAGCGGTTATGCGGTGATTTTTATTACCGAAGCAGTTGCCTCGCAGATACAGACGGAGCTTGAAAGATACAAGGACGAGCCGCTGCCTGCAATTATTCCCATACCGGGCGTTTCGGGCAATACGGGAATAGGTATGAAGCAGGTAAGTCAGTTCGTTGAAAGAGCCGTAGGCTCGGATATAGTTAAATAAGCAAGAAACCAAACCTTGAAGGGTGGTAAATATACAAATGAGTAAAGGCACAATATTAAAGGTATCGGGACCTCTTGTTGTTGCAGAGAAAATGAGAGACGCCAATATGTATGACGTTGTCAGGGTATCCGACCGCAGACTTATAGGCGAAATTATAGAAATGCACGGAGACAAGGCGTCAATTCAGGTTTATGAGGACACGGCAGGACTCGGCACGGGTGAGCCGGTTGAGTCAACCAATGAGCCTCTGAGCGTTGAGCTGGGCCCCGGACTTATCAAGGGAATATTTGACGGAATTCAGAGACCGCTTGAAAAGATTATGGAAAAAAGCGGTAACAACCTTGAAAGAGGCATTGAGGTTCCCTCGCTTGACAGAGAGATAAAATGGCATTTCAATCCTACCGTTTCGGCAGGAGAAGAGGTTTCTGCAGGTGACGAAATAGGCTTCGTGCAGGAAACCGAAATTGTAAGACATAAAATAATGGTACCCTTCGGTGTAAGCGGCAAGGTAAAGAAGATTACCGAGGGCGACTATACCGTTGAAGAGAAAATAGCCGAAATTGAAACCGAAAACGGCACAACCGTTAAGCTTACTCTTATGCAGAAATGGCCCGTAAGACGAGGCAGACCTTATAAGAAAAAGCTGGCTCCCGATATGCCGCTTATAACGGGACAGCGAGTTGTTGACGCACTCTTCCCGATAGCAAAGGGCGGCGTTGCGGCAATTCCCGGACCTTTCGGCAGCGGCAAAACCGTTACACAGCATCAGCTCGCAAAATGGGCTGAGGCAGATATAGTTGTTTATATCGGCTGCGGTGAGCGAGGAAACGAGATGACGGATGTTCTTAATGAATTTCCCGAGCTTATCGACCCGCATACGGGCAAATCCCTTATGGAAAGAACCGTACTTATTGCAAACACATCCGATATGCCTGTTGCAGCCCGTGAGGCTTCAATTTACACGGGTATTACAATAGCTGAATATTTCAGAGATATGGGTTATTCGGTTGCTCTTATGGCAGACTCGACTTCACGCTGGGCTGAGGCTTTGCGTGAAATGTCCGGCAGACTTGAGGAAATGCCCGGTGAAGAGGGTTATCCCGCATATCTGGGTTCAAGACTTGCACAGTTCTATGAAAGAGCAGGACGCGTTGAGGTTTTAGGCTCAAAGCAGCAGGAGGGCGCACTTTCCGTTATCGGCGCAGTTTCGCCTCCCGGCGGCGACATTTCGGAACCCGTTTCCCAGGCAACGCTCAGAATAGTAAAGGTATTCTGGGGACTTGATTCTGCGCTTGCGTATAAGCGTCATTTCCCTGCAATCAACTGGCTGACATCCTATTCGCTTTATGCAGATAACCTCGGCGCCTGGTTTAATGAAAATGTAAGTCCCGACTGGACTAAGCTGCGCACAAGAATTATGGGACTTCTTTCGGATGAAGCCTCGCTTGACGAAATTGTTAAGCTTGTCGGCATGGATGCTCTTTCGGCAACCGACAGACTTAAAATGGAAGCTGCACGCAGCATCCGTGAGGACTTCCTGCACCAGCTTGCCTTCCATGAGGTTGACACCTATTCTTCGCTTAAAAAGCAGCATTATATGATGAGCCTTGTTATGCAGTATTTTGATGCGGCAAATGAAGCTCTTGAGCAGTCGGCAGACATTGAAAAGCTGGTTGCAATTCCCGTGCGTGAGGCTATAGGCAGATTCAAATATGTTCACGAGGAAGATATTGACGCAGAATACGAAAAGATTTCAGACGAGCTCACCAAGGAAATTTCCGATGTTATAAATACAAAGGAGGAATACTGATGCCAAGAGAATACAGAACAGTTGAAGAGGTAGCAGGTCCTCTTATGCTCGTAAGAGAGGTTGAAAATGTCAAATATGACGAGCTCGGCGAAATAGAGCTTACCAACGGTGAAACAAGGCGTTGCAAGGTGCTTGAAATCAACGGCTCGGATGCTCTCGTTCAGCTCTTTGAGCCGTCAACGGGCATCAACCTTTCAAATTCAAAGGTAAGATTTCTGGGCAGAATGATGGAACTCGGCGTATCCGAAGATATGCTCGGCAGAGTTTTTGACGGTCTGGGCAGACCTATTGACGGCGGTCCCGAAATCATACCCGAAAAGAGAATGAATATCAACGGACTTCCCATGAATCCCGCAGCGAGAGCATATCCGCAGGAATTCATACAGACAGGTGTTTCCGCCATTGACGGACTTAATACTCTGGTAAGAGGTCAGAAATTGCCGATTTTCTCAGCCTCGGGACTTCCGCATGCACAGCTTGCAGCTCAGATTGCCCGTCAGGCAAAGGTAAGAGGCAAGGACGAGAAATTCGCCGTTGTATTTGCCGCTATGGGTATCACCTTTGAGGAGTCAAACTTCTTCATTCAGTCATTCAGACAGACGGGTGCGCTTGACAGAACGGTTATGTTCTCAAACCTTGCAAACGACCCTGCAATTGAGAGAATTGCTACTCCTAAAATGGCTCTTACGGCTGCCGAGTATCTTGCATTTGACAAGGGCATGCATGTTCTTGTTATTATGACCGATATAACCAACTACGCAGACGCTTTGCGTGAGGTTTCGGCGGCAAGAAAAGAGGTTCCCGGCAGAAGAGGATATCCCGGTTATATGTACACCGACCTTGCTTCAATTTATGAGAGAGCAGGCAGACAGAAGGGCAAGGAAGGCTCAATTACAATGATTCCGATTCTTTCAATGCCCGAGGATGATAAAACCCATCCGATTCCCGACCTTACGGGATATATCACAGAAGGACAGATTATTCTTTCCCGTGACCTGTACCGCCGAGGAATTCTTCCTCCCATTGATGTTCTCCCGTCGCTTTCCCGTCTTAAAGACAAGGGTATAGGCGAGGGCAAAACCCGTGAGGACCACTCAAACACAATGAATCAGCTTTTCTCTGCTTACGCAAGAGGCAAGGACGCAAAGGAGCTTATGGTAGTTCTGGGCGAAGCCGCTCTTACCGATATGGATAAGCTCTACGCAAAGTTTGCGGACGAATTCGAGCAGGAATATATCAACCAGAGCTTTGAGACAGACCGCACTATTGAGGAAACGCTCGATATAGGCTGGAAGCTTCTGAGAATTTTCCCGAGAAGCGAATTGAAGCGTGTCAGCGACGAGCTGCTTGATAAATATTATTGATATAATCTCTCAAAGAGAGATTAATGAATTGCAAAGCAATTCAATTCATTGAGCAAAGCGAAAATTCATGATTGCGAAGCAATCAATTCACGGCGAAGCCAATTCATAATTTGCTTTGCATGAATTGTGTAAACACATGAATTGACCTTGCGGTCATGAATTACAAGCAAAGCTTGCATTTGACTGAATTTCAACACAGATACCGAGAGGCAGATAAAATATGGCATTAATGAATGTAAACCCCACGAGAATGGAGCTTACAAACTTAAAAAGAAAGCTTACTACCGCAAGACGGGGACACAAGCTTTTAAAGGACAAGCGGGACGAGTTGATGCGCCGCTTTTTAGAGCTTGTGCGTGAAAACAAAGAGCTTCGCCGTCAGGTTGAAAGCGGAATAAAAGAGGCAAATACCCATATGGCAATAGCCCGTTCGGTTATGAGCGACTCTGCTCTTAATGTGGCGCTGATGATGCCTACTCAGGAGATGAGCCTTGAAATTGAGGAAAAGAATGTAATGAGCGTAATGCTGCCCGTTTTTGATACGAAATTCAAGACGGCGGATGAGAATGACATATATTCTTACGGCTTTGCCTTTACCTCAACCGACCTTGACGCTGCCGTAAAAGCTCTTTCCGACATTATGCCGCTGATGCTCAGACTTTCCGAGGTTGAAAAATCCTGCCAGCTTATGTCGGCGGAAATTGAAAAGACCAGAAGGCGAGTAAATGCGCTTGAGCATGTAATGATTCCGAGATATGAGGAAACCATCAAGTATATCACAATGAAGCTTGACGAAAACGAAAGAAGCTCAACCACAAGACTTATGAAGGTTAAGTCAATGATGCTTGAGGATGCCCGTCAGAAGGCTATTGCGCATGACCGTGAGGTTGCCTCGGCAAGAGGATAAAACATTCATACAATCATATAATTTACACCCTGAGCGTTGAAAGACGGTTCAGGGCGTATTTTTTGCTCTTTTTGTGCAAAACGATAAATAATAACCACAAAATATAGTAAATTTGATATTGTAATATACTACCTATATGTGCTATAATATTATCCGTAATATTGTAAAATGGTAAATTATGTTTTCGGAGTATGCCATGAATTCAGCAGACGCAAAAAGAACAGAACCGAAGCCCGACCTCATAATAGGCAGAAATGCCGTTACGGAGGCTATAAATTCGGGCAGAGAGCTTGACACATTACTGCTTGTACGGGGCAATCAGAATCCTGCGCTGTCCAGACTTGCTTCAATGGCAAAGGAAAAGGGCGCTGTGGTAAAAGAGGTTGACTCAAAAAAGCTCGACTATATGTGCGGCGGCGCAAATCATCAGGGCGTGGCGGCTTTTGTAGCCGTTCATGAATATTCAAGCGTTGACGATATACTTGCTTTTGCAGAAGAAAAGGGCGAAGCGCCGTTTATAGTCATCTGTGACGAAATAGAGGACCCGCATAATCTTGGTGCAATAATCCGTACTGCAGAATGTGCAGGCGTACACGGCATAATCATTCCCAAACGCAGAAGTGCGGCGCTTAATTTCACCGTAGGCAAGACCTCTGCGGGAGCTCTTGAATACATGCGTGTGGCAAGAGTTTCAAATCTTGCGGCAACCGTTGACGAATTAAAGCAGAAGGGCGTCTGGGTTTACGGAGCCGATATGAACGGCGAAAGCTATAAAAAAATTGATTTTTCAGGCGCTGCGGCGCTTGTTGTAGGCAACGAAGGCAAGGGCATAGGCAAGCTTATAAGGGAAAAATGCGATGTAATTGTATCGCTTCCCATGAAAGGCAAAATCAACTCGCTCAACGCCTCTGTTGCGGCAGGAATTTTAATGTACGAAATATCTTCCAAGAGATAATATTCATATTTTCGGGGTGTGAAAATGGGAATTAATGACGATTTTTCGATTGATGAAATTTTAAGAGATGTCAAAAGAATGACAGGTGAGAGCACCGACGAAGGTAAGCTCTGGTCCCTGTCTGAAATTGATGCGCTTTTGGCTGACGAAAAAGATGAAAAAGCGGAGGAGCAGGTTCAGGAAACTGTTGAAGAACCGGAGAAAGAGCCGGAAGAGGCAGCAAAATCAATTCCGACAGTGATTGAGGACGAAGCTCCCGAAGAAGCCGCATATGATTTTTCAGAGGAAACCGCAGAGGAAACGGTAACCGAAACGCCCGTCAGTGAAGCAGAAGAGCGCAGAGAAGCAGATGTACCCGCAGCTGAGCAGGAATCGGATGACGGTTCCCTCGGTCTTAAAGCATTTGCCATGTCAAATGTTATTGACAGAACGGGCAAGATTATTATTCCCGAAGATATTGACCTCAGCGACGAAAGCATAGAGGATATTTTAAAGCAGTTTGAGCCCGGTTATGACGAGACACAGGCAAAGGCGGAAAAAGAAGAAAAAACAGAAGTAATTCCCGAAACACCCGCAGAAGACTCCGCAGAAGCACCCGAATCGGCAGAGCCCGAAGAGAAAAAGGCGGCGTCAGATGAAATACTTGAGCAGTATTCCGAGTATTTTCAGGACGAAATCGAACCCCTGATTGATTCTGTCAGTGAGGAGGAAGAGCCTCCTCAGGACGATATTGACCTTGAAAAGACCAAGGCTGTTGATGTGCCCGGTCAGATAAGCATTGAAAAAACGAGAATTTTCAACGAGGTTGACTCCCGTGCGACGCATGATGACAGTATTGAGCATCAGATAGGCACAAATAACAGAATAATAAGAACGGGCGAGCTGCCCAACACCAACAGAGGTATGGAAACCGATCCTTACAGAGAGCGTTTTCTTAACAAGCCTCAGCTGAATATCGAAAAAACGCAGGAGCACAGAGACCTTTTAAAGAATTTGCCCGAAAAAACCATTGAAAGACACGGCGTTGTAGTTAAGAAGTCCGAGCTTGAAAAGACAGATGCAGACGGACTTTCGCCTATACCGATACTTGTTGATGCTGCCGAGGAATATGACGCTCAGCAGAGACTCGAATCGGAAACGCAGGAAGGCGCATTAAAGAACAATGCTTTTGAGGATGACAATCAGATAATTCTTGAAGGTTTTGCCGAGGAAGAGGAAAGAAATATCGTTGACGAGGCAGAGGAAGAAGAAAGACTCCGCAAAATTCGCAAAGACAAGGCAAGCAAATTCAAGCTTTTCCCGAACCTCATAGATGACGAGGATTACGGTGAGCCGTCCGAAACCGACAATGAGGGCGAAACGGCTGACGAAAATAACAAGACAAAGCCTGTTAAACTCGAGTCGGAGCCGGCCGGTGACGAAGAAGAAACTCAGGATGCCGAAGCTCAAAGCGCAGAAGCGCAGGATGCTGCCGAAAAAGCTCCCGAAACAGAAAGCGTAAGAGTTGCAAGAGAATTTTTCGGTCCGAAGGACGCAAAGGCTGTTTACGAGATATATCTCAAGCAGAGCAAAACACAGAAGCTTAAGATTACGGTCAGCGCAGTTGCGTTTGCGGTATTGCTTATAAGCGCAGTTGCAACCTCATTCTTCTCAAGCTTTGCGCTGTTCGGCGAAAGTTCATATGTTTATTCCGCAGTCAATCTTTTCCTTTTGCTTATAGTCGGAGCGTTCAATTATGACGCATTTCCGCAGGCAATCGAAAAGGCTAAAAAGAAAACGGCGGGCTCCGCATCCGCAGTTTGTCTTGCTCTTGCAGCAGGCGTATTTCAGGTGTTGCTTTCGTTCTTCTATTCCGACCTTGTTCTCAGCGGAACTCACATTTATGCAGCTGTTACGATGTTCATAGTGCTTATGATAAACATAGGCGACGCAATAAAAATCAAAAACGATATGGGCAATTTCATATTGCTAAACAGAAATCAGGGCGAATTCTATGCCGCAAAAGAGGTTGAGGATGAAAATGCAGCCTTTGAAATCGGCAGAGGACTTATGATAAGAGAGCCTGACATAAGATATAACTGCAAGGTTGATTTCCCTTACAAATTCGTTGAAATGACAATGCTCTCAGACCCGACAGCGGAGATTTACCGCAGAGTTCTGCCCATAGCGCTTATAGCTGCTGCAGCAGTCGGAATAATATCGTCATTTGTCAATATGAGCCTTTTTGTAGGCGTAACCTCAATGACGGGTGTGCTGCTTACGGCAATTCCCTCGGCAATAGGACTTGCGCTTTACAGACTTCTTAGCAGGGTGAATAACGAGCTGAATGAGGACGGCGGTCTTATTTCCGGCTATGAAGCGGTTAAGAATGCGCTTGAGGCAAATGCCGTGGCGCTTGACGCTTCACAGCTTTTCGATCAGGGCTCGGCAAATATATACGGCATAAAGCTGTTCAATTCAATGCGAATTGACGAAGCTATACTTTACACGGCTGCTGTGGTAATTCAGTCTGACGGCGCTCTGAGCGATGTATTTGATTCAATTATACTTTCCAACCGTGAAATGCTTCCCGAGGTTGACTCGCTTGCATATGAGGAAAAGCTGGGCTGCTCGGGCTGGATTTACAATTACAGAGTGCTTGTCGGCAACCGTGATTTGCTTTTGAAGCACAATGTTGATGTTCAGTCAAAGGAAGAGGAGGCTCGCTTCACCGCTTCCGGCAAACAGCTTCTGTATCTTGCGGTTGAGGGCAAGGTTGCCGCTATGTTCGTTGTAGGATATACCGCAGACGGTGAAGTTGCAAGATATATGCGCTCTCTTGAAAGAGCAGGCGTTAACATACTCGTAAGAACAACGGATGCAAACATAACCGAGGAAATGGTAGAGCAGTATTTCGGTCTGCCGAGAAACTTTATAAAGGTAATAAGTCCGGTTGCAGGTGTAATGCTTAAGGACCTTTTCGAAAAAGAAGCGGAAAAAGAGCCGTGCAGAATAGTACACAACGGAAAAGTCAAATCCTTCCTGTATTCCTTTGCCTCGGCGCTGTCCCTGAGCGAAAAGAGTAAAATAAGCATGCTGCTTCAGTACATAGGTCTCGGTATGGGCATACTGTTTATGGCTCTGCTTTCATTCCTTTCGGGTAACTCACAGGCGGGCGTGCTTCAGATAATAATATTTGAAACGCTCTGGTCGCTGGCAGTAATTTTCCTGCCGCAGCTTAAAAGACTGTAAAAACAGGAGATAATTTGTCCCTTACAAATACATACACACTCGGTAACGCAGAAAACGGATGGCATTGAACCATCCGTTTTCTGTTGCTTTAAGGCAGATTAACGGTGCAGGGCATGGGCAATTTTGACAGATATTCACTAAAAAATTTGGCTGCGTGGCATATGTTGTATGTTTTTAAAATATAATCATATATATTGTGCAAGAGATTTTGATGAATATGCAACAATAATTGCAATAGACAAAAAATATCTATTATTATAACAATTTTAGACAAATATTGTCTATTTCAGTGAACGGGCAAAAACCGATTCCGTTAAATAAATAACAAATTCTGTTTGACTTTTATTTTTTTTATGATATAATGAAGGTGAACGGCAATTCACTTTTTGAGAAATTGCAAAAAAATTGTTTATGGAGGACACAATTATGGACACAAGATTCGCAATCTCAGAGTATCATGACGCAAAAGCCATCAACAGAGAACTTGATGAGCTTATCAAAAAGCCTATTTACTCTATCAAGCCCGATGTTCTTAAGAACTATGAAGAGGAATATTATGACAAGAAATGCGCTAAGTCAAAGGCAATGATTGAAGAAGCAAGATCAATCATCCCCGGCGGCGTTCAGCACAACCTTGCATTTAACTATCCCTTCCCGCTTGTATTTACAAAGGCTGACGGCGCTTATCTTTACGATATCGACGGCAACAAGTATTTTGACTTCCTTCAGGCAGGCGGCCCGACAGTTCTCGGTTCAAACCCCAAGGTTGTTCGTGAGCAGGTTATCGACCTTCTTAACACCTGCGGTCCTTCAACAGGTCTTTTCCACGAGTTTGAGTACAAGCTCGCTAAGAAAATTTCAGATTCAGTTGAAACTGTTGACATGTTCCGTATG
>JAEEGF012393455.1_pt1 | contig 10610 bp, 5 predicted proteins | sample 9134171 | NCBI WGS metagenome assembly JAEEGF01 (sample SAMN16246542, study PRJNA631951) | gut metagenome | biome: gut microbiome; feature: rumen; material: AP-attached | host: Bos | place: Iran: Karaj | collected 2018-10 | reverse complement strand
GTTTGCTTCTTTTCGCGGTGCTTTCCCTGGAGGCCCGCCGCCTGCCCCGTTATCCCTTTATCCCGGCCGATAGGAACGTGCTGCAGTTCCCGGGCGGGGAGAGCGGGGAGTTCGATCTTTTCCTGCGGAAGCTGGACACGCTGGTGGATACCGGAAAAGGCGATCTGCGGGTGCTTCACGTAGGCGGCTCCCACGTGCAGGCCGGCACCTGGACAGACAGGCTCCGCAGCCGTTTCCTGGCCCTGAGATATGGCCTGGACGGCGGCAGGGGGCTGGTTTTCCCCTTCTCGGCCGCCGGGACCAACACGCCCATCAGCTATTCCTCTTCCTATACGGGAAGCTGGGAAAAAACCAACTGCCTGAAGCCGGAAAGCGTGCTGGGACTCACCGGCATGGCCATTACGGCGGCCGATACATCGGCCCGGGTGGTGGTGGACCTGCTGCCCCGGGAGCTGCACCTGCATCAGCCGCGCTATACTTTTAACCGCGTGGATGTGCTGGGAGAGGGCTCCCTGGAGCCGGTATTGCTGCTTCAGGGGAAGGATACGCTGCGGGGCGTCACCGGGCACGGCCTAACGCACTTCGACCTGCCTTATTACACGGACTGGGTGCAGGTGGCCTTTGCCGGCGGTCCGGGCCGATATACCCTTCGCGGCATGTACCTGGACAAGCCCAATACCGGATTTACCATGGTGGAGGCCGGGGTGAACGGCGCCGCCACCGCTTCCTGGCTCCGCTGCGACGAGTGGGAGGAGGACCTGCGGAGGGTGCATCCGGACCTGGTGATCTTCTCCATCGGCATCAACGACATCCAGGGAGATTTTGATTCCGGACGTTTCAAGGCCAATTACCGGCAGCTCATCCGGAAAGTGCGGCGGGTGAATCCCCGCTGCGCCATCCTCTTTACGGGCATAAACGACAGCTGGCGAAAGCGCAATGTGAATCCCAACACCCCCGAGTGCGAAAAGGCCTTCGAGGACCTGGCGCGCGAGTACAAGGCCGTTTACTGGGACTGGTTCGGCATCATGGGCGGCATGGGCTCCATGGCCGAGTGGCAACGCGCCGGCCTGGCCCAGAGCGACAAGATCCACTTCACCACCGAGGGTTACCGCCTGCTGGGAGACATGCTGTTCGAGGCCCTTATGGACTATTATAATGCCAGATGACGGGCTGGGACCTCATATGGGACTTTTTCCGGAACCTGTTCTCCTTTGACCAGGCCCATCCGCTGCTGTTCACCCAGTTCTACTTCTGGGCGTTCTTTGCGCTGGTGTTCGCGGTATTCTCCCTTTTCCACAGCAAGGTGCTGCTCCGCAACGGTTATCTCTTTGCCTGCTCGCTGTTCTTCTACTATAAGACCAGCGGGGTTTTCCTGGCGCTGCTGCTGTTCGTGATAGTGTATAACTTCTTTGCGGCCAAAGGGATTTATCGGCTTAAAAAGGAGGGCTGGCGGAAGGCGCTGGTGGCTTTGAGCGTGGTGGTGGACCTGGGGGTGCTGGCCTATTTCAAGTACGCGTACTTCCTCACGGATTTCGTGAACAACCTCTTCGGCCTTAGCATCGAGGTGCACGACGTGCTGGGGGAATTCCTGAATATGTGCATGGGGGCCGATGTCTTCCGGGTAGATGCCATCATCCTGCCGGTGGGCATTTCCTTCTTCACCTTCCAGGCGGTGAGCTATGTGGTGGATGTGAAGCGGCGGAAGATTGCCCCGGTGTCCAATTTCCTGGATTTCGGCTTCTACCTTTCGTTCTTCCCGCAGCTGGTGGCGGGCCCCATCGTGCGCGCCGTGGAGTTCGTGGAGCAGCTGCACAAGCCGTATAACTTGAGCCGCCGCTGGTTCGGGATTGCCATCTTCTGGATAATGAACGGTCTCCTGAAGAAGCTCATCCTGGCCGACTATCTGGCGGTGAACTTTGCCGACAGGGTATTCGAGAACCCCTTGATGTACAGCGGGTTCGAGAACTTATCGGCCCTGTTCTGCTATTCCCTGCAGGTGTATGCCGACTTCTCCGGTTACACGGACATTGCCACGGGTGTGGCTATGCTGATGGGCTTCTACCTGCCCAAGAACTTCAATTCGCCGTATAAGGCCGAGAATACCCAGCAGTTCTGGCGCCGTTGGCACATGACGCTGAGCCGCTGGCTGCGGGACTATCTGTACATTCCTCTCGGCGGCAACCGGAACGCTACGCCGGGGACGTTCATCATCATTGCGGCCGTGGCGGTGTTCGGCAGCTTCCTCAGCGGCAGCTGGTGGGTGGCGGTGGCTGTGCTGGCCCTGTCGGCGGGGATCGGCATCTGGGCGTGGAGGCGGCCCGGGGACCGGAAGCTCATCACCACCAACATCAACAGCATGAACACCATGCTGCTGGGCGGCCTGTGGCACGGTGCCAGCTGGAATTTCATGATCTGGGGCGGCCTCAACGGCATTGGCATGGTTATCTATAAGATCTGGACCCAGCGCTCCATGGGCGGGAAACTCCTGATTATAGGCCTCACCACGGCCCTTTGCGGCACGCTGTCCTTCACGCTCCACTACCCGGTGTGGAACATGTTCTTCGTGTGGACGCTCATCATCCTTGTGGGAACGCTGGTGGAGTGGATCTTCAACATCAAGAAAACGACGGCCTGGGACATCTTCCAGACCTTCGTTTTCATCACCTTCACGCGCCTTTTCTTCCGAAGCGGCTCCAACCTGGACCCTGCCCTGGCCAATGAGGAAGCCTGGAACACAGCCAAGAACATGGTGAACCAGATTGGCGGGCCCTGGGACCTAAGCCTCATCCCCGACATGGCCGCCGCTCACTGGACGGTGCTGCTGCTGTTTGTGGCGGGAATGATCATCCACTGGCTGCCGGAGCGCTTCAAGCGCTGGTACCGGCTCAACTTTGCCCTCCTGCCGCTGGGCCTCATGGCCGTGGTGGTGGTGCTCATCATTGTCTTTATCTACCAGTTCATCACCGCCGACCTCCAGAGCTTTATCTACTTCCAGTTCTAGCCCTGCAGTTCCCGCTTAATCTTGTAATAGGTAGTACGGGAGCCAAAACCGGAATCGGCAATGACCTCGCCGATGGGCATCTCGGGATGGGCCTCCTGCAACGCAGCGGCATGCGCCAGCCGGCAGCGGTTGATATAGGAGAAGAAACCGCCCAGGCGCGCCTTCATCACAAGAGACACATAGCGGCTGTTCACGCCCACCTCACGCGCAACCTCTTCCAGCTGCAGATGGCTGTTCAGATACAATTTTCTTCCCTCTACCCGCTGCCGGATGGCCTTTTCAATCTCTGTCTGCCTCTCTTCCGGGATGGACGCTTCTTCCTGGGCCGATGCTTCCGGCGCGGGGGTCGCCTCCAGTTCATCCACCGCCACAGCACGGTGCGGGGTAAGGATGCCGATGAGGAACACCAGGCTCAGGGCCGACAAGGCCAGCAGGGCCAGCGACAGGACGCGCTGCGAGCCGATGGTGGCCGATGTCCAGCTCACGGCAAGGTGCAGAAGCGGTATCCACAGCACGCGCGCGGCAAACTGGTACGGGAAATCGTCGGGATTGGAGTAGTTCTCCTCCGACTGGCGGCGCAGCGCACGGGCCACCATATAAATAGCCACGACAAAGCAGCCCAGGAAAGCAATGGAAAGGCACCCGGCCAAGACGAAGAACCACCGGAAGGAGGCTGCTTCCAGCTGCCCTCCGGGAAGGAGCGCCAGGACGGTGGCGATAACGGCCACGAGCCCGAAGGGAACGGCCAGGAAGTACACCGGCAGGCGCCAGAAGTTCATTTTGAGCACACGCCCGAAATAGCTGAAGATAAGGGCGGCACAGTAAAAGGGAGAAGCCATGGACAGGAGAAGCCGAAGCTGCAGGATGGCGTCGGGGGTATTGGGAAGGAATACGGCCGGCAGCATGAACAGGTTGGTAAGGTAGCACAGGATAACCGCCTTCCAGGCCGGGAAATAGTAGTCCATGTGCCGGGCATAGGGCTGGCAGCGGTGTCCCCAGCGCACTGCCGCCACAAAGACGCTTGCGGTCATGTAAACGGCAAGCGAGGCGCTGAATAGTGTATCTTGCAGGGTTAGTTCCATAGGCAGGGCAAAGATAGGAAAAGTCTGGCAAAAAGGAAATATTTGTCCATCTGAGCGAAAAAACGCAAAATTTCGCTCAGGTGGACAAGGTTTTAAAAAGTATTTTTAAAATTCGCGCCTTCATAACATAAACTGTTCACTCACCAAACCTATTGCAACCTATGGAAGAAACGTCCAAAGTAGTGTACATGGCACCCACAGCCCATGCCGTGGAAATAAAGTTCGAAGGCATTATCTGTCAGTCTCCCGACGGCCCCAAAGCAGACCAGGAGAACTACGAAGATGCGGAGGAAATCTAAAAACAGCCTGTCCATGAAAACGAGAGCGTTACTTGGCATTTTAGCCGGTGCGGCCATTTGGTGTGCCTGCCAGAAAGAGGCCGTCCACATTGTGAAAGAAGAAATCCCCGTCCCAAAAGACAGTGTCTGGATCTCCGTCAGCGCCTCCAAGGGAGAGCCCGAAGCCAAGGGCCTGGACCTGATCAATGACGGAGCCACCCTCAACACCTACTGGAAAGGCACGGAAACCGTTCAGGTTTACGTTGATGGGACCCATCTGGGCACACTGACTGTGACTCCGGGTGAAGGAGAGAAGCCTAAGCAGGCCACCCTTAGCGGCTACATCGGAACGGAGGGATTGTCGTTCCCGGTCCAGCTCACCCTGAGACTGCCCCGGGAGAGCTGGAGCTATGCCGGCCAGGCGGGAACGCTCGCCTCCATCGAGAACAGTTACGACTATGCTTTGGCCAGCGTAGGCTTTAACGGCAGTGAAATCACAGACAATGCCCACTTCACCAACGTGCAAAGCATTTATCGCTTTGGTTTCAAGCTGGGAGAAGACTACCTGGACCCGAGGAGCTTCACCGTAGAGGCGGCCGGAGGAAAACTGGTGCAGGGGCTTTCCTATGAAGGCGGCGTATGGGTGCCGTCCTATGGGAGTCTCACCGTTACTCCTGCCGCAGCACCCGAAGACCATTTCTACTATGTTTCCCTGCGTAACGAATTCACTGCGACCGACACGTACAGTTTTGTGATCGTTGGCCAGGATGATGCGCTCTATACGGCCAGTAAGGAAATTCCCGCCCGGGTGCTGGATGTTCCCGGGAAGTTCATCAGTGCCAAAAGCATTTCCGTCACAAAGCCCAGCTTTGCGCCGGTTAACGAAACCCTCAGTGAACCCATAGAAGTACTTTAAGATGAGAAACAAGATATTTGCAGCAGCAGTTATTGCACTTCTCGCCTTCGGGCAGGTAGGAAGGGCCGAGAATGGATGGGACATTCAAACCAGCACCAACGGCAGCGTAACCACGTTTACTATTTCCCGCACCAACACGGCGGTGGCCGAGACGGTGAAGTACCGTTTTGTGAACCTGAGTGCATACGCCGGGCAGCACTATAATGTAACGCAGGTGAATGGCGAGAGCTCCGGCGAGTTGAGCGGTAACCTGACCTTCGCTGCCGGCGACGATAAGAAGATTATCAAAGTGACGGAAAGCACCGCCACGACCAACGCCTACAAATTCCAGGCGGCCAACATTAAGCGCAACTACAAACTGGAGGTAACAGACATGGGCGGTTTTTTCATTACTGAGAAGACCCGCGGCTTCTACACTGGCACGACGTTCACAGATGCCTATTTAAACAAAAGCATCACCGACCTGGTGTATTTCAATAACGGTAGCGTTATGTCTGGCAGCGGCAATAAGTATCTGGATGTGGCACACAGTGACACCTACGGCATAGAGAAAGTGATTTACGATGAATACGACTATAACAATAACACGCTCTGTACAGTAAACACCGGTAGCCTCTACGACAATGACAGTGACATGCGCTCCTGGCTCAATAGTATTGGTTACAAGATGTACGCCACCGTTTATTTCCAGCAGTTTGAGATATTCGATGGCTATCAGTACATCCAGATTCTGGCCGACAACGCCACTACCTACGACGGAAAGGATGGTGATGGAAAGATTAACAACGGTCCTGCGACATCGCTCTATAAAGCCGCCTTCATCCTCACCAAAAATGAAAATTCGTGCTCAAGCTGGAAATATCAGGCTTTTCCTCACAGGTACGACGACCACACCAGTTCTACGGAGTTCGACTATCGCGACAGCTACCTATACGAACAGAAGTTCCGGAGCCCCTACTACCGCGCCACCAACAGCGGCTCGCTGGTTCTCAATCCTACAGTCAGCGACATCAACGTGCGCTTTGACGCCAACGGCTACGAAGAGGACACGTGGTATCTCCAAAACCTTAAGGTTCGACTGGCTTTAGTAGATGCAACCGCCCCTACTAAACTGGCCATCTCCGTTGCACCCGGCAAGCACGCCAAAGACAATACGATCTATGTCTCCGTAGCCTTCGATGAAATTGTAAGAGTAACGGGCACCCCAAAACTCACCACCGACAATAACTGGGGCGACCTCAGCTACGTTGACGGCGACGGCACCAACGTGCTCACTTTCAGTGGCACAATCAGCAACAATGCCTCCGGCAGCCTAAACGTGACAAGCCTTAGCGGCACTGTCAAAGATCTTGCCGGCAACGGCCTCGCAGGTAGTGGCGTCGCTACCAGCAACCTATGTTCACTGGACGCCAGCTATGCATACACCATTACCTACGACCTTGACGGCGGCAGCGCCGATAACCCCTCCACCTATACCTACGAGACGGCCACCTTTACGCTGAACAATCCCACCAGATTTGGCTACCGTTTCGACGGCTGGACGGGCAGCAACGGCAACACGCCACAGACTACCGTCACCATCAACAACCACTCCAAGGGTGATCGCAGCTACACCGCTCACTGGACACGGATCTGGGAAGGCAGCGGCGAGCAGAGCGACCCTTACATCATCGCCACCACCGAGGACCTGAACATGCTGGCCAAAGTTACCAATGGCACGGATGGATTCACTGCCAATTCCTCGTCTGGAGTTTTCTATAGACTCGATCGCAACCTTGATTTTGGCGGAGACAGTTTCGATGGAATTGGATCCTCGACCGTCTATCTTTTCAATGGTACTTTCGACGGTAACGGAAAGACAATCAGTAATTTCGTAATAGACAAACCAAATGTGGAACGCGTCGCATTATTTGGCAATTGTGCGAAAGGTACAGTAAAGAATCTCATTGTTAATAATGCCACTGTTACGGGAAATAATTATGTTGGAATCATTGTGGGTACTTCCTATAATGGCACCTTTTCTAATTGTCTGGTTTTCAACAGCCGTATTAACTGCAATAGTTCTGGCGGAGTTATATATGGGCAATTATCCTTTATGAATGTTTCCGGATGCCACTATGCTAATTGCAACATCAATGGCACTCCCGCCAGCGATATGTACTTTCTTACCTTGGGTGACGGTATTACCGCCAGTGGCGAGACCGTAGTCCACAACTTCAATAAATACTACGTCTGTGGAACAACAGTTACGCTAAGTTCAGCCGAAAATGCTCCCACAGGATACGAAGGGGCTTATTGGGTCAACGGCACAGCAATTACCGGGAACACATTCACAATGCCAGAGCAGAATACCAGTGTCACTTTCGGCTTTGTTGCGAAAGACTTTACCGCCGACGGCCACAGCGGCGACAGCGAAGCCGATGCCTATATCATCTATAACAAGGAACAGTTGGATCTGCTGGCCAAAATGGTGAACGGCACTGACGGCTACACCTCAAACACCTTCAAAAACAAGCACATCAAGCTGGCCAATGACATCACCTACGATGGCACAGAGAACAACTTCACCCCCATTGGCAACTCTTCTCATTATTTCCTTGGCACATTCGACGGCAATGGCCGCCACACCATCAGCGGTATCAACATCAACAGCAAAGACAACTACCAGGGCCTCTTCGGATATTTTCAAGGCACCGTGAAGGACGTCGTCCTCCACAGTAGCACTATCATCGGCCAAAACTACGTCGGCAGTATCGTGGGCCACAACAATGGCGGTACCATAAGAAACTGTCTTGTCACCAGTACCACTGTTCGTGGAGAAAATCAGGGTGCCATCGTAGCAAACGGCCACGGTACTCTCGCCAACAACTACTATTACAACTGCACCGTGGGCGATGCCACCATCAACGTCGGCACAAACATGGGCGATGTTGATGGCGCACGCAGCGTCCACACACTCACCCTGCCGGCGGGTGTTACCGCCACAGGCGAGAGCGTTGTCATTGACGCTAGCACTTACTACGCCGCCGGCACTAGCGTCACGCTAAGTGCCAAAGGCTACACCATCACTGGCGGCTATACGGTTAAAGATGCCCAAAACAAAGAAATCACTCTCACTGGCAGCAATACCTTCGTGATGCCTACCAGCGACGTCACTGTCACAGTTACCTCCATAACAGTTATCCAAATGAAGGGCTCCGGTACAGAGAAAGATCCTTGGATTATCATGTACCAAAGCCAAATGGAACAGTTGGCCACTCATGAGATTCTAGACAAAGAATACTACCAGTTGGGCTGCGACCTCATATATAGCTATAAAGGACTTGGTGAGACTGAAAGCAACTATAGACCTGTGTATGTTAACGCTGGCGGCCATTTTGACGGCGCCGGACATACAATTAGTGGAATCCGCTTGTATTCTGAACGTAGTTCCAAAGGACTTTTCAGTCTAAACTATGGCACTGTTAAGAATGTCACCCTCACCGATGCTGTCATTACCGGGTACCAATATGTAGGAGGCATCGTTGGCAGCAATAATCAAGATGGTATCATCGAAAACTGTCACGTCACCAATACAGTCCTCATCATGGCAACTGATGAAAAAGATGCCGAGTGTCACGGCGGTATCGCAGGTGATAATGTCGGCAGAGAAGATATGATTCCCGTCATACGCAACTGTACCAGTGCCGCAACCGTTATAGACAACGGGCATGATGATAAAAAATGTGTTTCTTATGGTGGTATTGTGGGGCAAAACACTGGTGGCATTGTGAGTGGATGCATAGCTTATGGAGCCAGCATCACAGCCTTTGAAGATGTCCACAGTATTGTAGGGTATAATTATGATTATGGAGTTGATGAGAGTCCCGTCGTTGAAAACTGCCTCGCAATTGGTTGCACTATCAATGGCAACAAGGATGCCGGAGCCATTTCCGGTGATGATGATGAAATCAGTAGGCGCAACTACTACTACAATTGCACTGTCAATGGCAATACCTCCGACATCGGCAGTAATGACGGCGACATCACCAAAAACGACGGCGCTATCCGTACCGTAACCTCCTCCACCAAACCTGTGGAAATCGGCGCGGAGATTGCCACCTACCCGAACATCGGCCTCACGGTATTTGAGCACGGTGCCTACTATAACGGCACATACTACCTCCGTCATGACCTCTTCGGCACGGCAGTCAACCTGACGCTGGCACAGGGCACCAAAGACGGCATCACCGCATACTGGGGCACGTTCTACGACAGCGAGTCCGGCTACAGCCTCCCTGCGGGCGCATCGGCCTACACCATGGACGCAGAGTACCACCTCTACCGCCTTGGAGCGGACGGCAGCGTCATTCCGAAGGCCACGGCCGTTGTCATCATAGCCGACAAGGCCGATATCTTCCTCAACGTTTTAGATGACGCATCGGCCACTGACAACGCACCCGGCGGCAACATCCTCGTGGGCCAGGATGTGGACGCTGTGATTAACGGGATTTGCGTCCTCAGCAAGAACGCTTCCGGGGCGGTGGGCTTCTATCCGCTCACCGGCAGCACGCTTCCCGCCCACAAGGCCGGATACGTGCCCAAAAAGCCTTCTGGATTATCATAAAGAAGATGGACAACAATGGTAAGAAATATGAAGCAGCAGGCACATCTTGGAATTCTGGCCCCAGCGGAATCCCCGGTGGCTGGACTGTCGTAGAAGTCGCTCCTTAACCTGCCCCCGGAGCGTTTTCAACTAATTCAGCAAATTGGTAAGCGCCACAAAGTCCTCCACGGAGAGCTGCTCCGGGCGCTGGGAGAAGATGTCCTCAGAGAGAACATCGGCCTTGCCGCGAGCAATGGCAAGGGGCTTCAGGGGATTGCGCATCATCTTGCGGCGCTGCCCGAAGGCCGTTTTCACAACGGTCTTGAAGAGGGCTTCGTCGCAGCCCAGCTCCGTGCGGGTGTTGCGCGTGAGGCGAATGACGGCGCTTTCCACCTTGGGCGGCGGGGCAAAACAGCCGGAGCCCACGGTAAAGAGGTACTCGATGTCATACCAGGCCTGCAGAAGAACGCTCAGGATGCCGTAGGTCTTGCTGCCGGGTTTCTCGGCAATTCGCTCGGCCACTTCCTTCTGCACCATGCCCACTACCTCGGGGATGTTGTCCTTGTAGTCCAGCACCTTGAAGAAGATCTGGGAAGAAATGTTGTAGGGGAAATTGCCGATGATGGCGAACTTTTCCGGGAAAAGCTTTTCCAGCTTAAGTTTGAGGAAGTCTCCTTCCATGAGTCTTCCCTGCATGCCTTGGAAGTGCGTGAGAAGGTACTCCACACTCTCCGAGTCAATCTCGATG
>JAEEGF010166375.1_pt1 | contig 10610 bp, 7 predicted proteins | sample 9134171 | NCBI WGS metagenome assembly JAEEGF01 (sample SAMN16246542, study PRJNA631951) | gut metagenome | biome: gut microbiome; feature: rumen; material: AP-attached | host: Bos | place: Iran: Karaj | collected 2018-10 | reverse complement strand
AATATAAAAAAAGCAATACATATGAAAAGAAAAAATAAATAAAAAAAAAAAAATAAAATAATAAAAAAAAAAAAAATAAAAAAAAAAAAAAAAAAAAAAAAAAAAAAAAAAAAACAAAAATTATTATTTATTTATTTATTTAAAAAAAATATTATGTCAAACCAAATGAAAAAATTTAATTTTTTTGATTTAATAGATAGAAGAGAAAAACCAAAACAAGACGAAAAAAATCCAATAAAATATTCTCTTAAAGATATAACACCAATAGAATTAAAATCAGCAAATAATTATCTTTTTCTTTCAGTAACTTTAATAAACAATGAAAACAATTTAAAAAAAGAATCAAAAATAATAAAAGTTTTAAACAATCAAATTTATGATGAATATCAAATTTTTTCAAAAGACATTTTCAATTTTGAAATATTAAATTTAAATGGAACTTTTTACATAGTCGCATTCGGTTCAGATTTAATAGATTCAAACGATAAAAATTTACAAGAAACAGAAAAAAATAATCAACTTTTATCAACAAGTTTAAAAATTTTTGACATAACAAAATGTTTAGAAAATGAAAACATAAACAAACCAATTCAAAAACTTAAAATTAATGTTTTATTAAATGAAAAATCATTATTAACTCAAGAACAAACAAATGAAACTCATGGAATAGATTCAATTTCATCTTTTGCTATTAATTCTAACATGTCAGCTTGTGTGATAGGAACTTCAAAAGGCGACATAATATTAATTAACACATTGCCATCAATAAATTTTTTATCTACTAAAGATAATAGAGACATTAAATTAAATTACATAAAGCAACATAAAAATGATGAAGAAGAAGAAATTACAAATTTAAAATTTAATAAAGTTTCAAAATTCGAAGAAGAAAAATTAATGTTATTTTACACAACAAAATCGTCTATTTATTACACATATATTTTTAAAAATCCAAATAATGTTACTTTTGAAGAAGTAACTGAAGCTAAAGAAGGTTCAGAAAGGAATAATTTTTGTATTGGATATTCAACAGAAGATAATATTAAAAAAAATACGAAAATTATTAATATTGAAAGTTCTACTCAATATTTTTTTGAATTTAATTATGAAAAAGATCATTATGCTTTAGGACCTTCAAATGGAATCGAAGGCAAAAAAAAATATTTTATTTTATTTAAAGAAAATTATTATGTTTACATTACAGAAGAATTTAATAATAATAATAATTCTCTTATTAATAATGTTTTTATTTATGATTCTATTAATAAAATTATTATTTATCATTTAAATGAAAATCTTAAAAAAATTTATTTAATTCATTGCGATGAGGAATTTTTGTATATTTTAATAGAAAATTTAAATAATCAAAAAATGATATTAAAATTAAAAGAAAAAGAAAATAAAGAAAAATTTGATATTTTTTATAAAAAATTCTTCTTCGATACAGCAGAAAATTATGCGAAAAATTTGGGTTACGAAGAAAAAAAAGTTTCAGAAATAAATAAACGTTACGCAGAACATTTATATCAAAAACAAAATTACGAAGCGAGTATTATGCAATTTGAAAAAACAATAAATTATTTAGATCCTTCTTATGTAATTCAAAAGTTTTTAGAAGGCAGCAAACTCGATTATTTAATAAAATATTTAGAAAAATTAACTAACAACAACGAATTTAGAAAAAATTGTAATCAAGAACAAATGAAAGATTACACAAGATTATTATTAAATTGTTACATTAAACAAAAAAAAATTAATAATTTAAAAACTTTCATTGAAAATAAAAACATCAACGATGAAGTTACAATAAAAACCGCAATTGATGTTTGTAAAGACACAAAAGAAATTGAATTAGCTTTAACAATTTCAAAAGAAATGAATATGACTGAAAGTTACATTCAAATTTTAATGGATGTTCAAAATAAATACGATGAAAGTTTAGATTACATTTCGAAAATTGAAAGTATTTTTCAATGTTTTAATTTATTATTAAAATACGGCGAAAAATTTCTTCAAAATTCAAAAAACAACGAAAAAGTAAATGAAATTATTGAAAATATTATAAAAAAAATTATTTTTCTTAAAAGTTGCGAAAATAAACCCGATGAAAAAATGACTGACGAAGAATTTAATAAAATCAAAGAATTAAAATACGAAAAAATCATTTCAATTTACATTTCAAAAGAAAGTCAACCAAAATTAGCGAAATTATTAGAATTAATAATGGAAGAAGATAAAAATTGCCCAATTTCAATCGTTCATAGAAGAATTGAATTATACGTTGATGATTATGTTGAAAATAAAAACTCATCAATTTCATCAAAAAACGCAGAAAATATTTCAAATATTTTAAAAGATGAAAGATTTAAAAACAACATCGATAAAAATTATTTATTAATGCTATTTAAAGTAAGCAATTACAATGATGGAATTACAGCTTTAAGTGAATTTATGAATTTAAATCAAGATTTGAATTTATTTTATATGGAAGCTCATGATTATAAAAAATTAATCGAATTATGTGAAAAAAATGATGATATTAATTATTGGATTCAAGCATTAAATTATTTCATTGGAATTTCACATGAAAATATGAAAAATTTCGTAGAAGAAAACGTAAAAATAATTTTAGATAAACTAAAAAACAACAATCAATTTAATTCAATGATTTTATTACAAATAATAAACAAACACAGTGAACAAAAATATTTAGAATTTGGAATAATAAAAGATTATTTATTAAATTGGCTAGAAAATCAACAAAAAGAATTAAAAGAAGTTCAAACGAAAACAGAAAATAATAATAATAAAATAGAATTATACAACAATCAAATCAATGATTTAATAACTAAATCAAAAACTTATTCAATGCAAAAATGTGCGAAATGTCAATTAAATATTAATTTGCCTTACTATTATTTTACTTGTGGTCATGCGTTTCATGTTCAATGTTTGGGCGAAAGTGAAGATGAAGATGAAATTTTTTGTCACATTTGTTTTGAGAAAATGAATGCGATTGATAGAAGAATTTTAGATAGTAGAAATATTAGTAGCGATCATAATGCGTATTTTACTGAAAATAAAAAAAATAAAACTTTTGGTTTGATTGCGAAATATTTTGGAAAAGGAATTTTTTTAAATGAAAAAGAAAAAAAAGATGAATTTGATAATAATAAAAATGATGATAATCAAAATGATAATAATAATAATAATATTTTAAATAATAATAATATTATTGGAAATTATAATGATCCTTATAAAAATAATAATTAATTATTTTTAATATAAATTTATTATTTAAATTAGAATTTATTTAATTAAATTTTTTTATTTTATATTAAAAAATGTCTAATGAATTTAAATATTGGAAAGACATTGGAATGGATTCTGAAAAGAAAAAATTTACTGAAGAAGTTTTAACATATGCTTTTAAAGAAAATAATAATTATTTTGAAATTTGTAGATATATCGCTTCGAGATTTAAAGAACATTATAATGAAAAATGGACCGTTTTTGGGTTTAATATTGGACATGGTTCGGGTTATTCTGATTTTAAAGATGTTTTTATTGGAGTTGATTATAAAGATTCTAAAATTACTTTATGTAATCATGAATAAATTATTATTATTATTATTTTATTTTTTTAATATATAAAAAAAATTTTTGATTTTTAATTTTGTTTTATTTTATATTTATTTTATAATTAAAAAATTTTTTTTATGATTTTTAATAAAAATTTTGTTTATTTTAAAATAAAAAATAATAAAAAAATATTTTTTATAATAAAATTAATTAATAATTAAAATATTTTTTAAATTTATAATTTATAAAATTATATTAAAATCAATAATAATAATAATAATAATAATTAAATAAAAATAATTTTATATATAAAAAATTATACTTTATTATTATTTTTTCTCATAGGAAACGCATTATTATTATTATTATTTTTTTTTAAACTAAGCGAATTAGAAGTATTAAGTGATTGACTTTGAACTAAATCTCCAACAAAGCTATTTAAAACATTATGTTCTTCAATATTATTATTATTATTATTATCATTTCCTAATTTATCAAAACTATTCATTGAACCTTTCAACATTTCTCTTGAATTTTGTCCCATATTTTTAAATTTTTTTCTTAAATCAACAGTATTTTTAAGAACTTTAATTTTTAATTGTTGTTCTAAATTAGAAATTGTCGTATTTAAATTTTCATTTTCAATTAATAAATCATTTTTATCTTTTTCAATAGAATTAATGAATTTTTCTTTTTCTTCTTTTTCTTTTTCTAATTTATGAATTTTATCTTTAAAATTTGAATTTTCATTTTGTAATTGTGATTGAATTTCAAGCAATTCATTGATTTTTTTAATAGGATCATTAGATTTTTTTTGTAAAATTTCAGTTTCTTTACTTAATTTCATAAGTTCATTTTCTAAATTTTCATAAATTGTTTTATGATTATTTTTTTCTTCATTTAATTTATCTTCATAAAATCTTGTTAATTCAGAAATTTTATCTTCATAACCTTTTAATTGTGATTCATATTCTTTAACTTTTTCATTTAATTCCATTTTTTCATTGATTAATTCATTTAATTTATTATTAAAATTTTCTTCTAATTCTGTTTTTAATTCATTAATATTTTCTTCATGTTGTTTATCAATTTCTTCTGAATAGCCCATAATATCATTATTTTTTTTATTTAAAAAATCGATTTGTTGTTTTAATAAATTAGATTCTCTTTGATAATCTAATTTTTTAATATTAAATTCATTTACCATTTCATTTTGTCTTTGTTTGTATTGTTCAAATTTATTTACGAAATTTTCCATTTCTTTTTCATTATTTTTTTTTTGTTCTATTAATTCATTTTCTTTTTCTTCATATTTTTTTTCTAAACTATGAATTTTTCCATTTAATTTTTCAATTTCTGAATTTTTCGCGGAAATTTCAGCGTTTAAATTATCGATTTTTTCATTTAATTCTTTTCTTTCGATGTTAAATTCATTTAATTTTTGTTGTAAAGATTTGTTGTATTCTTTAGTTAAATTAATTAAATTTTCTTTGTGATCTTGAATGATTTTTTCGCTTGTGTACAATTTTTGTGTTAATAAATTTATTTGATGTTCTGCATCTAAACTTAAAGTATTAAATTTCGCTTCGAGATCGTTGTAATCATTTTGTAGATTTTCTAGTTCGTTTTGAAGATCTTTTTCGCTATCGATTAATTTTTGTTCGAATTCTTCTGTTAAAATTTTAATGTTTTCATCATGTTTATTTTTTTGTTGTATTAATTTTTCCGATAAATTTTTTTTTTCTTCTTCGAAGATTTTTTTTAATTGATTTAAAGTTTTTTCTGAGTTTTTATTTATTTCTAAAATTTCATTTTGATGTTCTTCTTCTTTTTCTCTTAAACTATTTTCGAAATCTTTTAAACTAATTTGATTGTATTTTTTTAATTCTTCGTTGAAATGATTTCGAATGTCTTCAGTTAATTTTAATTGTCTTTCTAATTCTTTGTTTCTTTCTGAAGAAGTTTTATAATTTTTTTTAAGTTCGTTGTTTTCATTTTCTAATTTTTCGTTTTTTTCTGTGAGTTGAAAAATTGATTCTTTTTTATTTTTCATATCTTTTAAATAAAATTCTTTTTCTTTTTTAAAATCACTTTCAATACTTTCTTTTTCTTTTAAAAACATGTTTTGTAAATTTTCTACTTTTTGTTCCATGTTTAAAACATTTTCTGGATTTTGATTATTTTCTTTCATGTTTAACATATCTAAAATTTTTAATTGATTTTGTTTTAATTGTTCGTTTTTTTCTAAAATTTCGTTTTTTTGAAGTTCTAAAAATTCATTTTTTTGTTTTTCGATTGTGTACAAATTTTCGAATTTTTTTGCATTAGATTTTAATTTTTCTATTTGATCATTTAATTTTTCTGAATTTTCTTTTTCAATGTCGTTTTTTGTATTTAAAATTTCGCTTATTGTGTTTTCTTTCATTATTAAAGTTTGTTTAATTTTGTTAATTTCTAATTCGAAATTTTTTTTTGATTCTTCGAATTTTAATTTAAAATCTTTTTCGATTTTTTCTTTTTGATTTTTTATTTCATTTTCTGATTTTTGAGCGATTTCTAATAAATTTTCTTTTGATTGAATGTTGCTTTCTAAATCAATAATTTTTGTGTTTAAATTTTCGATTTTTTCTTTTAAATTTTTTATTGTATTTTCATATTCATTTGCTGAATTTTTTTGAGCTTCGATTCTTTCTTTTAATTGAATTTTATATTCATTTTCTAAATTATGTTCATTTTGTGTTAATTCTAAAATTTTTGAATTTAAATTTTGATTTTCTAATTCTAAAATTCTTTTTTGTTTTTCAATTTCACTTTTTTCGTATTTAAAATTTGATGCGATGTCATTTTTTTCATCGAAATTTGAATCAATTTGATTTTTTAAATATTTTATTTCTTTTTCATATTTTTCTGTAATTTCATTTTGTTTTTTTTCTGATTCTATTTTTTCTTTTTCGATTTTTATGCTTAATTCGTTAATTTTATCATTAAGAGAAATTATATCTGATTTTAATTTTTTATTTTCGTTTTTTAAACGCTCTTCTTCTATTTCATTACTTATTCCGTTTTGAAAATTATTTTCTGAAGGAAAAATTATTTTTTCGTCTGACATTAAATTTAAATTATAAAAGATTATTAAAATATTATTAAATTTTTTATAATAATTTTTTAATTTAAAAATTTAAATTAAATTTTTAATTAAATTTTTAATTTTTTTAATTTTAATTTTTTTTAATTAAATTTTAATTTTTTTTATTTATAAATATTTATAATAATAATATTAAAAAACATTATAAAAAAAAATAAAATTTTATTTTATGCTTCAAGAACAATTTTTTTATTATTATTTTCATTATTTTCTTTTTGAACATTAATTTCATTTTTCGGAACTTCAGGTAAATTTAAATCATTTTCCAAATCTTTTTGTAATTTTTCAAATTCTTCTTGAACATCTTTTTCATATTCACCTTCATCAATATTATTATTTCTCAAAAACTCTCCAATTTCATCTTGTTGTTCTTTTAAACCTTCCATATCTTCTTTAATTTCTTGCCATTTTTCAATATTAATTTCACTTTGCAAATTTTTAAGAACTTTATTACCATTTTCAAGAACTTTTCTTATTTCATTTAATTGAGTCGCCTTTTGCAATTCATTTATTTGATCTTCTATCATTTTTAATTGCCCATCACCAACTTTCGCTTGAGTTAAATGAAATTTATATTGATTTAAATAAACTTTTGCTCTGTCTTTTTGTTTATTTTTTAATAATTCTTTTGCTTTTGAACGTTTTTTTGAAGCAGTTAATTCACATTTTTTAATATAATTTTTTATTTTATCTCTACACATTTTACATTCTAATAAAACTTTTTCATTTTGTTCTAAATCATCAATTTTTTTTGATTTATTATTATTTTTATTTTTATTTGAGCTTGTACAAACACCCATAAAAAATATTATTAAAAAATATTATTAAAAAAATATTAAAAAATATTAAAAAAATTTTATTAAAAAATATTATTAAAAAATATTAAATATAAAAATAATAATAAAAATATTATTTTTATATAAAAAAAATAATGTCGAGTGATTTTAAATTTTGGAAAGACACAGGCGTTGATTCAGAGAAAAAAAAATTAACTGAAGAAGTGATGACATATGCATTTAAGAATTATAATAACTATCATGAAATTTGTAGATACATCGCAACGAGATTCAAAGAACATTACAACACTGAAAAATGGACAGTTTTTGGTTATAATGCTGGACATGGTTCTGGTTATTCAGATTTCAAAGACACTTTTATTGGAATTGATTACAAAGATTCAAAAATTATAATAACAAATCATGAATTATAAAATATAATTTTAATTAAAATTAAATTTACATTTTAAAAACTTATTAAATTTTTTTAAATAAAAAATATTATTTAATTTTTAATTTTGATTTTAATTGATTAATTTTTTCATTTTTCGTTTGAATTATTTGAATGTAATTATTTTTAATTGCTTCTAATTGATTTTTTTTTTCGTTAATGTCTGTGTAAAGTTCAACTAAATGTTTTTTTTTAACATTAATCATTTCATTTTCGTTTTCATCTTCTTCTAAAACGTTTTTATTTAAATTATTAATTGCTTTTAAACTTTGTTTGTATTCATTAATTGAAATTTTTCTATCTTTAATACATTCTAATAAAGTTTTTGAATTTGTATTGATTTTATTAATTTCATTTTCGATTTTTTTAATGTTAATTTTTTGTTCATTAAAATCATTGTTCATTTGATTTAAATCATTTCCTAATGAAATATTTTCGTTTTTTAAATTTAATAATTCTTCATTTAATTCTTTCACTTTTTCATTTAAAATTGAAACTTTTTCGTCTTTTATTTTTAAATTATTTTCGTTATTGTTAATTTTTTGTTCAATTTCATCATGAATTTTACTTTCTTCTTTATTTTTTACTTTTAAAATTTGAATGTTTTCTTTTAATTTTTTTAATATTTCTTCACTATTAAAATTCGTTTTATTAAAACTTTCAATCATTTGTTCTAAACTATTATTTTTTATTGTTTGATTTTCAATTTCTTCTAATAATTTTTCAAATTGTTCTTTTAGTAAATTATTTTCATCTGTCATTTCATTAATATTATTTATTAAATCAGTATTAATATTATTTGTATCGTTTTTTTCTTCGATTTTTAAATGTTTAAAATGTTCCAAATTTTCATTAAAATTTTTATTTTCGCTTAATAAAAAATCATTTTCATTCTTTACTTTTTCAAAAATGTTATTTAATTCCATATTCGTCATTTGACTTGTGTTTAAACTAGTTTTCAAAGTGTCAATGTAAGTTGATAAATTTTGATCATATTGAGTCAAAGGAAAATTATTATTAAATTTTTTGTATGAATTTAATTCAATTTGAAGACAACGATTGTAATTTTTCAAATCCAAATTTGATTTATTTAATACTGAATTTTGAGTTTTTAATATTGAAATACTATCGTATGAATTTATGTCATTCGCTAATGGAGAATATTTAAAATTATTATTATAATTTAAATTATTATTAATGAAACTATTTTGATGTGAAATATTATTATTATTATTATTATTATTATTATTACTATTGAATGTTGATTGTATTGTTGGAGTTGGAATGTATTTATTTCTTTCCATTTTACTACGATTTAATGTTTGCTCAGTTTGAGCCATTATTGTTTTAAAATCATTTAAAGCATTTAATGTGCTTGGTGTGTATAAACTTTTATTTATTATGTTTTGAGAAGGTGAATAATCGTAATTTAAATTTTTTTGTATGAAATTATTATTAATAAAATTACTATTATTATTATTATTATTATTAATTAAAGGCGAACTTAAATTATTATTATTATTATTATTATCATAATTTAAATTATTATTATTATTATTATTTAAATTGAAATTATTAATATTATTTGAAGGTAAAGTATTATTATTTGAAGGAGAAAAAGTGTAATAATTTAAATCAGGAGTTTGAATGGGTCTTATAAATGTAATTGCGGGTGAATTTTGAAATTGTTTTAAATCGTTTTGAAGTAGTTCATATTCTTTTAGAGCATTGTCTAATTTTTGGCTTAATTCATTATTATTTTCTTCATTATAATTTTGAATATTATTATTATTATTATCAATATTATTATAATTATTATTATTGAAATTATTAGTAAAATGATTAATATCAGAAGGTAATGAACTTATATTGTAATTTTGATTTCTATTGCTTGAAAGTAAATCAATTTGAGGAGAATTTTCAAAATTTTCATTATTATTATTATTATTAAAATTATCATTTTCATTATTATTATTATTATTAAAATTCTCATTTTCATTATTTTCATTATTAAAATTATCATTTTCATTTTCATTATTATTATTAATAATATTATTTTCATTATTATTATTATTATTGTCAGTCATTTAAATTTTATATATAAAAATTTAAATTAAATATTATTATTATTATTATAATTAAAAAAATGAATAAAAAATTATTTTTATTATTATTTATAATATTATTAAATAATATTTTTTCTTTAACAAAAGAAGACGTAGAAAATATGATTAACAAAAAAAAGCAAAAAGAAGAAGAATCAAAATTTAAGCCTCCAAACATAGCAATATTTACATTTTCAAAAAAAGTAAAAGATTTGCAACATTTTTCAAGAATTCTTCAAGAATTTTTATCAACAATTGGAATTTCAGCTAATATTGTTAATATCAAAGACAATGAAGTTATTGCAACAATTCCAAGAGGAAAAACATTTGATAAAAAAATAGTTTTGGATAATTTTAAAGACGTTATTGAAAAAGTTGATATTGCTGATTTTACTAAAAATAATTAATTAATTTTTTATTATTTAATTAAAATAATTTAAATCTGGATTTCTATTTAAATTTAAATTAAAAGGGGATTGTGGATTGGGGATTGGGGATTGGGGATTGGGGATTGGGCCCAATCCCCAATCCCCAATCCCCAATCCCCAAAT
>JAEEGF011734941.1_pt1 | contig 10611 bp, 5 predicted proteins | sample 9134171 | NCBI WGS metagenome assembly JAEEGF01 (sample SAMN16246542, study PRJNA631951) | gut metagenome | biome: gut microbiome; feature: rumen; material: AP-attached | host: Bos | place: Iran: Karaj | collected 2018-10 | reverse complement strand
GACCCTGCTTTTATCCTGCGGACATATCCCCGAGAACGAGCTCTCAAGAGCAGCCGGTGTCAGCATGAGTCCCATCACCTCTGGCCCTGTGGTTAATGAGTCCCTTGAGACCAATATCCCCGGCGTATTTGCCTGCGGTAACGTACTTCACGTACACGACCTTGTGGACTATGTTTCTGAGGAGGCCAAGAGAGCAGGACAGAACGCAGTTAAGTATATCAACGATGGCTGCAAAAAGGCTGAAAACGACAATGTTATCGAGCTTGTTGCCACAGAGGGTGCCAGATACACCGTTCCAAGCACCATCAATGTAGACAGAATGGACGACCTTCTTACAGTAAGATTCAGAGTTGGCGATGTCTATAAGGACTCCTTTGTCAGTGTATATTTTGACGACGAGAGAGTAATGCACAACAAAAAGAGGATCATTGCTCCCGGCGAAATGGAGCAGATCGTTCTTCGCAAGACCCAGCTCACAGAAAAGGCAGGACTTAAGAAGATTACTGTAAAGATCGAGAAGGAGTGATAGATATGGAAACAAGAGAACTCACATGTATTGGCTGTCCCATGGGCTGCATGCTTACAGTAACAATGGATAAGGGCGAAGTTACAGAGGTCAAGGGTAACACCTGCCCCAAGGGCGATATTTACGCAAGAAAAGAAGTGGTGAACCCCACCAGAATAGTTACCAGCACCGTGAAGATCACCGGCGGCGACAAGGAGCGCGTATCCTGCAAGACCGAGAGCGATATTCCCAAGGCCAAGATCTTTGAGGTTATGAAGGACATCGATGCCGCAGTTGTGACAGCACCGGCCAATATCGGAGATGTGCTTATCGAGAATGTGGCAGGCACCGGTGTTAATGTAATTGCTACCAGGAATGTGGCAAAGGCATAAGAAATCATAATAAGTAAAAAAAGCAAATTGAAAGACCCGCAAGATGATCAGTCTTGCGGGCCTTTTCTATTTAAGCCTTACCAGGATGAAAACATATGAAACCGCTTAGTTAAGTGTGTATCCGATGGTGCTTGCTACAGAGCCGCTGCCCTGGATTCCGAAGTATGCAGCATCACCTGCATAGATTGTGGAATTCCATGACTCAGGAGTGATCACATAGTACTCACCCACAGATGCAACCTTTACGCACCAGCTGTTGTCGATCTTAACATCGCTCTTTTTAAGCTTAAGTGTCCAACCGTTAACAGCAGTCTTGGAGTTGTTAACTACCTTGAAGTTGATTGTGTAGTTACCCTGTCCGCTGATTGTGTACTCAAGAGTAAGATCATCGTTTTCTACAACGATTGGCTCAGGCTGTGGCTCAGGCTCGGGTTCAGGCTCCGGCTCAGGTTCGGGCTCAGGCTGTGGCTCGGGCTCAGGCTCGGGTTCGGGTTCAGGCTGAGGTTCAGGCTCTTCAGTAGCTTCGCCGTCAGCGAAGAGCTCGATCTTATCCTTTACGTGAGATGAACCCTGGAAACCAAACTCAACAGACTTGCCGGGATCGATAACTGAGTTCCACTCAACAGGAGTGATCACATAGTAATTGCCCTCTTCAGAAACCTTAATATTCCAGCTTGCATCGATACCAACATCATTCTTGTTAACCTTAACTGTCCAGCCTTCTGCCTTTACAGTTGAGTTGTTGGTTACCTTAACAAGTACCTGATATCCTGATCCCCAGTTATTTACTGTGTAAGAAGTTGAAAGACCTGTAACAACAGGCTGTGGCTCCGGCTCGGGCTCGGGTTCAGGCTGTGGCTCGGGCTCCGGCTCAGGTTCAGGCTGAGGGTCGGGCTTAACAGGAGCTTTCTTAGCATACCAGGAATCGATGCTTACGGATGTGCCTGCAAGTACAGGAACGAAGTATACATCATGTGTTCCGGCAACGCTTACCTTAGGCTGAACTGACTTGGAATAGAACTCGTTGCTTTCGCCGATCTTGATGTTTCCAATAGAAGTGCCATCAGGGCTGTCAAGTCTTACTTCAACAACTGTAGGCTTAGCAGCCTTAGCGTTGATTGCAACAAAAGCAGTATCCTCTGTAAATACAACATCCTTGAATCCGATGTAGCCGTTAGCTCTTACAAGGGCATATGTAACACCGTCTGTTGTAAGAATAGCAGCTGCAGCCTTCTCAGTAGCTGTCTCTGCTTCTACTGTTGCATAAGGATCAATAGTAGAAGGAGTGGGCTCCGGCTCAGGCTCGGGTTCAGGCTGTGGCTCAGGCTCAGGCTGAGGGTCGGGCTTAACAGGAGGCTCTTTTACTGACCATGAATCAAAGTAAACAGTGGTTCCTGAAATAGTAGGAACAAAGTAAAGGTCGTGTGAACCTGTGAGATTCTTTGAAGCCTGAACGCCCTTGGTAGTGAAATCGGAATCGTTAAGCTTAACGTTGGCAAGAAGCTCACCGTCTGCACTATCAAGTCTTACTTCAAGAACAGCGGGCTTGTTAGCCTTGGCTGTAACGAATACAGAAGCAAGTCCCTTGGAGAAATCTACATTCTTAAAAGCAACATAGCCGTTAGCTCTGATAGCGCCATAGGTAACGCCGTCTGTTGTTGCGAAGAAGGTAGCCTTGTAATCAGAAGTAGATTCTGCCTCAACTGTCTCATATGGATTGATCTCTGAAGGAGCAGGTGACGGAGGAGCAGGATCAGGATCGGGATCAGCAATAGGATCCGGGAAATAAGGTGATGCTTCCCAGTAATCAAAATCGATATCTCCCATAGCACCAACAAAGTAGAAGACAGCATCATTGTCTATATCGATGTGCTTCATGTTGGCCTCAAAGGTCTTGAACTCACCATTGGTGTTGTTGATCTTGAAGCTTCCAAGCTTCTCGCCGTCTACTGCATCTTTCCTTACTTCAAGAAGAGCAGCAGATGAAGATCTTACGCTTACTTCCATGGAGTTAAGACTCTCGTTGAAATTAACATTCTTGTACATAATGTAATCGCCCTTCTCAAGGCTGGTTACATAAACCTGAGGTGCGTTGCCTCTCTTGTTCTCAACGCCTGAGCTTCCAAAGTTGGTCTCAGCCTGGTTGAGCTGATAAGGATTGAACTTAGGTGCCGCATAGGATGTAAAAGAAGTCAGACAGCTGGTTGCTGTCAGGAATCCTGCCATAGCAAGACTCGTAAATAATGCGAAGTTTTTTCTCATAAAATACCCCCAATTGATATTTTGTAAGGCTTATTAAGTTAAGTAAAAAACTGGTGAAAATTATTTGCTCGAGCACTTAAATAGTAACATTAAACGATTAAGGACACTTACGAAAACTTGCGCCGGAGCTGCTAAAAGTTGTCCAATATTACGGCGTTTGTAAAAAAATAGCGAAATAGACAAAATAGCTTCATGCCGCATGTTTCCTTTTACTAAATAAAAAAATGTGACGATTTCGTGAACTCGGGTTCGGATTATACATTACAAAAACTGTCATAGTGTCCGCGTGGAAAAGACATTTGTCTTTTTGCCTAAAGAATGGTATTATTCTTCATAACATTTGTGCAATAATATACATTGTTTTTCTGATTTACTTATGTTAAATTCTGATTATAATTTTTTTTGCTTTAATAATGCAAAGCGATAAAAACTGAATAAATATCCAGTTTATTCGCTTGTTATCTAGTTTTATTCATGTTTTATACAAGTTTCGTTGATTTTCGTAAACAGAGTTTTCAAGCACACAATTTAAGGCATAATACATCATATTAGATCAATGGAGAGAGAATATGGCGCAGTTATGGGGCGGTAGATTTACCGGAAGCATAAATGATCTGGCATGGAACTTTAATGCCTCCATTACCTTTGACAAGAGATTCCTGGAGGTGGATGTCATGGGCAGCAAGGCCCACGCGGCTATGCTGGCAAGGCAGGGCATCATCTCAGAGGAAGAGAAGGATCAGATAACAAAAGGGCTTGATTCTATATTGGAAGATGTCAAGGCAGGAAGGCTGGAGATCACTACCAAATATGAAGATGTCCACAGCTTTCTGGAGGCCAATCTTATAGACAGGATCGGAGACGCCGGCAAGAAGGTACATACAGGCCGAAGCCGCAACGATCAGGTGGCACTGGACATGAGGCTTTACGCCAGGGGAGAGGTTGAGCATACCGCAGAGCTTCTTAAGAATATGCTCGCTACCCTCAACGACATCATGAAGGACAACCTCACAACCTACATGCCGGGCTTTACCCACCTTCAGAAGGCGCAGCCCGTAACCCTTGCTCATCATGTGGGCGCCTACTTCGAGATGTTTAAGAGAGACCTTCTTAGAATGAAGGACATCAGAAACAGAATGAACTATTGTCCTCTGGGGGCGGGAGCTCTGGCAGGAACCACCTATCCTCTGGACAGAGAGTTCACAGCCCGGGAGCTTGGATTCTACGGACCCACCCTTAACAGCATGGATTCAGTGGCAGACAGAGATTACCTTATAGAATATCTCTCAGCCCTTTCTACCATAATGATGCATCTTTCCAGATTTTCCGAGGAGATCATCATCTGGAACTCCAACGAGTACAGATTTGTTGAGATCGATGATGCCTATTCCACAGGAAGCAGCATCATGCCACAGAAGAAGAATCCTGATATCGCAGAGCTGGTAAGAGGCAAGACCGGAAGAGTTTACGGAGATCTCACATCTCTTTTGACCACCATGAAGGGTATACCCCTTGCTTACAACAAGGATATGCAGGAGGACAAGGAGGCGGCCTTTGATGCCATAGATACCGTGGACAACTGCCTCACACTTTTTACTGACATGCTCAGGACCCTTAAATTTAATAAAGACAACATGGAAAAAAGTGCAATGATGGGCTTTACCAATGCGACAGATGCAGCAGATTATCTGGTTAACAAGGGGATGCCTTTCAGGGATGCCCACAGTGTTATCGGTAGACTGGTGCTTTTTTGCATAGACAGAAAATGTGCGATTGATGACCTTACAATTGAGGAACTCAAGGGATTCTCAGAGCTCTTCGATAAGGATATATATGATGCCATAAGCCTCGAGAACTGCGTAGGCAAGAGGCTCACCATCGGAGGACCCAGTCCTGACAAGATGAAGGAAGTCATAGCTTTTAATGATGAATTTATGGCAGCTTTTGCTATGGAAGAGTAACTGTTAACAATGTAAATTTGTGGTGACAATACCACTTAATTAGAAAAGAGGAGAGAAATTATGAGCGAGAAGTTACAGGTAGCCGTACTTGGCGGAACAGGAATGGTAGGACAGAGATTTATCTCTATACTTAACAATCATCCATGGTTTGAGGTTAAGACTATTGCAGCCAGCCCCAGAAGTGCAGGACAGACCTATGAAGAGGCTGTCGGAAGCAGATGGAAGATGGACGGACCTATCCCTGAGTCTGTTAAGAATATTGTAGTTAAGGATGTTACTGATGTTAAGGCAGTTTCAGAGGACGTTGATTTCGTTCTTTCAGCTGTTAACATGTCCAAGGATGAGATCAAGGCCATCGAGGAAGAGTATGCCAAGACCGAGACTCCTGTTGTTTCCAACAACTCTGCTCACAGATGGACTCCCGATGTTCCCATGATCATCCCGGAGATCAACCCTGAGCACATGGATGTTATCGAGTTCCAGAAGAAGAGACTCGGAACCACCAACGGTTTCATCGCTGTTAAGCCCAACTGCTCAATCCAGAGCTACACACCAGCTCTTACAGCATGGAAGGAATTTGAGCCCTACGAGATGGTAGCTACAACCTACCAGGCTATTTCCGGTGCCGGCAAGAACTTCGAGGAGTGGCCCGAGATGGTTGGCAACGTTATTCCTTTCATCTCAGGAGAAGAGGAGAAGTCCGAGAAGGAGCCCCTTCGTATCTGGGGTAAGGTTGAGAACGGCGTTATCGTTCCTGCCGACAATATGAAGATCACCTGCCAGTGCATCAGAATCCCTGTACTGTACGGTCACACAGCAGCTGCTTTTGTTAAGTTTAGGAAGAACCCTTCCAAGGAAGAGCTTATCGAGAAGCTTGAGCAGTTCTCAGGACTTCCTCAGAAGCTTCAGCTTCCCAGCGCTCCCAAGCAGTTCATCCAGTACATGCAGGAGGACAACAGACCTCAGGTTACTCTTGATGTCAACTATGAGAACGGCATGGGCGTAAGCATCGGAAGACTTCGTCAGGATACAATCTACGACTGGAAGTTCGTAGGTCTTTCACACAATACACTTCGCGGCGCAGCAGGCGGTGCAGTAGAGTGCGCAGAGCTTCTTAAGGCCAGCGGATATATTAACAAGAAATAATTGAAACTGTTGTCGTTCTAGTTAAAAATGTGAGATTTAAAATGGAAGCCTTAAGACAGATTGATCTTAATTTTTTAAACAGATATTATGAGAGTGGACTCAGCAATATTCTTGTGGTTTACGGCCACAGGAATATTGCTTTGGATCCCCTTCTTACCAAATTCCTGGAGAACAGGAGAAGCATATATTATTCTGCCCGCTCAGTTTCCCTGAGGGAGCAGCTTTATCTGTGGGGGAAGGAACTGAGCCTCACAGGCATTAACCTCAGCAAGAAGCCTGATTTTCAGGAGATTCTGGATGTATGCCTCAAGACCGCAGGCCGCAATCCCATTGTCCTTGTGATCCGCAACTTCGAGCACATAGTTAAGGCATCGGATGCCTTTATTAAGGAACTGTCCGATTATGTGGCGGAGCACGGCAAGCTGCGGCAGATCCTTGTGCTTCTTGTGAGCAACGATATCAACTGGGTAGAGAACAGCATGGTGGCCAGCATGGGCAATACCGCTGCCAGCATAGCCGGTTTTCGCAAGATCAAGCCCCTTCCTTTCTCTGAGATGAGGGCTTACTATCCCAAGATGTCCTACAGGGATGCGGTTCTGACCTATTCCGTATTGGGAGGACAGACAGGACTCTGGAGGTACTTTGACGAGAACCTCTCCTTTAAGGAGAACATCTGTAAAAATATGCTTGACCCCGGATCCTATCTCCACGGGGAGGCCATGAGACTGACCTCTGAGAACCTCAGAGAGACAGCGGTCTATCACACCATACTTGCCCAGATGGCCAGGGGCGTCAACAAACTCAACGATCTTTATCATGCCACCGGATTTTCCAGGGCAAAGATTTCTGTTTATATAAAAACACTGATTCACCACGATTTTGCCTACAAGGCATATTCCTTCGGAAATGCCGGCAGGGAGAATGTCATGAAGGGAGTCTACAAGATAGCGGACCCCCTGCTCAATTTCTATTTTAGATTTATTTTTCCAAATGAAAGTAGTCTTATGCAGATGCCTGCGGATAAATTTTATGATATATTTATATCTGCAGGAATGCAGAGTTATGCTAATGAATATTTCAAGTCCGTTTGCCGTGAATACCTCTTCAGACAGGAGGAACGTGGGTTATTTCCTTTTGAGATCGGAGATGAGGGCGAGTGGCTTGGCAAGGATGGCACTATAGATATCATTACCCAGAGCGATACCGGGGATACCGCTTTCGGAATGTGCTTCTGGCAGAAGCAGGCCACCCATTCAGACCTTGATAATATCTACTCCTGCGCACAAAAAGCAAGACTTGAGGGAGATATAATCTATCTCTTTTCAACTTACGGCTTTGATGACTATCTGCAGGACGCAGCCATGAAATCTTCAGGGAGCCTTAAGTTGATCGGAATAGATGAACTGACGAATGGCTAAAAAATTGATCATTACCGAGAAACCTTCCGTTGCCAGAGACTTCGCGAGAGTGCTGAATGTCTCCGGCAGAGGGTCCGGTTATATAGAGAACGATGAATACGTAATTTCCTGGTGTTTCGGCCATCTGGTTGAGATGGTTTACCCGGAGGTTTACGACGAGAAGTACAAGAAGTGGAAGCTTGAAGATCTTCCCTTTTTACCACAGGATTACAAATATGGCGTTATAGACAGCGCCAGAGAACAGTATCAGACAGTCAATGCACTTTTGCACAGGGACGATATCGACACCGTCTACTGGGCAGGAGACTCAGGAAAAGAAGGACAGACAATCGAAGAGAATATCAGGAACTACGGCGGTGTCCGTCAGGGAATGAGAGAGCTTCGCGTGTGGATCGACTCCCAGACTGATGAGGAGATCAGGCGAGGCATCAACGAAGCCAGGCCCATGAGTGATTACGCCCTCCTTGGAGAGTCCGGAATCATGAGAGCCATCGAGGATTACAGCCTTGGTATCAATTTTTCGAGAGTCCTGTCTGTCAAGTACGGCAAGCTTATCAATGACGCCGCAGCAACCAAATCCTACACAGCAATTGCAATCGGACGAGTAATGACCTGCGTTCTGGGAATGGTAGTCCAGAGAGAGCGCGAGATCAGGAACTTTGTTGAGACCCCTTTCTACAGAGTAGTAGGGGATTTTTCTGATGCCCATCTTAAGGCAGAGTGGAAGGCCGTTTCAGGCTCCAAGTATTTTGAGTCACCGCTTCTGTACAAGGAGAACGGCTTTAAGAAAAGGGAGAGCGCTGAAGCTCTTATTGACGAGCTCTCCGGCAAAGAAGCTATAATTGAGAATATCGAGAAGGGCAAGAGCAAGAAGAGAGCACCGCTGTTATTCAACCTGGCGGAGCTTCAGTCCGAGTGCTCCAAGATATTTAAGATAAGTCCCCAGCAGACTCTGGAGGTGGCTCAGGAGCTCTATGAAAAGAAGCTCACGACCTACCCAAGAACCGACGCCAGAGTCCTGACCACCGCTGTAGCCAAGGAGATCACCAAGAACATCCGCGGGATCACCGGCTATGATGAGGTTAAGAAGTTCGCGGACAACGTCCTTACAAATGGCATGTACAAGGGCCTGGAGAAGACATCCTATGTGGACGACTCCAAGGTTACAGACCACTATGCAATTATTCCTACGGGACAGACCGGTGCCATAGGCTCTTTATCGCCTCTGGCAAGGAACGTATATACACTTATCTGCAAGAGATTTCTTGCTATTTTCTATCCTCCGGCTGAGTACGACACCGCCAAGCTCCAGATCAGGATCGGCGATGAGCAGTTTTTTGCCTCTGCCAAGGTTCTTACCAAGCTGGGCTATATGGAAGTTTCCGGAAGGCCCACTGAGAAGAATCAGGATGACAATGGCGAAGAGGACGACAACATGTCCAAGGAGGATTTTATCGCTTTTGTAAACAGTGCCAATAAGGGCGATGTCATCAGTGTTTCCGGCTTTAATATCAGGGAGGGCAAAACTTCACCACCCAAGAGATATACCTCCGGTAACCTTATCCTTGCCATGGAGAATGCCGGTAACCTCATTGAGGACGAGGAGCTTCGAGAGCAGATCAAGGGCTCAGGCATCGGAACCTCTGCCACCAGGGCGGAGATCATTGCCAAGCTCGTAAGGATAAAATATCTTAATCAGAATAATAAGACCCAGATCATAACCCCGGAGAACCTGGGTGAGATGATCTATGAAGTTGTAAGACTTACAGTGCCCACCCTTCTTAATCCCGAGATGACAGCCAGCTGGGAGAAGGGCCTTGAGGGCATCGTCAACGGCACAGTTAACGGCGGCGAGTACAGGCGCAAGCTGGAGGACTACATAAGGCGCGAGACCAACAAGATGATCGGCGGCGACCTTACTTCCAATATCGTCACCAACATCAGCGAGTTCACCGGCAAGGAGTCCAAGGGAATCGCCTCCAGGAAGCCCATTGGAGTTAAGTGTCCTGTCTGTGGCGGCGATATGACCACCACCTCCTTTGGCTATGGCTGCAGTAACTATTTTAATGAAGCGGTTAAGTGTAATTTCAGCATCGGCAAGATCGCTGGGCTGGATATTCCCGAGGAAGAGGTCAAAAAGCTCCTGACGGAGGGTAAGACCGGTGTCCTGGACGGCTTTGTGGGCAAGAACAAGAAGCCCTTTAAGGCTGTGCTGGTCATGGGCAAGGATGAAAACGGAAGGCCCAATGTGAATTTTGATTTCTCAGAGGTTCCCACGGAGTATGTGGAGGAACTCAAGTGCCCTGCCTGCGGCGGCAGGATCGTCAAGACAGGCTATGGCATCACCTGTGAGAACAGGACCAGGGAAGAGAGTCCCTGTTACTTCAGCATCGGCGAGATTGCAGGCAAGAAGCTGGATATGGATACCATGACAGCCCTTATCAATGACAGGAAGACCGACGTTATCAAGGGCTTTAAGTCCAAGTCCAAGAAGAGCTTCGACGCCAAGCTCCAGCTCAAGGAGGGCGAGGACGGAAGACTGGCCATTGTCTTTGACTTTGAGGGCATAGAGCCTGAATACCTCAAGGATGTGGTCTGCCCCGACTGCGGCGGCAGGATCATGAAAAAGAGCATCGGCTTTGGCTGTGAGAACTTCAAGGCGGACGATCCTTTTTCCTGTAAGTTCTTTATAGGTAAGATTGCAGGCAAGCAGCTGTCGGAGGCCAATGTATTAGAGCTTCTCAAGGAGGGCCACACCCAGACCATAAGAGGCTTTAAGGGTAAGAGTGGCAAGAAGTTCGACGCCTGCCTTATTCTTAATAAGAACGAAGCCGGTAAAAGTGAGGTCTCCTTTGACTTTGAAAATGTTGAGGCCCAGACTGTGAAGGGAGTTACCTGCCCCATCTGCGGCGGCGATATCGTTAAGA
>JAEEGF010606582.1_pt1 | contig 10611 bp, 7 predicted proteins | sample 9134171 | NCBI WGS metagenome assembly JAEEGF01 (sample SAMN16246542, study PRJNA631951) | gut metagenome | biome: gut microbiome; feature: rumen; material: AP-attached | host: Bos | place: Iran: Karaj | collected 2018-10 | reverse complement strand
AATGGCGTCTTCTGGACTGCAGAGCGGTCTCTAGCAGCTGCGGGGCAGTCCGGTTTACTTCAATGTCTTCAAAAGGATGGCTGAACTGATAACAGGTACTGCGGCTGTCACAGTAGATACAGCCATGGCTGCAGCCCCGGTAGATATTCATCCCATTATATCCGCCATTAGCGCTTAAGATTCCTTTTGCCTCAACAAAATGCATGCTTAATCACTCTTTCTTTTGATCGGATGACGGATAACCGTCTTCAGTTTTTCCTTATCTGTCTTTCGTGCGTCACTAAGATAGATCTCATGATGTCTTCTTTCATCACTCAGATCATTCTCATAACCGTTTGCGGCGATATAACTGTCCATCAATTCTACGGTCGCCGGTTCATCATCATAGGGACCCAGATGCATGCATTGCACACACAGACCTTCTTCAAGGCTCAGAAACTTAGCGGACGAAAGATCAAGTTTCTTTTTCCTTTCCGCTTCACTTGCTGCCCATCTGAAATCTTCTTCACTTACAAAATCAGGGAGTCTGATCAAAGAGATCCAGCTGAACTTTTCCTTGTGACTGTAATCAACACCCTTTACACCATCCTGCCACCACAGACCCTCAAGCGGCGGTACGACATAATCAAAATAGCCTTTGATCCTGTGATCCGATTTCCTGCTCATCTTGATCGTATAGGCGATCGCATAAAGCTTGCCGATGGCTTGTTTATATTCGCCATCTTCTTCATTGGGATCACCTTTGCCTTCAATAGCAATATAGTTCATCTTGGGAACCATCACGATCGCCGGCTTATTCTCAGGCAGATAAAACTCTTTATATTCTTTCTTGAAATCAAAAGCCATCGCTTTACCTTCCTGCATCTTTCTTTTCAAACGGTTTATTCCAGGAACCGATCTCGATCAGATTCCCTTCCGGATCGCCGATATAGCAGGTCCTTTGTCCCCATGGTTCCATATCCGGTTTCAGAACTGCTGTCGCTCCGTTTTCAATTGCCTTATTGAACGCCTCATCCACTTCCTCAAATGTATCAACATATAAGGCGATCTCGAAATGGCCATTGAGTCCCTTGATATACTCATAGCGGCGTCCTGTCAGCTTTTCAAAATCCTTCCGGCCATAAAGCAGAAATAAAGTACCATCTTTCACCAGATAAACATTGGAAGTATCTTCATCCTCTTTGATCTCAAAGCCCAGCACATCTCTGTAAAAACGGATCATCCTTGCCATATCTTCGACAAGTAAGCCAAAACCATCCAGTTTCATTTATCGCTTTCCTCCCTGTATATAACGCTCATTTTCTCTGAGAGCTGTTTCATCTTTATCCTTGCCTTCTTCGGCTCAAGCAGTTCGGCCTTATCTTCAAAAGTAAGCAGCCAGGAAATAAGACTGTCCATATCGTTATACTCATGTTCAAACAGCAGCCTGCCATCCTTTTCTTCCTTGAAACAGTCCATACCAAACTCTTCGATCAACCGCCACTTAACATCCCTGTCAAAAATAATCTTTACTGTAAAAGGTTCTCCCTTAAAGACATTCTCATCTGACAGATCAGGCATCGCCGCTTCCCGGCACACAAAATTCTTTTCACTTTCTTTCAGTTCCTGCATGCGGTTGAGTTTGAAGAGCCGGTAATCTTTTCTTTTCTGACACCAGCCCCAGACATACCAGCTTGACCATCTGAAGATCAGATAGTAAGGTTCAATGTTTCTTTTGCTGTCACCGCTGGGTGAATAATATCTGAAAGTAAGCAGATGTCTGTTTTCGATCGCACTTTGAACGATCTCCAGTTTCGGTGTCAGGCTTTTGCCATACCAGGAGGTCAGATCGATCAGTAAAGAATCCTTGCCGCTGATAAACTGGGAAGAGCCCAGTTCCAGTTTTTCCATCAGCTGAGTATAATAGCTGCTGCCGCTGATGCTGTCGAGACTTCTGAGTCCCGCCATGATCATCCGCATATCTTTGGAACTCAAGATCGTCCGATCCACTCTGAAGCCATCCATGATCGCAATACCGCCTCCGCTTCCCTGCAGAGTCATGATCGGTATACCGGCTTTGCATAAAGTCTCGATATCGCGGTTGAGCGTCCTTCGCGATACTTCAAAAAGTTCAGCAAGCTCTGGCGCAGTGGTCTGTTTGGATTGCAACAGGACCGAAAGGATCCCTATCAGACGGTCGATCTTCATACTTTCGCTCACATCATAACATAATAAACATGTCATCAGTATGTCATGTTTCTTGAGAAAGATTAGTTTTTATTTCTTTTTCAGGATCCGCAGATCCTCAGGTCCATAGTGATGATCGCCCGGCAGACTTTTCTTATATTTCCAGCAGGTGATCGCTTCATTCAGTGAATAACCCCTGTTGGCCGCAAAGAAATCTCTGATATAAGTGTTGTACTCAAACTGTGCCCCGATCTCTTTCTTTTCGGTTTTACTGTCTTTCTTTATCTGCTCATACGCCTTGATCGCATCCGCATAAGTCTTTCCCGCATTGTTCTTCAGCCAGTTCTGAAAACTGACATTGAAAGCGAAAGATCGACCCAGGTGTTTTCTGAAGAATTCGCGGTGTCTTTGCGAACAGACAAGATCATCTTCGATCTTACTGTCCAGACTTAATTCCTCCCTTTTATCTCTGGTCCTTCTTCGGCTTTGTTTTTTCGCCGTTTTCTTTCCTTCTTCAAGAAAAGTATAGATCCTCTCACACAGTTCTTTTTTGTTTCCCTGAACTGATAAGGCATTATTTTTGCAGAAAACGACCAGTTCTTCCTTGAGCCAGTACCACTTCAAAAGATCCTGAGCCTTCATATCCTCGTTCAGCTCAGGTCTTCTGTTTTCTGTATCGTTTTTATTTCTTGAGCAGTTTTTCAAACTCATCTACCGGCATCGGCTTATAGAAGTAATAGCCCTGCATCTCACTGCAGCCTTTCTCTTTTAAGAAGTCGGCCTGTTCTTTAGTCTCGACCCCTTCAGCGATCAGATCCATATCGAGAAGATGGACCATCTGGATCATACAGCTGATGATCGTATGACATTTATCGATATCGCCTGAGGAAGTCAAGAAGTTCAGATCCATCTTGATGCGATCCATCGGTACTTCTTTCAGCATATGCAAGGAAGAATAGCCGCTGCCAAAGTCATCCATCTCCACCAAGAAGCCCATGGCTCTGAGTTTCTCGGTGACATTGATCAGGATATCGTGATTTTCAACATAGGCGGTCTCGGTTATCTCGATATGCAGCTGATCAGGAGCCAGATCGTATTTTCTGATCAATTCATAGAAATGCGTGGCGAGATCCTGATTATCGCGGATATCGTTGCGGGATACGTTCACGGAAACTGAACGGTGTTCTCCCTGTTTATTCCAGCGTTCCAGATCCTGGCAGACTCTTTCCCAGACAAAACAGTCCAGATCAAAGATGAGTCCGGCCTCTTCAAGTGTTGAGATGAAATCAAAGGGATACAGCCAGCCCAACTTGCTGTGATCCCAGCGGCATAGAGCTTCGGCACCGATGATCTTATCTTCGTTATAGTTTACCTGCGGCTGATAATAGACTTGAATATCACCCGATTTAATGGCGGCCGGCAGATAGTTGATGATCTCGGCAATACGCTTGCCTTTTTCCCACTGTTCCAGGTTATAGAAGATGTGATTTTCTGTACGGGATTCTCTGACTCTTTTCTCGGCGACTCTCGCCAGATCCAGCATGTGGTCGACATCGATCTTGCGGAAATCAGCCGGGGTCAGAACATAGATGCCGCTGCTGATCTGTACGCGATAATCCTTGCCGCGATCAATAAAATAATTCTCGACCGGTTCAAAAACATTCTGCAGATCTTCATTTGTTTTCTCATCGGACGTGATATGACGAAGCACCGCAAAATGGTCAGCATCGATCCTGCCGATCGTCTCCTCATCCAGCGAAAGATTTTCTTTCGATTTTTCAGCCCAGAATTTCAGCAGTTCATTGCCGGCATCCCGGCCCAATGAATCATTGATGTATTTGAAATTCCTGATGTTGTTGTAGGAGAGGAAATATGGTGTATCCGGATATTTGTGAAGCAGTTCTTCCACCCGTTTTCTGAAACCGTTCATGCTTAATAGACCGGTCAGATTATCGTGATCAAGCATCTGCTGCATCTTTTCTTCGTGCCATCTTCTGACGGCTCTGATCCTTTGAACTGCAAACAAGACCAGCGCAGCAATAAGCAAGCCGGCGGCAAGGATCAGCAGACCGAACTGATACAGATAATCGGATAGATCATAGCGATACAGTTTTTTCGATGTGTGATCGAGAATGATCGTCTGACGCTGCATGTCATCCAATGAGGCGATGCCGCCATTTAAACGATCTATTATTTCCCGACCCCTTGGCGTATCAAGTGTCCCTGCTCTGAAATCCATTGAGAAGACGGCTGAAGGCTGCATGTTCAGATCTTTATAGGAAGGTTTCTGCAGTACATAGCTCCAGACATAGGAGTTGTGCAAAAGTCCATCCACTTCCCCTTTGCGCAGAGCTTTCACACTGTCAGCCATCGTTTCATAAAGATCGATCTGCATATGCGGATATAACTGGTTTATGCTCTCTGCGACCCCGGCCTGTGATCTCAGCATTCCGACATGCAGATAACCAAGGGGCGGCAAAGTTCTGTCTCCTGTGGTCACCAGTGTAAAAGGTGACTGCATCAGGCTGTCAGAAACGATGCTTCTGTTTCCGGAAATCGAATTGATCGGCGAGCCAAAAGGCATGATCAGATCATAGTCCTGATTGTCTAAAGCATCCTTAATTGTTTTTTCGCCAAGTGCTGTAAAGCTCAGACTGTAGCCTGCTTTTTCCGCAGCCGCATTTAACAGATCGACACCGATACCGCTGATCTCATCCGTCCTGTCATTGATATAAAAAATCGGACAGCGATCAATCGGAACGCCGACCGTTAAGGTATCATCATTATCTGAAGCAGCTGTTACAGACGCTGAACCCGCAGACAGCAAAAAAACGGCGCACAATACTACATTCAGAATACGTCTGATTATTATTTTATCTTTCATGATTTCATACTGCATTCTCTTCAGCTGTTTTTATGGCCGAAGATTTATACATAGATTATATAATCTTTAGCTGTTATTTTGAAATAATTATTAGAGTGACATGACATAAATCTGACAGGGATTCTCTTCATCCCAGATCTCCTTGATCACTTCAAACTCTTTAAAGCCCATTGAGCGATAGAAATAATTGGTCTGATCATATTCCGGAAAGACACCTATTTTCACCGTTTTGACCTGCATGAACAGATATCCTCTTTCAGCTGCCGCTTTCTTTGCCTGCTCAAACAGTGCTCTTCCCAAACCCTGATGATGGTATTCCTGTAAAATGCCCATAACAGCCAGCTCTATGGTTTCTTTACCTGTTTCCTTCAGGCAGAGAAACCCGACATATTCATCATCTTTCTTTGCCGCAAAAAACAGCCAGTCAGCACAATCGTTGATATATTTCTCCCGGCTTTTTTCAACATCAAACCAGTCATTTAATGATTCCAGTATCCTTCTGGCTATTTTCTGTTTTAATTTCTTATCTTCTATCTTTACAATCATTATCTTTTTACAGTTAAAACTCTCTTTCTATATTACATTTTCTGATATGTAAATCACAGCATTCCCCCTGATCATTTTATATAAAAAAGACGAAGCTTTCCGACAATGATTCCTCATGTCTGACAGCTTCGTCTTAATTATTATCTTTCTATTTACGTCTGCGGCGTTCATGTCCGCCATGTTCTGGGGAATGAGTGCGTTCTTTTACCTTATAGAGTTCAGTATCTGCCGTATTGATCAGTGTAAACAATTCATCATAGGACTGCGGCTGTCCCTTGGCGGTACCGATCGAAAGATTGATCTTGCATATACCTTCTGGGTTATGCTTAATAAACTCGTATTCTTCGCCTTCATAATTATGTTTTCCTTCGCCTAAGCTTAAGACCAGAAATTCATCACCGCCATAGCGGTAGCACAGAGCCTCCGGATAAAGATTCTGCAAAGTAATTCCGGTCTCTTTCAGAATTTCATCACCTATCACATGGCCATAGTTATCGTTGATCTCTTTGAAGTAATCAATGTCGATCATGTAAGCTGTGATAGCTGTTCCATGGATCCTCTTGGCATCTTCTTCAAGTGCCAGACGATTGCGCAGTCCCGTCAGCGCATCCCGATGAGAGATCTCCTTGAGACGTTCTTCCTTACGGGCCAGGTAGAGCTGCGTATTATACTGGATGCACATGCCGACAACAGTCAGGATCTCCAGCAGTATGAAATTGAATATTTCGATTCCGGCAGCCTGTCTGGTGACATAAGCAGCTATGAATAATCCCGAGTAGGCAGCTACGACTAAGACGATACTGATCAGCGGTTCAAACTGGATGAAGCAGGCGGCCAGTAATTGTACCGCATGGAAGGTCAGCATCTGATCTCCTACCACATAGTGGCGCATATCCGAAAAGATGCCCCAGATCGTATAGACCAGATAGAAGAATACTTTGAAGATCAGTGAGCTGATATGAGAAAGCTCTTTGTTTTTCATCATCTTTCTGCTGATCAGAAAAATGACAAAACTGAAGACAGCACAGAATATTACATTATATAAGACATTCAGTTTATCGCTGTCAAACTGAAAGTGGTTCTTTATCAGGAAAGCTATGATCAAGATAGTTTCCAGGATGCTGACAATCAGGCTGGTATAGCAGATACTGCGCATGCTCTGACGATCCATGGATGTTGTCAGTTTTGGATCTGATGATGGAAACAGATATTCCCAAATAGTATATCTTTCCCTGTTTTCTTCCATAATCTATTTCCTCCTATATAACCATTCTTCTTTGTGAGGAACTAATTCTGAAAAATAGTCTTCTCAAATAAAACAGGTATGTCGAATCTGGACACACCTGAATTAATTCATTTTTCCCTACGTTGGCATTATCCAAATCAGGTCACAGGTCCAGACAGATCAGTCTGTTCTCAGCCGGCTTCAAGCCAGCTCCCTTATTGCTTGTATATTATATGCTATTTTTAAAAATATTACTAATTATACATCAGAAACAGTTTAATCCTGTTTTACACCAAGTACGACGTGATGATAATCACTTTCTCTTGTTTTTATCGTCTGCAGCGTATAAGGAGTCATCTCGCCATTTATATCTTTGCAGAAGTTCAAGGAAAGGGATTCATCCTGCTCAGCCAGGTGGATCAGGTTTGTCTTGCTGGTTGCCTCTTTGACTTTCTCATTGTCGGCTTCACAGACATCCTTAAGCAGTTTCTGTCTTGCCTCTTCATAGAAATTCGTTCCGGCAGGACGGATCTCCAGATCGCCTTGCTTGCCCATGAAGAATTCCAGATAGAAGTCGGTTACGACATCCACATAGAAGATGCTCTCAAAGTCACTGGCCAAAGCCATGGAGATGCTCATATAAGTCTTCTTGACTGAAGGACTGACTTCGACTTTGATTTCCTTGCGTTCGTTAATGAATTTGTCAAAGGTCTCAGGCGGTACCGGCTTAGAGAAGTAGTAGCCCTGAACATAATCACAGCCCATTGCCTTGAGAACCATGTACTGTTCTTCGGTTTCGACACCTTCAGCAACAACCGGCACATGCAGATAATCCGCGATGTCGATGATCAGTTCGATCATGCGCACATCTCTGGTCTCGCCAAAGGCATTGCGGATGAAGCTCATATCAAGCTTCAAAGCATCGATCGGCAGATGTGTCAGCATGCCTAAAGAAGAATAGCCGGTTCCAAAGTCATCCATCTCGATACGGAAGCCCATGCCCATACCGCGCAGTTCTTTGGCGGCCGAAATGATCTGATCTGAATCACTGGTGTAGGCAGATTCCGTTATTTCCAGCATCAGGTCATCAGCACTGAGATTGTAAGCACCCAGAATCTCCTTGAAGATACTCTTGAGATTCGGTGTCAGCATATCGATACGGGAAACATTGACCGACACCGGTACAGAGAAGCCAAGGCGGTCTTTCCAGTCTCTGATCCTCTTGGCGGTCTCACGCCATACATACTGGTCGAGTTCAAGGATCAGGCCATTATCTTCAAGCAGCGGAATAAAGACGCCGGGCGAGATCAGTCCCAGTTCAGGGTGATCCCAGCGTACCAGCGCTTCGGCACTGGCCAATACCGGGCTTTCCGGACGGATATCAAATTTAGGCTGGAAATATACCATGAAGCGGTTGTTTTCGAGTGAAGGTTTGAAATCTTCCAGCAGACGTTCTCTGTAGAGTTCAGCTTCATGCATTTTTGCATCATAAATACCGATGGCTGTTCTGAAACCGCTCTTCACGGTATTGGCAGCGATCTTCGCATATTCAAAACGGCGCTCGATCGGCAGCGATTTATCAACACTGGAATACGCACCCAGACGTAAACGGACACGGTTCTTGGAGACATCCTCATCAACGAGATCTTCCGAAGCCTTATCCAGGATGCTTTCATAGTCTTCCGTATGCGGGCAATAGATAAAGAAGGTATCAGCGCCTCTGCGGCAGCATACTCCACCGATCTCACGGGAGATCTGACGGACGCGCTTTCCAATCCTGGCAAGCACGCTGTCACCGTATTGTTTTCCATAGCGCTCATTGAGCATATGGAAGTGATTGACATCAAGAACGACCGCATCCATCGGCATTTCGTTGTAGTGCTGATCATACATCTGCACATAGCGCAAGAAGTAATCCAGGTTAAGCAGATTCGTCAGACTGTCGCGTTCAGTAGACTGAATGATATTGCGCTTTTCTGTAAGTTCGATACACCTGTTGACCCGCGCCTGAATGATCTCGGCCGAAGGATAAGGTTTAGGAATGAAGTCGATCGCACCGATCAGCAGACAGTCGACCTCGGCACTCTGATCAGCCGTCATGACGATGACCGGTATGCCCTTGAGGTCTTCCTCTTCTTTCATGATCTTCAGAACTTCCATGCCGCCCATTTTCGGCATCTGCAGATCCAGCAGCACGATAGCCAGGTCGTCCTTATGAGTCTTGACCTGTTCGATCGCTTCGATACCATCTGTGGCATATAGGATCTCATAATTCTCACCCAGCATATTGCCTAAGATCATCTGATTGATCTGCTCGTCTTCAACGATCAGCACCTTACGCTTGAGGTTCATGATCTCCGCATCTTCATCTTCCAGGAAAAGCGGTTTGGCAGATACTTCGGCATCTTCACGGGAGATGGCACCCATGCCTTTCAGCAGTTTCTTTTCTTCATACATTAAAGCATCAGCGCGTTCGAATACCGCATGGAAACTGGTATCTTCCTCAGGCTGAAAATCGGAAAGACCGCCTGCAATGACGACTTCTTTTTTGCTGATGTGCTCTACTGAGCGGTCATGCAAAGCCAGAACGAGTTCCTTCCTGATGAGATAATCGCGGCCTTGAAGGATCACGACAAATTCATCGCCGCCGGTACGATAGACCGGGCTGTGCTGGAAGATGTCACAGATCATCTTGCTGGCACTGAGGATATATTCATCACCCGCCTTATGGCCAAGGGTATCATTGATAACTTTCAAGCCGTTGACATCGCAGACAACGACCGCAAACTCTTCTACTGTTTTTTCTTCAATTGAAGCATTGATCTCTTTCTGCCGCAGCAGGAAAGCGTGCTTGCTCTTGACACCGGTCAAAGGGTCGGTAAGTGCGATGATCCTTGCCTGATCACGTTCGTCATTAGCCTGCCGTTCCCACTTTTGCATCGAGTAATAATTGCTGAGCATGACAAGCAATGACACGCCGAATAATCCGACGATGACAAAGACACTGGTATTGTCTGCCTCGTGAAGTCTGGTAAGCTGTGTAGCCAGGAATTCATCTTTATCCTGTTCGAGAATCTCGGGATCAGCTGTGCCATCCATATAGGCGGAAATTTCCGCGATGATCTTGTTTTCTCTGTCTTCGTTTAATCTCTCTGCCCAGGTCATGGCCATCAGAACGATGAACACCAGCAGCGCCAGCCAGACGATGATGGCTTTACCAAACTTCCGATCCTGATCATTACGGATAACTCTATGGAAATACAGCAGGCCAAGGAAAGACCAGACGGCCATCAGCACGTATGTTTCTGTTTCGATCGTATAGTCAGAGAAAGCGCTCGGAAACAGCAGGAAGATCGCAAAGGCTACCAGGATAAACAGACAGATGCCGCTGATTCGACGATCAGTTTTGCATCCTTCCTCACCCGAAACTTTAAAGACAGCGACGGAAGCAAAGCCATAGATGATGGTGGCGCCCATTGTTGTGGCATCCACGATCCAGCCGATCGCTGTTCTGCCGATAAACGGTATAGGCAAAGATACAAGCATGATCAGAAGGATGGCATTGACCGGAATCTGTTTGTCACTGAGCAAAGCGTAGCGTTCCGGCAGGATGCCATCCTGAGCTACGGCGTAGCAAAGACGGCTCAAGGCTCTGATCATACCGATCAGACTGCTGAGCACCAGTGACAGCAATGAAGCCATCAGGATATAGACACCGGTCGCGCCAAGATAATGATTGGCTGCATAGAAAGCCGGAAGTCCGGCGATGCCTTCATAGTCATCCAGATGT
>JAEEGF011022976.1_pt1 | contig 10614 bp, 4 predicted proteins | sample 9134171 | NCBI WGS metagenome assembly JAEEGF01 (sample SAMN16246542, study PRJNA631951) | gut metagenome | biome: gut microbiome; feature: rumen; material: AP-attached | host: Bos | place: Iran: Karaj | collected 2018-10 | reverse complement strand
TAGGCAGCCAACGTGCTGCTGTTCATATTCATCTGCGACAGATAATAGAAGCGGTTGCTGGAATCACCGATGTTGTCGTTACCGACCAGGCCATAGGAAGCTCTCAGTTTCAGGTTGTGGACCGCCTTCTCCTTGGCTTTCTTGAACCAGGGCTCGTTGGAGATAACCCAGGCGCCGCCGAAGGAGGGGAAGAAACCCCAGCGATGAGACTTGTGGAAGCGTTCAGAGCCGTTATAACCGAAGTTGAACTCCGCGAAATAGCGTTTGTCCCAGCCGTAGGTGAAACGGCCGGAAAGGCCGGCATTACGAGACGGCAAGGAAAGCTGCAGGGAGCCGGCGTTGGCCGTCAACTCCTCACGGGCGGTCAGGACCAGCAGGCCGGTCACGGCGTTGCGTCCGAAATCACGCGCGTAGTTGAGCCGGCTCTCGGAATACATCGTATTGGTGATGGTCTTGGCGCCTTCCGAATACTGGAGATAGTCGGTACCCGTCTCGTTGATACGGTTGACGTGGTACTCGCCGGTATAGGAATCATAGCGGTCCATCGTGTACCAGTAGGGCGCGAACGAACGATACACCGCATAGCTGGACAGACGCGTCAGGTTGAACAGGGTCATGAACTTCAGGCCCTTGGTGATGAAGTCCAGGTCCTGGTTGATCTCCACGGCCGCGATCATCTGGCTGCGCTGGTAGTCGCGGTAGCCGCGCACCATGTCGGCGTAAGGGTTGGAATACGAACCATCCTTGTAGTTACCGAACATGATGTGCTGGATGCCAATGTGGTCGTCGTCTGCAGGATAATAAGCCGGGAAGAGGACCGGGTCGGAATGAACCACCTGCTTGTAAACGGCGTCACCGCCGTTGAGCGGGCCGGTATAGTCCGTGAAGTTACCTGTCAGGCGGACGGCCAGCTGCGTGGTCTTCGTGACGTTAATGTCCACGTTGGAACGCAGCGTGTAGGTCTTCTGGTCGATGTTGTTGTTGAAGGAGTTGCGCTTGTCCACCTTCAGGATACCGGTATCCTCGGTAAAGCCGCCCGTCACATAGTACCGGGCAACCTTGCCGCCGCCGCGGGCAGAAATGTTTGTCCGGTAGGCCGTCGAGAAATCCTTGAACAGCATGTCGTACCAGTCGTTGGCCGGATAAATGATGCGGTTGGCTCCCGGTTTGCCGGTCTGCTCGATCTTGTCGTAGGTGTACATCAGCTCACCCAGGGGATCGCGGGTGGAGATGGCCTCGTTGAAGCCCTTCATGTAAGTCACGGGATCGGCCAGTTCCACCTGGGAGGTCGGCTGGGAAATCGATGTCTCGAAACGGGCGAAGATCTTGGCCGGGCCTTCCTGGCCGCGCTTGGTCGTCACGTAGATGACGCCGTTCGCGCCGCGCGCGCCGTACAGAGCCGTCGCCGTCGCATCCTTCATGATGGAGAAACTCTCGATGTCGTCCGGCTGCAGGCGTGCCAAGTCCGTGGTCGTCAGCTCGATGTTATCGATCAGGATCAGCGGGTTGGTGTTGGCACCGAAGGTCGTGATGCCTCGCACAAAGAAGTCCGCGTTGTCCTGACCGGGCTCGCCGCTTCGCTGATAGGCGATGATACCCGCCACGTTACCGGCCAGCGAGGTGGTGAAGTTGCTGGAAGGCACCTTCAGCGTCGAGACATCCACGGTCGTGATGGAACCGATGACGCTCTCCTTCCTCTGCTTGCCGAAGGCGACGACGGTCACCTCGTCCAATTCGTTGGCCTGATCTTTCATTTTGATCAGGAAATTAGTCCCGTCGCCCACCGAGATGATCTGAGGCTCCTTTCCGGAGAACTCCACTTTCAACTTGTCAGTGGGCTTGACACCGGAGATCTCGAACGCGCCGTCGAGGTCCGCGATGACGCCCCGGGTCGATCCTTCGATCGAAATGGTGGCGCCGGGCAGCGTCTGTCCTGTTTCCTCTTCATAGACTACGCCCTTGACAGTCTTCGTCTGCGCAAGCGCGCAGATCGGGAGCAGCAGGGCGAGGAAGAGGACCGATACAATTTTTCGCATAAGATAGCAACTATGGTATTATGATGATTATTCTTTTATCTTGTAAAATTAGATAAAAAAAACGAATCTCCACAATACCGGATAAAAAAACAGGGCAGCCCTCGACGGACTGCCCTGAATAAAGACGTACTATACTGTTAGTAGATGATGACAGGCTTTGCGCCCTCCCACTTCCAGTCGAAATAGACCGTATTCGCGCTCCACCCGTTCAGGGCCTCGACGAGTACGGCAAAACTGCCAGCGGACATCTCAACCGTCTGGGAAAGATTGCCTTCTGCATCGAAGGAACAGACATTGTCTGTATTCACCGGAGTACCGGCCGTACCGACCGGCAGGTCGAGAGTAGGCTCAGCAGAAGGATAGTAGCTATACTTCACGGATGATACCGGCGGAGTCACATTGGAGGTCTGATATCCGGCGATTTCTCCCATATACTGGAGCGCATCCTCCTCAGGCGTCCCGGAAGCAGGACCCACGTGGCCCAAATTGACGCAGTTGCCGACATCGCTGTATCCCCACAAGTTACCAACGATACCGCCGGCGTAAAGCTTCTTGAACGTAGCGGTCGTGTAGTTGACCTCCCCGTAATTGACGCAGTTGTAGATCTTGATATGACAGTTGTTATTGTACTGATATGTCGGAAAATACGAGCTGGCGCCACCGGAAATGCCGCCAACCTCCACACCGGCGTCGCTATCGGAACGGGTAGCGGTAACGGTGCCGTAGTTGGAGCAGTTGCGGACGATCGGGCAAGTCATGTGACGGGAGTAGGCATATCCCAAGATACCGCCAACCCTGTACGTACCTTGGACGGATCCCTTGTTGACGCAGCCGTCGATCATAGAATTGCCGATGGTGTTATAAGATTTATATTGTGCGGCGGAATAGGTACTGCCGATGATACCGCCGACCTTGGTCTTGTCCGCGCTGACATTACCTTCGTTCACGCAATTGATAATGTTGCAAACGTAATTCCTGATCGAGGCGTTCATACCAACGATACCGCCGGTGGAGCAGTTGAATCCCAGAGGAGCCGCACCACCGCCATTGTAAACGTCTCTGGCGATGATTTCACCCTTGTTCGTACAGTTGGTAACGTTGAAGATAGCGCCGGCGCTGTTCGTATTGCTCAGGTAACCGACGATACCACCCTGGCCGCCACGGCCCTTGACGGTGCCGACATTGATACAATTATCATAGGTACCTCCACCAAGGCCCCAGCCGATGACACCGCCGACGATGGAGCCGAAACCAAGTCCGGTCTGAGAAGAGATGCTATACTGGCCGGAAAGCGTTGCAGTTACCAATCCACTGTTATTGCAAGACTTGACATCGGTCCAGAAGGCCGTACCGACAACGCCGCCGACCTTGAAACCGCCAAGTACTTCACCCGAGTTGGTCAACGACTCCACAGAGGAGTTCTGAGCCCAACCTACGACACCGCCGGTAGCATAGTTGTACTGGGAACGGCCCAGCGAGACATAACCCGGATTGGTGGTACCGTGCAGATAAGGACGATAGATGGCAGACAGCTGGGTCGAAGTCGAAACGACCTTGCCGCTGTTGCTACAGCCCTGGACCTTGCCATAATAGACGTAAGAAACGACACCGGCCACGCGATCTACGCCCGTGACGGCGCCGCTGTTGGAACAGTTGCGGATCTCGATGCGCTCGGTCGGGGTAACGGAGGTACCATCTTCAGAGGTGACGCTGTATCCGGTGTAACCGACAAGGCCGCCGACGTAGTTGTTACCGTTGACAGTCGCCGAAGATGTGACGTCATACACGGTTGCAGGAGCATCTTCGGTAAGGAAAATCTGACCGGCCAGGGCGCCCACATAGTTATTACCGACGACGGAGCCGGCAAGAGTCATGTTGTGGACCACGGCATTGGGGCCGAGGACGCCGAAGAGACCCTGTGAATCGCCGCCGTTGATACTGAGCGAGAGGGTCTTGCCGTTGCCATCGAAGTTACCGTTGAAGGTACAGAGCTCATCCGCGGCCGTATCTTCGTAACCGATCACCGTCGTGATGCCTTCGATGTCGTTGGCTACCTTGAAATAAGTATCGGCAAAGGTCTCACCCTGATTGACCGTGGTCGCAAGGGCGATCATGTGACCGGCGCTCTCGATGAGATAAGGGTTGGCCTCAGTGCCTTCACCCGACAGGGGCTGAAGGTTGGTACCGATCTTGCCCAGATCGACGATCTGGCTGGCATTGACCGTATTCGCAACCGTGGAAACCTTGGTCTCGGAGGCGTGCTCGAACTCGACCGTGGCGGCCGTGACCTTGAAGCCGGGAGCGAAAGTACCGGGGATCACGGAAATGTAATAATCGCCCGGAAGGCCGTCCACCTGCACCGTCGCGTTGGGAGAAGCCATCTCGTCCGGAGTGATGACAGGGTTCTCGCCGGAGAGGTCGATGCTGCACTTGCCGGTGATGGGCTTGCCCTCAGCCGCGCTGACAGCCAGGGAATAAATCGGAGCGGCCGCTTCGCCTTCACCGGCGACGGTGATCTTGAACAGGGCCGTGACGTTGCGCATGGTGACCTTGAAATCCTTCGAGACGGCAGCCATGATGTTGGCGTCCTCGAACTGGCCGAACTGCGTGTTGGGAACCTTGATGTTGACCTTGTCATCGGTCACGCCGGCAGCCACGCTGTAGGGATACACGACGAAGACGTGGGAGCCCTGAATGGTATCCTTGACGACCGACGTCACAAACTCAAATTCTTTCCTGCCCCAGGCGGTTTCCGGGACCTGGATGGCCTCGGAGTACGTGCCGTTGGAGACCCAGAGGGAGTCGCCTTCAGCCCATACGGTCTTTCTGCCCATAAGAAGGGACGTACGGGTATCCGCAGGAAGGGAAACGGTAAACACCTTTCCGGTCACGGAGCATTCCAGGGCCGGGTCGGGCGTCAATTCCTTGACACAAGATGCAACGGAAACTAGAGACATCGCTGCAATCAGGAGATAAGCAATCTTTTTCATGACTTTCTTCATTTTTGCAGTTAATTACCCCAATTCCAACCACCAGACTGGTTGTAATCTTCGATACCGACCGTGCTGGTCTCCAGGATTCCCTCCTGAGGAAGCACTTCATTTACCTCTACAAGAGGCTCTTCATAAAATAATTTCCTCATAAGCATATAGGATTTAAACAAACATTTCCAATCTCAGCCATCCATACGGACTGCGACATAATCGTCGTAAAATTATCAATTATTTTTGAGAAAACAAAGATTTTCGCAGATGCATATTTTAACTATATTTGTGGATATGAAGCACAAACTGATTACTCTTCCCATCCTCGCCGCGCTCGCGCTGGGCTTTGCGGCGTTTCCCGCGGCCGCGCAGCGGCCCGTCGATTATGTCAACCCCATCATCGGCACCGACGGCATGGGCCACACCTTCCCGGGCGCCTGCGCGCCGTTCGGCATCGTCCAGCTCAGTCCGGACAACGACACCATCCCGCACAACGTGGACGGCAAATACCAGCCCATGGTCTATGAATACTGCGCCGGATACCAGCACCGCGACGCGACCATCGTGGGCTTCAGCCACACGCATTTCAGCGGTACGGGACACAGCGACCTCGGCGACATCCTCGTGATGCCGGGGACCGGCGCCGTTCAGTTGAATCCCGGCACCGCGGCGGATCCCGACGGAGGCTACCGTTCCCGCTTCAGCCACGACACGGAGCAGAGCGTGCCCGGCTACTACGCCGTGACCCTCGCGGACTATGGCATCCGCGCCGAGATGACGGCCACCCAGCGGGTCGGCGTGCACCGGTACACCTTCCCGCAAAGCACTGACGGACACGTCGTTATCGACCTGCAGCACGGCATCTACAACTACGACGGCAAGACGCTCTGGGCTGAAATGAGGGTAGTCAGCGACCGTCTCATCACCGGCTACCGCATCACCAGCGGGTGGGCGCGCACCAACCACACCTATTTCGCAATCGAACTTTCGCAGCCCATCACCGAATACGGATTTACCGACCGGCAGAAGATCAATTACAAAGGTGGATGGAGCAAGTTCGACCAGTATCACAACTTCCCCGAAATGGCCGGCCGCAAGCTGGTCGCGTGGTTCAAGTTCGACACACAGAAGCAGCCCGAACTCGTAATGAAGGTCGCCCTGTCCGCCATCAGCATGGAAGGCGCCCTCAAGAACCTCAAGGCCGAGGCGGAAGGCAAGGGCTTTGACGAGATCCGCGCCGCGACCTCCGAGGCCTGGAACCGCGAGTTGGAGAGCATCTCCGTCGAAGGCAGCGAGGACCAGAAGGCCATGTTCTATACCTCTTATTATCATACGATGATCAACCCGTCGGTGTACATGGACGTGGACGGTCGCTACCGCGGCCTGGACCGGGAGATCCACCAGGCGGACGGATTCACCAACTACACCGTCTTCTCGCTCTGGGACACCTACCGCGCCGAGCATCCTTTCCTGGCGCTGATGAAACCCGTGCAGGCGCGTGACATGGCGGTCTCGATGATACGCCACCAGCAGCAGAGCGCGCACGGCATGCTGCCGGTCTGGAGCCACATGGGCAATGAGAACTGGTGCATGAGCGGTTACCACGCCGTATCAGTCCTGTCCGACGCGCTGACCAAGGGGTTGGACATCGACGCCTCGGAGGCCCTGGACGCCATGGTCAAGACCTCCAACGTCCGCTATTACTGCGGTCTGGGCGACTACATCGACCTGGGCTACGTGCCGCTGGACAAGTACGCCACCGCGGCCAGCAACACCCTGGAGTATTGCTACGACGACTGGACGATTTATCACGCCGCGCTGCTCGCGAGCCGGCAGGATATCGCCGCTCAGTACAAGGAGCGCGCGCTCTACTACCGCAATCTCTTCGACCCGTCGCTGGGATTCGCGCGTCCGAAATACCGCGACGGACGCTGGAAAGCCGACTTCGACGTGCGCCAGACCTATGGCGAGGGCTTTATCGAGGGCAATTCGTGGAACTTCTCTTTCCATGTTCCACAAGACGTGTACGGCAACATTGCGGCGATGGGCGGCGAGAAGGAGTATGTCCGCAAGCTGGACGTGCTCTTCGGCGAAGACCTGCCCGAAATCTATTATGCCGACAACGAGGACATCACGGCGGAGTGCCTGATCGGCGGCTATGTCCACGGCAACGAGCCTTCGCACCACATACCTTATTTATATGCGTGGACCTCACAGCCCTGGAAGACGCAGTACTGGCTGCGGGAGGTGATGAACAGCAAATACCGCAACGACATCCGGGGCCTGGGCGGCAACGACGACTGCGGCCAGATGAGCGCCTGGTACATCTTCACGGCGCTGGGCTTCTATCCGGTGTGCCCGGGAACCGACCAATACGTCCTGGGGGCGCCTTACCTCCCCTACCTGAAACTTGACCTGCCCAACGGCAAGACCTTCGAGGTCAAGGCGCCGGGGGTCAGTGACAAGAACCGCTACGTGAAGGAGGTGCGGCTGAACGGCATGCCTTATTCCAAGATGTACATCACGCACGCGGACATCCTCGCCGGCGGCACGCTGGAGTTCGTGATGGCCGCCAAGCCCAACAAGAAAAGGGGCCTGAAGGCGGCGGACAAACCTTATTCTTTAACTGACGGACAATGAGAAAGATACTGACAATAGCACTAGGGCTCTCGCTCTGCTGGACAGGGCTGGCCCAGGAGCGGCTGACAGACAACGTCAATCCTTTTGTGGGAACGGACGGATTCGGAAACGTATATCCAGGGGCGCAGGTGCCCTATGGCGGGATACAGATCAGCCCCGACTGCGACGACAAGGACTACGACTGCGCAGCCGGTTACAAGTATTCGAAACCGACGGTCCAGGGATTCAGCCTGACCCATCTGAGCGGAACGGGCATCCCCGACCTGGGCGATTTCCTGTTCATGCCCGGCATCGATGCCGGCATCCAGCCCTCCAAGCTCGACCACGGCACGGAAAGCGCCCATCCAGGCTATTACGGCATCACGCTCGACAACGGGATCAAGGCCGAGATGACGGCGGCGCTGCGCTCCGGCATCTTCAGGTTCAGTTATCCCGGCGATACCCCACGCTTCGTCATGATCGACCTCGACCATACGCTCAAATGGGACTGCGAATGGGCAGACGTCCGTCTGCTGGATGATCATACCGTCATCGGAAGCAAGGTCGTGGCCGGGTGGAATCCCAGCCGCCACGTCTATTTCGCCGCCCGTTTTTCAGAGCCCATCAAGGACTTTTCCATCTTCCAGGACGGCCAGCCGGTCATTTACAACACCAAGCGTTTCCGCAGCTCCCTCGAGGCTTGGGGGCGCAAGCTGAAGGTGTTCGTCCGCTTCGACGGTCCTTCCGGAGGGGCCGCCGAGCCCTTCGAACTGCAGGTCAAGGTGGCCGTGTCCGGCGTCGGGACGGACGGAGCGCTGCTGAATATGAAGGAATTGGACGGCAAGGACTTCGACACCGTCCTGGCCGAGGCCGAGGACACTTGGGAAAAGGCCCTGGCGGTCTATTCCCTGGACAGCGAAGACAAGGTGCTCCGCGAGACCTTCTACACCAGCGTCTACCGGACCATGCTCCACCCTTTCGTATTCCAGGATGCCGACGGCCGGTTCCGGGAGCATGACGGCACCATCGGCCAGGCGGAAGGCTTCACCAACGTCACGACCTTCTCTTTCTGGGATACTTTCAGGGCTTTCGAACCCCTGATGAACCTGGTAAACCGGCCCCTGCAGGCCGACATCGCCAATTCGATGCTCGCCCATTTCGACAAGAGCGCCGAGCACATGCTCCCCTATTGGTCTTTCTATGGCGGAGAGACCTGGTGCATGATCGGTTACCACTCCTGTTCCGTGCTGGCCGACATGATCATGAAGGACGTCCCCGGCTTTGACTACGAACGGGCCTTCCAGGCCATGAAGACGACCGCCACCAACAAGCATTACGACTGCATTCCCGAATACACCACGCTCGGATACGTGCCCTTCGACCTGGAAAAGGAAAGCGTATCCAAGACCCTGGAATATGCCTACGACGACTGGTGCATCGCGCAGGTGGCGCAGAAACTGGGCCATACTGAGGATTACGAATTCTTCCTCAAGCGCTCGATGAATTACCAGAACCTGGTGGATCCCGAGACCGGTTACATGCGCGGAAAGGATTCCCAGGGAGCCTGGCGCACGCCCTTCGCTCCCGTCGCCTACCAAGGCCCCGGGTCCGTCAACGGCTGGGGAGACATCACCGAAGGCTTCACGATGCAATACACCTGGAGCGTGTTCCACGATTTCGACGGTTATGTCCGGCTGGCCGGAAGGGACCGGCTGAAGGGCTATCTCGACGAGCTGTTCACGATCGAACTTCCCGAAGACATTCCGGGCGCCCACGACATCTGGGGCCGCATCGGCGGCTATTGGCACGGCAACGAGCCCTGCCATCACGTGGCCTACCTCTTCAACTATTTCGGAGAGCCTTGGAACTGCCAGAAATGGGTCCGTTACGTAGCCAGGAACTACTATGGCAACGAGCCGGGGTCCCTCAGCGGGAACGACGACTGCGGCCAGATGAGCGCGTGGTACCTGTTCAACTGCCTGGGCTTCTATCCTTTCTGTCCCGCTGCGGACTGGTATTACGTAGGATCTCCCTGCGTCCCCGGCATGAGCCTGACCCTTTCAAACGGCAAGAAGATCGAGATGACGACCGAAGGCTGGAGCCCGGATGCCGTCTATGTCAAGGCGGCATACTTGAACGGGAAACGGCTCAATCGGCCCGAGATTTGCTATGATGACATCAAGGATGGTGGACATCTGCATTTCGTCATGAGCAAAAAGCCTGTTAGGAAAGCCTATAAACAGAAATAATTTACCGGACATGAAAACCAATAGAATCATTCGCTTCAGTTTTGCATTCATACTGGCAATGGCGGCAGTATGTTCTTGTATCGATCCCAACGTTGAAGAGAACATCTCGTTCGTTGACAATTCTGAATTCCTGAAACGCTGCACCCCTGTTTATAAGGGATCGTCTTACGTCTTTGGTGAAAAGACGGCTGAACTCACGCTCTATAGTACGGAAACGAAAGATGAGTATTATATTCCTCTCTTTTTCCTGGGGGACGGAGAGATGTTCTTCACTTGGGACAAAGAAAACAATACGCTGAGCGTCGAGGAATCCTACACCGGAATGAGCAACGGAGCCTATCCTGTCTACATCATGTCGCAAAAAAAATATGATGAATTCAAGGGCGATGAAGCGCAGCGAAGTTTCTACGACATTGCCACGAAATCTTTCAATTTCAATGTTCTGATGCAGACAGCCGATGACGATGGCATCGTTTATGTCGAAACTAATCTTGTATTTGCAATCGAATCCACTCTTTAGCGGACGTTTTTAAGAGAGATAGCTCTCAGGTAGAGAAAAAAGAGGCCGACCCATCTGGTCGGCCTCTTTTTTATGTATATCTATGATTGCTAGATACCGTTGGGAGTGGTGTTCGGGTTGTCCTCGAGCTCACGCTGCGGGAGGTCAAGCGTCATCTTGGAAGCGGAGAGGGTAGCGGAAGCGGCAGGGTGGACGGTGGAACCGGC
>JAEEGF010211552.1_pt1 | contig 10614 bp, 12 predicted proteins | sample 9134171 | NCBI WGS metagenome assembly JAEEGF01 (sample SAMN16246542, study PRJNA631951) | gut metagenome | biome: gut microbiome; feature: rumen; material: AP-attached | host: Bos | place: Iran: Karaj | collected 2018-10 | reverse complement strand
AAAAACGCCAAAACGCCGCATGGAGTCTGAAAAAATTGTAATTTTGCAAATTGAAAAAAGCAAAACCCTTTACTAAAACGGAAGCGACTGATGAACACTGAGATGATGACCAAAGCCATTGCCGATTATTTCAAGACCCAGCCTGTCTTGAAAGCATGGCTGTTCGGTTCCTTCGCCCGAGGCGAGGAGACACCTAAAATCCTGATTTATGAGAGAGAGAGCTAGAGACAAAGGCCGGTTGGAAGAATGGTTTGAAGATGTTTCTTTATATTTCACAATGTTCATGAGTGAAAGAAGGGGGATAATTGAAAGACTGTTTTGCTTTATGGGGGCAGTGGCATGGGGCTGGCTTCCGGTCTTATTTGTACTATATTGGTTTCCAGATCCTTTTGAATTCAACTTTTCTGTTATAATTGCTTGTGTTTTTATGGCGCTTGTTAGTGCCGTTTCGTTATATTTTCTATATAATGCATTGTTTTTAAATACAATAAATCATAGACGAGAGTTAAAAGAACGGCAACGGAAACGGGCAAGACTCGCTCAATTGGGCTCCATTCGGGAGGAATGTTTTCAGCATTCCATAGATACCGACACACTCATTTTGTTGGACAATGTGACAGATTATGATCAGTTGGAAAAATGTGTCTTCGACAACATGGACGACAATGACGAAGAAAATCTTGAGAATATGCCGTTGCTGAAGAAGCGTGGTGAAGGCTGTTATGTCATCACCTTCCCACACGGCGTCACGAGGCAAGCTCTTTGTGATTTAGTGGACGATATCTGGTGCTTTTGCTCCTGTACCATACAGGCCTGGTGCCGGCCGGAGCTGTTCAAGAAACACACTGGCGAATGGCTGTACCTTTGCTATGGAAAAGAGGACATTCTGATTGCGTTGGATGAAAACGGAACCCAATGGAACATCGATCCCGAAGATGCCATGCTCTGTCATTCCCAAAAACACTATTGCATCTACAAGGCACGACCAGAGATATATTAAAGCTGTTACCAACCGAAAGCGCATCCGCCTGTCCGGAATGAAGCCCAAAAATTATGTTTGTCGCCAGGGATGTCAAATATCTGCTACTGCCGGATCAGCCGCCTGATGAATGTCTCCAGTTCCTCCTTTGAAGACCAATTCTTCATGATGAAGAAACAACCGTTGTCAATGCCGTATTGGATTTGCCAATTCTGAACCTCAACACCATCCAGATAAAGCGCGGCGCGATGCCCCTTTGCCCGGGTGGTGAACTGCTGCCACAGCCGGGCGGCTTCGGGGGTGAATTCGGCTTCCACCTGCGCGGACAGGTCACATACCTTATCCTGATTGCTTACAGAGACGTATCTCACCAAAGGCTTGCCGTCCAATATTGCCGAACTGATGGCCACGGTGTCGGCATCCGCATCCCATATCTCCAGCTTCCCTTCCGTTGAAAGGTCATCCGCTGCCCGCCAATATTCCAATTTTATCGTAGCCCACATCGCCGGCACTTTTACATGTGAGTTAATAATCAGGCATGCCCACACATCAAGACCGACAAATGCGGCCATCATGGCCGCACAAAGCCACTTCTGTCCCCTGCTGAATCCGGTTTTCTTTTCCGTGCTGTTTTCGGCAGCTGCTATCTGACGGATGATTTCATCACAAGCTCTTGTTTTATAGCGTATTTCAAAAAAACACAATAGCACAAAAAACACAAGCAGGGCAACAAACAACATGAACACAGCACCCAGATCCGGCAAATGGATTTCTCTGCCGATTCGGGAAAACACCACACCAAAAACAATGAAAACAGCTGTGAAATAATTCAGTGCAGTAAAGATGGAAAAAAGTTTCTTGAAATTCCGGGCTTGATGGGAAAGCGTCAGCAAATCGTTATTTTCCAATTCTTTAATTCTCAGTTTTCGCGTTGTCCACAATTCTATGGCAAAACAAACCGAACAGAAGGAGAGCCAAAACAGCATCATTGAAAGGTCACTGTTCTGATACCATTTGATACACAATATGCCTATAATGGCAAATAACGGATAAAGGATAAATTGTCTCCTGCGATACCGTTTATAAAAATCCATGCCATGCCTGATGGAGGATTGCATCAGCCGCTCGTTGACAATTTCCTGCTGGTCAAACTGCTGTTTCAGCGTTTCGTATTGGGCCTTCAGTTGCTCCAGTTCACTCAAATTGTTGTTTTCCTGATTTTCCATGATGATTACCTTTCATTTGTTGTCAGACATTTTCACCAGTTTGTCTTTGATGCGCAGCAGCCTGACCCCAACATGACTGGCCGTGATGCCGACAATGGCGCCGATCTCTTCGTAGCTGACCCCCTCCAACCAAAGCAGGATAAGGCTGCGGTCGACGAGGTCAAGGTGTGAGATGCGGTCATAAAGCTCACGGATTTGCTGTGTGGAAGGGTCGTTGGCTTCGTACGGGTCAATATCAACGGTCAGCGGCACCGTCTCAATGCGGCGGCGCTGTTTCTTGTTCCAGTTGAGGGCTGCATTGAATGCCACGCGGTAGATCCATGTGCGTGCATCGCTGCGACCCTCGTAGCTGTCGAATCCGTTCCACATGCGGATGAGGATTTCCTGAAACAGGTCGTCCACCTCCGCATTGTCGTGCGAAAAGAGATAGCACACCGTGTAGATGGTCCGCTTGTGCTGCCTTACCAATCGTTCAAACTGATGTTCCTTGTCGTTGTTCATAATGCATTTTCGTTGCAACGTTCATCCCATTAGACAACCGAAAGTGGGGTTTTATTACAGGTAAGAGGAATTTTTTTCAATAACGCCGCCATTCCGGTTATATTGCCGGGCGATGCAACAAATATCTTTTTTCCGCTCAAACGGGGGCAATAATCCGCCGGAAATCGCGTTATTTTTATCTGAAAACAAAAAACAGCATACAAGTGGACGATGCCATGATCGATTTGTTTGCCTCGCGGGGCAAGCTCGTTTCCAAGGATGTAAGCCCTTGGCAGACATTCTCCGGCCGGGGGATGAAATTTCATTTGCAGTCGTACGACTGGAACGGCTGCGCCTCTGTCTCGCACCTGAGCATGAAGGCATTCCTCGGACTCATGACGATGGAGACCGTCATCTGCACGCCCTACGCCAAAGACCTGCCGCTCTTCTCCTACGACAGCATCAGCGCCTTCGGCAAAAAATCCCTGCTGATGGAGCTGTATGACACGCTGGTCGCCCCCGTCGGCCTGATGACGATGGATGCCGTCAAAGATGCTTATAAAGATTTGAAAGACAAGCAGCCGAAGCCTGCGTGGTACGACCATTTGAGGCTCTCCCCCAGCACCTTCAAGCAAGGGGACAAAATCCGTCTGTCAAAGCTGGCCGGTGAAATGACCGGCGCTTACCTTGACCTTTTCGCCACGGCACGCGATGTGGATCGTTCCGCCAAAATGGAAAAGAACCGCGCCTACGTGGAGGGACTCATCCGCAACGGAGGACCCGCCATCAACGCCGTCCGGAAAATGCTTGGTGACGAACCCGCCGAAACCCTCTTCCGCAAACACCTCTTCGCAACAGACTGAAAAATTTTTGAACTCTTTGAACTTCTTGAACTATAAACTTTAAACTATCAACTTTAAACTCCATCAAAAATGACCGACCTCCTGATACTCCTTGCCGTCTCCATTGCCATTTCAGCCGTAGGATGGAAATATTTCATCTATTTCTTCAGCATCGGCTATGGCTATGGCGTGGCCGCTCTGGCTATAACAATGGGCGTGATGTACCGTGGCAGCCTGAGCCTGCCCTCCATCGTGCTGCTGGCGCTGCTGTTTGTTTTCGGCTGCCGGTTGGGCAGCTATCTGCTTGTGCGCGAACGCAAGGCGGCGGCCTACCGGAAAATCCTTTACGACCCGTCGCTGCAGCAGAAGAAGCCCTTGGGTGTTGTGCTGATGGTGTGGTTTTTCTGTGCCCTGCTGTATGTGGCGCAGGTGAGTCCGGTGGCATTCCGCCTGTCGAACGGCAGCCGTGCAACCGCGCTGTGGGCATGGATAGGTGCCGCCACCATATTGTGCGGCATCCTGCTCGAATCCATCAGCGACGCACAGAAGTCCGCCGCCAAAAAACGCAACCCCAAACGGTTTGTGGACACGGGTCTCTACCGCATCGTGCGCTGTCCCAACTATCTCGGTGAGGTGGTCATCTGGACGGGGGTGCTGCTCAGCGGCATCGGTGCGGATTTCGCGGTGTGGCAGTGGGTGGTGGCCGCCATCGGCTATATCGGCATTCTCTATGTGATGTTCAGCGGTGCGCGCCGGCTGGAACTACGCCAGAACGAGGTTTATGGCAACGACCCCGAATACCAGGCCTACGTGCAGCGCGTCCCCATCCTGATCCCTTTGCTTCCGCTCTACAGCGTGGTGAAATACAAATGGTTGCAGGCGTAACGCCTGATTGGATGATGCCGCCGAGCGGCGATTCGTAACGGGTGATGTAATCCATATAATTGTGGTTATTGGGCGGCCGAAGGGGATTGCCCCCCTGACCTCTTCCATAATGCTAATATTATGTTTGTTCAACGCCGCCCTTCCGGTTTTATTGTCCGTAAGAGAGCGCAAACCGTAGCGGTCAAATTTTCCATTCCTGTTGAAACACCTGTTCAAACAAATCCGTTTCGCGTTTCGATATTCCCAGGCTGACCGCCACATCCCGCCAGCTTTTGACGGCGGCAGCGACCTCACGGATAATGCCGGAGGCCTCCTCCCTGCCAATCATGTATTCTTCCGAGGCTTCAAGAAGAAGGTTCAAATCGGCCTTGTTCGTCGAGGAGGAGATGAGCAGGCTTTGGTATCCGCTGATTGTCGGATTCATATCGTAGGCAGGTGACAGTGTCCAGCCACGGGGGGTGAGCAGAAATCCATGGTTGCGGAAGTGGTCGTCGCTGTTTCCAATCGCTATGTTGAACGCCACCCTGCGATATAACTGGCGTAGGTTTTCCTCCACATTGCAGCAGTGTTGGAGAATGAAATCAACCATGTCAAGATATCCGTTGCCCGTTTTTGCATCGCAGCCGTCCGGCAGCCACATCTTCCAGTGCCAATTCAATGCCGCTTTTGCGTTTCGGGGGTTCCACCACGGTGAAAAAATCCGCATTGCGAAGCATTTCCACAAGGGCGCGTGCCGCTTTGTTGCGTCCGTCGTATTTCAATGTCAGTGTTGCCATAATCGAAAATTTTTATCGACTTTAACGTCCCGTTTCCGGTTTTATTGTGCGGGGCGGGGATGAATTCATGCTTTTTATAAAAAAATGCGGGGCACACATACGAAAACCAATATGGTAGCGTTAAATATTTGATATTTTTAGCAGGAATATAATAGGATGTCAGTAATAATAATTAATTAACGGACAAGAATTTGCGAAGGATATTATCCGATGAGAACAGCGTCAATGATTTATCTGGCTGGATTTTGGATTAAGACAGTTCTTTTCAAGAAAAAAGAACCCATCATCGGGTCCGTAATCCTAACGGACAGGTGCAATTTGAAATGCAAGCATTGCTCGGTCAATAACATTACAGCCATCATGTACTCTCATTCCCAAATCAAAGCAGATATGCAGACTTTATATGACAAGGGGGTGAGAATTCTTTTTCTTTATGGTGGAGAGCCTTTTTTATGGAAAGATGGAGCATTGACCATCAGAGATTTGGTCGTTGAGGCCAGGAAAATGGGTTTTGCATTTGTCAATGTGGTCACGAACGGCACCTTCCCGATTGACGTGCCGGAAGCGGACTTGATTATGGTAAGCCTTGACGGCGACAAGGAACGACACAATGCCATAAGGGGAAACACCTACGACACCATCTTGGAAAATGTCAGAAATGCCACCACAGACAACATCTGTTTTTACATGGCAATCAACTCAATCAACAAGAATGCCGTTCGAGACGTGTGCATGATTGCAAAGAATACACCCAACGTCAAAGCGGTTTCGTTCAACTTCCATACGCCTTATCCCGACACAAGAGAACTTCTTTTGTCCAAAGAAGAAAAGAAAGCCGTTTGCGACACCCTTGCGCAGATGATGGACGAAGGAGCTCCGGTGTTCAACCTCAAAAGCGCTTTCCCCTATCTGATAAACAACAGATTCCCAATCCCTTGCCATCAAAGCTTGGTTATAGAAAACGGCAAGGTTTCGGTATGCGGAAGATGCATAGAAGAGCCCTGCCTTTGCGATGAATGCGGCTATTTCTTTGTGGCGGAATACACGCTTCTTTTCAAAGGGAATCTTAAAATCACCCTTGAAGCGCTGAAAACATATTTAAAGTACATTTAGAACGAAGTCATGGGAGGATAAAATGAGTTTAACTACAACAATCACCAGAGCGTGGATTACCAGATCCTTCAAACCTTTCTCGTTTCAAAACGAATATGATGATTTCCTGCCCTTTGAGGAATGCGAGAACTTGGGCCTTTATGTCCATATCCCCTTTTGCAAAAGCATCTGCAATTTTTGTCCCTATTGCAAAACGTTTTACCGAAAAGAGCAATGCGACAGGTATATTGACGCGCTGATCAAGGAAATTCATAAAGTTGGCGGTCAATATAAACGCAAAAAAGAAACAACCAGTTTGTATTTCGGCGGAGGCACGCCCGCTTTAATTGCGGATAGAGTTGGCGAAATCATCGCGGCGATTAATGAGCATTTTGTTATCACAGAAGGGATCGGCGTGGAATTGCATCCCGACAATGTGAATGTTGAGACGCACCAAAAGTTGAGAGCCGCAGGCGTTACCAAAATCAGCATTGGAATCCAGTCCTTTTTGGAAAAACATGAAACTCTGCTGGGTCGAAAGCAGGTGGATGCCCTTCAATTAAAAGAAATCTTGGCCGCTGTGGAATTTGAAACGGTTTCCATGGATTTCATATTTGCCCTCCCGCATCAAACCTACGAAGATCTTAAAACGGATGTGGACACTGCTTTTATGAGCGGTGCCAATCATGTGGCGATTTATCCGTTCATTGATTTCTCTTTTACCCAAAGTAATGTTAAATCAATGCCGAGAAAGCAAAAAAAGGAACTGTTGGACCGAATCACGACCTACTTTCACCAGAAAGGATACCATCGAAGTTCCATTTGGACTTTTTCAAACAAAAAAGAAGCCCAATATTCATCGATGACAAGGGACAACTTCCTCGGTTTTGGATGCTCCGCCACCTCGCTGCTTAAAAAACAATTCAAAATCAATACCTTTTCAGTGGATGAATACTGTAAAAGAATGGATAGTGACGAACTGCCCACCTCTTTGACCATCCGATTCACAGAAAGACAACGGATGGTGTATTATCTTTTCTGGACGCTATACAGCATGCAACTGGATGAAAAGAAGTTCGAGCAGTTCTTTGGCATTCCTCTTGGGAAAAAGTATGGCTTTGAGTTCTGGTTAGCGCAGAGGCTCGGACTCCTCACGAAAGAAAACGGTATCTATTCCATGACCATGAAAGGAGCATTTTACTACCATTATTATGAGCAGTTTTACACCCTTTCATATATCGATAAAATGTGGGGGATCATGCGAAAGGAAGCGTTTCCGGAACGGATTGAGCTTTAATGAACAATCTTGAAATATGGCAAGGGAACAGAGGCACAGGCAGACATTCAACAAAGGTGTGCGCAGGAGATTTGCACCGCAAAAACGAGAAGAATAAAACCGGTACAGATGTCTGAGCACTGGGAGATATACGCCGGCTGGAACCCGTGGCACGGATGCACCAAGATAAGTCCGGGCTGCAAATACTGCTATGTCTATCGGCAGGACGCGATGTACGGGAGCGAGAAGTCAAGCAGCGAGTGCCGCAAGACCGCCGGCTTCAACCTCCCGATAAGGAAAAAGCGCGACAAGTCGTGGAAGATAGCGGGCGGCAAGATTGTCTTCACTTGCTTCACCTCCGATTTCCTGCTGAAGGACGCCGACCCGTGGCGGCCCGAATGCTGGCGGATGATGCGTCAGCGCAGCGACCTGTTGTTCTTCTTCTTCACCAAACGCATCGACCGTTTCATGGAGTGCCTGCCCGACGACTGGGGCGACGGCTATTCCAACGTCATGGTGGGCTGCACGGTGGAGAACCAGGCGATGGCGGACTACCGTCTGCCCATTTTCCTTTCGCTGCCCATCCGGCACAAGAGCATCATTGCCTCTCCGCTGCTCACCGCCATGGACCTCATGCCTTATCTCAACGAGACGATAGAGGAGGTGTCGGTGGGCGGTGAGTCGGGAGCCGAGGCGCGTCCCTGCAACTACGACTGGGTGCTGTCGTTGCGCGAGCAGTGCGTGGCAAAGGATGTGGCCTTCCGTTTCCACCAGACGGGAGCCCGTTTCATCAAGGACGGCAAGCTGTACCGCGTGCGAAGGTGTTTCCAGCTCAGCCAGGCCCACAAGGCCAACATCGACTACAAGATTGGCCGCTACCTCGTGCCGGAAACGGTGAAATTTGAATGGAAAGAGAGTGACTATCACGACGATTAAAACACCTCCTCTGACCAGCCGTGGCCGAGGTTCCAGTGGTAGTTGGTGACAAACTCGAAATCCACCGGCATCCGGTGCTCCTCGCCGTTGGTGTGGTTGATTCCGTTGTGGTCCTTTGTCATGTTATTGATAACGTGTATCGTGTTTTATATGCTTTAAAGCCCCGTTTCGGGTTTTATTGTGCGGAGCTGTTCAGAAAAAAATCATCATGCGTCCATTTTGCCGCCATATTCGTCTTCCACCCACAAAACGCTGCATCACAACGGCGCATGAAGCATCGCCGGTGACAGACATGACGGTGCGTCCCATGTCGATAATCCGGTCAATGCCGGCTGCAACAGCCACACATTCAACGGGGATGCCGGCAGAGGCGAACACCATTGCCATCAGGGCCAAACTGCCGCCGGGAATGCCGGGCGTACCGATGGAGGCCACGGTGGAGGCAAAGGCGATGGCCAGATACTGGTTCATGGTGAGGTCGATGCCGCAACAGGCTGCCATAAAAACCGAGGTTACACCCAAATAAATGGCGACACCGTCCATGTTGATGGTCGCACCCAAGGACAAAACAAAGCGGCTCACCTCCTTGCTGACGCCCAACTTTTCCGCACACTGCATCGTGTAAGGCAAAGTGGCCACCGATGAATCGCTGGAGAAGGCAAAGAGCATGGCCGGCTGCATGCCTTTGAAGAACTTCAGCGGCGGGAGGCCTCCCAGCAACCTGACGGTGGAGGAATATACCAATCCCGCATGGATGACAAAACAGAGATAGGCCAATACCAGCAGGGCCGCGTAGGAACCCAGCACCGAGGGGCCGTTGTCCACCACCACCGGAGTCATCATGCAGAACACCCCGATGGGAGCCAATGCCATGATATACTCCAGAATCTTGCAAACCACATCGTTGAAACTAAGGGTCACCTTACGGGCCATCTCACCCTTTTCGCCAACATGCACCATGGCGATGCCGAAAAACAGGGCTATCACAATCACCTGCATCATGGACATGGAACTCACCGGTGCAATGATGTTGCTCGGGAACATTTCCACAATCTGTTCCATAACAGATAGATGCGGCGCATCAACGGTTGACGTTGCCACTTCGGGACTGATTTGAATGAGCGGGAAAAAACCTTTCAGCAGACTTGGAACGACAAGCCCCAACGTTACGGCAAAAAGGGTGGTTGCCATAAAATAAAGCAAGGCACGGAAACCGAGCCTGCCCACTTTCGAGATGTCGTTCATGGAGAGGATGCCGGCCATGACGGAAAACAAAACCAGCGGCACCACAATGAATTTCAGCAGGTTCAGAAAAATGGTCCCAATGGGTTTGATATATTGGTGGACAAAATCCGCCTGATTGCCCAAAAGCACGCCGGCCACCACGGCCAGCACAAGGGCAATGCCGATTTGCGCGGTAAGCGACAACTTTTTTATATGAAATATTCTGCGGATTCTGCTCGGTTTCATGGTTGTTTACAATCAAAACTATAGAAAAAACAACGCAACTTCCCTTTGTTTTATTGTCCGAAAAACAAAAAAACTCTTTATCCGCTTTTTAATGGAGAATTTTTCGTTGTTCATGAGTTTATACGGATGTTTCAGTTTTTATTTAACGCCTGTTTTTCGGTTATATTGTGCGGAGGAAAGAGAAAAAAAACGAGGCAGTCACACCAACGGACGACACAGGTGATATCAGAATGCGGTCCGTGGCCGCACAACAGGGATGGTTGTCCGTGTGTATCGGCGGCATCAAATCCGCCATTACCAGATATGCCAACCTGAACGACATTCCATTTGCGTGGCAACCCGGATTTCATGACCATATTATCCGGAACACAGACGAATTGAACCGGATTACAGCCTACATTCAAAACAATCCAAAAAATTGGGAATCGGATTGTTTTCTGTAACCATTCGCCGTAGAGCCACTGCACAACGATGATGATTGCACGAAAGAAAAAAACGCCAAAACGCCGCATGGAGTCTGAAAAAATTGTAATTTTCCTCTAAAAATTAACATCCAGTAAAACGAGCGGGCATTTGGAGATGCGTTTTTCCTCTGCGGACGTGTAAAAGGTCCTTGTCTGTGTGCTCGGAGCCTCCGAAGAGGCCATGAATC
>JAEEGF011960149.1_pt1 | contig 10615 bp, 7 predicted proteins | sample 9134171 | NCBI WGS metagenome assembly JAEEGF01 (sample SAMN16246542, study PRJNA631951) | gut metagenome | biome: gut microbiome; feature: rumen; material: AP-attached | host: Bos | place: Iran: Karaj | collected 2018-10 | reverse complement strand
TTATAGCGAAGAGGTGCCTGTTGACCTTTTCCGAGCCGAGAACAAGCCTTTTTGTCTCATCCTCCGGACATACTGTTATCGGGGCATCATTATGTACAATTGTGTAGTTTTCTTCTTTGTCAAGTTCGACCTTCACACTGAAATACGGAAGTCGGCTCGCGGCTTCCTGTGCTGCTTCATACAGCAGCTTTCCGTCGATCTTTTCGTTCAGCTTCACCTTGATTCTTACAGTGTAAGGAATCTTTTCCATATACTCATAAAGCAGGTATGCATCAGGATTTTGGGTCATGTGGAGCGCTCCTTTTTTAGCTTATTTGTTATTAAAGACGGTTGAATGTCGGAATTGCCGCTATCAGGGTATCGGATGAAGCGTATCGAGCATAGAAAAAAGCTTTCTCTTCGAACTGCCCACTATCGGCTTGCGCAGAATATTCGGTACTGTAGGTGAAGTAGCAACGCCCTTGATGAACCTGATCAGGGAATATCCCTTGATGATTCGGTTTATCTCGGCTATCTCACGGGCATCGTTGGTATCAAAATAATGCCTGATTATAATATCCCAGAGTCTCGCATACTGCTTTTTGGTGATATCCTGACTTGTGGTTTTCCACTGTGCTTTTGCGGCAGTCACATACACAAGATACATTGATGACAGGTCAAGTATAGGGTGTCCGAGTCCGGAATCGTCCACATCAATGAGCACGATCTCATTACCCTGGAGCATAAGGTTGCCCGGGTGGAAATCCTGATGAATGAATGTATTCCTGTACGGGATATCATCTATCAGTTTATAGAGCTTCTCCGCTTCGGCAGGCTTATAGAAGCCCGCGTCCAGCGTCATACGGACTTCATTTCTTATCTTTTCCCTGGAATCCGGCAGCACACCTTCCCTGAACTCTGTATGATGCAGTTTCAATGCCATATCGGCGATCATATGGGCGAATTCGTCAGTTTTGTCGGGGTTTGCGGCTATCTCCTGGCCGAATGATCTTGCGTTTATCATTTCATAAACAACGCCGTAGTTTTCTCCGACCCGCACCATATCAAATGCGATCATGGTAGGTATCCCCTGTACGAAAGCACTTCTGGTGGTTTCTCTGTTCTGTCTTATCTTTTCGGGACTGTTGCGTTCGCCGAAATACACCTTCACTATCGTTTCTTCGTCCAGACGATATACTGCGCCGTTTCCCCCTTTACCGAGAAGCTCACAGCCTTCAACGGATATTTCGCGCATGGGCTTGTCCTTTCGGATCACTTTTCTTTTATCCGGATTATTTTCAGTAATGTTCATATTTAACCTTCCTCACAATTGTCGAATGTGAATACATTTTCTGTAGTTGACAACCGCCCGAAACAGCTATATCAAGTGAAAATTTTCGTTTCTTCCATAATAATTGCATTGTCTGTGCAGCGATGCGGCAAGTAATTACACAGTTTCAGCCAACGGTTTTGTCAGCCTTGTGACAACTATTCCTATAAAGCTCGTTTCCCGGCTTATTTCTGCTTATGCTCGCTGACATCAAACATTATCTATTCTATTCATTATATCATCAAATAAATAATATGTCAAGGTTTTTAGCGAATACCGTTGTGCTTGGACTTTGACTTTTCTTTGTCCTGTACATAGGCATTTACGCGTTTGAATTCCACGGACACAGATAGTTTTATTGACAAATACATACGATTTGTGTATAATAAATATATATTTTGATAAGCAGATATTCAGTGAGATTTATTGCACAGCACTGACAAAGCATTTTGCTTAGAAGGAGACACCTATGGATAACATTTTTGACCTTAACAGCATTTCTGTTGACTTTGATCTTATGGAGCGCGCAAACCCCGTTTTCAATACTGCTAAAATGACACTGTTCCAGCTCAGCGCTTCCGGCAACGAGTATGCTGCTGCTATCGCAGAAAAGCTCGGACTTACCTATGATAATGCACAGAATTCCAAAAGCACTAAAGTTTCTCCGGAGATCGCTGTACTCAGTAACATTATTCTCGAAACCCGTTACAAGACTATGGCTGCGCTTGCAGAGAAAAGCGGCTGCCCCACAGAGGTTGATATGCCCTGCGGATATACTCCCCGCGCGATAGAGTTTTCAAAGAAGGGCATCCGCTTTGTCGGGATTGACCTTCCAGCCGCAATTTCCGAAGCCGAGCCTGTTATCACCTCTTTGATCGATGAGGATAAGAAAGAGCTTGTGCGATTTGCGGGTGCAGATGCCACGAATTATGAGTCTGTTGAAAAGGCGCTGGAAGGAATTGACGGTGAGATCTGCATCACAACAGAAGGCCTTATGATGTATTTCACCGATTCGGAAATAGGCGTTCTTTGTGATAACATCGCAAGACTGCTCTCCAAGCACGGCGGGTGCTGGATAACAGCAGACCCCGAAGTTTCGATGCAGTTTGTCCTTACTGCACAGCCGTTATTCGGCGAACGGTTTATGGAGATAATGATGAAGTCAAAAGCCGTTGCCGATGATAAATCCGACTTTAATGTCGGTGGTCAGACTTTGGTCATTGATGTACGTTCAGATGCCCGGTCAGCTATGAAAAAGGCAATGATGTTCCTTGCCGCGCACGGTCTTAAAGCAGAAAGAATGCCTATTTCGGAGAATATGCCCGAGATCGCAACTCTGTCGAAGATCGAGCCACAAAAAGCGCAGGCAATAAAGGCGGCTATGAGCAAGTGCGCTTACTGGAAAATTACGCTCATTGACAGCTCTGTGGAGATCGACACATCTATGGTTAAGAGCGCAGCATTTGATGCAAAAGCGGTTTGCGAAAACGGCGAACTTATGATACAGATGTTCGGCAGGGTAGATTCGATGAATGCGCCTAAGCTTCTGTCTTTCTGGGAGAAGACCTCCTCCGGCGAAAAGATAAACGCTGTAAGTATTGACTGCACAGGTCTTGAATATATTTCGTCCGCAGGACTAAGAGTCATTCTTATCATGCACAAGGCTTGTACCGAAGGTGTAACGATATCCGGCGCGAATAATGCTATAAAAGAAATACTCTCACAGACAGGCTTTGATTCCATAATAACAATTGTGTGATCCGGCAGATCGGAAAGGTTGAATATTTCTCATCATTATACCGATTCACGGATTCGGGTAATGAATGAAAAAGACTATTATAGATATTGTTTTTTTCTTATGTATTTTGATTATGTTTTGAAAAAACTCCGCAAGGTCAAAGCGTACAAGGCGGATATGCTGTAAGAAAAGGCGTGTGCGGGGTTCCCGTACACGGCTTTTTTTACATAGATAAATCAGAATTCAGATTTGATTTTTCTTAAACTCGACCATCTCATTATTTAAAAATTTTGAAATCATCTATCTATAAAGAGTCTCACCCATATCGACAGATGAAGTTATCTATTTATTTTCATCAATAAGACCAGCTTCTTTATGTTCTGCATATCGTACAAAATAAGCACCGGAAAGCGCCAGCCATATGAATGCCGGTGTAAAAGCAGAATTAAAAACGTCAAAATTAATTGTTAAAGCATGGTGGTGCATCTATATCTCCGATACCACGTTTGAATACCATCGCCAAGTTTTGGCAAGTCTGCATATGTTTCATAACATTTGTTCTTGGTCTATCTAACTACATAAAGTCTCCTGTATTGAAGTGAGTAAACTTTTTTGCAGGAGATTTTTTGCCCATATTTACTCTGCGTCTCGTGCTTCCTGAAAAAGAAGAACGCTCCTTCTGTACTTGCAGAAGGAGCGTATTTTTTATTTTCAGCCGTCCAGTCTGTCACCGCCGGAAGTCTCAATGATACTGCCGACATAATACTCTATACCTTCGCGCAGACTGGGTCCGACGTCGATCTTGAACTTCCACGTCGGGCTGCTGCCGCCCATGGAAACGGACTTGCGCATCAGTTCCTGTCTCTCGACAGTAACGATGAGATCGGCGGTCACATCTCCTTCGGTGCGGTCCTTGTAGTTGTCGATATATACCGAGTATTCACCCTGCTCGGGTGTATCGAAGTAGATGTGCTCGATAGCGTTGGAGCTCTCACCGTCTACGTTCATATCTACATCGAGGTAACCGCCGTCAGCATTCTTGTGGCCGTAATAGATATGTCCGCCCTTGGGAGTGATGCAATGCAGGTCAAGGTCATCGGTGCTGCGCCAGTGCAGGGTAATGGTTATCCTGCCGTCATGCGCTCCCATTTCCTCGAGAAGAGCGTTCAGATCGTCCTCGTCGGATTCCGGACCGTAGTGCTTTGTGAGATCGCCGTCCTCGATATACTCACAGATCGACACTCTGAAGTTTACCGTTTCTTCCTTTTCCGCTCCGGAGCGTATGCTCTTCATGAAATCCTGATCGAGAACATCACTGTAATTTACCGAAACATACTTTCCCGCTATGCCTATGCCCCAGTGGAATTCCTTCTTCGTGCCTCCGCGCGACGGAGTGATCGTAACGCGGTAGCCGCTGATATGGCCTTCTTTTGCTACATCGCTCATTTCGGGCATTTTTATGCGGATCTGCTGATTTTTCTTCTCGGGTGTGACCTTATCCGGGGCGTAAAGTGTCCAGAGCCTGTATTCCCCCAGAGATTTCGTCGCGGAAGGCGCGAGCGTACCGCCGTCTATCTCCAGTATTGCCGCCTGATCTTTGTATTTTGAAAATGTTTCCGGCGGATAGAATATGCCTCCTCTGAGAGTTTCGACATTTGTGATCCCGACAGGAACAAATACATGGTCAGCAAGAGAATGAGCGAATTCCGCTTCCTGCGTTATCAGCATAGCGACCTTTGTGCTGTCTGTCATACCGGCCTTTTTCGTCGGGGTAAGGAATCTTACCTTTATGGTATAATTCTGGTTCTGTATCTTTGTGCGCGCACCGTTCTTATCCTCAAGACCCGCCGTCGGTGAGAAGTATTTGCCCTTGTCGGCTCTCGCGTATTCATAGAACTTTACTTTATTCTTCTTTGCGAAGTATGTGAACTGCTTGGTCAGATCTTCATTGGTGCTTACACTGGGGAACGCGGCCTTGAGCAGGGCAGAGAAGTAAATAATACCGTAATTATCGATATAATGGCTCCACGAGTTGTACGCGCTGAATATCCTGTTCCATGAGAGTGAGTCGCCCGGATAGTCCTTTCCGATAAGATAATCCACGAACTGACAGTAAGGATAGCTGCATTCCGAGCTGTCGGCTCTGCCGCTTGTGATATCCGCGGAGGCTTTCAGTTGAGTCTTGTATTTGTATTCGTCCAGTTCACACGCCAAAAATCCCCATTTGCTGCCGTTTCTCGGCTCATATTCCTGTTCGATGATCCCATGCTGGAAATAATATTTGGCGCTGTATTTTTCCATAAGGGTCGCGGTCGACTCGTCGAATTTAAGGCAGGACAGCGTCGAGGTACAGTATTCTCTCTGGCATACATGAGTCAGTTCATGAGTCAGCGTTACGAGCAGATCGTCGGTAGCTTTACGGTTTGTACCCAATCCCTTGATATCAACAACAACGTACGCGTATCCGAAAGGATAAGTCGTGTATGTGAAATTGTTATCCACCGATGTGACATAGACATCAACATTGTACGAGGGCATCCTGAGATCGGTCTGGATATCGAGATACTTATACGCCGTAACGTAGATCTCCTTCATCTTCTCAATGAGCGGAAGTGTAATACTTCTGTTCTTAAGATAATCTTGCTGCTGTTTGACAAGCTGGCAGTATTTATCATCCCTGAGAAGTGCGCTCTTTTTCAGGACCGCATATACCTGATTATACTGCTCCTTTGTATAGTTTGCTCCGTAATTCAGTTTTGCGATATCTTCTACTTCCTTGAGAAAGCTCTCCGTTTTACATTCTCCCTTGGAGATCTCCTGCGTCCGCATTAAAATCTGCTCATTGATGATCGCATCTACTTCGGTCGCACGGAATTTTACAGTGCCTATCTTCCGCTTGAACGGCAGATAGCCTGAAAGACTGTATCTGCGGTCAAATCTGTCAGCGGCCTCCTCCGAACTGTATTCAAGATAGACCGGATATTCCTCCATGAACCATAACGGGTTGTTCCAGAGCTGCAGACCACCGGTATCGTTGAGGTATTTCGTGGCAATTATCGGAGACAGATATACCGCGGCTGTTAAGAGCTTCGACGCCACGAGCGACAAGCCGATAGTTATCGGGCAGTTCTGCCGGGAATCTATCGACAGTATCGACCCCGCGAGCCTTGTGGCATACTCATACCACAGCCCTTCCGCATCTCTGCGGTACACCACAACGTTCTCATAAAGCTCCTCCGGGAGGCCGAACTGTTTAAGGTCGAAATCAATGCTGAATCCGACGGGCATAAACTCATCGGAGCCTATTCCCGCGTCCACGTCCCAGCCCCCCAGCAGCATGATATCGGGATCGGGTGAATCCTCAAATTCGCGATAATACTGATCCATCAGATCGTCGCTCAGTCTGGCTATATTGAATTCGCGGTCGCGGTCAAGGGCATTCTCGCCTGCGTACACCCTGACTCCCGGTTCCGGGTCGAGGCTGAACGCGCGGCTGTTTCCCGTAAGCTGCAAAGGCGGTACGGGGATACTGTCGGTCTGCTGCACGGTCGGCTCACGCGGCGTGAAAAGCGGCAGCAGGAAACCGGGCTTGGTGATGCCTGATATGAACACGGCAAGAATAAGTGTAAAGCAAAGCAGTATAGTAGGGAATTTTTTTGGTCTGTTCATATTCAGTTCCTTTCCCTGTATATCCAGTCGGCAATGAAGTCGGTGTTCCCGAAGCCGTCGTCTTCATTTGTTATCTCTCCGCTGTTTATCTGAGCGGTTATCCTGTCATACTCGTTCTGAAGGATCGACGGATCCTCGTTCTCTTCGTAAGGCGGGGTCGTGAACATACTCGGCTCCCGCATAGCGTTCTGCACGTTCTTTATCCCCCAGCGCCAGCCGCAGAACAGCAGAGCCGCGCAGATCAGGATAAGGATAACGCGCAGCGGTATGTATCTCTGCGGCTTCGGAGGAGCCATTATCATGCCCTGCGGCTGCATCTGCGCCATATATGCCTGCTGCGCAAGCTGCTGGGTCAATGGGTAAGCGGGCTGCTGATACATCGGCTGCTGCGGGACAGGCTGCTGATACATCGGCTGCTGAACAGGCTGTTGGTACATCTGCTGCTGAACGGGCTGCTGGTACACCGGCTGCTGCGGGACGGGCTGCTGATACACCGGCTGCTGCGGAACGGGCTGCTGATACACCGGCTGCTGCGGAACGGGCTCCCGGACTTCCGGCGCCGCAGGTACAGACTGCTGCTGCCCGGGCTGTTCGGCGGGTTCGTCGGCGGCAGGCTCGTGCATCACGACGCTTCCGCATTTTCCGCAGAAAGTCGCGCCTTCTCTAAGCGGATTTCCGCATCTATAACAGAATTTTGCCATTTTTTCCTTCCTTTCCCAAAAGGAATATCTGATCTTACACGATCAATTATATCACATTTCAACATATATTGCAATATTATGTAGAAAAAACTATTGATTTTACCGGAAAAATATTATATAATAAAATTATCGGAACGATTACCCGGAAAGATCTCAAAGGAGGTTCTGCTATGTTCTGTTCTCAATGCGGTTCCCGGATAGATGATAACGCGCGCTTCTGCCCGCAGTGCGGCGCAGTGACAGGCAAAGGAGAAATGGGTGCAGGCGCTCTGCCGTCCTCTGAGCCTGTTCAGCCCGTCCCGTCCGCTCTTATACAGGGTCAGCGCGTCACCGAAAACATATACCTTTGTCAGGACGGGTATTATCGCTGGGTGTATGAATTTTCGCTGATGAAAAATCCGACGATAATGATAACCCTCGCAAAAGTGCTCGGACTCTCGGTCGGGCTCGTTTATCTGTTTGTACTTCTGCTCGCGGTATTTGAGGGCAACTTCGAGAGCATCGGCGGCATGACGCTCGGATTTCTGATAGGTCTGCTCGGCTTTCTGGCTCTTGGATTTATCTCATACGTTATATATGCCGGAATGAACGGCTGGAAATACTGCGTTATGTTTGAGATGAACGAGACCGGTGTCACGCATAAGCAGATGGAAACGGCTGTAAAAAAGTCGGAGCTCCTGCAGGACATAGGCATTCTGGCCGGTCTGCTGACCGGCAATATGACCGTGACCGGCGCGGCACTGATGATCCGTACAAGTATGAGCACGGATTTCGACAAAGTGAAGAACATAAAGGCGCGCCGCGGCAGACATACGATATACGTCAATGAAATGCTCTGCAAGAATCAGGTGTATGCGGCGTCCGAGGATTTTGACTTTGTTCTGAACTTCATAAACGCGCGGATCCCCGCGGCCGCAGCAAGGAAGTGAGAAGCGTGAGAAAACACCTGACCGCTCTGCTGCTCATCTCCTGTCTCGCCTGTATGTCTCTCTGCGCCTGTGAGCCGGAGAAGCCCGCTGTCACAACGGAATTCGCTGACGAGGCACAGCGCCGCGAACAGCTCGCTTATGACGCGGAGATGCGCAGAAGGTTCGCTTCGTCAAAGCTCCGCGAATATGCGGTCGGACTTACGGAAACGATCTTCAAAGAGCTTTTCCCTGAAAAGGACATCGGCAATTATGAGATAGACGTGTCCAAGGACAGACCCGATGAGGAAGAAGTATCCGAAGTAAGCGACGAGCGCGCTGCGGAGCTCTTCCGCACCGGGAATTTTACCGTCAGTATCCTGTCGCGTGAGGGCACAGATCTCCTGACAGACGCGGAAAGAGACGCGATAATGCAGGCGTTTGCGGAGCGTAAATTCACCGTCGTCATCAGCCTGACCGGTTTCTGGGAAGACGACATTATCACGGACGGCGAGATACACATAGAGCCAAGGCCTATGTACTGACGCATATAGAAGTGTTAAGCGATCCCGTACTGCGGGAAATATAAAATGAAAGGATAACAGAAATGAAACGAACAAAAAACAGGATTCTGAGCGTGTTCCTGTCGGTCTGCATGATAATCTCGTGCATGGTGGGGATAAGTATTACTGCGGGCGCGGCTGGCTCGGTAAGTTTCCTCGACGCAGACGGTACGGAGGAATCATGCACGACATACACATCCGTAACGGAAAGCACAACGGCATGGAGCACCGGCTGGTATGTTGTTGACAGCACTACCCCTATAAACAGCAGCCGAGTGACTGTCACCGGCGACGTACACCTCATTCTCTGCGACGGTAAAACTCTTACCGCGGAAAAGGGAATAAACGTTGAGGGTACAAACAAGCTCACGATCTACGCACAGAGCACCGGAAATACAATGGGTGCGCTCACCGCGACCGCGGCGAAGATGAAGCCGGCATCGGCGGCGGCTATGGTAGAGCCGGCGGCAATATTACGATAAACGGCGGTAAAGTCGAAGCGACCGGCGGCGAGCATGGTGCCGGCATCGGCGGCGGCATTTATGGTGCCGGCGGCAATATCACGATAACCGGCGGTAAAGTCGAAGCGACCGGCGGCGATTACGGAGCCGGCATCGGCGGCAGCTATGATGGAGCCGGCGGCACGATAAAGATACTTGGCGGACAGGTGACAGCCATAGCCGGAAGTTACGGGTATGCTGTCGGTGCGGGTGATAGTGCTTCGGAAGCCACTATCACCCTCGGCTGGACAAATGAGGACGACTTTATCAATGCTCAGGGTATATATAACGGTACAGTCTCGTTTGCTGAGGGAAAGCCCTTCGCACTCAACGGAACGACAACTCTCGCGTATTGGAAGAGCACGGACGACAATAATATAGACGGTAAGAAGATAGTTCCGTATGTTCCACACGAGCCCGTCTCCTACCTCGACGAAAACGGCGCGGAACAGACCTGCACGGACTACATCGTTATTAAGGAAGCAATCGGGGAACTGACGGACGGCAATTGGTACGTTGTCAACAGCGATGTAACGGTTACTTCTGATGGTTTGTATGTCGTCGGCAACGTGAATCTCATTCTCTGCGACGGTGCAAAGCTGACCGTTAACGGAGGCATCGGTTGCTTAGAGGACGGCGGCTTCACAATCTATGCCCAGAGCACAGGCGAGAACATGGGCAAACTGATCGCAACATACGGCGAGGATTACGCTTACGGTATCGGCAACATATCCAGGTATAATAATCGCATAATAACGATCAACGGCGGCGATATTCACGCGATAGGGTCAGACTTACCTTCAGAGGGTACCACCACTGCAGGAATCTATAATGACAGCAACCCTGTAATTATCAACGGCGGCAAAGTGACCGCCAGCAGTCGTATGCAAGGCATTTATGCGAAGAGTGTAACGATCAACGGCGGTGAAGTGACCGTAAGCAGTAATGGAAACGGCATTTATGCGACGGACGTAACGATCAACGGCGGTGAAGTTATCGCAAGCAGCACCACATCTTCGGCTATCCAAGGCACCCTGACCGTTGCAGACGGTCTTACAGTTTTCGGCGGCGACAGCGCAGACCCGACAACCGTGCGCACCGATTACGCGACAGACCGCTGGAAGTATATGACAGTAAAGGCGGCACCGCCTGAGCCCGTCTCCTACCTCGACGAAACCGGCGCGGAACAGACCTGCACGGACTACATCGTCGTAACGGAAGCGACCGAGG
>JAEEGF010612325.1_pt1 | contig 10615 bp, 4 predicted proteins | sample 9134171 | NCBI WGS metagenome assembly JAEEGF01 (sample SAMN16246542, study PRJNA631951) | gut metagenome | biome: gut microbiome; feature: rumen; material: AP-attached | host: Bos | place: Iran: Karaj | collected 2018-10 | reverse complement strand
CGCAAAGGAAGAAAGGAATTTGAGCACACGTTGGCAGTGACCTTTACCAACAAGGCAACAGCCGAGATGAAAGAACGTATCTTAGGTCAACTGAACGGCATTGCCATTCATGATGCTGCTTCCGACGCATACCTGAATGTCATCAAGGAAAGAACAGGAATGGATGAAGAAACCATCCGTGAGAGAGCACAGGAAGCACTGAACCTTATTATACATGATTATAACCGCTTTCGTATCGTCACCATCGACTCCTTCTTCCAGTCCATCATCAAAAATCTGGCAAGAGAACTGAGCCTCGGTGCCAACCTCAATATCGAGCTGAACAATGAGGAGGCTTTGAGCGAAGCTGTCGACACCATCATTGCCAATCTTCATCAGGAAGAAAGCAAAACCATGTTGAAATGGATTCTGAGCTACATTGAGGAAAGGATGAACGAAGGTGAAAAGTGGAATGTTACTAAGCAGATAAAGACGTTCGGCAAGAAAATCTTCGATGAGACATTTGTCGAAAAAGGCGACCTACTCCGCAAAGAACTGGAGAATCCAAAGAATATCATCGAATTCAAAAAGGAATTGAAAGCAATCTGCGACGAGCAACATAAAATAATGAAAGCTCAAGCGGAAAAATTCTATAAAATTCTTGAAAAGAATGGTCTGGAAATTAGTGATTTATTCAACGGGAAAAAAGGTATTGCAAGTTATTTCAACAAATTGACGAAAGAGGACTATGCAAATAAAAACCGCAACAGTACAGTGGAGGATCATCTAAATGATTCTTCCAAATGGGCAGCAAAGACTTCAAAACGCAGAAATGAAATCATTGCGTTAGCCGAAAGCACTCTTCAACCACTATTGGCAGAAACCGAACAACTTCGTCAGAAAGCAAATATCATTGTCAATACCTGTAATCTTTCGACGATGCATATCAACAACCTTCAACTGCTGTCGGCCATTGATGAGGAACTGCACGAAGAGAAAAAACAGAAGAACCGCATTATCTTGTCGGATACCAATGCTTTGCTGCATCACTTCGTGACAAACGAGGATTCACCATTCATTTTCGAGAAACTGGGATCAACCATCAACCACATCATGATGGATGAATTTCAAGATACATCAAAACTTCAATGGGAGAACTTCAAGTTCCTGGTATTAAACGGATTATCACAAGGATATAGTAGCTTGATTGTTGGTGATGTAAAACAATCTATCTATCGCTGGAGACATAGTGACTGGCAGATTTTAAACGACTTGAAAGACAAGTTGGAACAGTTCCCGATTGAAGGTAAGACCTTGAACACGAACCGTCGAAGCGCAGGCAATATCGTCCGATTCAACAATCTGCTATTTCAAAACATTGTTGAAAACATACAGCCCAAAGATGAGGGCTTGCAAAATGCGTATCAAGATGTAAAGCAAGAGAGATGCAAATATCCTAATAAGGGATTGGTGAAGGTCAACTTGTTTGAGAGATGCAAAGACGTCAATTATGACGAAGAAACGAACAAATTGCTGATAAATACAGTCAACGAACTCATCGAGAATGGTGCCGAAACAAAAGATATCGCCATTCTTATACGATATAAAAAGAAAATTCCACTCATCGCCGAATATTTTGCAGAATTCAGCGACTACCGCATCGTTTCCAACGAAGCTTTTGAACTGCAGACTTCGACAGGAGTAAACATGCTGATCAATGCCCTGCGTTATTTACAGGATGAAAATGAGCAGATTGCATTAAATCAATTGGCGCTGGACTATCTTACCTCTGTCAAAAATGAGAAAGTGGACATACACGAGGTACTTACCAACGATGCGTTAAGTCTGCTTCCGAAAAACTACAGCAAAAGGAGAATAGAGTTGCAGCAAATGCCACTGTACAACTTGTTGCAGGAATTGGCAACCATCTTCGAACTCAATAAGATTTCTGACGAAGATGCCTACCAGTGCGCTTTCTTCGACAAGGTGATGAAATACTTGAACGAGAACTCCTCTGACATCACACAATTCATTGAATATTGGGAAGAAGAGATGTGTTTTGATAAAATACCATCAGGCGAGATAGATGGAATACGTATCCTTTCCGTACACAGCTCAAAAGGTTTGGAATTCAAACATGTACTCATACCATACTGTGACTGGGAACAAGAGATTGATCCTCGTAAGGCAGGTGATGTGTGGGTAAGTGCTGATCAGGAACCATACAACCGATTCAACATCCTACCCGTCAAATACGGTAAAGAGATGCAGGAGTCTATCTATGAAAAAGACTTCCTTGAGGAGCAAAAAAAACTGTATGTTGACAATCTCAACCTGTTATACGTTGCTCTCACCCGAGCTGAGCATAACCTCTTCATCATTGGAGATTATAAAAATAGTGGAACTCCTTCTAAGAACGTATCTGCTTGGATTAAATCAGCAGTAGAGAACATGCCCCTCACCCAACCCGATTTCATCCACAGTACATCGGGGGATGACTCAATCAAACACCGCATCTCATACGAAGTCGGTGAATTGTTCATCGCTGAAAAGGAGGATAAGGAAACTGCTACGACCAATAAACTTTTGGTGAAACCAACTACTATCCCTGTCACCATGCATAGTTTCAACAACAAGATAGAATTCAAGCAGTCGAACAAATCGCGTGAGTTTATCGTACAGGAGGTATCAAAGCGAGAGAAATATATCGAGCAAGGAAAACTCTTGCACTACGTATTCTCTACCATCCGTACCAAAGATGATGTCGACAAGTCCATCACACGTCTGCGGATGGACGGTGTTATCGAATCAAATGCACAAGAAAAGGAGATTCGTGAACTAACAGAGAAAGCATTGAGCATGCCCGAAGTACAAACGTGGTTCGATGGCTCGAAAGAGCTGTTCAACGAGTGTACTATCTTGTTCAAAAACGATGCCGGCGATCTTCTTACCAAACGTCCCGACCGGGTGATGGTGACCGACGAGGAAGTGATCATCGTCGACTTTAAGTTCGGACAACGAAGAGAGGAATACGTGCATCAGGTACAGGAATATATGGACTTGATGTCGGAAATGGGATACCGAAACATTAAGGGGTATCTGTGGTATGTATTTGATCAAACTATCGAAAAAATAAATTAAGATGAAGAGTTTTTTAGAACAAGTAGCCATCGAACTATATAAACGTCTGGAAGGTAACTTTGCACACACTGTCGTGGTGTTTCCAAACAAGCGTGCCAGCCTTTTCTTTAATGAGTATCTAGTAAAACAAAGCGAGAAACCAATCTGGTCACCTGCCTACATGAGCATCAGTGAACTGTTCCAAAGTATGTCGGAACTGAAGCTATGCGATCGCATCGAACTGGTTTGTCTGCTCTATAAGAGCTATGTGAAAGTCACCGGAAGCACGGAGCCACTGGATGATTTCTATTTCTGGGGCGAGCTACTGATCAGTGACTTTGACGATGTGGACAAGAACAAAGTGGATGCACGAAAACTATTCTCTAACATTGATGATTTGCAACAGATAGCATCTGAAGCAACCTACCTCAATGAGGAACAGATTGAGGCCATTAATAAATTTGTCAAGAACTATAATCCACAAAGACAATCCGAATTAAAGCAAAAGTTCAAAACTATCTGGGAATCACTAGGCGATATCTACGATGACTTCCGCAAGACACTGTATGAGAAGAAACTGGCATACGAAGGCATGCTGTATCGCAATGTAATAGAGCTGTTAGATGCCGAACAACTCCCCTATCGGAGGTTTGTGTTTGTAGGGTTCAACGTCTTGAATAAAGTCGAGCATGAACTCTTCGAGAAGATCCAGTCAAAGGGTAAAGCACTGTTCTTCTGGGATTATGATTCTTTCTACTTATCAGACAAGCAGAGAAATCAGCATGAGGCAGGTCGTTTCTTACGGAACAATCTGTACGATTTTCCAAATGCACTGCCAAAAGACTGTTTCAACAACCTGTCGAACGAGAAGGATATCACTTACATTGAGACTTCTACCGACCATGCCCAAACAGCCTTTCTGTCGGATTGGCTGAAAGAGAATGTGACGGAGAAGGAAAAGGAAACCGCCGTGGTGCTTTGTGACGAACAATTGCTACAACCGGTACTATATTCCTTGCCGGATAACATTCAACATGTGAACGTAACGATGGGATTTCCGCTCTCACAAACACCAATCTACAGTTTTGTGGATGCCTTCCTCACATTACACATTGACAGTTACAAAGAACAAACCGGGCGATATAGTTTCAAAGCCGTAGCCGACCTGTTGAAGCATCCTTATACCCGACTGATCACGGACAAGAGCGAACAACTGCGCAAGGAATTGACGAAAGGAAATCGCTTCTTCCCGCTACCCAGTGAACTAATGAAGGATGATGAACACTTTGTATTACTCTTTGAACCACTGAAATCAAAAGAGAATGATATTTGCAAACGTCTGAATGAGGTAATCCAATTTATCGCAGGAAAATTTAGGGATGAGACAGCAGAAAAAGAACTGCAACTGACAACCAGCGATCCTTCATTCCAATTATATCAGGAATCACTGTTCAAGGTTTACACCACCGTCAATCGTTTCAAATCGTTGATTGAGAATGGTACGCTCAATCTCAAGGCGGATACTCTCCGCAAGTTGATGATAAAAGTAATGTCATCCATACATATTCCTTTCCATGGTGAGCCAGCTATCGGATTACAGGTGATGGGAGTACTGGAAACACGTAACCTCGACTTCAAACATCTTATCATGCTTTCGGTAAACGAAGGCAAACTTCCTAAGACTGGCGGAGAAATCTCCTTCATCCCTTACAATTTAAGGAAGGCATTCGGCATGACAACGATCGATCATCAAATGTCTGTATATGCTTATTACTTTTATCGCCTAATGCAACGGGCAGAGAAAGTGACATTGTTGTATAATACGGCAACGGATGAAATGAACAAAGGAGAATGGAGCCGCTTCTTGCTGCAATTCTTATTAGAGTGGCAGCATCCTATCAAACGGATGTACCTGGAGGCCAAACAATCACCACAACAAGTAGAAAGAATTGAAATAGCCAAAACAAAGGCAATTGTCGAACGATTGCGTAAAAGATATGATGTCAAAGTAAACAAAGAAAGTGGACTCTCTCCATCCGCTATCAATATGTACATCAACTGCAAACTGAGTTTCTATTTCCGGTATGTTGTGGGCTTGAAAGCCGCCGACAAGGTGAGTGAGGACATCGACAGTCAAATCTTTGGAACATTGTTCCATGAGGCTGCACAACTAATTTACGACGATCTTGCAAAAAGAGATAGACTTATCACAAAAGAACGGTTGGAGACATTGCTCAAAGACGAAGTGAAACTTCGATATTACATCGATCTGGCCTTCAAGAAAGAATTCTTCAAAATTAAACCAGAAGAGAAAGCCGTATACAATGGATTGCAATTGATAAACTTCGAAGTCATCCTGCGATATATCAAACAATTGCTTCGATTTGATATTACCCACACTCCGTTTACTTATGTAGCATCAGAAAAACCTATTCACAAAGATTACGAAGTTCCTCTATCCGATACGAAGAAAATCACCATTCATTCGTATGGAATCATCGACCGTATCGACTGTAAAGATGATCAATACCGCATCATCGATTATAAGACAGGAAATCATGATTCGAATTGTAAAGATATAGAATCCATCTTTAAAGAGAATAGAGCTGATGGTAGCAACTATATCTTACAAACCCTCATGTACTCGGACATGTACACTAAAGATAACAATTATAAGGTTCAACCCGGATTATTGTATATTCAAAAGACAACAAAGGAAGATTTTACACCAACAGTCAGCATAGCAAAGAATATTATTGAAGATTATGCAGATTTTAAAGCAGATTTTCAAGAAAAATTAATAGCTTTGCTAAAGGAAATGTTTTCTGAGGGTGGTGTTTACAATCAAACAAACATAGAGGATCATTGTAAGTACTGCGATTACAAACCGATATGTAAAATAAAAGCAAAGAAGATATGAAACCAGTAAAAGTAGGGTTACTGACCAAAATCATCATTGCCATTATCTTGGGTATCATGTTCGGCAACATCCTTCCCGAGATTCTTGTACGCATATTTGTAACATTCAACGGACTATTCAGCCAGTTCCTAGAATTCATCATTCCACTCATCATTATCGGTTTAGTTACTCCTGCCATCGCAGATATTGGTAAAGGAGCGGGCAAAATGCTCCTTGTTACCGCACTTATCGCTTATGGTGCTACCCTACTTTCCGGATTTTTCTCGTTTGGCGTCGGTAACAGCATCTTCCCGAATATTATTTCACCGGGAATATCACTGGAGGATATCAGTGAAGCGAAGAATGTATTACCTTTCTTTACGATAACCATCCCTCCTTGCATGGGAGTTATGACTGCCTTGGTGATGGCTTTCACGCTCGGTCTCGGCATTGCGTACCTGTCGACTAATACATTAAAAAACGTGTTCTACGACTTTAAGGAAATCATCGTGAAGACGATTAAAGTCGTCATTCTTCCGCTCTTACCTATTTATATTTTCGGCATCTTTTTGAATATGACGCACAGTGGACAAGTTTTTCACGTGCTGTCAGTGTTCATCAAGATTATCGGCATTATCTTCATCATGCATATTGCCCTGTTGATTTTCCAATACTGTATTGCTGCCCTGTTTGTCCGTCGTAATCCTTTCAAGTTATTGGGCAAAATGCTTCCTGCCTATTTCACCGCATTAGGGACACAGTCATCAGCTGCAACCATTCCTGTTACCTTAGCTCAAGCCATCAAGAATGGTGTATCCAAAGATATTGCAGGCTTTGTCATTCCACTTTGTGCAACGATTCACTTGTCGGGAAGCACATTGAAGATTGTTGCCTGTGCTCTTGCATTAATGATCATGCAGGGTATGCCATACACATTCGGCATGTTTGTTGGCTTTATCTTCATGTTAGGAATCACGATGGTAGCAGCGCCGGGAGTTCCAGGTGGAGCTATTATGGCATCATTGGGTGTCCTCTCATCGATTCTTGGCTTTGGAGAGAGCGAGCAAGCATTGATGATTGCTTTATATATCGCCATGGATAGTTTTGGAACAGCTTGTAACGTGACTGGCGATGGCGCCATAGCACTGATTGTGGACAAGCTATTCAAACCTAAGGAAGTAAAAGTAGAAACTCAAGAATAATCAATAAACAGAAGAAACTTAAAAAAAAGGTCATTATGAAAAGAAAATTAAACTTATTGTTATGTGGTTTGTTGCTTGTAACAGGCATCTCCGCACAAAAGCAATTCAAGTTGTCCTCACCTGATGGCAGTTTGACAACAAACATCGTAGTAAACAAACAGGTAACCTACGATATCTCAGTAGATGGACGACAGATTGTTAAACCATCTGTTATTGCTTTAGAAACAGAGGACCCAAAAGTTTGGGGAAATGAAGTGAAAGCTAAAGGTAGTGTACAACGTGTCATCAATGAGACGATTGATTCTCCTTTCTATCGTTCTACTCAGATGAAGAACAACTGCAAGGTTTTGACTATCAACCTGAACAACCAATTCAGTGTTGAATTCCGTGCATACAATGATGGTATCGCTTATCGTCTGATCAGCAATGTCAAGAAACCATTCAACATTGTCAAGGAAACAGTAGAATATAACTTTGCAAACGACTATACCGTAACCAATCCTTACGTTCGTGCAGGAAGAGACGGTAACTTCCAAAGCCAATTCTTTAACTCGTTCGAAAGCTTATACAGTATCAACAAACTGTCGGAGATGAATGCTCAACGCTTATCTTTCCTTCCGTTGGTTGTTGATGCAGGCAACGGTGTGAAAGTTGAGATTACCGAAACACATCTGGAGAACTATCCTGGACTTTACCTCGTTAGTGCAGGCAAGAGCGCACAAGCATTGAAGGGTGTTCACGCTCCTGTTCCTAAAGAACTGAAGCAAGGTGGTCACAATGAGCTGCAGATGTTGGTTCAGACTGCTGAGAAATATATAGCAAAGGTGGAGAAAGCACGCACATTCCCTTGGCGTATCACCATGGTCAGCAGAGCAGATAAGGACTTGGCAAACAACAACCTCAGTTACTTATTGGCAGCTCCATCACGTCTGAAAGACATCTCATGGGTTAAGCCAGGTAAGGTTGCATGGGATTGGTGGAACGATTGGAATCTCGAAGGTGTAGATTTCCGTGCAGGTATCAATAACGATACATATAAATATTATATCGACTTCGCTTCAAAACATGGTATCGAATATATCATTTTGGATGAAGGATGGGCAGTAAACAAGAAAGCTGATCTGTTCCAAGTAATCCCAGAAATTGATTTGAAAGAAATCATCAGCTATGGAAAGAGCAAGAACGTAGGTATTATCCTTTGGGCTGGCTACTGGGCTTTTGCACGCGACATGGAACATGTTTGCAAACACTTTGCAGAAATGGGTGTCAAAGGTTTCAAAGTTGACTTTATGGATCGTGACGACCAGGCAATGACCAAGTTCTATTACGATGCTGCAGAAACAGCTTCAAGATATAAATTGATGCTCGACTTCCACGGTGCATTCAAACCATCAGGATTGACTAGTACTTATCCGAATGTTATCAACTTCGAAGGTGTATATGGTTTGGAAAATGCGAAGTGGGGCTCAAGAGATAGAGATCATGTAGTATATGATGCACAGATCCCATTCATCCGTCAGGCAGCCGGTCCGATGGATTACACACAAGGTGCGATGAAGAACGCTATATTACGTAATTTCTACGGTTCTAACTCTGAACCAATGAGTATGGGTACACGTTGCCACCAGTTAGCACTTTATATCGTACTTGATTCACCGATCAACATGCTTTGCGACTCTCCTACTAACTATATGAAAGAGCCGGATTGTACCGAGTTTATCGCTCAAATCCCTACTGTTTGGGAACAGTCATGTGTGATGGATGGTGAAATCGGTAAGTTCATCGTAACAGCACGCCAAAAAGGTAATACATGGTACATCGGTGGTATTACGGATTGGACAGCTCGCGATATCAACGTTGATACATCCATCCTTCCTGCAGGCAAATACCAGATGGAAATCTTCCAAGATGGTGTAAATGCTGACCGGAAAGGAACCGACTTCAAGAAAATTGTAAAGGAATTCAACGCCGGAAGTCCGCTGCAAATTCATCTTGCACCAGGCGGTGGCTTTGCTATCAAATTTATCAAGAAGTAAGTGTTTCTTCATAAAGCAAGAGGGCTGTCAAATCTGACAGCCCTCTTTATGTTTATTTACTTAGGAACTTGGTGCTCAAGTAATTATTAAATGCTTCGCGATAGTTATCACCAATTGGTATATATGTGTCTCTATTCAAAATAATTCTGTTCTTGTTCACCTCTTGAATCAACTTCAGATTAATAATATATGAGCGATGGACACGCATAAACGTACTTACCGGCAAGCGTTCCTCCAACTTTTTCATGCTGAGTAAGACGATGAGTGGCTTAGATTCATCAACAAGATAGATTTTCAGGTACTCACTCATACTCTCCACATACATGATACGATTGATTTCTACGCGAACAATCTTATATTCTGTCTTGAAGAAGATGGCATCATCCATATCCACAACGGAAACTGAAACCGCATTCATCAGTTCATATTGTTTCTTTACTTTGCGAGCAGCGCGAATAAAATCGTCAAGACCAAAAGGCTTTAACAAGTAATCGATGGCATCGACCTTATATCCCTCCAATGCATATTCGGAATATGCTGTTGTAAATACGACCAACAATGGTGTACTCAACGTTTTTACGAAATCCATTCCATTTAGATCGGGCATATTGATATCGACAAACAGCGCATCTACTTGTTCGTTATGAAGAATCTCCTTCGCCTCCACCGCACTTTGACAGGCTGCGACCAACTCCAAGAACGGAGTTTGCATGATATAGGAAACCAATTGCTTTAAAGCCAAAGGCTCATCATCTATTGCTAAACACTTAATCATAAAGGTTGTTTTATACTTTCAACGTATTGATATAGGTAGGTAATTCCAAGTTCACTTCGTAGGTAAGTGGCTCGTTCATGATTTCGAAAGTGAAATCATTGCCATAAATCAGTTCCAAACGCTTTCTAGCATTTGTCAATCCTATTCCACCAGCTTCTTCCATAACTTCCGAATCATGTTTACTGTTTAAACAACGAAAGTGGATTCGGTCGTTTTCAACTTTAATTGAGATATCAATAAACGAATCCTTTTGATAACTTACTCCATGCTTGAAGGCGTTTTCAACAAACAAGATGAAAAGCAGTGGAGGTATCTCAATGTTGCTTACCCCTTGCGGCATATCCGTCGTAATCTTCACTTTATCAGTATAGCGAATACGCATCAATGCGATATAATGATTGATAAAATCTATCTCTCTCTGCAAGGAGATAAGTTTTTTATCGGCTTCATACAGCACATAACGCATCAGTTTCGATAATTCTACAATTGTTCGCTTTGCTTGTTCAGGATCAATATCCACCAGCGCGTGAATATTATTCAAGGTATTCATGAAGAAATGTGGGTTGACCTGATATTTTAAATACTGCAACTGATATTTTAAGTT
>JAEEGF011287715.1_pt1 | contig 10617 bp, 9 predicted proteins | sample 9134171 | NCBI WGS metagenome assembly JAEEGF01 (sample SAMN16246542, study PRJNA631951) | gut metagenome | biome: gut microbiome; feature: rumen; material: AP-attached | host: Bos | place: Iran: Karaj | collected 2018-10 | reverse complement strand
GAGGCAGCCGATCGGCTGCCTCCGGAGGTCCGGTTTCCTCAGTGATTCCCCAGGGTGATGAACACGATGGGCTTGTCCACCTTGTCGAAGTGGAGGGGGAGGTGCCAGGCGTCCTTCTGCATGGCCATGACGGTGGCCTTGGTCAGCTTGTAATGCTCCTGCTCCTCCTCGGGGCCGCCGCAGCAGAAGTCCACTTCGCCGTGGAGCTCCGTCAGATTGTCCAGGTCCATGCTCAGGAAGATCAGGGCTTCCTCATAGTCCTTGTGGGCGTGGGGCATGTGCTTCCCGTCGGGACCCCAGGGGCCCAGGAAGCCGGGATTGCAGACGGTGCTCCAGGCCATGGTGAGGTTGATCTGAGAACTAGAGCCGCTGAAGAAGGTGGAGTAGCCGCCCAGGTCCTGGGCGTGCTCGGCCCCGTAGTGGTAGGGGTCGGTGGCGCCGTAATTGAGGGCGTGGACATTCATGGAGTACTTGCCGAAGAAGCGGGCCCAGTCGCCGGAGCCCGGCTGCGCCGCCTCGTCGGCCACGGCTGCGGCCATCTTCCCGGTGCAGTTGACGGAGAGGAAGAAGAAGGGCCGCTTGACGCCCTTCACGATGGGGGAGAAGTGGGGCGTGCCCTTGGGGATGGTGATGGTGTGGGGGGTGGCGAAGCGGTGGCGGATGTTCTCCTCCCCCAGGTCGATCTCCACCTCCGCGCCCAGGTGCAGCATGTCATTGGGGTCGGCGCTGAGGAACCACAGCACCTGGTCATAGTCGTGGGTATGCTGCTTCGGCGTCTCCTCGGGGATCATGCCGGTGCCGTCCACCAGGCAGTAGCGCACGCTGAAGCTGTCCCAGTCGAAGAAGTCCTGTTCCAGCACCGCGCCCAGCTTCACGATGCCCTCTCTGCCGTGGATGGGGATCTCTTTTTTCATGGATTCATACTTGCCGCTCATGGTTCGACCTCCGTTCCTTTTATGTTATTTCGCTTTTTTCGTTCCTTTCCTGCGGTCCGTCAGGCTGAAGCTCAGATCCAGCAGCTCCCGGATGTCGCTTTCCGACGCCGTCCCGTCCAGCAGCGCGCCCAGCCAGTGGGTCTTGTTCATGTGCCAGGCGGGGAGAATGCCCTCCTTGCCCGCGAAGGAGCCGCCCAGCAGGGGCCCGCATTTCATGTTCATGATATCCACACTGCCGCCGCCGGGCAGACCCAGCTTGGCGCGATCCACGTTCATGATGATGGCGAACCACTTCCGGTTACTCCTGTGGCGGAAAATGCAGGCGTCGGGGCTGTCGCTCCAGAGATACTCCGGCTGTGCGCCGTAGGTCTCGGCGATATAGCGGATGACTTCCTCACGGTCCATGGGTATCAGCCTCCCCGCTCCATGCGGAAGGTCTCCCGCCCGGAGGCGTCCGCCGCCGTGACGGAGAAGGAAGCGTCGGCCAGGTCCGCCGCCAGCGCCGCCCGGCCCGCCTTGTTTTCCCAGGTGATGGCGAGTTTGCTCCCCGTCGTGTCGAAGCGGATCTCCGCGTCCTCCGCGAAAACGGGGCAGGAATTGCGCAGCCGGAGCAGGGAAAGCTGGTCCTTCACCACGTCCCGCCGCAGTCCGGCCTCCACCATCCCGGCGGTGAGGTTGGTGCGGTTTATTTCCTTGTGGCCGCCCGCCCCCGCCCGGCGCATGGCCTCGTAGTCGTTCACCCCGGCGAAAAGGTCCAGATACCAGACCTGGGGCTTCCCCGGCATGAAAAGCTGGATGGCCCGGGCCAGCTTCAGCCGCCCCTCGTCCTCCCCGAGGGCGCTGAAATAGGTGGCGTTCACCTGGTAATAGACGTTCTTAGCTCCGTGAAGATCCTTCACGAAGCCGCCCCGGGCCACCACCGTGTCGATGAGCCGCTGGATGTCCTCCTCCGGCAGCAGGCCCTTCAGGTCCAGCAGGGGGATACCGTCGTGGCAGCCCAGCATGTTCACCGTAGCGATGCCCCTCATGACGATCTCCTCGCCCCACCTGCGCAGCATCTCCCCGCTGCGGCGCTCAAAGGCGTCGATCACCAGGCCGGGGAGGAAGAAATCGTAGACCGGGTAGCCCTTCTCCGCCAGCAGGGCATAGGTGCCCTCGCCGTAGCTGGCGTGGATCTCCGGCAGCAGGGTGAGGCCCAGGGGCGCGGCCATGGCCTCCACCTGGGCCAGCAGGTCCCAGGTCTCCGGCTCGTTGAGGAAATTGTGCCGCCCCGGTTCCTTGGAGGCATAGGCAAAGGCGTCCAGACGCACCACGCTCACCCCGTAGTCCGCCAGCTTTTTCAGGGTTTCCTGGTAGTATTCCAGCACCTTGGGGCTTTTCACATTCAGGTCCATCTGGCCCAGGTAGCCGCGGTGGGCTTCCAGGTATCCCGTCACCGCCTCCCGCTTTTCCTCCCAGGCGCCGAAGTCCAGCTGAGCGGGGCTGCGGCCCGATTCCAGCTGGGGCCTCAGTTTTTTCGCCAGGGCGCAGGCGGTGGCATACTGCATCCCCAGCTCCCGCACCAGGTCCAGGGGTTCCGGAGGGGTATAGCGCACCTCCTGATAGAAGGTGTTCCAATAGGGCACGTCCCGCCCGTCGGGGAAGCGCACCATCAGCAGGGGCAGCCCCGCCTTGCGGAAGAACATGCCCCGGATCAGCTCCTCGTCGGGCTGGATCCAGCCCTGGGGCGTCATCTGCCCATGCCCGGCCCAGAAGCGGTTCCAGTCGATGAAGAAATCCCGGTATTCCGAGCTTTCCCCCTTCTTCAGCAGGTCCTGGAACTGGGGGGAGAGGACGGAGATGTGGTTCAGGATCAGGTCCGCCTTCAGGTCGATGCCCATGGCCCGGAGGCTATCAATGTCTGCCGGGGAAGCCAGGGTCTCGCTCAGCTCGTAGTCGATGATGGAGAAGCCCCGGTCAAGGTCGGTGTTGAAGACGCTGGGCAGGATGTAGAAGGAGCGAAAAGCGCCCCGCAGCTCCGGACGCTGCAGCAGGGCCACCGCGTCCCCCAGCCGGCCCCCCACGCTGTCGGGATAGGCGTTGAGCATAGGGCCCAGGTTCCATTTCTTCGCCGTCATGGCTGTCGCTCCTTGTCTTTCAGATTTCCTCCGGGCTTAGGAACTGCCCGGATTTGGAGAGAATGAAGCGGGCGGAAGGCGCGGCGCGGCGCAGCTCCTCCTGTTCGATCTCCAGGACCATGGTGGTGAAGGCGCTGTCGGTCTTGCCGTCCCGGGCCCGAAGGCGGCGGTGTTCCCTCGTCTCCTCCGGGGTGCTGTTGAGGAAAATGGGGACGTCGACGCCCCGGAGGGCAGGGTTGCCCCCATGGGTCCATTCCAGAATCATCACCTGCGTGTCCGCCATGTCCACGGCGTCATACCACCGCTCCTCCTCCGTCCTTCCCATGCGCTTGAGCCAGACGGGGCTATCCCCACGGCGGAAGGCGGCGAGGATGGCGTTGAGCTCCTCGTAATCCTGCTCCTTCTCCGTGCCCAGATAGGCGCTGAGGGCTTTCCGCCCCGCCGCCTGGTAAGCTTGCAGCCAGGGCTTCCCCCCGGCCTCCTTCGGCTCCGCGTCCAGGCCTTCGGGCCAGAGGGCGTCCAGGGAAGCCTGCACCTCCCGGCTGTACTGCCCCGCCGCCAGCAGGCCCTTGAGGCCCCCCGCCCGGAAGATACTCAGCCGCTCCGCATCGTTATACAGGGGGATGCGCCGGGGATAGTTGTCCCCGGAGATCACGTAGCTGCCCACACCGATGCTTTGGAGATACCAGCCCAGCAGGGAGGCGATCTCGCTCTTACCCACGCCGGAGCCGCCGAAGACGCTGACCACGGCCTTTTCGCTGTCCAGCCCCTTCAAGGCCTCCAGCAGCTTGGGGAAAAGCAGCTGGGCCTTGCGGACATGGTCCTCGCCGATGACGATTTTGTCGCCGGGCATGTCCCCGTGGGGTATCTCATCCGGCAGCGCCGGGGGAGTCCAGGGTCCCAGCTCCGCCAGAAGCCCGCAAATGCTCCGTTTTTCCATGTCACAGCTCTCCTTATGATAATGACCCATGATCTGGGTCCCGATCGATCGGATCGTCGTTTTTCAGATCGATTATAGCATAACCGGTTTCGGCTTATCAATATAGGCGCAGGGACATTTCCCCGGAAGGCCGGGAGGCATTTTCTGCGGAAGGATTCCTGTTGACAAGGGCCCCGGTGAAAAATACAATAGGTAAAAAAGAGCAAGCGAGGGAAAAGCATGGACGCAAAGGAATTCCACCGGCGGCTGGATGAATTCTACGAGGCGGGGGACATCCCCGGCGCCTACCGCTTCCTCCACGAGCAGGAGGACAAGGCCCTGCAGCGGGGGGACGCCGCCATGAGTCTGACGGTGTCTAACGCCCTCATCGGCCACTGCCGGGAAAACTGCGTTTTTGAGGAGCTGGAGGGCCACTATCTGGAGGCCCTGCGCTGCCTGGACGTGCTGGAGCTGCGGGGGACCCTGGAGGAGGCGACCACCCTGCTGAACGCCGCCACCGGCTTCTGCGTCATGGGGCGGATCGAAGAATCAGAGGACCTGTTCCGCAGCGCGGAGGCCCTGTATCTGGCCCTGCTGCCGCCGGAGGACCTGACCCTGGCGGCGGTCTACAACAACCACGGCCTCCTCTACCGGGCGCGGAACGAGAGGGAAAAGGCCCTGGCCTCCTTCCGCAAGGCTCTGGGCATCCTGGAGGCGGGGAACGGCGCGCCGGATGAGCTGGCCTCCTCCCGGCTGAACCTGGCCTCCGTCTGCGACGATCTCAGCGAGGCGGAGCAGGCCGTGGCCCAGGCCGTGGCCTATTACGAGACCCCCGACGGGCAGACGGATATCCACCGCTTCACCGCCCTGGCCATGGAGGCGGAAATGGCCTTCCGCAGGGGGGACCATCACCGGGCGGGAGAGCGCTTCGAGGCCATTGCGGCGGCATGGAAGAGTTATGGCGGCGCGGAGCAGCGCCGGGGCGTGCTGCTGAGGAATGCGGAATACTGCTATGAAAAGGCCGGGGACGAGGCAGCTAAGAAGCGCATCGAAGCCTTGCTGGCGGAGGTGGGGAAGTGAAGGGACTGGAAATGGCCCGGCAGCTGTATGAGGAGACGGTTGGGCCTGCCCTGGCGGCGGAATTCCCGGAGCAGGAAGGGCGGATCGCCGTGGGCTTGGCCGGCCCCGGCTCCGAATGCTTCGGCTTCGACGACGAGATCTCCCAGGATCATGATTTCGTCCCACGTCTCTGCCTCTGGCTCACGGCGGAGGACGCGGCGGAATACGGGGACAGGCTGCAGAAGCTCTATGAGGAGCTGACGGCCCATCTCCCCGGAGTCACCGCCCAGGCGCGGGACCGCTCCGGGGTCATCCCCATCCCGGACTTCTACCGCCGCTTCACCGGCTGCCCCGGCGCGCCGGAGGGGGCCCTGTATTGGCTGCGGGTCGCGGATCACTACCTGGCCGCCGCCACCAACGGGGAAGTTTTCCGGGACGACCTGGGGGAGTTCACCGCCATCCGGCGGACCCTGCTGCGGGGCTATCCCATCGACGTGATGCGTAAAAAGCTGGCCGCCCGGCTCTTCACCATGGGCCAGGCGGGGCAATACAACTATCCCCGCTGCGCCCGTCGGGAGGACGTGGTGGCCATGACCCTGGCCCTGGATGAATTCATCCGGGCGGCATTTGAGGCCATCTACCTACTGAATGGGGTCTACGCCCCCTTTTACAAATGGCTCTATCGGGGGGCGGTGGAGCTGCCCCGGCTCCGGGGCACGGTCCAGGCGTTGCGGGAACTGCTGCTGCAGCCCGCGGAGGAGCGGCAGGATAGCATCGAAGCCATCTGCGCTGACCTTCAGGAGGAACTATGGATCCGGGGCCTCAGCGGTTCGGAGGACGACTTCCTGGTGAATCAGGCATTTTCCGTTGCTTCGGAGATCCGGGACCCGCAGCTGGCGGGGCTGGATATTTCCGTGGGCTGACGGATACTTCAGGAGGTATACAATGAATAAGGAAGAACTGATCGAGAGCATCGTTGAATTGGAATGGCCCATGTTCCAGGAGGTCAACGGAGACACCAGGGCCGACTGCCAGGAGAATTACCCCATGTTCGTGAATATGCGCACCTCCCAGTTTTCCGCCTGGAACGAGGAGGCCCTTTCCGCCTACCGGGAGGACCTGCTTACGGCGGAAGGGGAGCAGCATAACCTTCTTCGTGACAAGTATATCCACATGATGGCCAGCACGGAGCCGGAGGGCTATCTCCACTTCCTGCCGGAGCTGCCCCCGGTGAGCGAGGAGAAAAAAGAACTGGTGGAGGCCATCTGGCAGCTCATGCTGCCCCAGACCATCGAACTGAGGCGGAAGTATCCCAATGTGGGGAAGCTGGGGCGGCCTCTGTACTCTGCGGACGAGCGAAATGGGTACGCCTCCGTGGAGACCTATGAGAAGGGGGAGCTGATGACCTACGGCGAAAAGACCCTGCGGGCCCTGCTGGCCTGGATCCGCACACAGGCGGAGGCCGGCGTTTCCGTAGCGGCGCAGATCCAGGAAAACGGGATCCTCAGCATTGGCTACGCCTCCATGGAGGAGGCGGAGGAGGACGCCGGGCGTCAGCTGGGCCGCTGAGGCCGATACACAGAGAAAAGGCGCGCGGTCTCCGGATACTCCGGAGACCGCGCGTTTTCATGCTTTGTCAGGGGAGCTCAGCCCATTGCCAGAGGTACCGGCAGGAAGTCGGGCGTTTCGATGACCGCCTCGTAGGTTTCCCGGTCATAGGCGGTGATCGCGATCTCAAGGGAGTCCAGCGTGTCGGACCCGGTGCCCTCCAGCGAGTCGTCGCCGACGCTGAGGATGGCGATGGCTCTGGTGCCGGGGTAAACGGTCTTGTAGAACCAGGGGAAAGCATCCGCGCCGTTGACCTTCATGCCGGAGAAATCCACACTGAGGATCCGGTCGCTGTCGTTCGTCAGCAGGAAGGTAAAGTCCGTGCTGCCCCAGTCTTCGTCGCGGGAGGCGAAGATGAGGCCGATGGTGAGGCCGCCTTCGGAGAAGATGGGCTCCACCTCCGGCACCTTTTCCCAATCCTCGTCATAGTCGGAGGTGCGCAGCTCGACGACATCGCCGGTGCAGATCGTCTCGTATTCCTCATCGGTGACGATGAGCTGCAGCTCGATCACGCCGATGTATTCCGTTTCCAGATATGTCAGCGAGGCGTCGAAAAGGGAAAGCGTATCGTCCGCTTCGGCGCCGGCATCCACCGTCGTATAGAGATAACCGTCGGCGGAATAGCCGTTGATGATCAGCCGGTCGCATCCAACATTGACGGTCCGGTCGCTGTTGTTGACGATGTGCACGTCGATGGAGACGCCGAAGAAGTCGGAGCTGAAGCCGGTGGCGGTCACCGTGATCCCCGCCTGATCCAGCAGGACGCAGCTGTCCATTTCGGGGGTCCGGATGCTGCTCTCGATATCGCCCCAGTCTTCGCCCCAATCATCGCCCCAGTTGCTGAAGCTCTCGAGGAAATCCAGCCAGTCCTGATAGGAGACGGTATCGTAGACCTCGCCGGTGACGGCGTCCTCCAGTTCCACCACACAGTCCGGCTCAAACGCGCCGCGGTAGACCTGATAGTATACGCCGTACATGGTGAAGGTGAGCGCATAGAAGGACTCGGCGCCCTCCTCCGCGCTGCGGTCCACGTGGAAGACGAAATTGCTGAAGTCCTCATTATGGGTGATGCTGCGGATGGCGGACGCCTCCTCGCTCTCCTCCAGCTGATGGATAGCCTCGTCGATCTCGCCGGAGATCTCCGAGAGCAGCCTGCGGTGGGTCTCCTCCGTCATGACGTAGACCACGCCGCCGTCATCCTGGGGATAGTACTCCTGGATGCCCTCCGCCTCGATGAACTCCTGGAAATCCTCTTCCGTCATGTCGCCGACGTATTCGGCGGGAATATAGAGGTTGATGAGCCCTATGTCAGGATCCGGCGTGGGCTCCGGCTCTTCCGTGGGTTCGGGCGTCGCCTCCGGCGCGGGGGCCTCCGTCGGGGCGGGGGCCTCCGTCGGGACAGGGGTCTCCGTCGGGGCAGGGGCCTCCGTCGGAGCAGGGGCCTCCGTCGGGGCGGGGGCCTCCGTCGGAGCGGGGGTGGGGTTCTCCTGGGTCTGCTTGGGCTGCACGCTGCAGGCCGCCGCAGTCAGAAGCAGGAGCAGCGCCAGCAGTACGGCGATGGTTTTCTTCATTTTTGCATACCTCGTTTCCTGGATTGTCGTCCGATCTGCTTTCTCAGATCGTGCGTGTTACCTCAAATGCCTGGAACACCGCGTCCCGGATCTCGCCGGACTTGACGGCGTCGCCGATGATGTGGAAGCTGGTCTCGGGACAGAGATGGGCGAAGCGCAGGGCTTCGGCGCGCCTGGGCTTCATGCCCACGGCCATGAGCACCGTGTCTGCCGGGATGGTCTTCTCCTCGCCGGTCCCGGTGTTCCGGATGCGCACTCCCTCGTCCGTGATCTCGCAGAGCTGCCAGCCAAGGAGCCTTGTCACGTGGCTGGCCTCGCTGAGAGCCAGCAGATCGGAGGAAGCGCCGGTGCGGAACAGGTCCACCTGCTTGGCCACGTCCACCACCGTGACCTCTTTGCCCTTTTGGGCCAGGCTGATGGAGGCCTCGGTACCCACGGAGGAAGCGCCCACGATGACGACGCGCTGCCCGCAGGGGACGAGGTCATTCTCTGCGTCGGGCGCCCAGTGGACATGGGGCTTGTCGGCGCCGGGGATCTTCGGCAGGATGGGGTCGGAACCCAAGGCGGCGATCACCGCGTCGTAATGCTCCGCCGCCAGCTTCTCCGGTGTGGCCGCCGTGTTCAGCAGCACCCGCGCGCCGCAGTTCGCGGCAAAGTCTTCCATGTACTTCAGGTAATCCCGCAGGTCATTCTTGAAGTCCGCCGCGACGCCGTCCCGCACGTGGCCGCCCACCTGGGCGTTCTTTTCGTAAAGGGTCACGTCGTGGCCCCGCTGCAGCAGCCATTTCATGGCCTCAACGCCCGCCGGGCCGCCGCCGATGACGGCCACCTTCTTTTTCTCGGCGGCCAGGGGCAGACGCCCCTCCGGGTATTCCTTAAAGCGGCCCCACATGGGGTTCACGCTGCAGAGCTTGGCCGTGTGGGGGCTGGCCAGGCGGAAGCAGGAGCAGCGCAGGCAGGGCATGTGCTGCCATTCCTTGCCCTCGGCGTATTTCCGGGGCATGTCGTAGTCCGCATGCAGGGCCCGGTTCATGGCCACCAGGTCCGCCTTGCCGGAGGAAATGATCTCCTCCGCCTGGCCGGGGTCCTTGATGGCTCCCACCACCGCCACCGTCAGGTCGGGGTAAGCGCGCTTCACCGCCTCGGAGAAATGGACGTTGAGCTGCTGAGGCATGGTGTAGTTGCTCATGAGATAGCGGAGATACCAGGGTTCGCCGTAGAGGTCATGGAGACCGGCGGAAACATGGAGGATGTCCGTCTTGTCCTTGATGTATTTGATGAATTCCAATGTTTCCGGGAAGCGCATCTGCTCCGGATGGTGCTCGTCGGCGCTGAGGCGGTATTCAATGACGAAGTTCTCGCCCACCGCGCCCCGCACCCCCTCCAGCACCTCGCAGGCGAAGCGGGCCCGGTTTTGGAGGCTTCCGCCGTATTCGTCCGTGCGGCGATTGTAATAGGGGCTGGCGAACTGGGCGATCAAGTTGCCGTGGGCCCCGTGGATCATGCAAATCTGCATCCCCGCCTCCTTACAGAAGCGGGCGGCCCTGGCGTATTTCTCCACCGTTTCCCGGATCTTCTCCTTGCTCATCTCGATGGTGGCGATGGGCTCCCGCCCCAGCATCTTAGCCCGGCGCTCCTCCGCCTTGGTTATGAAGGAGGATGCGCTGTAGGGGGCGTGGCCCACGTTTTCAAAAGCGGTGTCCTTCCCGTTGTGGGTCAGCTCCAGGGAACCGTGGGCCCCATAGACGGCGCACATTTCCGCGAATTTCCTAAGGGGCATGACGCATTCCGGGTCCGACAGCTGCAGCTGCCGGGCTTCGTCGGAGCTCTCCGTGATGTCGATACTGCAGTTGCCCACGTTGCACACGGCCACGCCGCCCCGGGCATACTGGCGGAAATAGGAAACGAAGTCGTCCGTCACAAATCCCCGGTCGTCCCCGGAGAAGAAGCAGCCCGGCGGAGCCTGTTCCAGGTGGTTTTTGAAGAGAACGCCGCGGATCTCAAAGGGGTCGAATACATGGGGGTATTTGCATGCCATGGTAGCGCCTCCCTCCCGGTCATTTTATGATAAATTTCACTATAGCATAATTATGCAGCCGATTCAATCATTTTGAAAGAAAAGCAGGGCGGCCCAAAGAGGCCTCCCTGCCTGCGTCAAGTGGATTTGTTTTTAAAAGGTGATGGCTACCTTGATGTTTCCGTACTTGCCAGTGGCGTAGTCGAAGGCGGTCTCCCACTCTTCCAGAGGGAAGGTCTTCGTCACCACCCCCGCCGTCTTCAACACGCCGGAAGCCATGTTTTCAATTACGTAGGGGTAGCAGTCGGGGCTCAGGTGGCTCCCCAGCACATCCAGCTCTTTCTTGTCCCCGATGATGGACCAGTCCAGTGTGGTGGGCTGACCGAAGACG
>JAEEGF012474018.1_pt1 | contig 10619 bp, 4 predicted proteins | sample 9134171 | NCBI WGS metagenome assembly JAEEGF01 (sample SAMN16246542, study PRJNA631951) | gut metagenome | biome: gut microbiome; feature: rumen; material: AP-attached | host: Bos | place: Iran: Karaj | collected 2018-10 | reverse complement strand
CATTATTGCTTGAAGAGATTTCATTGTTGCTGGATCATATTTTTCTAATTTACTTAGATTCTTTTCTAAACATGTACGATATTTGTAGTGAAGAAGCTGTGGACGGTATAACATTTTCTCATCTTCATCTGGTCCTTCCATTATATTTTTTGATAACTTTTTTGTTTTTATTTTTTTATTTTTTTTTTGACGGTTATGGTAATTTTTTTTTTGATTTGATTTTAATACTTTTTACTTTATTTTTTTTTGTTTTTAACTAATTTTTTTTTAAATATTATTTTATTTTATTTTATTTAAAATTATTGAGTTTTTTGTTATTTTTATCTTCTTTTTTTAGATTTTTTGTTGATTTTTTTTTAGAATCTGTATAATTATCTTTGGATTCAATAAGTTTGAATTATCGTTTTTAATTTTACTTTTTTATCTTTTTATATATTCTGTTTCTAAATTAGATAAAATATGAACAATTTTTTCGATATCATCATCATTATTTTCATTTTCTTCACTTTTACTATTATTATTTATATCAGTAATATTATTCAAATTTTTCCAAAATTATTTTGATAATCTACTTATTTTTTTATTTAATAGAATTAACTTTGATTTCTTTCTCTTTTTTCTTTCATTTTAATTTATAATTAAAGAAAAAAATATAAAAATGAAATTAATAATAATTATTATTATTATAAAAATTATTTTGAGGATTTTGATAATAATTTTGATTATGATTCATTCTTTGATTTTTAAATGATATATCTCCTTCTTGAAAAGGTCTACTTGGAGGTTTCTTTGGCATTGTATTATAATTATTCATTGGTGATTGACCATTTCTATTAAAAGAATTTTCATTAAATGGAGTTCTATTTCTTAAATTAATATTATTATAACCATAATTTTGTTGTTGTTGATAATTATTTGGTGTGGGTCTATTAAAATTATTTTGTGGATAATTATTAGGAGTTGGACTATTATAATTATTTTGTTGATAATTATTTGGTGAGGACCTATTATAATTATTTTGTTGATAATTATTTGGTGGGGGTCTATAATAATTATTTTGTTGATAATTATTTGGTGTTGGGTTATTATAATTATTTTGTTGATAATTATTATTATTAGGACTTGGCATTATTCTATTATAATTTTGATTAATATTATAATTAATGTTATTTGAAGAATTATTACCATATTGTTGATTATTTCCTTGATTATATCCATTTCTGTGATTATGTTGCATATCTCCTTGTTGTTGTCTTCCATAATTCATTTTTTGATTATAATTATTATTACTCATCATATTCATTTTTCTTTTTCTTTTTTGTTCCCAAATTGCATCTCTTTTCCCTATATTTCTCTTAACATTAAATCTCCTATTTTTAGGTTGTTGAGTGGTATTATACATGTGAATATTATTATTCATCATATTTATATTATAATTCTGAATTGGAAATTGAGGTTCATTTCTTATCATATTATTTCGTTGACTTTTACTTTGAAAAGTATTTTGATTTTCTTTTTGAAAAAATTGACTACTTCTTCTTATTCCTTTTTGCATATCTTGTCTAATTAAATTTTCAAATATTAATCTTTCTTGTTTTGTTGCTACTTTTTTTTCAGACATTATTTTCAAATTAAATAAAATTTAAATTATTAATTTAAATAACAGAATGTCTGAATTAGAAGAAAATAAACAATCATTAGATCCAAATAAGGAAAAAGCTCAAAATGAAATGTCTTATGAAGATTATATAAATTCATTGGATAAAGATGAAGAGAATAAAATAAAAGAAATATTTGAATTATTTGATAAAAATTTAGATGGAGGAGTAGATATGAAAGAATTAAAATTTATATTAAATTCATTAGATATTTATCCTAATCATGATGAATTATCTGCAATGATGGCAGAAGCTGATGTGGCTAATAAAGGTTATATTAATGAAAGTGATTTTAAATATATTATTGCTAAACAAAAAATTGAATATAAAAATAAATTAATTAAAGAAGCTAAAGATGCTTTTATTGCTTTAGGAGGAAATCCAGAATTAAATGGAACTATTTCTACTTCTAAAATTCAAGAAATTTTAAGAAATGAATTCCAATTAAGTGAAGAATTAGAAGTCACTTTGAAAAAAATTGCTCAAAATAAAGAAGAAATTACTTTTGAAGATTTTATGAAATTTTTCCAATAATATACTTTAATTTTATGTTCTTTTTTTTTTAACAAAATTTAATTTATTATTTTCAAAATTTTTTATTGAATATCAATTCATAGATCATAATAGAATAATTTAAAAAAATTCAAAAAATTTTTAAAAAAATAATATATATTATTATTAATATTTTAAATCTAATTATTAAATGTATCATTTTAAAAATCAAAAATTTTAAAATGGATTATTACAGAGTTATCTTCACAGTTTTATTAATATTTAACCTTTCATTTATAATAGTAAGAATAAAATAAATTAATATTTCATAAAAACAAAAATTAATAAAATAGCAATGTTCCCAATCATTAAAAGCCTATCGTCTTTTTCAATATGAATCAAATGATTCTCAATTTGGAAGTCAATATTCTTCTTTAAATTATATCGGTTGCTATTATAAAGGAGATTGTTTAAGAAAAATAGCATTAATTCCTTTAATAGAAATTGCAGATTTATCAGAAATTGAACAAATATTAAAATCAACAGCCAATGCAATCTTATTTATTTTACCTATTGCACCTTATTCAGAACAATTCCAAAAATTAATAGATAAAATTCAAATATTCTTAAGTGAACAAACAATTTATTTACCAGTCTATTTCACATATGAAAATAAAGAATTAACAAATGTAGTAAATCAATTAAAAAATGAATATAATCAAGAATCAGGAACAGAAAAAAAGAATATTTTAGATAAATTAGGTTTAAATAAGAATTTTCTTCATTTTTCCTTAAATATTAAAGACCCTAAATTGCATAATAATTTAAATTTAGAAAATTTTTATGGTTTTTTAGAAGTATCCTCAAATAATGGAGCTCCAAATCCAATTATAGCAATTGTAACATATTATGATTCTTTTTCAATAGCTTCAGATATGCCAAATGGAATAAATAGTAATGGAAGTGGATTTATTGCTTTAATGGAATTAATTAGAATATTATCTAAATTTTATGAGAATTATCAAAATGTAATTAAACATGATATATTATTTATTATGACTTCTGGAGGTAATTTAAATTTTGAAGGAACTAATCAATTTTTAAATTCTATTGAACCTGGAATTAGTGAGAATTTACAATATGTTTTATGTTTAGATTCACTTGCTTCTCTTAATGATACTGATGATTTGTATTTACATTTATCTCGTTTCCCAAAAGAACATGAAATGACTCCAAATAAAATTTATAAGATATTTAATACTACTTCTCAAAATATGAACTTTAATTTAATTTATAATAAAAAAAAAGTGTTTTTAAGTAATAAATATGTTCCTTGGGAACATGAACAATTTTCTAAAAAAAAAATTTTATCTGCCACTTTAAGTTCTTTATCTGAAGCTGCTGAAAGTAATTTTAATAGGACTTTAATTACTGATGTTGAATTAGATAAAAATAAATTAAAAAGAAATATTAAATTCATTGCTGAATCACTTCTTGCTTTTATTTTTGATTATAATTTAAATAAATTTACTATTTTTAAAGAAGAAGAAAACTTAATTGACGATAAAAATGTTGATTCACTTATTAATTATTTAAAAAAAATTTCAAGGTTTCCTCTTTCAATTGAAAAAAATTCTAGATTAAATAATGATATTTATTCCTTTTTTTCTACTTATTTACAAAAAGTAAAAAGACAATCTTATGAATATACAGAAATGAAATTTTATGAAAATAATTCAGGTAATATAAAAATTTATTCAGTTAAATCAAAAATGATTGATTTATATCTATTATTTTTAATTATGGTTTATTTACTTATAATTTATATTTATACAAAAGGATTTACAAATTTCATTATTGGATTAAAAGGTGCTTTTGATTCAGATTCAGATTAGATAAAATTTTAACTTAATAAAATAATAATTTAAAATTTTAATTTGGTTTAATTTGTTTTATATATCTTTTATCAGTTTTAATTTATTCATTTGATTTAAACAATTTTTTTAACAATTTCACCAAATAATTATAATTTTTAATTTATTAAACGAATTTTTTATTTTTCATACATTATTAATATAAAAATAGAATAAGATTGTGAAAAATTTCATTTTCATTACAAGAATTTAAAAGGTTTCTTTGTTGATTATTTTTATCTTATTTTTTTTTGGTTTCAAAACAAATTAAAAATTAAAGAATAATTTATTTTTATATAATCAAAAAAGTATTTCTTTTTTTTTGAATTTATATTTAATAAAAATTTCCAAATCTTCTTTTTAAAAATTGAATTATAATATAATTAAACATTCTATGTACTCTTATTATAAATTAATGTTGAGAAATTTATTGGAATTAAAGCAATCGAATTTATAATCCAATATAATATTTAAAATTAATGAAATAAAAACTTATATTTTTTACTTTAAATGTCTGCCTATAAATTTCCATCAAAAAAAAAGAATAATCCAATAACATCACAAAGTGTTTTATTAGAAAAAACTCATTTATTAAATTTTGAAAACCTTAAATTAAAAAACAACAATCAAAAAAATGATAAAATTCCAAAACCAAAGAAAATAAGGAAAATAACTCCATCTCCAATATCATTAAGATTAAAACCAAATAATAAAGACAAAAATTCATCTTTTATAACAACAAAATCATATCGTATTTCTCCAAATCAAAATAACATAAAACCTAAAAAACAAAAACAAAGAAGTATAAGTGAAAAAGATAATAGAAACAATACAATTTCTGAATCAATTTCTAAGAGAAATACATCAAATAAAAATGATATAAATAATAATCATTCTATTTCTTTAAATGAATCTTCAATAATTAATTCAAATACAATAATGTCTAATCATAAAAGTTATAATAAATATTCTCCTAATAAAATTCATTTTCAAAATCATCTTCAAAAAAAAAATGCAATTCAAATTCATTCTAATCCTTTAAGTTCAAGTAATTCTCCAATATTATCTTTAAGTACTAAATCAAAGCAAAAAATAACAATTAATAAAAAAACCTTTTCTCCTTTTTGTTCTGATGGAATTAATAATAAAACAAAGAAAGTAAAACCATTAACTCATCATCAAAAAAATCACAGTAATAATTTATTTTATGATAATTTAAAATTAAATTCATTTCATTCTAAAAATATTTTCCAAAATTTTAAATCCAAAAAAATTATAAATATAGTACAATCAAGTTCAAAAAATTTTAGTAAATCAATAAGTACAAATACAAGTAAAAATATATCAACATCAAATACAATAAATTTATCAAATAATCACATTCACAAAGAAAAAAAAATAAATCAAAAAACAACAAACAAAAAAAACATAAAATCAATAAATTCAAATAATTCAAATATTAAAAACATAGAAAAAGAAGATGAAAAAGAAAAAACATGTTTTCAAAAAATATTAATAAATGGTACATATACATCATTTTCATTATTAAATATAAAAGAATCTAAAAATTATCTAATAAAAAATATAAAATGTATGCATGATATAAGTAAAACAGGAATATCAGGTGAAGAAAAAAAAGTAAATCAAGATAATTATTTCATATTTAAAAATTTTGGAAATTCTTTTTCAAATATATATATGGGAATATGTGATGGTCATGGTTATTATGGTCATGAAGTAAGTGGATATATAAGAGAAAATTTACCAATGGATTTAAATCACTTAATAAAAAACAAAAATTTAAATGTCCAAAATGACAATTTAACTGAAGTAATAACAGAAACATTTATAAAAGAAAATGAAAATTTATTAAACAATCCAAATATAGATACAAATTTATCAGGAACAACATGTGTATCTTTAATATATACTCCAAAAAAATTAATAATAGCAAACATAGGTGATTCTCGAGTAATATTAGGTAAACAATTAAAAAATAATATATGGGAAAGTGAAATATTATCAAGAGATCATAAACCAAATATTCCAGAAGAATCAGAAAGAATAAAAGAAAAAGGAGGAAGAATTCGTCCAATGAAAGATGAATATGGTAATTTTATAGGACCTTTAAGAGTTTATATGAAAGATAAAGATATGCCTGGTTTAGCAATGACTAGGAGTTTTGGTGATTATTATGCTACTCTTGCTGGAACTATTTGTATTCCTGAAGTTAAAGAAAGGTTCTTTTGTCAAGAAGATAAATTTATTGTTATTGGAAGTGATGGATTATTTGAATTTATTTCTAATGATGAAATAGTTAATTTTGTTAAAGATTTTTATTTTAAAGAAGATATTGTTGGATGCTGTGAATTTTTGTATCAGGAAGCTAGGAAAAGATGGATTAAAGAAGAAGAAGATACTGTTGATGATATTACTATTATTGTTGTTTTTTTTGAGTAAAGGTTATTTGTCTTTTATATTTTTTAATTTTGTTTTGTATATATTTTTTTAATATTTAAATTATTTTTCAAAAAAAGAAATTATTTGTTTAAAAAAGGTATTTGAATATTTTAATAATCTAATATACCAATTTTATAAAGTTGATTTGGAATATAATTCATAAAATAAACTGTTTTTATCTTTAAGTAAATTTTGAGGAGTATCAAAATTAACAATTTCCCCATTTTCTAAAGTCATGATTCTATCATAATTAATAATAGTTTTAATTCTATGAGCAATAGTAATAATAGTAGAATCTTTAAGTAATTCTCCTATGGCTCTTTGAATAATTTCTTCAGTTTGATAATCAATACTAGCAGTAGCTTCATCCATAATAATAATTTTACTCTTTCTCAATATAGCTCTAGTAATACAAATTAATTGTTTTTCCCCAACACTTAAATTACTTCCTCCTTCAGTAATAATTTGATTAATTCCATCAGGACTCTTATCTAAAATATAATCAAAACCAATTCTTTTCATAACTTCTTTAATTTCATTATCAGTATATTTATTAAGTGGATCAATATTATATCTTAAAGTACCTTCCATTAAAGCAGGATCTTGAGGAATTATTGTTAAACTACTTCTTAAAATATCTAATCCAATTGTACTTATATCAATATCATCTATTAATATTTTTCCTTGAGTAGCTTCTAATATTCTAAATAAACATAATGTTATTGTACTTTTACCACTTCCTGTTCTTCCAGCAATACCAATTTTTTCATTTGGTTTTATTTCAAAACTAATATTTTTTAAAACAATATCAGTATCAGGTCTGTATTTAACAGAAAAATTTATAAATTGAATTTTACCATATTTTGGCCAATTAGTTAAAGTAGCATCAATAATTTTATTTTTTGGTGCTTCACTTGGACATTCTGTATATTTTAAACATCTTTCAATATCAACCATTGAATTTTCTAATCTTGTCATAATATGTAATCCCATTATTAAACTTCTATCAAGTTTAATACTATAAGTTAATAAAATTCCAATGACATTTACAGAGAAAGTTTCTTTAAAAATTATTGTAAATATTATTAAAAAAGCATTAAATGAAAAAGATAATAAATCTAAATATAAATCATTCCATTGAGAAGTACCATTTAAAATTAATCTTATTTTTAAATTTTCGTCAGTTCTATCATGATACATAGATTGATATTTTTTCTGATAATTAAAAGCTCTTATTGTTATAGCTCCTGGAATTGTTTCATTCATTAAATTTAAAACAGGTGATCTTACAATTCCTTCAATTCTATGAATTTCACGAGAACAAACAACATAAAATGAAGATATTTTGTAACCAACAATTGATAATATTGGTAAGAAAATTAAACAATAAGGTTGATATATAGAACAAATTAATAATGCTGAAACAAATCCAATTAAACATGATAAAACTTCATTAAATTCCCTTAGGGAAAATATATCTATACTAGTTAAATCTTTTGATAATCTATTAAATATTTGTCCTTTTGGAACTGTTTCATGAAAAGTTGGAATTGGAGCTCTTATTAAACTTTGAATCATTAATGAATGCATTGTTCTACTTGCTTTAATTGATGATTTTGCAATTAATCTAACTCTAATATAATTTATTACACAACTTGTTAAACCTAAGGAAGAATAAATACAAAAGTAGAAAAAATTTTTTGCTTTACTTTGATTATCATTCCAATATCCTAAAAATATATCTGAAGAACCATTAAATCCGTTCATTAAAAGTAATAATATTAAAATTGCTACTAATATTATTACTCCACCAATAAAAGATATATATGTTGAATAAACTTTAAATTTTACTCTTCCTTCTTCTTTATCTTCATCTTTTGTTATTCTTTTCACTTTTCCTTTGTTTAAACTATTTTTATTATTTTCTTCTTCTTCACTATTTAAAAAATCATCTCTTCTTTCAGAAGAACTTTTTCTTTGTAAACCTTGATTTTTATTCATTTTATCATAAAATATTTTAAAGAAATCTTGTTCTTTAATTTCACTATAAGTTCCAATCCAATTAATTTCTCCATCTTTCATATAAATAATTCTATCAGCAAAAGAAACATATTGTAAAGCATGAGTGACTAAAATTCTAGTTTTTCCATTTAAATATTTAATAACGCAATTTTTCATTATTTTCATTCCAACATTAGCATCAAGAGCACTAATAGGATCATCTAATAAATAAATATCTCTATCACAATATAATGCTCTAGCAATACTAATTCTTGCTTTTTGACCACCACTTAAATTAATTCCTTTTTCTCCTATTTCAGTTAAATCTCCTCCTGATAAAATTTCTAAATCAGGTCTTAATTCACATATATCTATTATATTATTATATTTTTCTTCATTGAAAGGTTGATAAAAAATAATATTATTTTTAACTGTAGCATTTTGAATCCATGGTATTTGTGCTACATATGATATATTTCCATTAACATATACTTTTGTTGGTCCTAATGGTAACATATTATTTAATAATGCTTGAATTAAAGAACTTTTCCCACTTCCTACTTCTCCTATTATACATATAAATTCACCTTTTTTAATTTCGAAATTTAGATTTTTTAATATTGTTCTTGATTTATTTTCTTTATTTAAATTTAATCCTAAATCAGTTCCTAATGAATTTATTTCTGATTTAGTTGAAGAATCAGAATCAGATAATGTATCATTTGTAATTGAATCTTCAATTAAACTAGTATATTTAGTTTCATCTTTTTTTTTTTCTTTGTTGATTGGACCATAAGAACTAAAAGTAGGTAATTCAAATTCTTTAACTTCATATTTTTTACTTTTTTCAACTTTTTTCTCTTTTTTAAATTGTCCTCCTCTTCTTCCTCTTTTACTTTCATTTTCTTCTTCAAAACCTTTTTCAATTCCCCAAGTAAAGGAACCATTTTCAATTTTAATACTATTACCTTCAACTTCCATAATTTTATCATTTCTAATAATATTACGTTCATTTATTTCAGTTTCATTTAAAAATTTCTCAATTCTTTCCATTGAAATAGAAGTTTCATAAAAATTAGTTAAAATATTTGGAATACTTCTCAAAGGCATTTGAATAGAAGCAAAAATACCTAAACAAGTAAAAATATCTTCAATTCTTAATCTATCTCTAAAATATTGATAAGCTCCTATACTTACTATACTTGTTGCTACTGGAGCTAACCAACTTATAGAATTATTTAAATTTGATATTTTAAATCTTTTTTCTAAATTAGTCATTTCTTCTTCTCTTGCAATATTTATTCTATTTAAAAATTCATCTTCCCAAGAATATAATTTTAATACTTTTAAATTATTAAAAGTTTCTGTTGTTATTTTCATTCTTTTATCTTTTAATTTCATTCTTGTTTTCTGTAATTTTTTAAATTGTCTTTGAAAATAAAAATTAATAACAAGAAATATAATTAAAGTAATTAATCCAAAAATAAAACTAATTCCAAAAAATTTAAAAAGCATATATGAATAAGCAATAATTTGAAAAGGAATTGTAATTAAACTTGGAGTACTATTCATTAATTGATTTAATCTATGTGCATCTACTTGCATAAAATTAATAATTTCTCCAGTTTTTGCTTTATCTTTCATTGAAGCTGGAGAAACTTTTAATATTTTTTCATATATTAAACAAGTAAATTCAGTTCCTGTTTTAATACCTAATAACATTTGATATTCAAATCCTCTTCTTCTAATAAAAATATCAGATAATTTTAAAACAAGGTAAAAAATTCCTATTTGGATTTGAGAAAAAACAGAAAGAAATGAATTATCGGGTTTATAATTTTTATCAAATCTTTTCATATATTCTCTAAATAAATTTATATCTAAAATATTCATTAAAACTCTTACAACAGAAAATATTATTATTATAAAAACGAACTTTATATTACTTCTAAATCCTGTTTGTATTAATGCTAATGTTTTTTTATTTTTATAAGCTAAATTTTCCCAAACATATTTTATACTTTTTAAATATTCGTCACTTCTATATTTTCCTTTTAATTTTCCTAAATATTCTGGTTTTATTTTAATTAATTTT
>JAEEGF012330264.1_pt1 | contig 10621 bp, 10 predicted proteins | sample 9134171 | NCBI WGS metagenome assembly JAEEGF01 (sample SAMN16246542, study PRJNA631951) | gut metagenome | biome: gut microbiome; feature: rumen; material: AP-attached | host: Bos | place: Iran: Karaj | collected 2018-10 | reverse complement strand
CGAGGTGAAGGTCTCTGCCGCCGATTCCTCCTACACCCGCCCCGAGGAGGTGGAGGAGTTCGTCTCCCGCACGGGCTGCGACTCCCTGGCCATCGCCATCGGCACCAGCCACGGCGCCTATAAGTTCACCGCCGCCCAGTGCACCCGCAACGAGAAGGGCATCCTGGTGCCGCCTCCGCTGCGCTTCGACGTGCTGGAGGAGGTCGCCAAGCGCCTGCCCCGCTTCCCCATCGTGCTGCACGGCTCTTCCTCCGTGCCCCAGGAGTTCGTGAAGATGATCAACGAGAACGGCGGCAACATGCCCGACGCCGTTGGCATCCCCGAGGAGCAGCTGCGCAAGGCCGCCACGCTGTCCGTCTGCAAGATCAACATTGACTCCGACCTGCGTCTGGCCATGACCGCCACCATCCGCAAGTACTTCGCCGACCATCCGGATCACTTCGATCCCCGGCAGTACCTCAAGCCCGCCCGCGCCGCCATCAAGGCCCTGGTCGCCCACAAGATCGTGGACGTGCTGGGCTGCAACGGCAAGGCGTAATCGCGCCGGTAATATACAAAAAAACCGTGTGGATCATGGATCCACACGGTTTTTTTTACCGAAGGGGAGGGAAGTGGCTCAGCCGCGGAACAGGTTCAGCAGGGCGCTCAGCAGACTGGGCTTCTGCTGCTGCACGGGCTGCTGATACACAACCTGCTGCGTACCGCCGCCCAGCAGGCCGCCCAGCAGGCTGTTCATGTTCATGCCGCCCATGGCAGAGGTGGCCAGGCTGCCCAACAGGCTGGGCGTGGCGTTGGCATTGTTGCTGCCCAGCTGCTGGCCCAGCAGGCTCATCAGCAGGGGAGCGGCGGCGGACAGGATGTTGCCGGTATTCTGATTGCTGACGCCGGTCTGCATGGCGATCTGATTCATGGCGTTATTGGTGTTCAGACCCAGCAGGTGGCCGATGATCTTGCCGCCATCTTCCATGTCCACACCCTGCAGGAAGGAGGAGACGTTGCTGGTGTCCTGCTGGCCGTGGTTGAACAGGGCGTTGCCGAAGCCGGAGGCGGTGCTGGCGTTCTGGGACTGAGCCTGGGCGCCGTTGAGCAGCAGGGGCAGGGCGGCGCTCAAAACGCTCTTGGTTTCCTTGTTGCTGGTATTGGTGAGCTGACTGATGCCCTCCAGGCTGTCATTGCTCATCATCGTGTTGACCAGAGAGGTAAGATCCATAGTGATCGCTCCTTATCCATAGTGTTTCCGGGATTTGTAATCCCATTATAGAACACAAAACAGAAAAATGTCAATGTAGTGAGATAAATTCCTGCCACTTCTTTGAAAAAAGTGTTGTGCAAACGGGAAAAACAGGTATAATAGAAAGCACAGGAAATACGCTTTGCGTACAATAGGAGGAATACATATGGCTGAGAAGAAGAAACATACCATCGTATCTGCGGATACCGGCGCGCAGGTCAAGCCCTCTGCCGCGGCGCACAAGCCCACCGTGCAGCAGGCGGCCCCTGTGGGCAACGCCTCCGGTCTGCGGATCGGCGCCATCGTGCTGTGGGTAGTGGCCCTGATCTTTGAGGTGCTGGCCCTGCTGGTGGTCCTGGGCAAGGTGAATTTGAAGTTCATGCCCACCCTGTGGCAGCTGATCCTGTTCCTGGTGCTGGATCTGATCTGCGTCATCATCGGCGCCCAGCTCTGGAAGAAGGCCAACCACATCAAGCCCGCCTCGGAGAAGAATGCGCTGAAGTTCTGGCTGTGGAACAACATGGGCGTCATCGCCTGCGTTATCTGCTTCCTGCCCATCATCATCCTGATGCTGACCAACAAGGATCTGGACAAGAAGACAAAGGCCATCGCCACTGTAGTGGCTGTCATCGCCCTGCTGATCGGCGGCGTGGCCAGTTACGACTGGAACCCGGTGTCCCAGGAGCAGCAGACCGCCGCCATCCAGGCTCTGGGCGACGAGCAGGTGTACTGGTCTCCCTTCGGCCACGTCTATCACACCCATGAGGACTGCGGCGCCCTGAACCATAGCGACACTTTGACCGTAGGCACTGTGGAGCAGGCCATCGCTGCCAACCGCACCCGTCTTTGCTCCTTCTGCGCCAAGCGCGACGCCATCACCGGCGTGGTGACCGACGATAAGGACGTCACCGATTACGTCCCCGAGGAGACGGTGGAGCCCGCCGCCTAAGTCGATTAGAATAATATAAAAGCAGATGCCTGAAACCGACCGATTTCAGGCATCTGCTTTTTACGTTTGTTTTGATATCGGAATCTGTTTTTCACCGACCATAAGGGTGTAGCCCACAGGAGCTTTATCGAAATACAAGTAGACATCGAGAATACCCGTTATCTGTTCCGTAAAACATGTCAGTTCGGTTTCTCTGGTTCCGGAATCGTCAAGAATGGATATTTCGCTGTTCTCTCCGTCTGTATAAACTGTCGCAAAAAGGTAATAATCTGAACGGCCTTTCACGTGATATACTTCCAAATAACCGTTTTCATCAAGCCGTCTCAGGATTCTTTCTTTTGAAAACAGTGTCGGTATGAGATACCCACGCTGGCTTTTCGGAATCACATCATAACCGCCGCTCTGTTCATTTTCCTTATAAATGATCATGCATGAGTCATTCCCGGGCAGAATACTCTGAATTTCATTCCCATTGATGTAGTGAAACACAGTCTCCGGCTCATGGAATCGGACAAACAGGTTCTCGGGAGGGAAGATGCTTAACAGACAAACAACGAGCAGGCAAGCTGCAGCAGCAAACACAGCAGTTCGACGCTTTTGCTTGATGTTTGACTTGATGATGGCGATCACAGATAATGCGATCAGTACGAATAGAAGAATATATCGAATGATTTTGAATAGCATTTCGATCTCCTGTCATTACTTGTCCGATTCAAGCAAGCAGTTCACAGCGTCTCTTTGATCTTCGCCGCGATCTGGTCCGCCGTCAGTCCGTATTCCCGCAGCACGTCGGCGGCCTTGCCGGACTGGCCGAACTGATCATTGATGCCGATCTTGCGGAAGGCGCAGTTGACCTTGCCCATCAGCACGTCGGCCACGGCGTCGCCCAGACCGCCGATGACGCTGTGCTCCTCCACGGTGATCACGTTGCCGCACTTTTCGGCGTAGGCGGTGACACAGGCCGCGTCAATGGGCTTGATGGTGTGGACGTTGATGACGCTGATCTCGATCCCCTCGGCGGAGAGCAGCCTGGCCGCCTCCAGCGCTTCGTTGACCATGAGGCCGCAGGCGAACACGGCGGCGTCCTTGCCTTCGCGCAGCACGTTGGCCTTACCGATCTCGAAGGGGTAGTCCTCCTCGAACACCGGCGTCGCCAGACGGGCCAGACGCATATAGACGGGGCCGCGGAACTCCGCCAGGGCCAGGGTGGCCAGACGGGCCTCCTTGGCGTCGGCGGGGACGATAACGGTCATGCCCGGGATCAGCCGCATGAGGCCGATATCCTCCACGGCCTGGTGGCTGCCGCCGTCCTCGCCTACGGAGACGCCGGCGTGGGAGCAGCAGATCTTCACGTTGAATTTGGGGTAGGCGATGGAATTGCGGATCTGCTCGTAGGCCCGGCCCGCGCCGAACAGGGCGAAGGTGGAGCAGAAGGGGACCAGCCCCATGGTGGACAGACCGGCGGCGATGTTCATCATGTTGGCCTCGGCGATGCCGCAGTCGAAGAAGCGGTCGGGATAGGCCGCCTTGAAGAATTTGGTCATGGTGGCGCCGGCCAGATCGGCGTCCAGCACCACGATCTTGTCGTTGACGGCGCCCAGCTCTACCAGAGCCTTGCCGTAAGCCTCACGGGTGGCGATCTTCTCACTCATCACTCAGTCCTCCAATTCCTTCAGAGCCTGCTGACGCTGCTCGGCGTTGGGCGCCTTGCCGTGCCAGCCAGCCTGATTCTCCATAAACGACACGCCCCTGCCCTTGACGGTGTGGGCCAGGATGCACTTGGGCCGGCCGGACACCGGGGCGCTGAGGGCCTCCTCAATGGCGTCCAGATCGTGCCCGTCGATCTCGTGGACGTCGAAGCCGAAGGCGCGGAGCTTGGCGTTCATATCGCCCAGATTCATCACGTCCGCCACGGCGCCGTCGATCTGCAAGCCGTTTAGATCGATCATCACGGTCAGGTTGTCCAGCTTGTAGTGGGCTGCGGCCATGAAAGCCTCCCAGATCTGCCCCTCCTGGCACTCGCCGTCGCCCAGCAGGGCGTAGACTCGGGTGTCCTTGCCCTGGATCTTGGCGCCCAGGGCCATGCCCACGGCGATGGAACAGCCCTGGCCCAGGGAGCCGGTGGCGGCGTCCACACCGGGAGTCTTCTTGCAGTCCGGATGGCCCTGCAGGATGGAGTGGAGCTGCCGGAAGTCGGCAAACTCGTCCCGGCTGAAGAAGCCCATCTCCGCCAGTACGCCGTAGTAGCAGGGGGCGGCGTGTCCCTTGCTCAGCACGAAGCGGTCCCGATTCGGATCGGTGGGATTCTTGGGGTCCAAGCGCATGTGGTTGTAGAATACGCTGGTCATCAGCTCCACCGCTGACAGGGAGCCGCCGGGGTGACCGCTGCCGGCATTGCCCGTCATCTCAATGATGTCGCGGCGCACCTGTCGGCATACCTTGCTCAGTTCATTTGTGTTCATATCTGCCTCCGCTCGTTGAATTTAGATCATACTGGCCTAAAGATAGTGTATTTCGCCCGCAAAGTCAATCACTCGGCGGGTTATTCTTTTTATTTTCCGGCGCATGGACCCGGGAGAGGGGATTGGCCCGGGCAGCTACTCGCAGGGCCTCGTTGTCGATATGGGTATAGATCTCCGTGGTGTTCAGATGCTCGTGTCCCAGCACCTCCTGGACCGCCTTGACATCCACGCCGTTCTGCAGCATCAGCGTGGCGGCGGTATGGCGCAGCTTGTGAGCGGAATACTGGGCGCTGTCCAGTCCCGCTGCGGCCAGGTGCTTTTTCACCAGGTTATGGACCGTGGCCCGGCTGATCCGCCGGTTCTGGCCGGAGAGGAACAGCGCGTCCTGATCCCGGCCGGCAATGGGCCGCCGTACCGCCAGATAGCGCCCCAGCGCCTCCTGGCAGGCCTGGTTCAGATAGACGATCCGCACCTTGTCGCCCTTGCCCAGGACCCGCAGTGCGTCATCCTGCATATCGCTGCGGTTCAGGCCAACCAGCTCGGAAATCCGAAGGCCGCAGTTGAGAAACAGGGTCAGGATGCAGTAATCCCGCTCCTTGTGGGGGCCGTCTACGGAGTCCAGAAGGGAGAGGGACTCGTCCAGGGTCAGGTAGCGGGGGAGGGATTTGCGGGTCTTCGGCGTGTCGATATCCTTGCAGGGATTTTCCTCCAAAAGGTGCATTTTGTTGCATATATAGTTGTAAAATGAGCGAATTGTGGCCAGTTTCCGTGCGCGGGAGGCCGCATTCAGTCCTTTGTTAGAATTTTCACAATTCTGGTGGGTCAACCGGTCGCGGCTGAGATAGGTCATATAGCCGTAGATATCCGTCAGCGTGATGGTGGATACAAAGGCGAGATCAATATCCCGGATGGGGATCTCATCCAGAGGCTTGTCCGCCAGGGCCGGGTCCCGCGTCCATTTCATGTAGCGGAAGAAATTCCGCATGTCCAGGAAGTATTCGTCCACGGTCCTGCGGGAGTGGGCTTTGATGTTCTCGTGGTACGCCAGGAAGTCCAGCAGCAGTCTGGGGGCTTCCGTACGATAATCGTGTGCCATGATATTGCGGGAAACGCTGCAGCGGAGGATCTGCCAATAACGGATGCACGGTAAGCTTCGGCAGACGCGGCGCACGCCGGAACACGGTCCGCAGGTCGTACAGCGCACGGGCGTCCGACAGCCGCATAACACGCCGGCGGCTGCGCAAGCCTGCAGAGAGCTCTACAGCCCGCAGTAGGCAGCGCGCGGTTCTGCAGGCCCCAAATGGGCGATCTTCCTCCTCACTATTCAACAAAATTTTTATTTTGTTGAATTATGCATGTCCCCGACTGCCTCCTTCCTGCCGTTGATCTTGCGGTCATTATACCACAGTCTATCAGACTTGGAAAGTGTTTTCTATGGCTGCTCCTGCAGATGCCGGCTGCGCAAAACTCAACAAAATTGCGGTTGTTCTTCAATTTGAGTTTTTCAAGGTGTTCCCATGATACGTACAGCGGCCACAGATAACTGCTGCTCATTGATAACTGCCAAAAATGAAACCACCAGCATCTGGGGTTGGCCGCATCCCATACACCGGTGGTTTCCGGGGATCTCTCCCCTTTCCATATAAGATAAGTGCGGCAAACGTCACGTCTGCCCCTGGAGCTCCTGCAGACTGCTCACGTCCTTTTCCGAAATGCTTCCGTAGTAGTGATCGTAATAGATCACCCGCTGATCGCAGGAGAAATAATAGATCGTATCGCTGCCGGAAAGCGTAAACTCCCCGTCGAAATAAAACGGCAGACGGTTGACCGCGTTGTCGTCAAACCAGTCCTTCACGCGTCTGATCACGCGGCGGACTGTCCGCGCTTGGGCTGCCGTCAGATCCGCTTCACCGGAAATGACAGCAGGGGTAAACTCCTCTGTCGGCTCGGCGTAATATTTGATATGGCCGCCTTTTTCACCGCAGCCGGACAGCAGCACGGTGCATAATAGACAGAATACCGCAAAAGCTCTTGCTTTTTTCATCGTCCTCTCCCCTCCCGTTATACTGCAGCACGATTGCGGCATAATAGCGCCAAGGAGTGATACCGTATGCCGTTTATCCCCTGCACCGAAAACTGCCGCTATCAAAGGGACGGCCTGTGTACGCTGGATCGCTGCACGGCGCCGGGACAGCCCGACATGGCCCATACCTGCGTCCACTACCTCCCTGTCAGCTCTTCGCCAGCAGCTGCAGCGCCTGGGCAATATTCTGAACCGGCAGCAATTCCAGGCGGGACAGCTCTCTGATTTCCCGGGCGCGGTTGGCCGGAACGATGCATTTGGTGAAGCCCAGCCGCTCGATCTCCGAAAGGCGCTGCTCCAGATGGCTGATGCTGCGGACCTCGCCGGAGAGGCCCACCTCGCCGATAGCGGCCATATCGTTGGGCACGGGCTTGTCCAGATAGCTGGAGGCGATGGCCACCACAGCAGCCAGATCCGCCGCAGGCTCCTCCAGCGTCAAGCCGCCGATAATATTCAGATAGGCGTCGCATTGGGAAACCTTCAGACTGCCCCGTTTTTCCAGCACTGCCAACAGCATGGCCGCCCGGTTATAGTCGAAGCCGTTGCTGCTGCGCAGGGGCTTGCCGCCCGCCATGGGGGCGATCAGAGCCTGGATCTCCGCAAGGATCGGTCTGGCGCCCTCCATAACGCAGGTCACACAGGTACCCGGCGCGTCCTTGGGCCGGCCGGAGAGCAGCATCTCCGAGGGATTCTGCACCTCCTTGAGGCCCTGATCCAGCATCTCAAAGACGCCGATCTCGTTGGTGGCACCGAAGCGGTTTTTCGCAGCCCGCAGGATCCGGTAGGACATGTGCTGATCCCCTTCGAAATACAGCACGCAGTCCACCATGTGCTCCAGCACCTTGGGCCCGGCAATGGCGCCGTCCTTGTTCACGTGGCCGATGACAAACACCGTGGTCCCCTGCCCCTTTGCCAGATGCATCAGCGCCATGGTGCAGTCCTTGACCTGTCCCACGCCGCCGGCGGGAGAGTCCAGCTCCGGGTTATAGAGCGTTTGGATGGAATCCACGATCAGCACGTCCGGCTGCTCCCTCTCCACGCAGGCCAGGATGTCTCCAAGACAGGTCTCCGACAGGACGAAGAGATTAGGACTTTCCACCTGCAGGCGCCGAGCCCGCATCTTCAACTGATGAGTGGACTCCTCGCCCGATACATACAGTACCTTGGCAAAGGCGCCCAGCTGCTTGCAGATCTGCAGCATCAGCGTAGATTTGCCGATACCGGGCGCGCCGCCCACCAGAACCAGGGATCCTTTGACGGCTCCCCCACCCAGGACGCGGTCCAGCTCGCCCATTCCCGTGGAAAACCGGATCTCCTCGGAGTCGCGGATATCTGTAATGCTTTCTGCCTTTACAGACTTGTTTTTTGCCTGATACCCACCGGTTTTGCTTGTACGCTCGGCAGCCTGCTCCACCATGGAATTCCAGGCGCCGCAGCTGGGGCATCTCCCTGCCCATTTGGGGCTCTCGTTGCCGCATTCCGTGCAAAAGAAGACGGTTTTATTCTTCATGGACTCGTTCCCTCTCTTCTGTAAAAAAGCTCTCGCAGCCCGCCGCAATGGCCGCGGCCAGCCTTGTCTGATAATTGGGGTCCTGCAATCGGCGGCACTCATTCGCATTGCTTAGGAAGCCGCACTCCACTAAAATGGCCCCGTGGCGGGATTCCTTCATCAAATAGATGCTGCTGTCGATAGCTGTGACGTGCCGGAGCTCACCGCCGTTGGCGGCCAGATCCAGGGCTCGCTGTACCGCCATAGCCGCCTGTTCCGCCGGGCTGACGCCGTTGTAAAACACCTTGGCGCCGTGTACCTTCGGGTGACTGGGAATGCTGTTCTGGTGGATACTGATCACGAAGGCGTTCTCCGCTTCGTTGATCATCGCCGCACGGTTCCGCAGGTCGGAGACCTTCTTTTCCCGCAGAGTTTTTGCCTCCGGAGAATAGACGGCCCCCTCCCCTTCCCTTGTCATGCATACCCGGTGCCCCAGAAAGATCAATACCGAGGCCAGACGCCGGGTGATGGCCAGATTGATGCCGCTCTCCGGCGTTCCGTCAGCTGCTACGGCCCCTCCGTCCTCTCCGCCGTGTCCGGCGTCAAGGATCAGCAGCGGGGCATTCTGGACGCCGTAAACGGGCAATACGAGGCGGCATAGAAGCGTCGCCAGAACGACCGCCAGGCAGGTGAAACGCAATACGGGTTGTTTCATGTCACACGCCCCTTTCGGGACAGCGTATGCCGGCTTCTGCGCCGGTATGCGGTCGGAATCAGCAGAGCCGGCCGTCACGCAGGTGCAGCAGATGATCTGCCCGGTCGCCGAGAGACGGGTCGTGTGTCACGATGACCACGCAATATCCGTCCTTATGGGCCAGGTCCGTCAGGATCTGAAAGATTTTTTCACTGTTGTCGCTGTCCAGATTGCCTGTCGGCTCGTCGGCCAGCAGGACCTTGGTATCCATCCCCAGGGCGCGGGCGATGGACACCCGTTGCTGTTCGCCGCCGGACAGCATGGCGGGAAAGCGATCCGCTGTCGTCTCCGGCAGTCCCACACGAGCCAACAGCGCCATGGCCCGCTCCCTGGCCGCTGCAGGACGCATACCCCGCAGCTCCATGGGGTACATGCCGTTCTCCGCCACTGTCAGCAGCGGCAGAAGACGGAAATCCTGGTAGATCACGGCCACCTTTTCCCGGCGGTACCGCTCCAGATCCATGTCAGACGTAGAGGTTCCCTCACACAGGACGCTCCCCTCGGTGGGAACGTCCATTCCTGCCATCAGGGACAGCAGCGTGGTTTTCCCGCTGCCGGAGGTGCCCATGATGGCATAGACCCGGCCGGAATCAAAGGCGCAGGAGATGCCGCCAATGGCCTCCACGCGCTGATACTGGGATTGATAGACGTATTTCACGTCCCGCAGCTCAAAAACGCTCATCTTTCCTCCTCACTCCCGCACGGTCAGCAATTCCATCAAGTTCATCCGCCCGATCAGCTTCACGGACAGGGCACAGCCGGCCAGATAACAGATCACATAACCGCCCAGTACCAGCCACTGCAGCGGGCCGCCGGCGTAAAATCGAAACAGCGCCATGCAGCCTATTGCACACCCCAGAAGACACAGCAGCGCCTGCTCCCAGAAGAAGGACAGGAAGAGCCTCCCTCGGCTCACACCCAGGCCGCGCATCACAGCGAATTCCCGTTTGCGGCCGCTGATGAGCAGCCACGAGATGATGAAGCCCAGCAGTGCCACTACGCCGAAAATCAGGCCCAGTATCGTTCTGCCCATGGAGAGCGAACGGCCGAGGTTTTCCGTAAGCTTCACAAAGGAAGCGTCCCGCAAAACGATCGTCGTGCGGTTTGCGCCGAGATGGCCCGGCCATCCAAAGCCCGCCCTGGCCAGGGATTCGCGTGTCTCAGTCAAATGAGATGCCGAGCTCAGCATGAAACGGCAGGTGGTCACCGTATAGTAATTGTAGATGTATGCCTTGTAGTTATCGGCTGTAAAACGTCCGTACCGGAATGCATAGCTGTCTCCGCCGGACGGTACCTCGCCGAAAATCACGTCCAGCGGGATGTAAGCGCTCAGCGGCAGATAGATGTGTGCGCGGGTACTGCTCTGGTGATAGACGCCCACGATGCGCAGCGGTATGGGTATTTCCGCTCCCAGCAAGGCGCTGCCGCGCATCAGACAGGAAAACTCACAGCCCGGCGTCAGTCCGTGGCTCTCCATGAAGGAATCTCCGACGATCGCCGGATAGGGCTCCAGCTTTCCATCCCCCTCTATTCTCAACAGCGCGCCGAATATCGTTGGATAGCTGTCGTCGGAGAGACACGCGGCATCCCAACCATCGACCCCTTCAATAACAGGATCTGTAAAGTAAGACTCCTTTGCGCCCTTCAGGTTAT
>JAEEGF012092316.1_pt1 | contig 10623 bp, 1 predicted proteins | sample 9134171 | NCBI WGS metagenome assembly JAEEGF01 (sample SAMN16246542, study PRJNA631951) | gut metagenome | biome: gut microbiome; feature: rumen; material: AP-attached | host: Bos | place: Iran: Karaj | collected 2018-10 | reverse complement strand
CTTCTTGTGAGCAACGATGCAGGGCAGTTGGCAGTGGCAAAGGCGGTTGGCACCGATTTCTCTTTGTTGCCCTTGTCGGACTCCATTCCCACTCGGAGCAAGTGGGGGAAAATCTCCTATATGAGCAACCTGATTGCCGACAGAAATACGGGAAAAGCATATATCGTAGGATTCGATGATAGCAATCGTTTGTACGTGGTGTCGATAGCGTACAAACTTACTGAGAAGGGACAGTGTGCGCCCATTACCTTATATTATACTGACCCATTGGAGTGTATAGGATATACGGACCCCGTGCTGACCGACAATGGCGATTTGGTGCTGGTGGGAGGTGTTCGTGATGACAATTTCAAACCGCTTGCCTCGTCCTATCTTTTGCCATTGGGCAAACCACGAGTTGTGGAGAATCGAACTTGGAACCCTTGGTTGTGGTGGGTGTTAGTCATCGTGGCATGTGTTGCCATGATGACATTCTATTTGATACGCCGTCGTAGAAAGACAAATTTTCCATTCTATCAAGAAAAGACAGGAGAGTGGGCTGAGAGTCTTGAAACACCCGAAGCCGACTTTGCTTTGTTTGAACGCATCTGTATTTTGATGGACGAGCAGAAACTTTATCGAAAGAGTAGGCTAAAAGTATCTGATGTTGCCGATGAATTGGGCGTATCCACTAACAACATCACTAAATGTATCAAGGCTCGTCATATCAGTTCGTTTGCCAATTTTGTGAATGGCTATAGGGTGGAGTATGCCAAAGAGTTGTTAACCATTCAACCCGATAGGAAAATCTCTGCAATTGTTGAGGAGGCAGGTTTTTCCAACGAGACTTCATTCTTCCGCACCTTTAAATATTTCACAGGAATAACTCCTAAGGAGTGGAGTTTGAAAATGAAGAATGAAGAATAATCTTTGACTAACAAAATCGATTGTTAGTACGTTTTTTGTAACATGTTAGTAGAAATTTGGATATTTTCTTATCCAAAAGCCTTGCTTTTCCTATTTTTACATAATCAATTGTGAAAAACGGATATAATATTTACTAACATATAATTATATTAGCTATGAGAAAAAACATTCCTAACATGCGACGATTGGGTCTATGCCTTTTCATTGCTTTTTGTCTGCCAATTGTGGTACAGGCTGAGGATGTGGTGGTAGCAGATGCTAATGGCAACCGACTTAAGTATAGCTATAGCGGTGCTACTGGCAATGCCACTTTTATGGGGATTGATGCTTACAGTACCAATGCCTCGACTGCTGGCATGATCATCATTGCTGACCAAGTGACCGATGGCAACGGCAAAGTCCATAACGTCACGGCAGTTGGCAGTGATTTGACCAACCGCGAAGCTCTCGTCAGTGTCACCATCGGCAAGAATGTCACATCCGTTGGTAATTGGGCATTTTCCAATTGCCATAAGATTCGCACTTTCATCGTGAATGCCGTTGACCTTGGTTCATGGGGTTCTTATTGGAACAGCGGCATGGACAGTGTGCAGACAATGAGCCTCAACATGAAGGCCATCCCTGATCGTTTCTACTACAATGTAAAAACACTGACGAAGCTGACAATCGGAAACAACGTTGAGACCATTGGTTCTTCCGCTTTTTCCGGCACGGGTCTGACATCAGTCACCTTGGGAACCAATGTCAGCAGTTTGGGCCGTTATTGTTTTCAAAACTGTGCAAACCTCGCTAAATTCACTTATAATAACAAGTTGACAGCAATTCCAGACCAGTGCTTCGAAGGAACAGGTATTACGGAGATGACCATTCCCGACATAGTCACCTCCATTGGAAGCAGTGCCTTCAACGAATGCTCCCGTCTTGCTTCCATCACTATAGGAAAGGGCGTCACTTCTGTAGGTGGTTGGGCATTTTCCAATTGCCATAAGATTCGCACTTTCGTTGTGAATGCCGTTGACCTTGGTTCATGGGGTTCTTATTGGAACAGTGGCATGGACAGTGTGCAGACGATGAGCCTCGACATGAAGACCATCCCTGATCGTTTCTACGACAATGTGAAAACCCTGACGAAGTTGACACTTGGAACCCACGTGGAAACCATTGGGCACAATGCTTTCCAAAGCACCAGCCTCACTAATCTTATTATAGGTAATAACGTCACCAAGATAGATTACGGTGCTTTTGATAATTGCAGCAGTCTCACCTCAGTGAAGTTTAACAATAAGTTGACCACCATTGGAGAAAATGCATTCAGAAAATGTAATCTCAAATCACTTGACATTCCTGACAATGTCATTACACTCGGTACACGCGCCTTCCAAAGCAACGAAAATCTGAAAACCGTCAATATAGGCAATGGAGTGTCAACTATTGGCGGTTGGTGCTTCGAGTGGTGTTATGCGTTAACCGATGTCACGCTGGGTACGTCACTGACCAGTTTTGGCTCATTAGTTTTCCAATTTGATGAAAAAATAAGCAGCATCACCTTCTTGGGAACGGTTCCACCAGATGGCTTCAATGCCGAGCAGTCGAGATCGATTGCAGTGCTTTATGTTCCTGCGGGATTCGGACCCACCTACCGAGAGAAATACAAAAACTATCGCATCGTGGAGCAAGGAAGCAAAATCGACTTCACCATGACCACCACCGCTGGCGGACAGGTGCAATATTTTGTAGAGCAACAGGGAAGTGCAAGCAATGCCCTCAGTCTGAAAGTGAATGGATTTATCAACGGCACTGATATAGATTACATCCACGGAGAACTTTACTCTTTGAATAAGCTTGACCTCTCGGGCGCTAAGATTGTGAGCGGTGGAGATAGCTATCATGTATGGGAAATCAATAATGGAACTCCAAATCAAATCTCATGGCAAGGAAGCTACGAGACAGAGAATAATGTTATCGGTGACTGGATGTTCTACAATATGCCATTTCTCAAAACCTTGCTTCTGCCTTCTGGTGCAACGAAGATGGGTGCACACGCTGTGCAGTATTGTCAACATCTTTCTGAATTGACGCTGCCGACTGGGCTCACTGAGATTGGCGAACAGGCATTCCGACAGACTGCCATCACCCAAATAACTGTGCCTTCGAAAGTAAAGGTGATTCCAAACGAGATGTGTTATGACTGCAGTCAATTGAAGAAGCTCGTATTGCCAAATGGTGTGACCAGCATTGGCACATCTGCTTTTTCCGAATGCGATTCTCTGACTTCCATCACTATTCCTACCGCTTTGCAGACCATCGGTAACTATGCCTTCTATAATGCCCCTAAGCTTGCTACTCCTCTCGTGTTCCCTAGTAGTCTCACCTCCATTGGCGAAAGAGCTTTCGAGTTCGGCAATCTCATCCCATCGGTTCAGTTCAATCAAGGACTCAAGAGCATCGGATATGCTGCATTCGATGATTGTTTTGTGATGACCATGAGTTCGCTCCCATCCAGCCTCACTTCCATCGGCGGTTATGCTTTCGAGGACTGTCGCGCTATCACCGAGGTCACGCTCCCTGCTGCCATCAAGGACGTGCAACTAGGCACCTTCATGCGTTGTACTGCCCTTACGAAGGTGGTGCTTGCTTCAGGCACTACTGCCATTCGTCATGATGCTTTCAATGGTTGCGAGAATCTCACAAACTGCAATATCAACCAATCCAGCTTGACTATTTTGGAGCACAACGCATTCAGCAACACAGCCTTCACTAAGGTTACCCTTCCGAATAGCCTCACTTCGGTCGATTTTTCCATCTTCCAGGACTGCCGAAACCTCACCTCTATCAATGTACCAACTGGCATCGACTACGTGCCCGCACGTTTCGTGCAGAATTGTCCGTTGCTCACCACCATCACGATGCACAATGGCATACGCACGGTGAAGGACAACGCCTTCAATGCATGTGTCGCTCTCGAAAAAATCACCCTCAACAACAATATCACCTATATTGACCAATATGCTTTCTATCAGTGCGAGAAGCTGAAGTTGGAGAAACTGCCATCGAAGATAGAGAACCTCCACTATTCAGCCTTCAACGGTTGTAAGGCAATCACCAAAATGACTTTGCCAGCCACACTGAAGATGCTCAACAACAGTGCATTCGACAACTCTGGCTTGCAGGAAGTCACCCTCACTACCGTGCCCGAAACTTTTGGCGTTTACGTGTTCAACAACTGCGCTGACTTGGTGAAAGTGTCGTTGCCTAACGACCTCAGGGATCTGCCTAACTACACGTTCCAGAACTGTACGAAGCTCACCACTATCGTGTTGCCTGACTCGCTCCGCCGAATCGGTCATGCTACGTTCTACAACTCAGGGCTCCTCCGCATAGAGCTCCCTCAGGTTCTCCAAACCATTGACGACTATGCTTTCGCAAACACCAAGCTATCGTCGTTCCGCCTGCCAGATAGTTTCACCGACGACTTAGGTGCGTACGCCTTGCAGAACTGTAAACGCCTCAAAACCGTTTATCTCGGTCGCAATCAGGACTATGCCCAAATATCCTCCTTCACCTGCCTGCAAGGCTGCGACTCCTTGCAGTTGCTCCGGATTTATGCTGGTGCGCCACCCAAGTGCAATTCCTATTATATGGGCTATCGCACGAACTGCGTGCTCGAAGTGCCTGAGGACGCACTCAGCCTCTATCAGGCAGCTGATGTGTGGAAGGAATTCAAGGAAATCCGTTCCTTCTACACAGGAGATGTGTTAGCAGACGAGGATTTTGCTGTGATGAAACTCATCTATCAGCAACTCGATGGTGCACACTGGAAGAATCCTTGGAATTTGGAAAACAACCACCGCTCTGTGGGTAAATGGCAGGGTGTCACTTTCGATGGTGATTACATCAAGGGCATCGACTTGAGTGCTCAAGGACTGAAGGGTGAATTGAAGAACGACATATTCACTTTGGCTCACCTCACCACCCTCAATCTCTCCAACAATGCCATCAGTGGTAATCTTGGAAAAGTGTTGCCTGAGCTTTTCTCTGGCAGCCGACTCAAAGAAGTGTATTTGTGGGGCAACAAACTGAGTGGTGACCTCTATCCATTTGCTTCGAAATTGCCTGAACTGACCAAAATTGACGTCAGTTATAATCAGTTGACTGCTATATCAAAGCCGTTGTCACAATCCTTGCTCACAAGGGACAATTTGCTCTATGGTGGGCAATTTATTGACTACGCAACCAAACAGCCAATTGTCACAAAGGATAATCCTGCCATCCAAGTGACGGTGGGAGTGCCTTTCGACTATGAGTTCAGTTCATTGCAGACTTATCGGCACAACTATCAAGATTATCAGTTGGTGGAGAATTACTTGCAATATATCTACAAGAGTGGCAATAGCATCACCAACGGGCAAACAGGTTTGCGCCGTGCGGATGCAAATAGCGAATGGAATATCACCACATCGGGTGGCGAGTATTTCAAGGCTCCTAAAGGTGTGCCTGTGGCATTCTCTGCCTACAACTGGAATTATTATCGTCCGTTGAACTACAATCCTTCCATTTTCATTTTCGATTGGACGGATGGAGATGCCAATGCCGACCAGATAGTCGATGTGAGCGACTTGCAGAGCATCATCTATTTTGCTATGTACGACACTCGTTCTGAGGAATTGCCTTTCAACTTCTCTGCTGCCGATGCCAATATAGATGATATCATCGATGTGAGAGACATCGTGGGAAGTGTGAACTATATCCTCGATCAGGATGAGGCAGCTGTCGCGCCTATCCATTTATACAAAAAGGTATCGCCTGTTGTTATCAACCACCTCCTTGTTGACGGCGGAAACCTTGTCTTGGCGAACGCTGAACCTGTGGCTGCTTTGCAAATCTTTGTAAGTGGAGCATCTGCACGGGAATTGAAGCTGAATCAAGAACTGCGACAAAAATTCTCCGTTTCCATGCGTGACTTGGCAGACGGTGTGCGACTTTTGGTATATTCTGCAAAATGCAACACACTCCCTGCGGGTGATAATATGTTGCTGACAGACCTGCCTGACGGGGCTTCTATTACCAGTGTTCGCCTTGTCGATAGCAAGGCAAAACATCTTGGTGTTGATATTCAAGGTGAAGCTACCAACATAGAGGCCATGGGCATTTCTAACACGATAGCTGACGTCTTCGACCTGCAAGGTCGTCGTCTCGGTGACTGGGATACATTGCCTTCTGGCATCTACATCATCAATGTGAATGGCAAACAAATGAAAGTGAAGAAATAAAAAATGCAAGCATTATGAGATACTTCAAATTCCAACTATTGACCATCTTGGTCTGCTTGGCGTCGGCAATGCAGGCACAAACCAATGTGTTGCGCGTGGACAGTGTGAGCTATCCAGCGGGAAAGACCTTGAGTTTGCCCATTTTGCTCGAGAATACTAGCGACATCACTGGTGTGCAGTTTGAGATTTCCTTGCCTGTCGAACTGCCAACCGACAGCGAAACGGGTAACCCCGTTATCAATTTGTCGAAGAAACGTGCTGCCAACCATCAATATACTTGCAGAAATATGGGCAGGCAGTGGCGGAATCAGGGCGGAATAGAATACTATTACAACTACCGTATCATCGTTTTTAGCGACGACAATGCCCTTTTGCTCGACAATACGGGAACTCTGCTTACGCTGGACTTGTCCCTGCCAGTCACACTTGCTAATGGGGCGAAGTTACCAGTCTATTTGCAGAGCAAATCCGTAGTGCTCAGCGATAGGCAGATGAACAATGTGGTGAGTGAGCAAAAAGACGGTCTAATCACCATCGAGGAAATTCCTCGTCCCGACTTGATGCCTTCCGACATCAGTTTCAAGAAAACGCAAGTCACTCCTGGCGACACCATCGAACTGACATGGAAAGTGCAGAACGTGGGAGCCGTTGCAACCGAAGATGGATGGAGTGAGCAAATTTCGCTGTTTACCACCGATGGACGCGTGGTGAAACTCCTGGAGACGATTTTCTACGACAAGACTTTGGCAGCGAAGGCAAGCGTGAATCGTTCTGCTAAAATTGCCGTTCCTTCTTTGCTCGGACTCGATGGAAATTCGAAAGTGCGGGTGACGGTGGTGCCTACTGAGAAAACGGGTGAACATCCTTCGGTGCTCGACAATAACACGCAGGATAGTAAGGCTGCGCTCAACGTGACGAAGGTACTGACGTTGGAACTCTCGAAACTGAAGGTGAGCGAAGGTTCGAGAGACCGCATCCAATGCAAGTTGAGCCGCAGTGGTCGTTGGTATAATATCCAAGACTTCACCATTACTGGAACGAATGATTCTCGTCTGACGTTGCCAGCAAAGGTGACGATACCTTTAGGGCAGTCGGGCACTGTGTTCTATCTGAACGTAAACGACAATGATGTGCTTGACGAAGACTCCGTGGTGAGTATCGAAGTGAGCGGCTACGGCTATGCTCCAGCCACTGCTCGTTTGGTTATCGAGGACAATGAATACCCACCTCTCACGGTGAAGGCTTCGAAGTTGTTATTGACGGAAGGTGAGTCATTCGACTTGACTATCAGCACTACGAAAGCGCAGGCGAGTCCGCTCGTGGTGACCTTGGCAAGTGAGGATAACAAGCGCTTCCAGTTCCCAGCACAGGCGACGATTCCAAAAGGGCAGAAATCAGTAACGGTTAACGTGACAACGGTTGACGACGATATGCCTCACCTTGAGCAGTCGAATACGTTCACGGCTTCAGCTCAGAACTACACGGCAGGAGAAGTGGTTGTCATTCTTCAGGACAACGATATGCCAGTTCTATCACTCACTCTCACTCCCAATCAGGTGAGCGAGTCGGATGGCGTGACTGCCGTTTCAGCCATGCTGAGTCGCACGGGAAATACCGACAGCAAGATTAGCATTCGTCTCTCGGATGATTCCCAAGGTGGTCTGTACTATAGTAACAAGACGCTCACCATGGACAAGGGTGTGGAGACCATTTTCTTCAACTTGGGTCCTGTTGACAACAGCTTGCAGGATGGCGACCGCACATACACGCTGCGTGCTGCCATTTGGGTGGCATCGTGCAGCTGTTCTGCTGGCGGTGAGTCGGCAGGTAGTGTGGAAGCTCGTCTCACCGTGCTCGACAATGATGGTGCGGCACTGAGCGTTAGTTCTCAGGCTGGTACCGTGAAAGAAGGTGGTGAAACTGTGCTTACTGTGAAGCGTAATACCACTTCGGATGTGAGCAGTCCGCTGACAGTCAAATTGAGTAGTAACTTCGATGACGACTTAGAGTATCAGAAGACGGTCATCATCCCTGCTGGCAAGGTAAGTGCGGATGTGAGCGTGAAGTCGAAGAAAAACGATGTGAGTGGCGATTCCCACACAGTGATTTTCACCGTACAAGCTGATGGTTTTGCTTCGGGTACCTGCTTCCTGATTGTCACTGACCAGACACTTCCAGATGCACGCATCACCAAGATGGTTGCAAGTGAGACAGAGGCAATGATAGGCTCGCCGTTCACGCTTTCGGTGACGATTGTCAACGATGGCTCCTATCCATTGGCAGCTTCCACTCCAGTGACTTTCTATCAAAAGGGCGAATCGAAGGCATTAGGCATCATGTACACTTCGGCAGAGATTCCAGTGGGTGGCTCAGAAACCATCGTGCGCAAGATGACACTGTCCGACAAGGTGGCAGACTATGTGTATTATGCAGTGGTGAACGAACAGCAGACAGTGAACGAGTTGATTTTCTCCAATAATAGTTCGGAGGAAGTGACGGTCAAGGCTACCTCACCATTCACTGCGAAGGTGGAGACCGATAAGAAGGTGTATCGTCAGGGCGACAAGGTGGTTATCAGCGGAAGCATTTCAGGTAACAAGACTGCTAACACTGAAGTTGACGTTTATTTGATAAACGGTGGAGCACGCGAGGTGGAGACGGTAGTGACCGATGCTTCTGGACGATTCACGATGGAGTGGCAATTGTACGATTTGCAGTCGGGCCACTTCGGTGTAGGTGCATGCTACAAGGATGACCCTACCACCGAAGAGATGGCATCGTTCGACGTGTATGGACTGAAACGTGCAGACTCGAAATACATCACTTGCGACGTGACGATTGGGGACCCTATTCAAGGTGTGGTTGATTTGGTCAACCCTGGCACATTGATTCTGACGGGCGTGAAGACCGAGGTGCTGGAAGCTCCTGAAGGCTTTAATGCTACATTCGATCTTCCTGCTTCGATAGCTGGTGGCAAAACGGTGGGCATGACTTACCGCCTGAACCCTACCATCCCTACAGAGGGTAATGAATGGCAAATCATCAAAGTGCGTATCACCAGCAAAGAGGGTGTTTCACTCGATGTGACCATGCACGTCTATGCTCGTTTTGCACAAGGAAATTTGGTGGTTGAGAAGCAGAATCTGAACACCACCATGGTGAAGCAGACAGGACGTGACTATAGTTTCAACCTGACCAATACGGGTAAGGGCAATACGGGCAAGATTACGCTTTCGTTGCCTGACTGGATGAAACCGCTAAGTGGTGCGACGATGCCTGGACTGAACCAGAACGACACTGCCACCATTGTGCTGCGTATGACTCCAACCGACGACATGCAACTCAATGTGCCTGTAACGGGTAGGATTGGTATCAACTGCGAAAATGGTAACGGTACCTATATGAATTTCTCTGTTACTCCTGTGAGCAATGCCATCGGTACGCTGGTCATCGATGTGTGCGATGAATACACCTACTACACCGAGGAAAAACCTCACGTTAGTGGTGCTGAAGTGGTCATTCGCAATCCTATTACGGGAGCACTCGTGACGCAGGGAGTGACGGGTAGCGATGGTCTTTTCAGTGTGGAACTGAATGAGGGTTACTATCAGGTGAATGTGACTGCCGACAAACACAATGCCTACCAGAACAACTTGCTTGTGGACCCTGATAAAGTCACTACCGAAGTGGTGAACCTCAGTTATCAGGCGGTGAGCGTGAGCTGGAGCGTGGAGGAGACGGAAGTGGAAGACGAATACAACATCACAACCACCGTGAAGTACGAAACCAATGTGCCTACACCTGTGGTGGAAATGGTGATACCTGACAAGGTGGAAGTGACGCAGTTGGGCGTGGGCGAGAGCATCATCTTCTATGCTGTTCTGACCAACAAGGGTTTGATCACCGCACAGCAAACTGTATTCTCCCTCCCTGAAACGGCTGGTGCCTACAAGTGGGAACCTCTGGTAGAGTGTAAGGATTTAACGCTTGCACCTCAGCAGTCGTATGTCATCCCTGTGAAGGTGACACGCATGGAGGAGGAAAGCTCGGCTGAATCGCCACGGCGTGCACCGTCGAAGAATGGGTGCAAGACTGAACCGCGCGTGGAGTACTGGTGGGATTGTGGTAAAGATTGGCATTGGCACCAATATAGTCGAACCATCCAATATGAGGTTTGTCCTTCCACGGGCGGAAGCAGTGGTGGCGGTGATGCTGCGCCAATGGGCGGTTTGGGCAATCCTAATGGTCCAAACATCCTGAGCTATTTCGGCTACGACTGGACGAAGCATATTGATGCTACTAATCTTTGTGTTCCTTGTTTGGTGAATGCAACTATAGCTTTAGCAGATTTGGGCGATTGCGCGAGCCTGTTCATAGATGGCCCGATAGGTTGTGTTTGGGGCTTCGCATCGACTCTTTTGAAAAATCTCCATAAGTATGCAACGAA
>JAEEGF011550284.1_pt1 | contig 10623 bp, 7 predicted proteins | sample 9134171 | NCBI WGS metagenome assembly JAEEGF01 (sample SAMN16246542, study PRJNA631951) | gut metagenome | biome: gut microbiome; feature: rumen; material: AP-attached | host: Bos | place: Iran: Karaj | collected 2018-10 | reverse complement strand
ATTGCACTACCTGATATATAAATAGTCGAATTAGATTTTAATTCAATAGCAGCAGGATAACTATTCGAACTAGTAGTTGATTTTCGTTTTTCTTTTAATATGTTTTTATCTTCTGGAATAACGCAATTGTTATTAGCACATTTATGTTCACCTGGACTCATATAAATTGTATTCGGATCATTTAAATTAATATTTTTAAAATTGTTATCCAAAGTGTTTGCAAAAATATGTAGATTTGTTCTTGTATCATAATTACTACCATTTTTAGTCTCTAATGATATAACACCATAATTAGTAAGATTAAATAAAATCTCATTTCCTTTTTTCTGTGAATTTTGTGAATAAATATTTCCTCTTAAGCGAAATGATGTAAAGTTATCTTTTGGAACAACTTTAACATTAACTGTTCCTTTAAAATCAAAGTTAACATAAGAAGAATATGAACTATTCCATTTCTCGTTTTTATCTAGAATAGATACTTGAACTTTATACACTTGAATTTTATGATAACTTGTTTCATCTGGAAGTTTAACGAAAACATCGTAATCAGTTGATAAAGATGATGCCTTATCAACATTATATAAAACTAAAGTATTATTACCACTTTCGATTCTTTGATGATCAACATAAACAATAATATCATCAACATTGTTACCATTCGTTATTTTAATAGACGTAGTTCCTATTTTCTTTGGAGTAATAACACCATCTCGAGAAATAGAAACGATACTATCATCCATAGACTTATAACTTGCTCCTTCACATTCAGCAATTTTTTTATTATTTTGCCCAATATAAGTTAATACTTTTTTATCATACTTGCATGTCTTAGGAATATCTTCTTTTTCTTCATCATTGTTCTCATTGATATCTTCATTTTTCTTATTTGTATCATCATCACTATTATCTTCTTTATTTATTTTGTTATCGTCATTATTGTTTTCATTTTCATTTATTTTGTTATCGTCATTACTATTATCATTATTACTGTTTTCATCTTCTTTTATGACGCTTTCATTATTATTATCATCATCTTTGTTATTATTCTCTTCAATCTGCTTATCTTTATTAATATATTTTTTAACAGTATTAATATTTAATCCTATTATTAATGCTCCAACAATTAAAATTACAAAAATAATACCAACTATTGGATTTTTATTACTATTTACTATATTTCTATTTTCCATATATCATATCCTATTACGATTATACCACAAAAAAGACTAGATTTCTCTAATCTTTTAATTAATTAGTTATTTAGCTGATTTGTAAAGTTTTTTAAAATAACCATCTTTTTTTATAAGATTATCATAACTTCCTTGTTCTTCTATGATTCCATCTTTTAACACAAATATCATATCAACATTTTTTATTGTTTCAAGTCTATGCGCAATAATTATTATTGTTTTATCTTTTAATAGATTTATAACATTCTCCATTACTATTTTCTCTGTTATATTGTCCATAGCAGATGTTGCTTCATCAAGAATTATTAATTTAGAATTATCAAAAAATAATCGAGCTAGGGCAACACGTTGTCTCTCTCCACCTGACATTCTTATTCCTTTTTCACCTAATTCGGTTTCTAACCCATTTTCTAATCTTTCATAAAAAGTATCAAGACAAACAAGTTTTAAAACTTTTATTATTTCATCATCATCTATTTTTTTATCAAACACTAAATTCTCTCTTAAAGTTCCATCAAATATTGGAGCTTCTTGAGATACATATGTTACATTGTCATAATAACTGTTTAGATTTAATGTTGATAATTCTTTTCCATCAATTAAAATATTTCCTTTTTGGTATTTTATTAATCCCATTATTAATTTAATGATTGTTGACTTTCCAGATCCTGATTCACTTACTAAGGCAACTGACGAGTTTGCTTTTATTTTTAAAGATAAATCATGAATGATTTCTTTTTCCTCATTGTAACCATAAGATACATTTTTAAATTCAACATTGCCATCTAGATTTTTTAAATTTAATCCTTTTTCTAAAGCTTCATCATCTTTTAAATCTAATAAATCAATGTATTTGTTAACCGCTACTTTGTTTAATTTGTAATCAACATATTCAACATTAAAAATAGCGATTGGTTCATAAGCTTTTCCAAGAAGTGATATGATAGTTACAACAGCTCCTACTGATAAATTAGAATTTAAAACAGCATAAGCTAAAACTAAAACTTGTAGGGCATTAACAATTAGTTCAAAAGATGTAAAGAACATTTCATGTACTAATTTTATCTTTGTTTTACCATTAACAATGTTTCTTATTTCATCATTCGTAACTTTGATTTCTGTTTTGTATTTCTTATTAGTTCTAAATACAACTAATTCCATGAAACCTCTTATTAAATGCTTGTTTAAGAATTCTTGATTTAATAAGATTTTTTCTTTTAACTTGTATAATCTTTTTAATATTAAATTTGAAATTATTATAACTAAGACATAACCTAGTAAGACAAATAAAACATATTCTTTTTTTACTCTATAGATAAAGAACAAACTAAAGATAGCGGTTGGTAAAAGCCAACGAAATAGTTTTAACCAAAAATCAACCATAACATCTCTTGATGCTGTTGCACCATCTTCTACTTTTTGAGTTAGTTTTCCAGTTCCTATTTTTTGGTATTCCAAATAATCAATCGATGTCATTTTTTTTAAAGATTGTAACTTAAAGTCCAAATATAATTTGTTTTTCACTTGTTGCTCTGGATAATTTTCAATATAACCAAGAATTGTTGATACTACTAATAATATTCCATAAATAACTAATGGCATAATTGTTAATGTTTTATATTGAAACGCATCTAAAATTTTTTGATAATATGTTATTCCATATAGTTTTAAAAAGTTTATTGTTATTCCTATTAATACATAAAAAATGATTATTTTAAGATTGTTTCTTATTACTTCTTTAAATAGTTTCATAATTATTTCCTCTTTCTTTTTTTATTTGTGGTATATAAAAAAGAACCTCCTTTCATGAACAGCAAAATCACCACAAAAATCTACTGTGCTTGATTTGTCATTCATGAGGAGATTCTTCGGTTCTCATCATTATTAACCATCATATGTAATAAAACGCGAATAACTAATTGATTTATTACGACGTAATTATACCAAAAAAACGGGTTTTAGTCAAATTCTAGCTAAGCTTTAATTCTTTATTACCATCTTTTTTATAATCTTTCATATTAGTAATAATTAAATCCAAAATAGATCTACGGCTAACAGCAACTGGATATTCTCCTTTAACTAATTCATAAACTTCTTCCATTGTTTTTGGATCATTAGAGATAATATTACTAATATATTCATGAACTTGAGATATTAATTCACTATAGTTATTATTAGACATAATTGCCTTAAGAGATAAATCGTAGATACTCATATTACTTTCATATCTTACATAAGCTTTTTGAGTAAATAAACTACCTATTTTTGTACTAATATTTGATAATTGATTTAAATGTTCAAAATAAGATTTAATTACTAATAATTGTTCTTTAGTTAATGATTTGAAACTTTGCATTTCTTTTTTTCTTAATTCACATTTTTCTTGTCTAGAAGTTAATATCTCAGAACGATCTTCTAATGCTAAATACTTTTTAGTTTTTAATAAAAATCTTAAATATTTTCCAAACTTATGATATTTTTTCATTTTTAAATTAAGTTCTGTAAATTCTTTTTCAATAGTTTCAGGTTCTGATTCTTGATATCTTCTTTCGTAATAATCTTCACTAGATAAAATACTTGGATTTAATTCGATAGGTGGTCCACCCATAATTGTAAAAGTACTTCCAAAAGATTCGGTAGTTTGAGATGGTTTTGCAACTAAGGTATCAATAGGAGTTAGTCGTGATAAATTATATTGTGAACCATTTATAGAAATTCCTAAACTTTTTAAAGTTTCAATATCAGTATCTAAACTTCTTCTTAATACTTCATATTCATAACCAGCTTCTAATATTTTAGAGTCAAATTTCTTTTCTTCAACTTCAATTAATTTTGGTCTTACTTCATCAATTAAAGAAATTAAATCTTGAACACAAGATTGCATACTAATAGCTTTAACACATCTATTTACTTGCCAATCTTCTGAATTATAAAAGACTGGTGAATTCTTTCGATGTTCAATCATTTTACGATATTCTTCTTCTTCCCTACGTCTTTTTTCTTCTCTTCTACGTTCTTCTTCTTCTCTTTGTCTTCTTCGTCTTCTTTCGTCTTCCTCATGTTGTCTACGTTGTTGTGCAGCCATAAGTAATAATATTGTTGAAGCGCCCATTTTTCATCACTCCTTTTTTTCATAAAGTATAAAAGACCTTATGATTATTTCATAAAGGTCTTGCAAATTAGAAATTTATATATTCCGGATAAATATCGTTTTGACGAAATATATATTAAGCTACTCCCCTTAAACGAGTATATATTATACCACATTTTCTCTTTTTTTTCAAGAATGAGCATTTATAATAAAAAAAGAATTAAATAAATTAATATTTAATTCTTTTTACTTCTTTTTTATGATTAGTGATAAGAAGTTGCAATCCAAATATTACAAAGAATGCAATAACCAAGATTAAAACAAATTTCATTGGTGAATTTGAATCATTTGTATCACTACCACATCTATTATAACTAGTCTTATAAACATAAATATTATTATTAGATTGATTTGGATCTAAATCTTCGTAAGCATAGCATCCTTCATTTCTTAACATTTCTTTTCTACTTTTTTGTGGAGATTCAAATTGATATACACCATTACTTCTTTGCCACCTGCCACCATATGTACAAATGTTTATACTATTTGCAAGTGTTTTTGATGAATATTTAACTTCAACATAATAAGTTCCTTTTTTACATTTATCAGCTGATCCACCATTTCTACTTGATATCGTAATAGATTCGCTTTTATTAGATTCTCTTTTTACATTCTCTACAACATTATAATTATTTTTTATTTCACTCCAATCATATGTTGCAGAAACAATAGAACCGTTATTTGTTGTTTTAGCATTAATCTTTATTTGACTATATTCTGTACCATCATCTATTGGTAAATAAATAGTATTAGGAACTATTGTTAGATGTATATCATCCACTCTCGTTACCATAATATTACAAGTTGCCGTCTTTCCATTATGAGTTTTAACTGTAATAATTGCTGTTCCACTAGACTTAGTAGTTACTACTCCATCTTTATTTACTGAAGCAACATTTGGATTACTACTTGACCAGGTAACATTTTTATTTGTTGCATTACTTGGGCTAATTTTCATTCTTGATTTTAAATTTAGAGTTTTTCCAATACTTAATTTAGCACTTTTAATCTCAAGACTTACGCCCTTTACTTCTATTGGACTATTAGTTACCGTTATTGTAGTAGTCGCTGTTTTTCCATTAGTAGTTCTTACAGTTATAATAGCTGTACCAATTGCTTTAGCAGATACAACTCCATCATTTGTTACTTGAACTACACTAGGATTGCTACTTGACCATGTGATAGTCTTATTAGTAGCATTACTTGGAGTTATAACAACATTTGATTTCAAGTTTAATGTTTTTCCAACATTCATTTTTATAGATTTATTTTTAAAACTAACACCGGTTACTTCTATTGGGCTATTAGTTACCGTTATTTTACAAGTTGCGGTTTTTCCATTATTCGTTTTAGCAGTAATCGTTACTGTTCCAACAGCTTTAGCAGTTACTACTCCTTCACCATTTACTACTGCTATACCGGAATTGCTACTTGACCAGGTAACTGTCTTATTAGTCGCATTACTTGGCGTAATAGTCATTCCTGATTTTAAGTTTAATGTTTTTCCAACATTCATTTTCGCACTAGTAGTTGAAAGACTGATACCAGTGACTTCTACTGTTCCACCAGTTACTGTTATTTTACAAGTTGCAGTTTTCCCATTATTAGATTTTACTGTTATAACAGCTGTTCCTACAGCTTTAGTAGTTACTAAACCATTACTAGTTACTGAAGCAACATTTGGATTACTACTTGTCCATGTTACATTTTTATTTGTAGCATTACTTGGCGTAATAGTCATTCTTGATTTTAAGTTCAAATTTTTCCCAACACGCATTTTAGCATTAGTAACCGAAAGAGTAATACCTGTAACTTCAACTGTTTTTGGAGGCTCTGGTGTTTGTATTTTTATAACATATTTGCTTTGAGGATATTGCGATATTTGATTCATCTCAAGGGGAACAACATAAGCTCCATCAACACTTGATACAATATATGTATTTCGACCACCTAATTTTGCCTTATTGTTATTATAGAAGGTCCTTGCTTGTTGATCTGTCATATCTGGTCCAAAGAATTGCATTAATTCACCAGTTGTATAATCATTAATTGCAAAAAATAGATAATCATGAAAACTTGTCCATAAAACAGAACCATTCATATTATATTTTTTAACAATATCTAAAGCTATTTTTACTTGTTTTCCATCTCCTGATTTTAACTCAACTTCCATTGTTAATCCATTATCATGGCAATATTTTACGGCGTCTTCAAACTTAGTTATTTTATTATTGGCATATTCCTTTAAATAACCACGATTTCGATCTCGAGGGAATACATATTTAGCATTTATTTCGCTTAAAGTAAGTGAACTAATATAAATAGGACTAGCTCCATTTAAATCAGCTGCTGGATTTGAGACCGTTCCTGCCATTCTATTAATTGTTGAATCATGACTTAGAACGGGAATATTATCTTTAGTAAAATGTACATCTGCTGATAAAGCATAATACCCACCCGCTTTTAAGCCTTTTAAAGTATCTAATGAATTATCCGGTTTTCCAGGCCATCCACTATGAATAATTACCATTTTACTTAATCTTTTTTTCTCAACACCATTTGAATAATATGACCAACATTTATCACTACTTCCTGGACATGTTACTAAATTCCATCCATTATGAACTGCTGATACATTAATACCTATAAAAAAGGCCATTATTATAAATATCGAAAGTATTATTTTCTTCACTATTTCCACCCACTTTATATTTCTAATTATCACACTATTCTATAATGAAAGTATAACACATATATTTTTTTCATTCAATTTATAATTTAATAGTAAAAGACTAGATTAATCTAGTCTTTATTTATTTTTGTAAACTTTTAAAACTTCTAACATTTCTTTTGCTATACCATGTTTATCTTCATAACTTTTAGCATTATTAATAAGTTCATTTTCAATATTATCAATAGGAATATATCTTAATTCAAAACTGCCTTCTTTTTCAGAACTTGTATATTTTGTGTTAACTAAATTAGGTTTTTCATCAGTTTTAATTTCATAATAATAAATCTCTATTTTACGATTTTTATTAATTTCAGGCCAGTCTTTATAATAACCTAAAGAACAAACAAAAGGTTCTAGTTCTTTAATATTTAATATAATTCCTGTTTCTTCTTCTAATTCCCTATTAACAGCATCTATTAAACTTTCACCATCTTCAACATGGCCACCAGGAAATTGATATTCATTATGAGAATAACCAAGTAATATTTCATTATTACTATTAATTAATAATATTTTGACTCTTTTTATAGTTTCTGTCATATCTTCTTCTTGAAGATTATAATCATTTGTAATTATTTCTTTCATAATATCACCATTTTAATAATATCAAACATTAATTATTTCATTTATCATTATATTTTTAATATACCACTCAAATTTATTATCAAATTTATTATATCCATTCTTACTACTTGCATATTTAAAAGCATTCGTGATATCAATTATTTTTCCCCTTATTTTTTTAAACATCTCACTTCTTTTTAAATACGAATTAATAATTTTGATATATATATCTTCATCAATAATTGGAATACTATTTTTTCTTAATAATATATTGTTATCAATATCAGATATTATTTCAAATCCATCATCTTGATAAGATTTAACTAAAACATTTTTACTTAATTGATCTATTTTATATAAAAGTAAATACTTCATATTCTATTCCTTATTCTAGTTATATTATATCATACTGGCTTTCACTTTTGACTTTTTATCATTTTTTTGATATAATATGCGAGTTATTTAATGGGGGAAAAATAAAATATGGAAAACATTTACAACAACTTGCTTGATAAATGTAATAGACAAGTTAAAAATTCTTGTCAAAGTTTTACTCAAGCAGACGGAAAGAAAAGATACACAGTTACAACGGAAAACAGAGGAGATACAATTTATACATCAGAAGTTAGTATTGCAAAATTAGATGGCGAATCATTAGATTATGATCCAATTGATTATGTAGACGTTGATGATCTTTTAGCAGATGATATTTCAATGGATGATCTTTTTGATAATTTTAATGAACGTGTAACATTTGCTAATAATGGAAAAGTAAAAATCGATGGTTATATTGCTGAAGAATTACAAACTGACAAAATTATAACTGTTAAAAAAGGATCTATAACTGGTCTTATTGTCGATTTAAAAAGAGATGAAGATTTTACTGATGCTTATTATAATGGCATTACATGCAATATGCCAAATTGTAAAAGATATGCTGATGAATTTGCTAATCATGGTGATGATATTGAAGAAAATGATTTCATTGATCTTCTTGATGAAAATGAATTAACGGATTTTATCGAAACATTAAGATCTAAAGTTCAATCTGCTACTGAATTATATCCTCAAGGATTATATGTTATTATAGATAATCGTATTTATTACTTGACAGCTGATGAATATCGTCGTATTTGTTATGATTCTGAATATGAAAGTCGTATGTATAGACTAAATGAAGATCCAGGGATACATCAAATAGAATCTAAATTACTTGAAGATAAAAAGCAAACATTATATACAATATCTCAAATAATTAAATCAAAATATTTAACTGATAAGAAATATATCGATATGAATGATGAAACAAGTATTGGAACAACAAAAGAAACATTCTTAACAAATCTATTATCAAGTGATATAGAAACATTCGAATTCTTAGCAACTATGTTAAAACCAAAAGAAAACACAAAATAAAAACAGGATTAAATATCCTGTTTTTTTATTTTAATTTTCAGCTAATATTGTACCTGGACAATTATCTTTAAAAGTTGATTTAACGATTATTTGTAATAAATTCTCTTTAGCCATTTCAATACATTTATCATGTAACACTTTGGCTCCATTATGAGATAGTTCTAGCATTTCATCATATGTAATTTTATCATATTTAATTACTTTACTATCTTTATGAGGATCTCCTGAATAAATACCATCAACATCTTTAAATAATTCACATTTTTCGGCCTTTAAAGCAATAGATAGTGCAATCGCTGTCGTATCAGATCCACCTCTACCAATGGTTGTTATTTCACTATTTCGATCTACTCCTTGGAAGCCTGCTACAATGACAATTGTTCCTTTTTTTAGTTCACTAATTATTTTATCAGTCTTTACTTCTTCTATATCAGCATCACTAAAGTTAGAATTAGTTATTATAGGAACTTGCCATCCTAAAAAAGATTTAGCTTGATAGCCTTTCTTTTGTAACATCATAGAAAGTTTAGCAATCGTTATTTGCTCACCTACAGTAACTAACATATCATGCTCTCTTCTACTGGCATTTTTAGTAATTGTCTTTTCTTGTTCTATTAAATCATCAGTTGTTTTGCCTTGAGCAGATACCACAACTACTACTGATTTATCATTATTATATTCTTCTAAAATTCTTTTACATACTTTTTTTAATTTATTATTATCTGCTACAGAACTTCCACCAAATTTTTGAACTACTATTTCCATAGAGAATCACTTCCTTTTTTCCTATTACAATTATATAGATATAATAAAAATATACTACTAACATTCAACCACACAAAAAAATGATATTACACAAATAATCCACAGATTAATTATTACAAAGAAAAAAGACTAGTTATTTCTAGTCTTTAAGTTTTTACTAATTACTTTATTACGCTTTATAGTTAAATTATCTAAATTATTAAATATTTCTCTATATATTGGGTGTTCTGTTGGAAGATCATACCCTCCTCCCCAAATATGTTCAATATCATCAAGTTCAATCTTTTTATCAGTTTGTGGAACTAATTGATTAAAATATTCATCAAGATTATCAATAAAGTTATCAAACCATTCAATAGAAAATTTATTATTTAAATATAAATACGCTATTACTAAAGCAACAAATCTTTCATGTTCTAACAACTTACGTTCTTTTTCTTCATTATTTAAGTATAACTGATATTCATAGTTATATAATTCATTCAATAATGGATTATCTACATCAATTGTTTCTTCTTTATTTTCTTCATATAACGCTAAAGTTCCACAAAAGAAAACATCAGTTGCATACCAGATATACTCTGGAAAATTATTAACCATTTCTTCTGGACAATAAATAACCGATAACAATCTTGTTAATTGATATGGCGTTGGATCATATCTATCATTTATATCATCTATTGTTTTTTCACTTAATTTACGTCCTTTTAAATGAGTTGCAATAAAAATAGCGTCATCTACAGCATGCATCCAAGAATAAACCGTATTATATTCATCTCGTTCAACTAAATATTCTATATCAT
>JAEEGF011278867.1_pt1 | contig 10623 bp, 6 predicted proteins | sample 9134171 | NCBI WGS metagenome assembly JAEEGF01 (sample SAMN16246542, study PRJNA631951) | gut metagenome | biome: gut microbiome; feature: rumen; material: AP-attached | host: Bos | place: Iran: Karaj | collected 2018-10 | reverse complement strand
AGCTTTTGCAGGCAGCAAGAGTTGATGGAGCCAACAGAATGCAGATAATCTGGCACATCACAATACCTAGCCTTTTACCAACTTATTTTGTACTTCTTGTTATCAACGTTGCTAACTTCCTTAACAATGGTATGGAACAGTACTACGTATTCCAGAACGCCTTCAACAAAGAGTTCATCCAGGTTCTTGACCTCTATGTTTACAACATGGCGATGGGCAGCGGTGGATACTCAGTTTCAGTTGCGATATCAATGCTTAAGAGCCTTGTAAGCGTTGTCCTTCTGGTTATTGTCAATGGTTCATCCAAACTGATCAGAGGAGAAAGCATACTATGATAGTGAGAAAAGACCTGTCACCGGATTTATCTCTTAAGAATCCATTAGCTAAGAGGAAGTTGGAGAAAGAGATCATGAAAAAAGAAGTTGAATCAAAAAGCAAGATAAAAGTAAGCGCTGGAGACCGTACACTGGAAATCATATGTTATATCGTTTTTTCAATAGCAGCTTTCCTGTGTTTGTATCCTTTTTACTACATTATCATCAATACAATCAGTGCCAACGACTTAAGTGCCAAGGGCGACATTCTCTTTTGGCCAAAAGGAATTCATTTCCACAACTATATGTCAGCCTTCAGGATTGACGGATTATTCCAGGCCCTCAAGATTTCACTTTTGAGAACAACCCTTGGAACAGCTTTTACAGTTTTTGCATCTGCGTACCTTGGATTTATGTTCACTCAGGAAAAGATGTGGCTGAGAAAGGTATGGTACAGACTGATTGTTGCCACAATGTACTTCAATGCAGGTATTATCCCATGGTATCTGGTAATGAAGACAATGCATCTGACCAACAATTTCTGGGGATATATCCTTCCAGCGATCGTATCGCCTTTCAACCTGATCCTGACTAAGACTTTCGTGGAATCAGTGCCAAAAGAGCTGCAGGAAGCGGCAGAGATGGATGGAGCCGGAGTACTTACAGTATTCTTCAAGGTAATAATTCCTGTTATCAAGCCTATCATGGCTACAGTAGCAATTTTCTCAGCTGTAAGCCAGTGGAACGCATTCCAGGATACACTGCTCCTCATGACTGATACCAAGCTTTATCCACTTCAGTTCGTGTTATATCAGTACCTTAACCAGGCAAGTTCGCTTGCATCACTTGCTCAGAGCAACACCAGTACTTCGTCCCTTGCGGCAGCAGCTGCAACAACGCAGACAACTACAAGTGTCCGTATGACAATAACAGTATTGGTTGTTCTTCCAATCATGCTCGTATACCCAATCTTCCAGAAATACTTCGTAAAAGGAATTATGATTGGTGCTGTTAAAGGGTGAGCAGAGCACTACTGTTAGTTATTACTTCCACAAAGGAAGAGGTTTTTATAAAAAAGGAGGAAAGAAAATGAAGTTTAAGAAAATTGCTTCTCTCGCGCTGACAACAGTTATGGCAGCTACTATGGTAGCAGGCTGTGGGCAGACTGCTGCAGAAAGCACAGGGGGAAACGCTCAGTCAGAGACCAAGACTGAGACAACAACTACCACTACAGAGACTACAAGTGGTGACACAGCGGCTGCTCCTGCAGAGGCTGATCATTCAACTGAGTATACTGTAGACTTTTACAATGTAGCTGCTAACTTCCAGGGTGTACAGTCCGGATGGTATGGCAAGATTGTAAAAGACAAATTCAACATGGATCTGAATATCATCGCACCTCAGGTATCCGGTGATGGCGCAGCTCTTTATCAGACACGTTGCGCAGCCGGTGCTCTCGGAGATCTTATCATCCTTGATAATGCAGATGCTCAGGAGTGCGTAGAGTCAGGACTTATCCATGACCTTACAGATGTTATTGAACAGTATCCTAACCTTGCTAAATTCATGCCACAGATCAAACAGTTCAACTCAATGATGGGTGATGGAACCAAGATTTATGCTATTCCGCTTGAGATGAACAACAATGGTCCTACAGCATACAAACAGCTTCACGTATATTCATATCCTCGTATAGGTTGGGATATGTATAATGAGGCAGGAGCTCCAAAGCTCGCTAACCTCGATGATCTTCTTAGCTGCCTCAAGGACATTCAGACAGCACATCCTACAAACGACAAGGGGGATCCTGCTTATGCAATCAGCCTTTGGAAAGACTGGGATAGCCAGTACATGGAGTGCGTAGCGCAGCTTACAAAGTGGTATGGACAGGAAGTAAACGGATCAGTCCTTATCGGAACAGATAACTCTATCGTTCCTCTTACAGACAAGGCTGGCGCTTACTACAAGATGCTCAACTTCTTCTACAAAGCTAATCAGCTCGGTCTTGTAGATCCTGACTCAGCGACACAGGACTGGAACTCAATGGTTTCCAAGATGCAGGACAAGAGAGTATACCTCTACTGGTATAGCTGGCAGTATGGATTCTGGAACACTCCTGCTAAGGGCGAAGAGGGAACAAACTACATTGAGATTCCTGTAGCAGATACAAACCTCTATCAGGCATCTGATACATATTATGGTGATGGACGTGTTCTCTGCGTTGGTTCACAGGTAAGTGATGAGAACTTTGCAAGACTTATGGAGTTCCTTGACTGGTATGCTTCTCCTGAGGGAGTTCAGATCCAGCATGGCGGTACAGAAGGCCTTATCTACACTGTAGAAAACGGCAAGTATAAGCTCACAGAAGATGGTATCAACAGATTCTCAGCAGAAGTTGCAGTTCCTGAAGATCAGGGCGGCGGAAACTGGAACGATGGTAACAACCAGATCAACCAGTGGATCGTAGCAAGCTGTGATATTAACCCTGATACAAACGAGCCTTATGGTACAGATATGTGGTCATCAACAATCGAGATGAACCAGACCAAGACAACTAAGGAATGGACAGAAATGTTTGGTGCAGCTGACGACGTTGAGTACCTTCTCAACAACAAGATGATGACAGTTGTTCCTAGTATCAACATCGCACTAGCAATTGATTCTACTGACATCAGCCTTATCCGTAAGCAGTGCGGCGATACAATCAAGGATGCTTCATGGAGAATGGTATTTGCTAAGGACGACGCTGATTTCGAAGCTCAGTGGGATGCTATGACAGAGCAGCTCAAGGGTCTTGGATGGGATGACCTTACAGCATTTGATACAGAGAAGTATCAGCCAATGCTTGATGCTAGAAAAGCAGCTCAGTAATTATTCTTAATAAAGTATTAAATTTTTATGCAGGGCAGCGCCAGTGGCGCTGCCTTGTTTACTTTTGCAATTAGTAATGTTAGAGTGAAAGTTGACACTGAAATCATCTAATTTAAGGAAAATACTAATGGCAAAAAAATATGTCACTGACATGACTAAGGGCAACGAAATAGCCCTTCTTATAAAATTCACAATCCCAATGCTCTTGGGTAATTTATTCCAGCAGTTTTATAACCTTGCAGATACCATCATCGTTGGCCAGTTTGGAGGCGAGTATGGTCTTGCTTCAATTGGCGCGGTAGGAAGCGTAAACTTCCTATTCTTTTCACTGTGCCTTGGTATGGGCGCAGGTGTCGGCATCATGATCTCTCAGAATTTTGGTGCTGGAAAAGATGAGTATGTTAAAAAGATAGTTGGTAATGCCATATATATCACTCTTGTAGCAGGCATTCTTATGAGTATCGTGAGTGTTGTGTTTGCAAGGCCAATACTGACTATCATGGATACTCCTGATGAATGTATGGGAGATGCTCTTTTATACATGAGAATCGTATGCGGAGCAACTTTCCTGGTTGCTGCCTATAACATGATTTCTTCTATATTAAGAGCCCTTGGCGATAGTAAGACTCCCCTTATTTTCCTTGTTGTAGCCTGCATTATCAACATAGTCCTGGACCTTATCACTGTAGTAGGCCTCCACTGGGGAGTTGCCGGTGCAGCCATAGCTACAGTCTTTTCCCAGACAATAGCAATGGTGGGCTCAATAGTTGTTGGAGTTAAAAAGAATCCCTATCTTCAGCTATCTAAAAGGCACAAGGATCTGGATACAGATATCATTGATAAAGCAATCAGACTCGGTATTCCTCTGGCGCTCCAGAATGCACTTATCGCTTTCTCATGCGTAGCCCTTCAGAGAGTAGTTAACAGCTTTGGAAGTAATGTAATGGCGGCGTATACAGCCACAGGACGTGTTGAGCAGCTGGTTCAGCAACCATTTGGATCCCTTGGAACAGCTGTATCTACCTTTGCTGGCCAGAATGCCGGTGCCAAGAAGCTCGACAGAGTTAAGAGTGGATGTATCAAGAGCGTCATTTTGGTGGCTATATTCAGTGCGCTTATGGCGGTTGTAATGTTTGCTTTTGGCGAGACTATCATTGGCTTCTTTACACCTAATCAGGAAGCAATCCGAATAGGTGCAATGGGACTTAGAATAACAGGATGCTTCTACTTCTTCCTGGGACTTATATATGTATTTAGAGGAATGTTAAACGGCGTAGGGGATGCGGCCTTTGCTCTTATAAACGGAATCATAGAAGTAGCTGGACGTATCGGCTTTGCTGCAGTTCTTATGGCGATTCCAAGCGTAGGACTTTGGGGATGCTGGTACACAAACGGCCTTACCTGGGCAATTACAGGAATTGGCTGTGTTATCAGATACATGAGAGGTAAATGGAGAAAAAAGGTTTTCGTATAAATAGCAACTTTTGTGTGGTATTAGGTATAATATAGATGTATCATAAAACTGATAAGTTTTTGATGTGGGAGGGATATTATGCAATCTAATACTAGTACCAAATTTTTTTCAGTACTTTGCTACTTAACAGTTGTTGGCTGGATCATCAGCTTTTTGCTCCGTGACAAGGAGGATGTAGTTGTTAAGCATCATCTCAATCAGGGGCTTATACTGATCCTTGCAGCAATGATTTTTGGTGCAATCGGACAATTCGGTGGAATATTTGGACTTATACGTTGGGTTGGTTGTATCGCGATATTTGTCTATATTATTATGGGCATTGCAAGAGCATTCCAGCTTAGTACACAGCCACTTCCACTCATAGGGGACATTCGTTTAGTTAAATAATTAATTGCATTATTGTATACAAAATGCTTGACATGTCTTTTTATATGTTTTAGAATTCATAAACATAAAGACAAGGGCGTCTTAGAGAGGAATCTCTAAGGCGCTTTTTGTTTATCTGTATGCATGGGCAGTCCGCGGTGTGCGTGTATACATGATCATATCTTCATAGTTATATCTATTAGATTAGATGCAATGGCGCATTAGACTACAGGGGTGTGTAGTGGGCCATTGCATTTTTTTATTTTGAAGAGCTAATAAGCGGAGAGGAGAACGTGTATGAGTGAAGATATCTTAAGTGCAATAGATAGTAGCGTATTTGGTGTATGGTTCCTTATTGGAGCTGCATTAGTGTTCTGGATGCAGGCAGGTTTTGCAATGTGCGAGGCAGGCTTTACCAGAGCCAAGAATACAGGAAACATCATTATGAAGAACCTGATGGATTTCTGTATTGGAACTGTAGTATTTATTCTTATCGGTTTTGGCCTGCTTCTTGGGGAAGATATGGCAGGCATTATCGGAAGACCGGGATTTGATATCTTTACAAACTATGCAAATTTTGACTGGTCTAACTTCGTATTCAACCTTGTGTTCTGTGCAACAACGGCAACAATCGTTTCTGGATCAATGGCTGAGAGAACTAAATTCATTTCTTATTGTGTGTACTCGGCAGTTATTTCAGCAATTATCTATCCAATTGAAGCGCACTGGATCTGGGGCGGCGGATTCCTTTCACAGATAGGATTCCATGATTTTGCAGGTTCTACAGCAATTCACATGGTTGGAGGTATCTCAGCACTTATCGGTGCAGCTTTCCTTGGACCACGTATTGGTAAGTTTGAAAGAGACAAGGCAGGAAAGGTAACAAAAGTAAATGCTTTCCCTGGACACAACCTTGTGGCAGCAGCCCTTGGTGTATTCATTCTCTGGCTTGGCTGGTATGGATTTAATGGAGCAGCAGCAACATCAATTGAACAGCTTGGAAGTATCTTCGTAACAACAACTATAGCACCTGCTCTTGCAACAGTAACATGCATGATCTTCACATGGATCAAATATGGTAAGCCGGATGTTTCAATGTGTCTCAACGCTTCCCTTGCTGGCCTTGTTGCTATCACAGCTCCTTGCGATGTAACAGATGCTTTTGGTGCAATTGTTATCGGTATTGTAGCTGGACTTCTTGTTTGCTTTGGTGTATGGCTTCTTGATTATAAACTTCACGTTGATGACCCTGTTGGAGCAGTAGCAGTTCACTGCCTTAACGGTATCTGGGGAACAATTGCAGTAGGTCTTTTTGCAACAAACACAGCACCTGGCTACTCAATTGCAGATGCTGCAGGAAATGAGATGACTGGTCTTTTCTATGGCGGTGGATTTAAGCTCCTTGGAATTCAGCTTGTTGGCTTTATAGCAGTAGCTGCATGGACAGCAGTTATGATCACACTTACATTCCTTGCTATCAAGGCGGTTCTTGGCCTTCGTGTTACAGAAGAGGAAGAAATCCTTGGTCTTGACTCAACAGAGCATGGCCTTGCAAGCGCTTATTCAGGATTTGCGATCATGGATGTTTCTAACACACTCCAGATGGCAGTTAATGAAAATACAGACCTTGGTGTCAGCGAGTACAGCGAAGCTTCTACATTCCAGAAGAATGCATCAGTTCCGGTTGTAGCTGCACCAGTTCATACAGAATCAGGTATTCATAAAGTTGTTATTATCGCTAAGTTGTCCCGCTACGATAAGCTGAGACGTGCAATGAACGATCTCGGTGTAACAGGGATGACTGTTACTCAAGTCATGGGATGTGGCGTCCAGAAAGGTTCTGGCGAAATGTATCGTGGAGTCGAGATGGATGCCACTCTCCTTCCCAAGATCAAGCTGGAAGTTGTTATCAGCAAGATCCCTGTGGAGGATGTTATAGAAGCAGCCAAGAAGGCTCTTTACACAGGTCATATCGGAGATGGAAAGATCTTCGTATACAGTCTCGACAATGTAGTTAAGATCCGTACCGGCGAGGAAGGTGCAGCAGCTCTCGCTGACGTCGAGTAATTATTAAATTGAGGAGTGGAGTAATATGTGCGCAATACTTACATACGCAAGGGAAGATTTATCCCGGGAGTTCTTTGAAGAAATGCTATCAAAGACCATATCAAGGGGCCCTGACATGTCAAGGATCCAGAAAGTAGGATGTGGATGGATGGGATTTAACCGTCTGTCTATCATGGGACTTAATGAAGCAGGAATGCAGCCCTTTAATCATAATGGTAATACGGTGGTATGTAACGGAGAGCTTTACGGATTTCATGATTTAAAAAAATACTTAGAATCCCTTGGATACAGCTTCCAGAGCGAAAGTGATTGCGAAATATTGCTTCCTTTATATGAGATATTAGGAACCAAAATGTTCGGATTTCTTGATGCTGAATATGCTTGTGTTATCTATGACAAGAAAAAGAATTCATTTATAGCAGCAAGAGATCCAATCGGAATCAGACCCCTCTATTACGGCTATGATGCAGAAGGACACATCATATTCGCATCTGAACCTAAAAACCTGGTGGGAGTGTGTGATAAGATAATGCCTTTCCCGCCAGGGCATTTCTATGAAGATGGACAGTTTGTCTGCTACAGAGATCTGACCAGGGTAAAAGAGCATGTGGCTCAGGACCTTGAACAGATCACAGCGAACATTCATGACAAGCTGTTTAAGGGGATTCAGAAAAGACTCGATGCAGATGCGCCAGTTGGATTTCTTTTATCAGGAGGACTTGATTCCTCACTGGTATGCGGCGTAGCAGCAAGCCTGTCAGATAAACCAATAGAAACATTTGCAATAGGAATGGACATAGATGCCATCGACCTCAAATATGCAAGAGAGGTTGCAGACTACATCCACAGTAACCACCACGAAGTCATCATTACCAAAGACGATGTTATAAATGCCCTTGAGCCGGTAATTGCAGCACTTGGAACCTACGACATCACAACAATAAGAGCATCAATCGGAATGTACCTGCTCTGCAAGTGGATTCATGAGAATACAGACATCAAGGTAATACTTACCGGTGAGATTTCAGATGAGCTCTTTGGTTACAAATATACAGACTTTGCGCCAAGCGCCCAGGCTTTCCAGGAAGAGGCGCAAAAGAGAATTCGCGAGATCAACATGTACGACGTTCTTAGAGCCGACAGATGCATCAGCGTAAACTCACTGGAAGCAAGAGTTCCTTTCGGAGATCTGGATTTTGTAGATTACGTAATGAACATCGACCCGGAGAAGAAGCTCAATACCTACGGCATTGGCAAATATCTTTTACGCAAAGCCTTTGAAAAAGATGAAGTTATCCCATATTCAATCCTCATGAGAGAAAAGGCAGCCTTCTCAGATGCAGTTGGACACTCACTCAGGGATGATCTGATGGAATATGCAGACCAGCAGTACACCTACGCTGAATATGAGATCAATAAAAAGAAATATAAGCATGCAACTCCATTTACCAAGGAGTCGCTTTTATATAGAGAAATCTTTGAAAAGTACTATCCAGGTCAGTCACACATGGTTGTGGATTTCTGGATGCCAAATAAGAGCTGGGAGGGCTGCAATGTAAACGATCCTTCCGCAAGAGTACTTTCAAACTATGGAGCTTCAGGAGAGTAGAGTACTTGCTGAGGCACTATCGAAGCTAGTACGAACCTCTGGGATCTACTTAATGAGGTAGTATCGAATTTAGTAGATATCCAGTAAGTAAACTTAGAATACGAATAATATAAATGGAGGAGAAAGGTATGATAGACGCAAGTAAACTCACAACAGAATTTGGAAGTCTTGTATTCAACGACAAGATCATGAAGGAACGCCTTCCAAAGGACATCTACAAGGCAGTTCACAAGACAATAGAAAAAGGCACACATCTTGAACTGGACGTAGCTAACTGCGTAGCAGCAACAATGAAGGAATGGGCAATCGAGAACGGTGCAACACATTTCACACACTGGTTCCAGCCTATGACAGGCCTCACAGCTGAGAAGCACGACAGCTTCATCTCTCCTACAGAAGATGGCAAGGTTATCATGGAGTTCTCAGGAAAAGAGCTGGTTAAGGGCGAACCAGATGCATCAAGCTTCCCATCAGGCGGACTTCGTGCAACATTCGAGGCTAGAGGTTATACAGCATGGGATCCTTCATCACCAGCATTCATTAAGGACGGATCTCTTTACATTCCTACAGCATTCTGCTCATACGGCGGAGAAGCTCTTGATAAAAAGACTCCTCTCCTTCGTTCTATGGAGGCTCTTTCAAACGAGGCAACTAAGATGCTTCACCTTCTTGGATATGAGGATGTTAACCGTGTAAACACAACAATCGGTTCAGAGCAGGAATATTTCCTTATTGATAAAGATTTCTATAAGAAGAGAAAAGACCTTCTTTTCACAGGAAGAACACTTATTGGAGCACCTGCTTCAAAGGGTCAGGAAATGGAAGATCACTACTTCGGAGTTATCAAGCCTAAGGTATCTGCTTACATGCATGACCTTGACGAGGAACTCTGGAAGCTCGGAATTCCAGCTAAGACCAAGCACAACGAGGTTGCTCCTTCACAGCATGAGCTTGCGCCAGTATTTGAGACAGCTAACATCGCTGTAGATCACAACCAGCTCACAATGGAAGTTATGAAGAAGGTTGCTGACAAGCACAACTACGCATGTCTTCTTCACGAGAAGCCATTCGAAGGAATCAACGGTTCAGGTAAGCACAACAACTGGTCAATCTGCACAGATACAGGTATGAACCTTCTTGATCCTGGCAAGAACCCAGGTGAGAACACACCTTTCCTTGTATTCCTTATGGCAGTTATCGCAGCAGTTGATGAGTATGCACCAATACTCAGACTCTCAGTAGCATCTGCTGGTAACGATCACAGACTTGGTGGTAACGAGGCACCTCCAGCAATCATCTCAATCTTCGTTGGTGACGAGCTTGCAGAAGTTCTCAAGGCTGTAGAAGCTGGCTCCACATATCAGGCAGCAGGCAAGTCTCAGATGACAATGGGAGCAACAGTACTTCCACACTTCACCAAGGACAATACAGATAGAAACAGAACATCACCATTTGCTTTCACTGGTAACAAATTCGAGTTCCGTATGCCTGGTTCTGCAGTATCTGTTGCAAATGCAAACATTGTTCTTAACACAGCAGTAGCTGAGATGCTTTCAAGACTTTATGAAAAGCTTGAAGGAACAAAGGAAGAGGACCTCAAGGATAAGGTAAACGAACTTCTTAAGGAAGCCCTTGATAAGCACAAGAGAGTACTCTTCAACGGTAACGGATATACAGATGAATGGGTAGCTGAAGCTGAAAAGAGAGGACTTCCTAACCTTAAGTCACTTCCCGATGCAATGCCTTACTGGGTATCAGACAGCTCAATTGAACTGTTCACTAAGCATCACATCTTTACGGAGGAAGAGATTCGCTCAAGATATGACATTCTTCTTGAGAACTACTCAAAGTCAGTTCATATTGAAGCACTTACAATCCAGGAGATGGTTAGAAAAGACCTTACAGAAGGCATCATTGCTTAC
>JAEEGF011106050.1_pt1 | contig 10623 bp, 9 predicted proteins | sample 9134171 | NCBI WGS metagenome assembly JAEEGF01 (sample SAMN16246542, study PRJNA631951) | gut metagenome | biome: gut microbiome; feature: rumen; material: AP-attached | host: Bos | place: Iran: Karaj | collected 2018-10 | reverse complement strand
ATCCGCCAGTCGGTCACGATTTTGGAAACGGAAATGGAACTGCGCCTTCGCCATGCCTGGAATAAGGCCGTATTGATTCTTAAGTGCGCAGGTGAACGCCATTTGCGAATGTGTTTTCAATTTCGGAATCGTGATGAGAACATCGTTTTCCGCCAATTGATCTGTCAGATCCAAATACTTGAGAATACGATTGTTGTTGTTCTCATACGTTTTTGTTTCGACGAAATCGACTAGATGGGCATGCGTTTCTTCCGCGACTTTTACAAGACCGGCCAATCTGGAGACGGATGTGGCGGTTCCGACGCCCGGCCCGTCGCCAAAACTGACGGAGCCAGCCTGCGCATCTTGCGCTTCTTCGATGACGGCTTTCAGAATGGCTGGATGCGTTGTCACGGCCAGTTCAGGCTTGGCGGGAGCGACGAGATTTGGTTTCAACAGGACGCGTTGGCCAGGCTTGACGAAGGCCGCCATGCCGCCTAACGGCGCCAAAGCGGCCTTTACAGCGGAACGGACTGCTGCCGCGTCGTCATAGCTGTCCAAAAGGGCGATGCTGACAATCGGTTTGGCTGTCATAGTCGTCCGTCCTCTATGTTATTCGACCTTGCCAGACTGGCACTTCTGTCGTTTGTCCATGACATCGAGAGGACGTTTGAGAATGAAAAGAATAATGGTCGCGACAATATAGCAGACCAAAAACACGATGGCGAAGCTCCAGTAGAGCGGCGGGATGGTTTGTGTCAAGGAGGGCGGCAGTTTGCTTTCGACCCATGGCGTCAGCGGCGGCCCGAAATAGCGTGCGCCGAAACTGCCGGCGGCCAAACAAGCTGTCAGAACGATGATGCGGAAAAGCTGTTTGGCGATCCGCATGAGAAAACCGACGACGATGACGCCGCCCAATGCGAACAGCAACGCCTTCCACCAGTCTTTCCGCCAATCGAATTCGCCTTCATGGAAATTGAGGGCTTCAAGCGACGTCGCCAATTTGTTTTCTGATGGTGTGGACGACGTTTCGGCGGCATCAGCCTGTGGTTGCGCAACAGGCTGTTCCGCGGTAGAAGGCGTTTGTTCAGAGGCGTTTTCGCTATTAGGCGGCGTTTGTGCGCCGCCGCCCGTCTGTTCATGGATGGGCGGCGGCTCAGGCAGCTTCGGAAGTTTCAGTTTCTCCCAAAAGCCTTGTCCGTAGCCTTTGAACTCCGTCATGGCGATAGCCAGACACAGCAACAGGATGAAACTGCAAGCTTTGCGCATGGCGTGCCTTTTCAGGATGAAGAACAAAAGCGAAAACGGTGAGAATGACATTATTTAGAGTTAAAACGTTGGAGACAGGGAGATTAGGCTTCTGCTTTACCGTCGTCAGCCTTTTCAGCAGGCTGTTCAGCGGGTTTGGGCTGTTCCATCGCCGCGTCTTCCGCCTGATGCTCCTTATCCATCTTGCCGAGATAGTGCGGCAGTTCGAGGCCGACCATTTTGGCAACTTCATGGAGCGGGGGGAGGCTTTGGACGATGCCGCTGAGGAAGTTGGCGGTAGAGGACTTGCCGCCGTTTCCTGCGCCATCCCAAACCATGACTTTGTCGATTTTGATATGCTTGATGGCTTCGGTCTGCATGGCGACGATGTCCTGCAGTTTTTCAATGATGAGCATTTGCGCGGCGGCGTTGGCGTTGCCTGCGCAGGATTCGTAGATTTTCTGGAAACCTTGTCCTTTGGCCTGCAAGAGTTCGAAGTTACCTTTCGCTTCGGCTTGCAGTTTTGCAAAGATGGCGTCCGCCTGACCTTGCGCTTCGAGGCGGACTTTTTCGGCCTGCGCTTTGGCGGCGATTTCAATCTGTTGCTTTTGGATTTCGGCGGGAACGATGATTTCTGCATGCTGGCGTTCGGCTTCCATGACGGCGCGTGCCTTTTGGGCTTCCGCTTCGGCATCGAATTGGGCCTGTTGGACACGGGCCTGTGCGATCTGTTTGGCGGCTTCCGTTCTGCGATAGGCTTCCGCTTCTGCTTCATAGCGTTCGGCGTTGGATTTAGCGATTTCGATGGCGGCTAAGTTTTCGCCCTGTGTTGCGGTAGCGTCCGCCTGTTTGATGGCGATACGGCGTTCACGGTTGGCTTCGGCCTCACCGGCGGCCGCCTTGGCGTCCGCCTCCGTAACAGCGACGCGGCGTTCGCGATCGGCTTCCGCTTCACCGGCGGCGGCTTCAGCCTCTGCCTTGGAGACGGCGATACGTTCCGCTTTCTGCGCTTCGGCGGCACCGATGCTACCTTTACGGGTTTCTTCGGCGACGTCGATCTTCGCCTTGTTAATGGCGCCTGCAGCGGCGCGCTTACCAATGGCGATGATGTATCCAGATTCATCCGTAATATCCGTGATATTAACGTTCAATAGGACAAGACCGATCTTCTTCAGTTCTTCTGCGACGTTCGCTTCGACGGCGCGGAGGAAGGTCTCGCGGTCCGCATTGATCTCTTCAATCATCATGGATGCGATGACGAGACGCAACTGACCGAAGATGATATCCTTTGCGAGTTCGGAGATGGCTTCGGGGCTTTGCCCGAACAGACGTTCGGCGGCGTTGCCCATGATTTCAGGCTCCGTGGAGACACCAACCGTGAAGACGGAGGGGACGTTGATTCGGATGTTCTGTTTGCACAACGCGTTGTCCAGATTGACCGTGATCTGCAACGGCCTCAATGAGATGTAACCGTAGTCTTGAAAGATCGGCCACACGAATTTTGCACCGCCATGGATGCATTTCGACGCTTCGTGACCGCCTGTCTTACCATAAATGACCATGATTTTGTCTGACGGACATTTGCGGTAGCATTTGACAAGCGAGAGGAAGACGGCGAGAACGACAATTGCGGCGAAGAAGCCAAGAAAGATGATGTTGGGGGTAGGCATGTTTTTTTTCTCCTTTATCGTGGTTGTCGTTAGACTGCTTTGACGAGATACGTGTTGTTGCCGATGGCTTGGACGATGGTGATGGTCTTGCCTGTTGGGATCGGTTCGTCCGCAACGGCGTCGATTTCACGTGTGCATGCGTCCAATTTGACAGTGGCCTTTCCGCCTGGTGCGCGGTTGGCCGGAATGGACAGATAGACGGAGCCGCTTTTGCCGATGTAGTCTTTCGGCGTGATGTTACCGGACTGTTGCATTTTGAGCAACAGCGCAATCAAGACGGAGATGATGACCATCATGATGATGCCGCTGAGAAGCGCGATGGCGAAACCGCCCCAACCGAGATGCTTGAAGCAGAGGCCGCCCCATCCGTAGAAGGCGATGAAAGCCATGATGCTCTTCAGCGAGAAGAAGTTAACGTGGAGGACATCTGACGCCTGCGACGCATCCACATGGCCGATGTCCGACGCGTCTCCTCCTTCCAAATCGTCCGGAATGCCGTCACCATCCGCATCTTCGCCGCCGTGGCCGAAACCGACGAGCGTTAATATGAATTGTATGGCGAATATGGTCGTTCCGAAGATGGCGCAGAACAAGTAAGTGTTTTCAAAGAGTTTGTAGATGTTGTCCATGGGAACCTCCTTGTTTGACACGCCTGCACACGGTTCGGATTCCGCGTCCGACCGCCGCACGGCTTGTTCAGACTACAAACCAATATACAACTTACAAACGATTTTTCTAATACCTTTTATAAAAAAGAGGCGTGTTTAGGCGTTTTCAAGCGACGGTGACGGTGAAAAATCGCTTTCGTCAAGCCGTTTTTCGTCTTCCAGCATGGAAAGTCGTTCAACCATGGTGACAATGATGGTGAAGGCGATGAAGGCTGAGCCGCCTGTTCCAAGCAGCGGCATGGAAAGACCTGTGATCGGCAGGAGGCCAAGATTAACGCCAATGTGGATGAAGGCCTGCGTCGTAACCATCGAACCAGCCGCAAGATAGATGACGCGATTGGCCATGGAGGTCGTGCGATTGGCCAATGTGGCGCAATGAAGGAACCACGCTAAATAGATGAAAATGAACGGGATGGTGCTGATGACACCAAGCAGTTCAACTGTCGCGGCAAAGAAGGAGTCGCTGTAGGAGAGCGGTGGATTCACAGAGCCTGTACATGGCCAGAAGCCGCTGCCGAACCATCCTCCTTTGATGACGCTTTCCTGTAGTTTGTAGTTATGGAAGGCTGTTTCGATGTCTGGATGGAGGAAGAGTGCGTCTTGATACATGGAGAGCCGTCGCATGGCGTGTGGAAATCTATGGATGACGGCCATGCCACCGCCGAGCAGGGCGATGAGAATGCCCCCCATGGGATAGGTGAGACGGATGCAACTAGCGAAGACGATGAGCAGTGTGACAATAAAAACACATGCCGTGCCCAAGTCCGGTTGCAGGACGATGGGACAAATGAAAATGCCGCCCAACAACAGAATTGCATAGGGGCGGAAACGTGCAACGACTTTTCCTTCAGGTAGTTGCATGGTGAAAGCATATGCTAGCAAAAGTATGAAGGCGGGTTTTGCAAATTCAGACGGCTGGATACTCAGTCCCATGAAACGAAACCATGAAATCGCTCCATTTACTTGCTTTCCAAGAAGAAACAGCAATAGTAACGCAATCCATGCCGCTGGAATGAACAGCCACGGAAGTCGTTTGAATGAGCCTTCCGGCATGCACATGCCGATGAAGGCGATGAATAGCGAAATGGCGCTGTAAATAGCCATTTGACGGAGGCAGGCCGTCATTCCAGGCAGTCCATTGGCGAAACTGGACACGAGAAAGATGCCTGTCATGAAAAGGATGAGAAGTGTCAGCAGAAGCCGTATCATCCTCTTCCGTCTGAATGAGTTGAATATATGGTCAGAAGACATTTTATGAATAATTAGTGGTTAGTAATTCGTGATTGGATTCTCTAGAAGTTCTGGATATTTAGGAAAAGTTTCCCTCTCTCTTCCCCGCACATTTCCCTCTCTCCTCTCCGCACGTTTCCCTCTCTCCTCTCCGCACATTTCCCTCTCTCCTCTCCGCACATTTCCCTCTCTCCTCCAAACTCTCCAGTCATACCAGACTTCTAGGAAACCAAATTCTTAGTTTATAAGCCATAAGCCTATGTGATTGGATTCTCTAGAAGTTCTGGTTATACAGGAAAAGTACCCTCTCTCTTCCCGTTTTCCTCCCTCTCTCCTCAAAAAATTCCAGTCATACCAGAACTTCTAGGAACCAAATTCATAAGCTCATGGGGCGTAGGCCTATAAGCATGTCTTCGTTAGAAGACATAAATAGCATTTAGACGGATGTCATCGCCATCAGCCTTGTCTCCAAGAAGGATGGCGCGATAACTGTTGTTTAGTAGTTGTATTTCGAAAAGGCCTGCCCGAAGCTGTCGGTCGTATTCCAACTCCAAGCCTGAAATGCCTTCTTCGATGTTGGTTTCTGGATTGACGGCAGTTTCGCCGATTCTCTGCTTCAGATCCGGATTGGAATAGCATCGTTTAAAGGTGGCATGGCATTCAAGATGTTCGGAGACCAGTTGGATTGCGTTCCAGATTTCCGGCGTGGAAAATGGCTGGTTCGAACAGAGCTTGATGTCTTGCCCGAGATAGTCTGTCAGCCGTGTGATGTGCGGCATCGACGGCACGAACGAATTGAAGCGGATCAGTTCCGCCCATTCGAATTCCGCCTGACTGTAGTTCTGTGGCACATGCCAGACAAGCTCCATCTGCCGTTCTGTCCAAGCCAGAATATTTCCTTGTCGGTCAAGAATTTTGCCGCGGCAACCAGGGATTTTCAACGTGGTGGCGACACGAAGCCGTTCGAGAATTTTCTCCCGTTCCGCACTTTTGATCACGGCGGTCGTGCAGAGGCGGAGGACGAAAATGACGGCGAGGGCGCAGAAGAAGGCGGAGATGATCTGGAGGCGTTTGAAGAAGTCAGGAGGCGTATGCGGCCTGTCTAGCTCGTCCATTTACTTCTCCGTCTCATGGTTTTCCACAGGGGAAAAAGCGAGGGCATGCGCATGGCCGTCCGATTGGAGGGCCGTGCTGTTCAGAATGGCGTTGGCCTGTGCGAAATCAAGCTTCCAGCCTGGCGTATAACGGAGATGGAAGATCTTGCGTGTCAGGCTGCAAAGATCGGTCGTGGCATGGACCGGACGGATGTAGCTAGTGGCGAACGCCGCTACGCATGCCCATGCAAGCATGACATAGAATGTAATTTTGGCGATTTTGGAACGTTGTGACTGTTTCTTCTGGTTGTTTTCCATGATTCCTTCCCTTTTTAAATGAAGAGGTTATGTGATTGCATCATTGCATATTGTTCATTTCTGGAATGCCATCTCTGTCTTGCTCATATTTACGGCGATCTTGTGCGATCTCCTTGTTCATTTCCGCCTCTAGCGTCTCAGGCTTCCAGATTTCGTATCCGATGCCGATGCCAACGAGCGCCACTTCCTCTCCGCCTTTCACGCCGATGCGTTTGAGAAGGCTTGCCGGCAGAGTGAGTCGCCCTTGGGGGGAGATGGTGTCGGTGGTGCCGAGAAGCGATTCCTTACGCAGCCGTATTCGGAGGGCTGGGCTGTTGAAATAGTCTTCTCCTGATAGGGTAGGGGAGGGCGATTCTGATGGGAATCTGCTTTCTGGCAGGATGGTGACCGCTTCTTCCGCCAGATATTTCAGGATCACGTTGCCTGTGGCGTCAACGCTTTTGAAGTCCGCGACGACGTTCGGCGGCAGCTTGAGGCGACCGCTGTTGTCGAGCTTGCTGAGGGTTGAACCTTGGAAGGACTTCATTTTACGTTGTTTAGAGGTTTTTCTATGAATCTTCTTGATTAAAAAGTGCTTGCTTTTTAGTCCAAGATAGACCGAACAAAACCAAAACGCAATTACTTTAATGATGTCTATGATGAAATCAAGTCAAATAATGATAAAAAAATCAAAAAAATTCACAAAATTTTTACGAAAGAAATATGCAAGAAAATATCAGCTAAAAGTATACAGGTGATTAAAAAGAAATATGCAAAAATATATCAGCTAAAACTATATAGATGATTGAGTTGGAAAGAAAGATTGGAAAAATGTCATTAAGAGTATAAGAAACAATAATGTCTTATGACAGGATGTTTGGCGACATGGTATAGGCGAGAGAAAAACCAGCCCGCCAACTTCAGCAATAGTTGACGGGCTGGTTTGCGAATTGGGGGTATTGGGAATGTTGTGTGTCTGTGAAGCGGATAGATTAATTCGCCATCGTCAGTTTGTGCTCTTGTTCCTTGGCAATCCTGCGAAGATAGCTGTCATACAGGGCTTGATGATTCTCCCACATATATACGGGAATCTTCGTGGCTTCTTCAAGAACTTTTGCAAATGGCAACGTGACGCGTCGTTCGCCAGCGATGAACATTTGTATTTCCTTTTCAGGCTTGTTGCACAACCGGGCAAATTCCTCTACGGTCATATCTCGTTCTTCAAGCCACTCGTCCAGCGTGTCTCCCGGCGGGAATACAACGGCCAGTCTTGTTTCTTCTTGTTTGATATCCATATCTTTCTCCTTCAATGATAATCTGTTATCTCCATAATATTGGAGTTCTCTCCATTCTGTATAATATATGATTTTATGAATCCTCCAAATTGTTATTCCTTGCAATCTGGAGGACTCTTTCCATGGTCAAACCGGTCATCCTGCTTATTTCCTCTAGACGATAATTGTTTTTCAGCATATTTAGGGCGAAGTTTTCCTTTGACTGTTCGATTCCTTTCTCGAATCCGCTTTGCTCTCCTCTCGCAAATCCTATCTTGACACCTTTTTTGAACCCACTTTGCTCGCCTTCTTCACGGCATTGTTTCTTTTCTGCCGCAAAGCGTTCGCGCCCATACGATTCGAGCATCCAGTCAAAATCATCGATTTGCTTTTCAACAACCTGCGTCATTTCCATTCCAAATGCCTCCTTTAACAACGTTTTTCTAGTCTCGGCCGACAGTGCCGGCGTGGTCAGCGCCCAGACGAAGCCGCATATGTCCCGCCGCCCGGGCCCCCCGACACCACCGGCGTTCACGAACGTCAGGCGGAGCTTGTCGTAGAAGTCGGATGGTGGAGGGATACCGCCATTGGGCATCTTCTCCTGCATCATCCGAAACCTCTGGACCGTCCCCTGCCGCTCTGGAGGCGCAGCGGGGCATATCCAGATGGAATTCACCTTCAACGCCTTCTCGAACTCCGGATATTTGTAGATCTGTTCATATTCCGTATAATATATTCCTGATAAATATAACATACCCCTTCCAATACATCTGTCAAGCAGACGGCTGTCGTTTTGCATCTCGATGTTGAGAAGTTGCGGTGCCCGGCTGCCGCACAAATGTTTCGGTGGGAGGATTTCGAATAAGAGGTCGCAGTCCATCATGTAGCCGTTCGGGAGCGGCTTCTTCGTCATTAGGGCCTTGGCGATTTCGGGATTGCATGTGTCCGACGTGTCTATGAAGCTGTCAATGCATTCCTCCTCTATGAGCTCAACTGGGAATGGCATGTATTCCGGAATGCACGCCTTTACGATATGGGCGACGACACTCTTCAGTGAAAACAACCCGTTCGCCCAGTTGTTGACCCTGAGTTTTTTACCGCCGCAGTCGATTATCTGCGACAGTCTGTTCGGTCTTTCCTCCATGGCATGATCCTATTTTATTTATTATTGATATTAATATTCATATTTTGGCGTTTCTGATACTATAGTTCCATTTTTTTAGATGTCAAATAAGATAATAATATGGTTAGTAAAATAATTATTAAGGTATTAAATATCAATTAATTTGATAAATTCGATAAAATTCATAAAAATTCCTAAATGTAATATGACTTTTTATGATTTAATATGACTTTTTGCAAGAATATTTATCCCCAAAAAAGTACTGCTTCTTTCGTTCCGCCGCAATATCGATGATTGATAGTGTATTGCGCAAACGGTCGCACTGGAGTGCGACCCTCCCTCTCCGTCGCAATGTCGGAAGACTGTCGGAAGACACCCCTGCCTACTGGCGAAAAGTCCTTTCACATATTATATTAATAAAGGCGGCGTGACTTGGTCTTGTATGGCACGGCTTGCCGCAGTTGACTCAGCCGCCGAAAGAGTGTTAACGACAATAGAAAGGATTGGTTTCCATGAAAAAAGTACTGATTCCGACGAAACTGGATTCGATTGCAAGAGAACTGCTTGAGGCAAACGGCTATCAGGTTGTCCAAGATTCGGACACTCCGATACTGGATCTTGTCAAATCGCATCCTGACTGTGAGGCGTTGATCGTCCGCAGTGAAAAAGTCACGCCGGAAATCATTGATCTGCTTCCAAAACTACAGACAGTCATCCGCGCGGGTGCAGGTTTCAATACGATCGACATCAAATATGCCCGCAAGAAGAACGTTGATGTCATGAATACGCCTGGCGCCAATTCGAACGCCGTCGCGGAGGAAGTGATCGCTCTGGCTCTGGCGGTTTATCGTCATGTGATTCCGGGCGATATTACGACGCGTGCAGGCGGTTGGGAAAAGAAGAAGTTCATGGGCAGTGAATTGACGGGCAAGACGATAGGTATCGTCGGTCTCGGCAATATCGGCCAGTTGGTCGCGAAGCGCACGAGCGGCTTCGATGTGAAGATTCTCGCCTACGATCCGCTGGTTTCGCCTGAACGCGCAAAAGCCGTCGGCGCGACAATGTGCACGTTGGAAGATGTCTTCAAAGAAGCCGACATCATCACGTTGCATATTCCGGAAAACGACACGACGCGCGGCTTGATCAACGCCAGCCTGCTGAATCTTGTAAAGCCCAACGCGTTGATTATCAACTGCGCACGTGCGGGCATCATCAATGAAGACGACTTCCGCGCGTTGAAGCCCGTGAAGAAGTTCAAGTTCTGCACGGACGTGTATCCGGAAGACGCCCCCGGCGAGAAGTCCGTGAAAGACATCGCCGATATCATGCTGCCGCATCTTGGCGCGAACACGAATGAGGCGAATTACAACGCCGCGAAGCGCGCCGCCGAGCAGATGATCGCCTACTTTGAAAACGGCGTCGATATGTACGTCGTGAACAAAGGCGTTCCGAAAGAATTGAACGAGAACTATCAGCAGTTGGCGAACCGCATTGGTATCGTAGCCAGCCAGTTCCTCGGCGAGAAAGCGACCGTGAAGAAGATCTCCGGCAGCTTCTACGGCGAATTGGGCAAGTTCCCGAAATGGTTCATCGCACCGCTCTGCGCCGCGTTGAGCAAGGATTTCGAAATCAACCAGGCTCCCGAAGACGCGAAGCAGTTCCTCGACGCCAGTGGCGTCGAATTTGAGACGCGTCCTGCCGATGACCGCAAGCAGTACGGCAACGCCATGACGATTGATTTCGAGGCGGCCGGCAAGACCGTCAGCATCCGCGGCACCGTCGCGGAGAACACGATGATCATCTCTCGTATCAATGACTACAATCGCGTCTATTTCGTCCCGCGCGGCAATGCGTTCATCGTCGAACATGACGACGCTCCTGGCATGCTGAACAAGATCACGGGTGCCTGCGCGGAAGTAGGCATCAACATCGAAGACATCCACGCCTCCCGTAGCGACGACGGCAAGCGGATGATCGCCATCCTGATGACGGACAAACTTGTCGGCAAGGAGACGGTCGCGAAGGTTGTGAAGATGGTCA
>JAEEGF011110593.1_pt1 | contig 10624 bp, 5 predicted proteins | sample 9134171 | NCBI WGS metagenome assembly JAEEGF01 (sample SAMN16246542, study PRJNA631951) | gut metagenome | biome: gut microbiome; feature: rumen; material: AP-attached | host: Bos | place: Iran: Karaj | collected 2018-10 | reverse complement strand
CCCGGGCCTTCCGGCGCAGCACTAAGCCGGTGATCCTGGTGCTGGGCTCCGGCCCCATCCGCATCGGTCAGGGCATCGAATTCGACTATTCCTCCGTCCGCTGCGTCCATACCCTGAAAGAGCTGGGCTACGAGGCGGTCATCGTCAACAACAACCCGGAGACCGTCTCCACGGACTACGATACCGCCGACCGGCTCTATTTCGAGCCTCTCACCCCCGAGGACGTGATGCACATCGTCGCGGCGGAAAAGCCCGTGGGGGTGGTGGTGGCCTTCGGCGGCCAGACCGCCATCCGCCTGGCAAAATTCCTGGACAGTGCGGGCGTGCCCATCCTGGGCACCAGCGCGGCGAGCATCGACCTGGCGGAGGACCGGGAACAGTTCGACGCCCTCCTGGAGCGCTTTTCCATCCGGCGGCCCAAAGGAAAGGCCGTCCTCACCCTGGAAGAAGCCCTGCATGCGGCGGAGGAGCTGGGCTATCCCGTCCTGCTGCGCCCCAGCTATGTCATCGGCGGGCAGAACATGGTCATCGCCCACACCGAGGAGGATGTGCGCACCTATATGGAGGTCATCCTTCGGGGGAAGATCGTCAGCCCCGTGCTGGTGGACCAGTATCTCATGGGCAAGGAGCTGGAGGTGGACGTGATCTCCGACGGGGAGAGCGTGCTCATCCCCGGCATCATGCAGCATATCGAGCGGTCCGGCGTCCACAGCGGGGATTCCATCGCGGTCTATCCCCCCTTCTCCATCGGGGACCGGCTGCTGAAAACCATTGTGGATTCTTCGGAAAAGCTGGCCCTGGCCCTGGGCACCAGGGGCCTGGTGAACATCCAGTATCTGATCTACCACGGGGAGCTGTATGTGATCGAGCTGAACCCCCGGGCTTCCCGCACCGTGCCCTATATCTCCAAGGTGACGGGGGTCCCCATGGTGGACCTGGCCGCCAGGGTCATGGTGGGGCAGCCCCTCAAATCCCTGGGCTACGGCACGGGGCTGTACCGCCGCCCGCCCTACGTGGCGGTCAAGGTGCCGGTGTTCTCCTTTGAAAAGATCGCGGACGCCAACGCCGCCCTCAGCCCGGAGATGAAGTCCACCGGGGAAGTGCTGGGGGTGGGGAAGAACCTGCGGGAGGCCCTGTTCAAGGGCCTGATCTCCGCCGGTTATCACGTGGAAAAGCACAGCCGCAGCCAGGAGGAACAGGCTGCGGCAGACCTGGCGGGAAAATGCCGGGCCAGTCACGGCGGGGTGCTCATCTCCGTCAACAAGCGGGACCAGCCGGAGATCGTGGACGTGGCCCGGCGGCTTATCGAGCTGGGCTTCCGCCTCTATGCCACGGCGGGCACCGCCGCCGAGATCTCCCGCCTGGGGACCGAGGTGGAGGTGGTGGGGAAGCTGGGCCGGGACGACCGGGTGATGAAGCTGCTGGAAACGGGGAAGATCGACTACGTTATCCTCACCGGAAGCGCGGAAAAGGCCTATATCCGGGATTTCATCCGCCTCAACCGGCGCTGCGTGCAGCTGGGCATCCCCTGCCTCACCAGCCTGGACACGGCGGAAGCCCTGGCGGACATCCTGGCCTCCCGCTACACCCTGGGGAATACGGAGCTGGTGGACATCTGCCACCTGCGCACAGAGCGGCAGAAGCTCCGCTTCTCCAAAATGGAGACCTGCGGCAACGACTATATCTTCCTGGAGAATTTCGACGGATCCGTCACCTGCCCGGAATCCCTCTGCGTCACCCTCTGCGACCGCCACAGCGGCGTGGGGGCCGACGGCCTGGTGCTCATGGAGCGCTCGGAGATCGCCCCGGCGAAGATGCGCATGTTCAATGCCGACGGCTCCGAGGGGGCCATGGCCGGCAACGCCCTCAGGTGCATGGCGAAATATCTCCATGACCGGGGATTGGCCGACCGGGAGGAGATCGCCATCGAGACCCATGGCGGCGTCAAGACCCTGCGGGTCTACACCACCGACGGCCTGGTGACCTCCGCCAGCGCGGACATGGGCCGGGCCTCCTTCCGGATGCAGCCGGAGCAGGTGGCCCTGCCGGGGGAACGGTTCATCGACTGTCCCGTGACCATTGCCGGGAAGGAGGAGCGCATCACCTGCGTGGATATGGGGAATCCCCACTGCGTCGTCTTCTGCGAGCGGGTGGACGGGGTGGACATCTCCGCCGCAGGCCCGCAGTTTGAAAACGCCCCCATCTTCCCCCAGCGGATCAACACGGAGTTCATCCGTGTGGTGAACCGGCGCACCATCAAGATGCGGGTCTGGGAGCGGGGCAGCGGGGAGACCATGGCCTGCGGCACCGGGGCCTGTGCGGCGGTGGCGGCGGCGGTGGAAAACGGGCTGTGCGACGAAGGACAGGATATTTCCGTCCGCTGCAAGGGGGGCGAGCTCATCGTCCGCTACACCCCCGAGGGCGTCACCCTCACGGGGGACACCCGGCTGGTTTACACCGGCGAAACGGAGTTTTAGGGAGGGAAAACCATGCACTTCACGAAAATGCAGGGCTTGGGCAACGACTATCTCTATGTCTATGGGGAGCCCGAGAGCCCGGAAAGCCTGTCGGTAAAGCTGTCGGACCGGCACTTCGGCCCCGGCTCCGACGGCATGATCTGGATCTCCCCCTCCTCTCTGGCGGATTTCCGCATGCGCATCTTCAATGCCGACGGTTCGGAGGCAAAGATGTGCGGCAACGGCATCCGCTGTGTGGGGAAATACGTCTATGAAAAGGGCTACACGGACAAGACCAGGCTCACGGTGGAGACCCTTTCCGGGGTCAAGAGCCTGGAGCTGCAGGTGGCCTACGGCAAGGTGCGCAGCGTCACCGTGGAGATGGGGCGGGCCGTGGTGAGCCCGGAAAGGACCGTCCTTGCCTGCGGCGAAGAAGTGCGCCTTACCCCCGTGGACATGGGGAATCCCCATGCCGTAGTTTTCACGGAGGACGCGGAGGCGGCCCCCCTGGAGACCCTGGGAAGGGCCGTGGAGCGCCACGAGGCTTTCCCCGGCGGGGTGAACGTGGAGTTCGTGCAGCTCCTGGGGCCCAACCGCCTGCGGATGCGGGTCTGGGAGCGGGGCAGCGGCGTGACCCTGGCCTGCGGCACCGGGGCCTGCGCCAGCACGGCGGCAGCGGCAGCCCGGGGCCTTGTCTCCTATGGGGAAAGTGTGAGCGTGGTGCTGGACGGGGGAACGCTGACCGTGACCGTCTCGCCTGACGGCCGGGTGAAAATGAGCGGCCCCGCCGAATTTGTTTATGAGGGGGATACGGAGCTATGCTGACGCCCAACCGACATTATTCCGAATTGCAGGATTCCTATCTATTTGCCCGCATCGCGGAGAAGACAAAGGCTTATCTGGCGGAAAACCCCGGCCAGAGGCTGCTGCGCATGGGCATCGGGGATGTGTCCCAGCCCCTCTGCCCGGCGGTGATCGAGGCCCTGCATGCCGCGGTGGAGGACCAGGCGAAAAAGGAGACCTTCCGGGGCTATCTCCCGGAGTGCGGCGCGCCCTTCCTGCGGGAGGCCGTCGCCCGCCATTATGCTTCCCGGGGCGTCGCCCTCAGCCCGGAGGAAGTCTTCGTGTCCTCCGGGGCCAGCGACGAGTTGGGCCATATCCTGGACCTCTTTGACCCTATGAGTCCCGCCCTGATCCCGGAGCCCGCTTATCCCGCCTATGTGGATGCCAGCGTCCTGGCCGGGCGAAGGATCCTCCACCTGCCTACGAGCCGGGAGGACGGCTTTCTGCCCTCCCCGGAGGCGGCGGGGGAGGGGGATCTGGTTTACCTCTGCTCGCCCAACAACCCCACCGGCGCGGTGCTGGGCAGGGAACAGCTGAAGGCCTGGGTGGACTGGGCGAGGGCGCGGGGCGCGGTGATCCTCTTTGACGCGGCCTACGAGGCCTTCATCCGGGACCCGGCCATTCCCCACAGTATCTTCGAGATCGAGGGGGCGCGGGAATGTGCCATCGAGATCTGTTCCCTGAGCAAGACGGCGGGCTTCACCGGCACCCGCCTGGGCTATACGGTCATCCCCAAGGAGCTGGAGCGCTGCGGCATGAACCTCAACGCCATGTGGGTGCGCAACCGCACCACCAAGTCTAACGGCGTCTCCTACATCCTCCAGCGGGGCGGGGAAGCCGTCTTCACCCCGGAGGGACAGCGCCAGGTCCGGGAGACCCTGGCGATCTATCAGGGAAACGCCGCCCTGATGGCGGAGACTTTGGACCGCCTGGGCGTCTGGTACACCGGCGGCCTCAACGCGCCTTATATCTGGATGGCGTGTCCCAAGGGCCTTTCCAGCTGGGCGCTTTTCGATCTTTTGCTGCATAAGATCCAGGTGGTGGGCACCCCCGGCGAGGGCTTCGGGGCTTCCGGCGAGGGCTATTTCCGCTTCTCCGCCTTCGGCAGCCCGGAGGACACCCGGGAGGCCATGGCCCGCCTGGAAGAATTGCTGAAATAAGCTGGACGGAGGAAAGAAGACATGTGCGGGATCGTCGGATTCACGGGAGCGCAGCAGGCGGCTCCCCTGCTGCTGGAAGGGCTGAAAAAGCTGGAATACCGGGGCTATGACTCGGCGGGCGTCGCCGTCCTGGGGGATGGGACCATCCGGGTGGAGAAGGTCAGCGGCAAGGTGCAGAAGCTCTGCGAAAAGACTCTGGACGGCGCCGCCGTGCCCGGCACGGCGGGCATCGGCCACACCCGCTGGGCCACCCATGGGGCCCCCACGGACAACAATGCCCACCCCCATCTGAGTAACGACGGGCGCTGGGCCGTGGTGCACAACGGCATCATCGAGAATTACGCCGCCCTCCGGGAGGAGCTCATCGCCAAGGGCTTCCCCTTCCACAGCGAGACGGACACGGAGGTCATCGTCCACCTGCTGGAATACTACGATTCCGGCGATATGAAGACCACGGTGATGAAGACCGTGGCCCGTCTGGAGGGGTCCTATGCCCTGGGCGTCCTCTGCGCCGACAGGCCGGGCACCCTCTTTGCCGTGCGGGAGGCCAGCCCCCTCATCCTGGGGGTGGGGGTGGGGGAGAATTACTTCGCCTCCGACGTGACGGCCCTGGTCTCCTATACGAAAAACGCCGTCTACCTGGACGACGGGGAATTTGCGGAGCTGACGCCGGAGGGCATCACCGTCTATGACTGCTCCGGCCGCCGGATGGAAAAGGCCATCAGCCGCATCACCTGGGATGTGGAGGCGGCGGAAAAGGGCGGTTACGAGCATTTCATGCTCAAGGAGATCATGGAGCAGCCCCGCGCGCTCAAGGCCGCCGTCGAGCCCCGCGTCCGGGACGGCGAGATCGTTCTCGACGGCGTGGAGCTCACGGCCGAACAGCTCAAGGGTATCCGCCGCGTCGTGATCACCGCCTGCGGCAGCGCCTATCACGCCGGATGCGTGGGGCGCTATATCATGGAAGAGCTCTGCCGCATCCCCGTGGAGGCGGAGGTCGCCAGCGAGCTGCGCTACCGCAATCCGCTCATCGGGGAGGACACGCTGGTGATCGTGATCTCCCAGTCCGGTGAGACAGCCGATACCATCGCCGCTCTGAAGGAGTGCAAAGAGCGCGGCGCGCGTACTCTCGCCGTCGTCAATGTGGTGGGCAGCACCGTAGCCAAGCTGGCCGACGATGTCCTCTATACCTGGGCCGGGCCGGAGATCGCCGTGGCCACCACCAAGGGCTATACGACGCAGGTAGCCGTACTGTCCCTTCTCTCCGTGTATATGGCGCGCAAACTGGAGCGCATCGACGACGACCGCTACCGGGAACTGGTGAGCGGCATCCGTTCACTCCCCGAACGCTGTCAGCGTTCCATTGATCTGAACACTCACGTTGCTTATCTTGCCAAGCGCTACCACAACAACTCATCGCTGTTTTTCATCGGGCGGAACCTGGATTACGCCGCCTGTCTTGAGGCCTCTCTCAAGCTCAAGGAGATCAGCTACATCCATTCGGAGGCCTATGCCGCCGGAGAACTCAAGCACGGCACGATCGCCCTGATCGAAGAAGGACGTCTCGTCGTCGCCCTGTGCTGCTACGAGGCGCTGTTCGACAAGCTGGCTTCCAACATCAAGGAAGTCAAGGCCCGCGGGGCGAAGGTCATGGCCGTGGTGCAGGAGGGCAACCGCCGTATATTTGCCGAGGCCGACGATGTGCTCTTCGCTCCGGTCGTCGATCCCCTGCTGATCGCGATCACCGAGATCGTTCCGCTGCAGCTGTTCGCCTATTACGTGGCAAAGGAAAACGGCTGCGACATCGACAAGCCGAAAAACCTGGCCAAATCGGTCACGGTGGAATAGGGGGGCATTGAGAAGGAGGCGTTTCGCGCAGAAACGCCTCCTTTGTTTTTCTCAACCTCCGGGCGATACGGCTCGCCGGATGCGTTATTGAATCGGGCAGAAAAGCCCCGTATAATGGGTCCGTAAGCCGGCAGACAAAGTATTGCTTAAGAGAGGAAACAGGTATGGAACTGGGAAAGAGAATCAGGCAGCTTCGCTTCAAGGCGGGAATGACACAGGAGCAGCTCGCGGAAAAGCTGGGGATCGGGCCGCAGTCCGTTTCCAAGTGGGAAAACGCCGTGGCAATGCCGGACATAACGACGCTTCCGCTTTTGGCGGAGATATTCGGCACAAGCATCGACGATCTTTTCGATCTTACCGCGGAACAGCGTCTCAACCGCATCGAGAACAGGATGGACGCGGAGGAGGAGCTTCCGCAGGATGTGTTCCGGGAATATGAGGAATACCTGACGGGCCGGCTGAAGGCCGGGCAGAACAAAAAACGGGCCACGGATCTGATCGCCTACCTCTACTGGCACCGCATGAATTCCTACGCGCGGAAAGCGGCCCGGTACGCAAAGGAATCGATCCTCCTCTCCCCGGGAGAAAAGGGATGCCAGTGGATTCTGAACAGGGCGGAAAACCACGCCGTATGGGACTGGAACATGTCCAATCACACAGGGGCCGTGGATTTTTACCGGGAACTGGTTGAGTCTGATCCCGACGCTGCGCTGCCTTATATGTACCTTTTGGACAATCTTATCGCCGACCGCCGCGCCGACGAAGCGGAGCGCTGGCTGGACCGCTACTGCGCTCTGGAGAAGGCGAACCCCGTCATGAAGACAGTCTACCGGGCGTATATCGCTCTGGCCAGATTCGACGAGCCCGCGGCAGACCGGATCATGGAGGAGCTGCTGGCCGAACAGCCCGGGAACGACGCCGTTCTTTTTGAAACCGCGCAGTATTACGCCGCCAAATGCGATTATGAGAAGGCCATTGACTGTTATGAGCGCGCCTTTGAAGCGGATCCCAAACGGCCCCGCTTTACGGACGCGCTGATGGGGATCCGTGATATCTATGAGATCATGGGAGATTATGCCAACGCGGCAAAGACCTGTGACCGTCTGGTGGACCTGCTGGAACAGGAATGGGGTTTCACCGAAGAGACGGATTCCTCCGTTGCCGCGGCAAAAAAGGATAAAGCCCGTCTGCTTGCCAAAGCGTGATCCTCCCCTGCGCAGGCATCCGGACACGCCCCGCCCCGATACGGCCGGGGCCGTTGCAAAATGGAAGATTTGCAGCGACCCCTTTTACAGCGCCAAATCGCATAAAAAGCCGGGAAGCAGTGGAAAAAAGACCGCAAATCTCCCGGCTATTTATATAGCAAATCCAGCCCTGGCCATCAAACCAGCGCCAAAAGTGGAAAACTTCACTTCAATTCTGTTACGCAGCCGAAATTTCGGACAAATGCGTTCGCAATCGCCCTTTGTCCCGTTTCATCCAGAGCTTTTTCAGGTCAAACGCAAGCGCCAGGAAGAACAGCTCCGTGCGAACGTTCTTCTTTCCCCGTGTGAGAAAGCGGCGGAACCCAAAGTCGTTTTTGAGCAGGCCAAAGGCGCCCTCCACTTGGATCGATCGGCACAGCCGCAGATAGATTCCATGCTCGGTGGTAATGTTTTCAAGCGATGCTTTCCGAAGTTCCTGCAGCGTCTTGTTTACACGCAGTTCCTTGGGTTGGTCGGCGTCCTTCGCCTGACAGCACGTTTCCCGAACCGGGCAGCCGGAACAGCTTTCGCAGCGGTACCATGCCGTCGTAATGTATCTGCCGTTCTGCAGTTCTGTGCTTTCCCGACGCAGATTCAGCTTCCTGCCCTGTGAACAGGTGTAGCTGTCGTCCTCGGCGTCATAGGTCATATTCTCCATTCGACCGATCTGCCGTTTGAAGGAACTGCTCTTCTGCTGCTCATAGTTCGCGGGCTTGATGAAGCTCATCTGCCCGTTTGCTTCCAGATACAGATAATTGCTCAGCCGTTCATACCCGGCGTCTGTCGTCGCGGACTTGTATTTCTTCCCGTGGTGCCGCTGCATCGTCTTCATAAAGGGGACCATGGTTCCGTAGTCCGTTCGGTTGGAAAAGGCGTCAATGCCGGTGATGTATTCGCTGTTGACCCCGATCTGGACATTGTATCCCGGCTTGAGCTGTCCGTTCCGCATATGGTCATCCTTCATCCGCATAAAGGTGGCGTCCGGGTCTGTTTTGGAATAGCTGTTGCGCCCATCTCCCATAATGGCGAGCTTTTCCTCATACTCCCGCCATCTTCTCCGCAGCTCGTCCAGCCCTTCCCAGTCCTTTTGCGCTTCGCTTTTCCTGCGTCCTGTGCCATGGACGAAGGTGATCTCTTCTGCCATCTCTGTAAGCCGCTGCTCCAGGGCTTCCAGACTCGTGACCGAAAGGGCCGCATATACTTTCGCTTTTATCCTGGCGAACTCTTTCTCCACGCTCTTCCGCCAGACAAAGGTGTACCGCCCCGCACGGCTCTCCAACTTCGTCCCGTCGATGAAGACCGTTTCATGATCCGTCTCTCCCTGTGCCTCCAGATAACGCACATACTGGTAAAACAGATCCTCCACCGCCTCCGCGCTGCGCCCGGTCCGAAAGCGTGAGATCGTGCTGTGGTCCGGTACCGGCTCGTCCCACAGCAACCATTGGAAATCTATCCGGTACCGGCAGGCCTCCTCCAGTTTCCTTGTTGTGTAGATACCGCACTGGTATCCGTATACCAGAACTTTGAACAGCACTCGCGGATCGGTGACCGATTTCCGTCCTTTGGACGAATACGCTGCGTACAGTTTCCTGTAGTCCAGTTCCTCAAGCTGGGCGTTGGTCAGCCGGACGGGTGCCTCTTCCGGTATGATGATTTCGCTGTTCAGTGTAAATACCTGTTGACCATTTCTCTCAACTACGGTACACTGATTATGCGTTTTATTTTGTTTCACACCAAAAGTTTAACGCAAACGAAAGCACCAGCCAAGTCCTTTTTGGACCTGACTGGTGTTTTTGTTGCCCCATGCTTTTTGCAACGCGCCCTTTTTTACGTATGAGTCATGAAATATTCCTCCAGCATGGAGGAGTAGGTTTCGGGCGTGATGTGAATACCGTCGTTGACGCTGTATTCGTCGTACATGTAACCGTCCGCGCCGCTGAGCGGGCGGTAGAGATCGATGTATTCCGCTCCGTACTCACGGGACAGATCCTTGACGGCCTGGGAATAGAGAATGGTGACCCGGGGGTTGTAGATCACGACGTACGGCGCGGCGTGTCCCACGGGCGCCAGCGAGATCAGGTAGAGCTTGGCGTCCGGCTGCGTCTCCTTTACCATATCCAGGATCTTCCGCATGGGCTCCTTGAATTCCTCGATACGGTTTTTCCGGTCGGATACGTCGTTGATGCCGAGCATGACAAACACTTTCCCGTAGGATTTGTTCTGCAGGAGGCGCAGAAGCGAGCCCGCGCGTCCCGAGGACGTGTGGAACCCCTTGTGCACGAGCATGTCCGGCGCGGTGAAACCGACCTCGGCCAGATAGTCCGTATCGGCAAAATCAAAATACATGCGCATGGCGACTACCTGGGAATGGCCTATAAAGCACACATCGGAAAACCAGGAGGGATCCACGGGATCGCTCTCGGCCACCGTAGCGGTGGGAAGGGTCATGAATCGTCTGCGCATCGCGCCCATAAGACGGAGAAAAATGGTCTCCGCCTGCGCGAGAGTGACCGCGGCGCCCGGATAAAAGTTTCCGTCGGAGGCTTCGGCCATGACACCGCCTCTCTGCAGCACGCCCGCGGCGGTCTTTCCCTCCGGGCTCAGGTTCGGCGTGTCGAAGAAAACCACCGTCTCGTTGATCTCCGGAAGGACCATATCCGAGCAGGCGAGATATCGGTTGAGCACTATGGCCAGCTGTTCCCGATTCAGGGCCTGGTCGGGAGAGAAGGAACCGTCCCCGGAGTCGAAAAGCCCTTTTTCCACAGCCCAGGACGCCGCCGCCGCGTAAACGGAGTCCGCGTTCACGTCGGAGAACGTGCGGGACAGTGGATGAAGATCGGGCAGCGGATCGATGGCGTAGAGGATCTCGGCTGCCATGGCTCTGGTCAGAGGAGGCGTGAATCCGGTACGCTCGGCCGACGCGAAAACGGCTCTGTTTTCACTCATGGGAGCTGCGGAACAGAAACGGGATACGGAGGGGGCGTCAAAGATATCGCTGTCGGCCCGGGCGGGGACCGTGCCCAGAAGGATCATGAAGACAAGTATGAAACCGATCGTTCGTTTCATGGCGTAC
>JAEEGF010892277.1_pt1 | contig 10624 bp, 7 predicted proteins | sample 9134171 | NCBI WGS metagenome assembly JAEEGF01 (sample SAMN16246542, study PRJNA631951) | gut metagenome | biome: gut microbiome; feature: rumen; material: AP-attached | host: Bos | place: Iran: Karaj | collected 2018-10 | reverse complement strand
GCGACGCATTCCCCGATGTTCCATCAGGTCGAAGGCCTCGTCGTGGGCGAGGGCATAACCATGGCCGACCTCAAGGGCGTGCTCGACAGCTTCGCGAAGCAGATGTTCGGACCGGACAGCAGGACAAAGTTCCGTCCTCATCACTTCCCGTTCACCGAGCCCTCCGCCGAGATGGACGTATCGTGCTTCAAGTGCGGCGGAGCCGGCTGCAATATCTGCAAGGGCAGCGGCTGGATAGAGATCCTCGGCTGCGGCATGGTCCACCCGAACGTGCTGAAGGTCGGCGGCATAGATACCGAAAAATACACAGGCTTCGCCTTCGGAATGGGCGTTGAGAGGATAGCGATGCTCAAGTACGGCGTTGACGACATACGCCTGCTTTACGAGAACGACATCCGTTTCATCAGGCAGTTCAAGTAGAGGAGGCAGAAAGAGATGTTAGTACCTGTTAAATGGCTCAGCGAATACACGGATATCGACATGCCGGTCGATCAGTGGGTCGACGGCATGGTGCTCTCCGGCACGAACCTCGAGACCGTAGAATACTTCGATAAGGGGATAAGCGGCGTAGTCGTCGGAAAGAGCCTCAAAATAGACTGACATCCCAACGCTGACAAGCTCGTCGTATGCAGCGTCGACGTCGGAAAGGACGCCCCCGTGCAGATCGTCACGGGCGCTTCGAACATGAAGGAGGGCGACAAGGTCGCCGTCGCGCTCGACGGAGTGCACATCCCCGGCCCCCTGCACGGCAAGCCCAGGACTCCCGGCGGCGAGACCATCCGCGCCGGAGAGCTCAGGGGAGTCGTCTCCAACGGCATGATGTGCGGCTGCACCGAGCTCGGCTTCCCCGACAAGGTCGCTCCCTACAGGGATAAGGACGGCCTGTGGATACTCGACGACAAGTGCTTCGTCCCCGGGACCCCGATCACGGAGGCTCTCGGCATGGACGAGCCCGCGGTCGACTTCGAGATCACGCCCAACCGTCCCGACTGCCTCGCCATGCTCGGAATAGCCAGGGAATCCGCCGCCACCTTCGGCAGCACAGTGAGATACCCGGAGACCGAGTGCTCGAAGGTCTCGCCCGAGAAGAGCGCGGACTACATCAGCGTTGAGATCAGAAAGCCGGAGCTCTGCCCCAGGTACTGCTGCAGGGTCATCAAGGACATAAAGATCGAGCAGTCCCCCTGGTGGATGCAGAGGAGCCTCATGCTCGCCGGCATGCGCCCCATCAACAACATCGTCGACATCACCAACTACGTGATGCTCGAGTACGGCCAGCCGCTGCACGCCTTCGACATCAGGACCGTGCGCGGAGGGAAGATAATCGTCGACACCGCGAAGGCCGGCGATAAGTTCACGACCCTCGACGGGGTGGAGAGGGAGCTCTCCGACTCCGTCCTCATGATCAACGACGCCGAGCGCCCGATCGCCATAGCCGGCATCATGGGCGGCCTCGACTCCGAGATCGAGGAGGACACTGCGACCGTGCTCGTGGAGTCCGCCAACTTCAACGGAGACGCGGTCAGAAAGGCCAGCGCCTTCCTCAAGCACAGGACCGAGGCCTCCGGACGCTTCGAAAAGGGCATAGACCCGAACCTCGCCAAGGACGCCTGCGACCGCTTCTGCTATCTGGTAGAGCTCCTCGGAGCCGGCACCGTGCTCACTGGCGACGTGGACGTCTATCCCGAGCCCGCGAAGCCCGTCGTGACCAGAGTCAGGGTCTCCAGGATCAACAAGGTCATCGGCATCGAGCTCAGCGGAGAGCAGATGTGCGAGTACCTCAAGGGCCTCGACATCGAGACCGTGCTCGACGGAGACATCATCACCTGCACCGCCCCGACCGTGCGCCAGGACCTCAACATCGAGGAGGACTACATCGAGGAGGTAGCCAGGATGTACGGCTACGACAGGATCCCCGGGACCCTTCCCGAGGGAAGCACTGCCGGCGGCCTCAACGAGTACCAGAAGTTCAGGACCCTCGCGAAGGACACCCTCAGGGCTATGGGCTTCAGCGAGATCATGACCTACAGCTTCGTAAGCCCCTCCTCCGTGGAGAAGGTCAACGCTCCCGCAGATCCCGACTTCAGGAACTTCGTCAGGCTCATCAACCCCCTCGGAGAAGATACCTCCGTCATGAGGACCATGATACTGCCCAACCTCCTTGGAGTGCTCTACACCAACTACTCCAGGAGCATCCCCGCCGTGAGGATGTACGAGCTCGGCAACACCTTCGTCAACAGGCCGGGCGAGGTCGAGGAGGGCCTCCCGCTCGAGAGGAACTCCCTGTGCTTCGGCATGTTCGGCGAGGGCGAGGACTTCTACAGCGCCAAGGGCGCGGTGAGCGGCCTCCTCAAGCAGCTCGGCATCGAGGGCGCTGAGTACGAGGCCGAGAGCTCCGACGGAAGGTTCCACCCGGGCCGCTGCGCCAGAGTCGTCAAGGACGGCGTGGAGCTCGGCCGCTTCGGCCAGATCCATCCGGACGTCTGCGCGGGCTACGGCATAGACGCCGAGGTCTATGGCGGAGAGTTCAACTTCGAGCTCTTCTGGAGAGCCGACAGGAAGGGCAGCAGGTACACTCCGCTTCCCAAATTCCCCGCCATGACCAGGGACTTCGCCATGGTGGTGGCTGAGAGCGTTCCCGTAGGAAAGCTCGAGAAGACCATCAGACAGGCCGCCGGAGAGCTGCTCGAGGACGTGAAGCTCTTCGACGTCTACAGGGGCGCCCCGGTGCCTCCGGGCAGCAAGAGCGTCGCCTTCACCCTCAGCTACAGGGCAGCAGACAGGACCCTCAAGGAAGCCGAGGTAAACGAGATCAACTCCGGAGTGCTCAGCGCGCTCAGGGAGGGCTATAACGCCATACTCAGAGAGATGTAGAAAGGAGAATACATGGACACAAGCAACGTCGTATCCGTAAAGATCTTCGGACAGGAGTACACCATCTCGAGCCTGAAGAGCCGCGAATACATCATGAAGGTCGCCGACTACGTGGACTCGAAGATGAACGAGATCGGAGAGAGCGGCAACCAGTCCGCCTCCGCGGTCGCCGTTCTCACCGCGATCAACCTCGCGGACGAGCTCTTCAACTCGCAGAAGGCTTATGAGGACATGATCTCCGAGAACTTCAGCTACAAGGAGGCGTCCAAGAAGTACGAGGAGCTCTGGCAGGAGGCTCAGAAGACCATGTCGTCCTATCAGGAGCAGATCTCCGGCGCTTCCGGGCAGAGAGACGCCCTGCAGAAGCAGTTCCTCGAGAAGGACAGCCAGAACAAGCAGCTCCTCGAGCAGATCAACGAGGCGGCCAGGAGGAACGAAGCCCTCAGGGCCCGCGTCGCCGAGCTCACCGAGCAGCTCGAGCAGAGCAAGTCCGCTCCGGACGCCCAGAGCGAGATGATCCAGCAGCTCGAGAACAAGTGCAGGGACATCGAGAGCAGCTTCTTCGACCTGCAGATGGAGAACATCCACCTCAAGAACGAGCTGCAGGCCCTCAGGAAATAAAGGAGCCGAATGAACAGGAAGGCCGTCAGGGTCCTCGAATACGAGAAGATAAGGGACATGCTCCTCGCTGAGTGCATGTCCGCCATGACAAGGGAGGAAGCCTCTAAGCTCCTCCCGTCTTCTGACGCGCTCTTCATCGCCGATGAGCTCGAGAAGACCGACGAGGCCATGACAGTCTACATGCAGAAGAGCGCGCCGCCCCTCGGGAACTTCTACGACGTGGGAGGGCTCGCGAGGCTCGCCTCGAAGGACGGCATGCTCAATCAGAAGCAGCTCCTGCAGATAGCCTACAACCTGAGCTCGGCCAGAAAGACCAGGTCGTTCCTCTCGAGCGACCTTCCCGAGCTGAAGCACATCGACGAGCTGAGGAGGGGCCTCAGCGACCTCTCGCAGCTCGAGTCCGAGATAGACCGCTGCATAGTCTCCGAGGACGAGGTCGCGGACTCCGCGAGCTCGGAGCTCAGGAGGATCAGGGCCGCGATCGTGAGGCAGAACGAGTCCATCAAGGCCAAGCTCTCGCAGATCGTGAGCTCGCAGGCCAACAGGGAGATCCTGCAGGACTCCATAGTCACGATGAGGCAGGGACGCTACGTCATCCCCGTCAAGCTGGAGCACAAGGCCAGAGTCCCCGGCATAGTCCACGACCAGTCGGCCTCGGGCGCGACCCTGTTCATAGAGCCGCAGTCCATAGTCGACATGAACAACCAGCTCAGGGAGCTCGAGCTCGCCGAGCAGCAGGAGATCATCCGCATACTGAGGGAGCTCTCCGCAATGGTCGGGGCCGAGGAGCTCAGGATCAGGGCGAACCAGGAGATACTGCAGAAGCTGGACTTCATGTTCGCCAAGGCGAGGCTCGCCCACCGCATGAACGCGATGAAGCCCCTGATCAGCCCTGACGGGCACCTGATGCTCAGGAAGGCCCGCCATCCGCTGATAGACCCGAAGAAGGTCGTGCCCATAGACGTGGAGCTCGGCTCGGGCTACAGCACCCTGGTCATAACCGGTCCCAACACCGGCGGCAAGACCGTCACGCTCAAGACCGTCGGCCTGCTCAGCCTCATGGCCCAGTCGGGGCTCTTCATCCCCGCCGGCGACGGCTCGACCGTCCCGGTCTACAGGGACGTCTTCGCCGACATAGGCGACGAGCAGTCCATAGAGCAGAGCCTCTCGACCTTCAGCTCGCACATGAGCAACATAGTCGGGATAGTCAGGAACGCGGGGCAGGGCTGCCTCGTGCTGCTGGACGAGCTCGGCGCGGGGACCGACCCCACTGAGGGCGCGGCTCTCGCGATCTCGATACTGGACTGGCTCAGGGGGCGCGGCGCCGCCACGGTGGCGACGACCCACTACACCGAGCTCAAGAAATATGCCATATCCACGGAGGGCGTGCAGAACGCCTCGATGCAGTTCGACGTCGAGACGCTCTCGCCGACCTACCGGCTCATGATAGGAGTCCCGGGCAAGTCCAACGCCTTCGAGATCTCCAAAAAGCTGGGCTTAAGCCCCAGGATAATCAACACCGCAAAGAACTACCTTGACACCGGAGACATAGCCTTCGAGGACGTCATCCGCTCCATAGAGGAGGACAAGAGGGAGTCTGAGGCCGCCAAGGCCGAGGCCGCCCGCCTCAGGGAGGATATGCAGGCGCAGAAGGCCCGCATGGAGGAGCTCGAGAAGCGCTACGCAAAGCAGAAGGAGCAGCTGCTCGAGGAGGCCAGGGACGAGGCCCGCGCCATCATAGAGCAGGCCAGGGCGGAGGTCGACTCCATTCGGAAGGAGATCGCCGACGCCAGGGAGTACTTCGACGACGCGAAGGCGGAGGCAGCCGAAAAGGACCTCAGCCGCGCCGTGGAGGCCGGAAGGAGGCGCCTCAGGGAGGAGCAGGCCAAGTACGGCAGCAGGCGGACGAAGACCCAATCCAACGACGCCGCTCCCGATCCCGACAGGATAGTTCCGGGCATCAGGGTCAACGTGCTCTCTGTGGACCAGAAGGGCACCGTGCTCACGGCTCCGGACGACAAGGGGGACTTCAGCGTCCAGATCGGCACGATGAAGCTCTTCGTCAACGTCAAGGACGTAACGATAGTCAAGGAGAACGTCACCGAGCGCCAGCGCGAGAAGATAAAGTACTCGAGGCTCTACGCCAGCAAGTCGCTGAGCGTGCCCATGTCGATCAACGTCATAGGGCAGAGCCTTGACGACGCGAAGCTCTCGGTAGATAAATACATAGACGACGCCTTCATGGCGGGGCTCGAGACGGTGTCCGTCATACACGGACGGGGCGCCGGTATACTCAAGACCGGCCTTCAGAAGATGCTCAAAGCCAACAGGCACGTCGCGTCCCTCAGGCCCGGAGGCATGGGAGAGGGCGGCGACGGAGTCACGATAGTAACGCTCAAGAGGTAGCTAAGATATGAAAGACATCAAGAAAGAGATAGCGGCGGTCATAGCGGGAGCGGTAGAAGGGCTCGACGCGGAGGGCGTGGAGGCCCTCATCGAGATCCCCGCGGACAGCTCCATGGGAGACTACGCCTATCCCTGCTTCAGGCTCGCCAAGACCTTCAGGAAGGCGCCTCCCCTCATCGCGGCGGACATCGCCTCCGCGATCTCGGGCTCGCCGCTCTTCGAGAAGGTGCAGAACGTAAACGCCTACGTGAACATGTTCCTCAGCAAGGAGGAGTTCGCGAAGACGACCGTCGACGAGGTGCTCGAGGCTAAGGACGCCTTCGGAAGGAGCGATATCGGCGGCGGAAAGACCGTTATAGTCGAGTACAGTTCGCCCAACATCGCGAAGCCCTTCCACATCGGGCACATCAGGAGCACCGTCATAGGAAACTCCATCTACAAGCTCTACGACGCGCTCGGCTACAACGTCGTCAGGATCAACCACCTCGGCGACTACGGCACCCAGTTCGGCAAGATGATCACCGCCTACAGGCACTGGGGCTGCGAGGAGGACGTGCGCCGCGAGCCGATCAAGACCCTGCTCTCCTACTACGTGAAGTTCCACGAGGAGGCGGAGAAGGATCCCTCCCTCGACGAGGAGGCCAGAGAGACCTTCGCGAAGCTCGAGAAGGGCGAAAAGGAGGAGGTCGAGCTCTGGCAGTGGTTCCGCTCTGAATCCCTCAAGGAGTTCAGCCGCGTCTACGACATGCTCGGCATAAGCTTCGATTCCTACGCCGGCGAGAGCTTCTACTCCGACAAGATGCCCGCCGTGCTCGACGAGCTCAGGGAGAAGGGACTGCTCAAGGAGTCCCAGGGCGCCCAGATCGTCGACCTCTCCGAGTGGAACATGGCTCCCGCGCTCATCACCAAGAGCGACGGCTCGTCCCTCTACATCACCAGGGACATCGCCGCGGCCATTTACCGCAAGAAGACCTACGATTTCTACAAGAACATCTACGTCGTGGCCTCGCAGCAGAACCTGCACTTCCAGCAGTGGTTCAAGGTGCTCGAGCTCATGGGCAAGGAGTGGTACAAGGACTGCATCCACGTTCCCTTCGGCCTTGTGAGCCTCGAGGAGGGCACCATGTCCACGAGGCACGGACGCGTGGTATTCCTCGAGGATGTCCTGAACAGGGCGGTCGAGAAGACCCGCGAGATAATACTCGAGAAGAACGTCAACACCGAGAGCGCCGACGAGACCGCAAAGACCGTCGGCATCGGCGCCGTGATGTTCCAGGAGCTCTCCAACAACAGGATCAAGGACTACACCTTCAGCTGGGACGAGGTCCTCAACTTCGACGGCGAGACCGGTCCCTACGTGCAGTACACCCACGCGAGGGCCTGCTCCGTGCTCAGGAACGCCGGCGCCGACATCGAAAAGCTCGCCGCGGGGCACATCGACTGGTCCTACATCTGCTCCGACGCGGCCTACGGGCTCGTGAAGCTCATCTACCGCTTCCCTGAGACCGTCGCGGAAGCCGCGGACAAGTTCGAGCCCTCCGTCGTCACAAGATACATTGTCGACGTTGCCCAGGGCTTCAACAAGTTCTATCACGACGAGCACATCCTCACCGACAACGAGGACGAGAGGAACGCCAAGCTGCTGCTCACCTTCGCCGCGATGCAGACCATCAGGAACGGCCTCGCGCTGCTCGGGATCAAGGCTCCCGAGAAGATGTAGGGCGTCATGGCGGTCCCCGAGCTGAAAAAAAGAAGAGACCCGCTCAAGCAGTATCTGGGCTCCGAGATAAAGGGGCTCATATTCGCCGAGCTCTCGGAGGAGTTCTGCATAGGTGCCGGCATGGGCTTCATGATAGGAGTCCCCGTGCCGTTCAGCCCTGAAGACCTCGCGAAGACGCAGAGCGAAGGCGGAGTTGACATAAGCAGGCTCTCTGACAACATGGCTCTGGTCTGCGGAGCGGACCCCGCGTTCAAGTACCGCGACGCCTACCTCGAGTTCCTCGAGAAGTTCTTCGAGCGCGGGAAGCTCACCCAGGTCCTGCTCTCGAGGGCCTACGAGCGCCTCGAAAAGCGCGCCTACAGGCGGGCCTGCGTCTACAGCAGGGCCGCGCTGCTTCTGGCGGGCGAGGAGAGGGACGCGCTCTTCGCGTACGCCTGCTGCTGCAGGGAGTGGTATCTCAGCCTCGAGGGCGACGATGAGCAGGAGCTCATAGCCGCGGTCAAGGCGGAGGCAAACCTTTATTTCGAGTTCACGACCGACGCCGACGAGGACTTCGCCCCTGCGTGGTACTACCTCGGCTACGCCTATCTGAACCAGGGCTCCTACAAGAAGGCCGAGCTCGCCTGGGAGAGATTCCTCAGGCTCAGCGCGGATGGGACCGCGGGTCCCGGCGAGGGAGAGGGCGGTTCAGCCCCGGGAGATGCTGCAGGCGCATCAGGCAGCGCTTCCGGCTCCGCGCGCAGCGAGGCGGTCGCTGAGATCCGCGAGCGCCTGGAATCCCTCATAGATCCCGTCAGGATAGAGGAGGGCATAGCCCTGCTCGCCTCGGGCAGGCTCGAGGAGGGCGTGACCGTGCTCGAGCCCTATCAGGACACCCGCTTCGACGGCTGGTGGCCGCTGCATTATCATCTCGCCCAGGCCTACGAGCAGCTCGGAAGGCCGGATCTGACCATAGAACAGTACGAGAGGACCGCTCAGCTGGACCCCTCGAACACCGAAGTATACGACGCGCTCGCGCGGCTCTACGCCGCGGCGGGAGACGCCGACAAGGCAGACAAGTATCTGAACAAGGTTCGACTCATAAGGGAGAACAAATGAAGCACATATTTATCATGAACCCGGCCGCCGGCAAAGGCGACGCCGCGGGCAGCCTGCTCGAGAAAGTCAGGCGCTTCGCCAAGGAGTCCGGGATAGACCACGAGATACACAGGAGCCTCGGCAAGCAGGAGATCCACGACTACATAGTCAAGAGGGTCGACTGCGGAGAGGACATACGCTTCTACGCCTGCGGCGGGGACGGAACGATCAACGACGTCCTCTGCGGCATCATGGGACACGACAACGCGCAGCTCGCGGTCATACCCTGCGGCAGCGGCAACGACTTCGTCAGGAACTTCACGAACAGGGCGAAGTTCTTCGATCTCCAGGCCCAGCTCGACGGGAGCGTCATGCCCGTGGACGTCATAGGCATGGACGACGGCGGCTATGCCCTCAACATGATAAATATCGGCGTCGACTGCGACATCGTCATAAAGGTCGAAGATGAGAAGAAGCGCGGGAGCAAGGGCGCCAAGGGCTACCTCAAGGGCGCGCTCCAGGTGCTTCCCCACTACACCGCCTACCGCATGCGCTACGAGCTGAACGGCGAGCTCATCGAGGAGGACGTCATACTCGCGGCCATAGCCAACGGAATGACCTGCGGAGGAGGCTTCAAGAGCAATCCCACAGCCAGGATAGACGACGGCCTCATGGACGTCGGGATCATCAAGCCCGTCAGGGGCCTCAAGCTCATGAACATGCTCATCCAGTACCACCAGGGCACTCATCTGAAGTCCAAGTCTACAAGGGAGTACGTCACCTACTTCCAGTGCAGCTCCTTCACGCTCGAGCCCCTGAGCGAGCCCAGCGCGTCAGTGGACGGTGAAGTCATACCGTTCAAGAAGACCCGCTTCGAGATCCTCCCGAGGGCGGTCAAGTTCGTCGTGCCGAAGGGCTGCGGGCTGGTGGCGGGGCCGCTTCCTCAGAACTGAACGGGCGCGGAGCGAGCCGGAATGCGGCAGAGATGAGCGGGCGTACATATAGCCCGCGTAGATAAGCGTTTATCAGCCCGGCGCAGAGCCGGGCTTTTTTACAGGAGGAAGAAATGGCAGCAAACACCGACCCGTCCCTGCAAAAGCAGGTCATCTACTCGGTCTTCACGAGGAACCACACGCCTGAGGGGAGCTTCCGCGCGCTCATACCGGATCTTCCCAGGATAAGGGCACTCGGGACCGACATCATTTGGCTCATGCCCATTCACCCCATAGGGGAGAAGGCCAGAAAGGGCAGCCTTGGGAGCCCCTACGCCAACAGGGACTACCGCTCCGTAAACCCGGAGCTCGGGACGGAGGACGATCTCAGGGCGCTCGCGGACGCGGTCCACGCGCAGGGCATGAAGCTCATGATCGACGTTGTGTACAACCACACTTCGCCGGATTCGGTGCTCTGGGAGACACACCCCGAATGGTTCTACAAAAAGCCGGACGGAAGGCCCGGAAACCGCGTCGGGGACTGGACCGACATCATAGACCTCGACTATTCTCACAAGGAGCTCTGGGACTACCAGATAGAGAGCCTGAAGAAATGGGCGGGCATAGTCGACGGCTTCCGCTGCGACGTCGCTTCGCTGGTCCCGCTCGAGTTCTGGAAGAGGGCGAGGGCGGAGGTGGAGAAGGTCCGCCCGGGCTGCGTATGGCTCGCGGAGAGCGTGCACCGTTCCTTCAACGCGGCCTGCAGGCTGGAGGGCATGTACGCGATGACGGACGCCGAGGGCTTCGAGGCCTTCGACATCGAGTACGAGTACGACATCAGGGAGACCTTCGACGCCTGGCTGGACGGAAGGCTGCCCCTGAGCGCCTGGATCGACATGCTGAACTTCCAGGACCAGGTCTACCCGGAGAACTACAACAAGCTGCGCTTCCTGGAAAACCACGACCAGCCGCGCATCGCCGCGCGCGTCGGGGA
>JAEEGF010334098.1_pt1 | contig 10624 bp, 7 predicted proteins | sample 9134171 | NCBI WGS metagenome assembly JAEEGF01 (sample SAMN16246542, study PRJNA631951) | gut metagenome | biome: gut microbiome; feature: rumen; material: AP-attached | host: Bos | place: Iran: Karaj | collected 2018-10 | reverse complement strand
GAGTCGGTGAGCACGATGTGGGATTTCTCCATCAGATAGACGAAACTGAGGTATTCCAGCGGTTCAATGAAGAACATGTTGCCGAGGTTGTCGAGCCGCTCGCCGAACACTTGGTGGATGGGGCGCCGCACGTTGGGGTTGAGGTGCATGGGATAGACGAAGTCCACGCCGGGATATTTCAGGCTGAGGTCTTTGATGGCGGTGCACATGTGGATGAAGCCCTCGCCGAAATTCTCGCGGCGGTGGCCGGTGATGAGCACCAGCCGGCGTCCGCTGCCGTTCAGGCGGTTGACGTCGTAGCCGGCGGCCTGGAGCACGGCCCTCTGCTCTTCGGCCAGTGTGGGCTCGGCCTTGAATCTTTCGACCACGAAGTGGAGGGCGTCGATGACGGTATTGCCGGTAACGACGATTTGTCCCAGGGCGCTCTCGGCCTTGAGGTTGCTCTCCGAGAGCGGGGTGGGCGAGAAATTGTAGGTGGCGATGCGCCCCGTTATCTGGCGGTTCATCTCCTCGGGCCAGGGGCTGTAGATGTTGTGGGTGCGCAGTCCGGCCTCGACGTGGCCCACGGGAATCTGCTGGTAGAAGGCGGCCAGGGCGGCGGCCGTGGAGGTGGTGGTGTCGCCGTGGACGAGGACGACGTCGGGCTGGCACTGTTTCAGCACGTCGCGCATGCCGGTGAGCACGCGGGCCGTGACGTCGTAGAGGTCTTGCCCCTGCTTCATGATGTTGAGGTCGTAGTCGGGGCGGACGTCAAAGACGCGGAGCACCTGGTCGAGCATTTCGCGGTGCTGGCCGGTGACGCAGACGAGGGTGCGGAAGTGGTCCGTATCCTTTTGAAACTGTTTTACGAGTGGGCACATCTTGATGGCTTCGGGCCGTGTGCCGAAAACGAGGAGTATGGTCTTCATTGTTGTAATTGTGATTTCAGTTCTTTTATGATGGTTTCTATTCCGGCCAGATGTTCAGCGTTGTTGCGGCCGAGCCATTGCTTGACGCGGGCGCTGAGCCAGCGTGTGCGGAAATAGTGGAGCCGGTTGGTCAGGGTGTGCCTGGCCGAAATGCCCCGTTTGCCGTTGGTAAGAACGAGGGAGGCCAGCATCTTCTTCTGCGTGTCGGGCGGTGTCGGGCGCCCCAGGGTAAGATGGACGTAGCGCAGGTGGCGGTTGAAAATCATATGAGGGCCGAAGCGCTGCACCATACGAGCGTGGATGTCGTTCTCCTCACCATACATGAAAACGTCCTCATCGAACAGGCCGACCTCTTCAAACGGTTGCTTCCGGATGAAGAAGCAGGCGCCGGAAAGGTACATCCAGCGGGGGAGAAACAGGTCGAGTTTATTACACAATGACGATACTACAGGGGCCGCATAGCCGTTCATGGCGTTGGTGCAGTCGAACGACAGCGGGCTCTTGACGGTATCAGATAGCATTTGTTTCATGCCATACATACAGAGTGCCGTGTCGTTCTCGAACGCTTCAACGGCCGTCTTGAAGACGGGCTCGATGAGCCGGACGTCTGGATTCATAATGAGTATGACCGGTGCCGAGGCCTGGCGGATGCCCACATTGTTGCCCTGGCCGTAGCCGCCGTTGTGGGTGTTATGGATGAGCAGGAGTTCTTGGCCGTAGAGCTGGCGTAGGCGGGCGAACATCCCGTCACTTTCGGGGCTGTTGTCGACAACGATAACCTCAAGTTGTTCCTTGGGGATGTCGCAATGCTGCCACAACGAGCGCAGACAGTCGTAGATGTCGCGCTCCGACCGGTAGGTGACGATGATGACGCTAAGCCTTTTCATGGATTTTGCGAATACGTTGGGGAATGATGCGCTCATGCCATTTGCGCCGGATGAGGAAAGCTGCGAATACCAGCCTGACTGCGCTTTTGGCGGGCACAAATCGGCTTAAGAAAATTCCAAAACGCATTTGGGCGTTGTAGATGAAGCCGAGTGTGCGGGAATGGCTTTTGACAACGGCAGCCAGCTGGCTGGAGTAGGCCTTTTCCAGACCGTTGGACATAGTGAAGAAGGCAATGTAGAGGGCGCACAGGTAGAGGGAAAACTGGTATCTGTTCCCGTAGCGCCGCTGCACTTCTTCCCATTGCTTGTTCAGAAAGAACAGATGGCTCTGGCGGTGGCGTTCCGATACAATTTTCTTCGAGATGGAATTGGTGTTGCCGGCAATGCGGTAACCGTAGTCCGGCGCCGTCGGGGCATAGTCGTATTTTAGTCCGCGGAGCAGGGCCTGGATGTTGAAGTCGGAGTCCTGGAATGAGTATAACTGCGTTTCCCACGTGATGCTGTGGCTGCGCAAGGCGTCGGCTCTATAGATGTTGTTCACTACGACGAACGGCAGGGTGCGTCGGAGGAGGGCGCTCAGGTCGTCTTTATAGACAGGGTAGCCGTAGTCGTTGGTGCTGCCCGTGTGGAGCGTATGGCCGGCGAATGTTCCGGAAGGGAAGACCATGAAGTCGAGGTCGTGTCGCTTTTCGATGGCTTCGATCCGGGTGCGGAGACACGACGGCGTGATGTAGTCGTCAGAGTCGAAAAAGATAATGTATTCTCCCCGGGCGCGCTCCATCCCGATGTTGCGGCACGTGGGCGCCCCTTTGGGCTGCGTGTCGCGATGAAGAATCCGGATACGGCTGTCTTCTTCGTAGTGCTTCAGAAAAGCAATGGCTTCGGGGTCGGAGCCGTCGTCGACGGCCAAGAGTTCCCAGTCTTGGAAATCGTTGGCCAGGATGCTGTCGAACATTTCTGCCACCAGTTCTTTCTGGTTGAAGAAAGGGATGACGATGGATAGTGTCGGGCGTTTAGAGTCTTCCATTGATGATGTTTCGGTCTAACACGCCTTTGACGTCATACACGATGCCGCCCTCTTCCTTGAGCATGCTCCGGATGTCTAGCGAGAGGAACTGCTCATGGGCCACGGCTAAGATGATGGCATCATATCGGTGCGCTGTAATAACGGCCAGGTCGTTCTTGATGGTGATCCCGTACTCCTTATTGACTTGATTGGCATTTGCCCATGGGTCGAAGACGGTGATGTTGGGGGTGTACTCCGACAGCGTGTCATAGATGTCGACAATCTTGGTGTTGCGGATGTCGGGGCAGTTCTCCTTAAAGGTAATTCCGAGAATCAGGATGTCGGCATCCTTCACGAGGATGCCATTCTTGTTCATCAGTTTGACGGTCTGGTTGGCCACATAGGCCCCCATGCCGTCGTTCAGTCTGCGGGCGTTTGACATGATGCGCGGCAGGACACCATAGACCTGGGCCTTCTGGATCAAGTAGTAGGGATCGACGCTGATGCAGTGACCTCCGACAAGTCCCGGGCTCAGTTTGATGAAGTTCCATTTTGTTGCGGCCGCTTCAATGACATCGTGAGTGTCGATGCCCATGGCGTTGAAAATCTTTGCCAGTTCGTTCATGAAGGCGATGTTGACGTCGCGCTGGCTGTTTTCAATAATCTTCGATGCTTCGGCTACCTTGATGGATGGCGCCTTGTGGGTGCCATTGGTAAGCACGGAGTTGTACACGCCGTCGACAATGTCGGCCACTTCAGGCGTGGAACCCGATGTCACCTTCTTTATTTTCTCCACGGTATGGAGCTTGTCGCCCGGGTTGATGCGCTCGGGAGAGTAGCCTGCAAAGAAATCGACATTGAACTTAAGCCCCGAGGTCTTTTCAATTACGGGGATGCACTCCTCTTCCGTCACGCCGGGGTACACGGTCGATTCATAGACAACGATGTCGTTCTTGGCAATGACTTGTCCGACGGTCGTGCTGGCACCGATCAGAGGCCCCAGGTCGGGACGGTTGTTCCTGTCAACCGGCGTGGGTACGGCAACGACGTAGAAATTGCATTCGCGAATCATTTCTATATCGGCGGTGCATACAAAGCCGTGCTGGCTGATGGCCTGTCTGAGCAGCTCGTCGGACACTTCAAGCGTGTCGTCATGCCCGTTCATCAGTTTGGCTACGCGCGCCTGGTTCAGGTCAAAGCCTATGGTCTTATATTTGGTGGAAAAGAGTCGTGCCAGGGGCAATCCTACGTATCCGAGGCCTATCACTGCAATGCGTATGTCTTTCGTCATGGTTGGTTTAATTTATATGGGACTTGGTTTCTTCTATATCGGATTTAGTATTTTCTATGTCGGACTTCGTTTCAGCCACGCGGCTTTCGGAGATCTCCGGGATGGTGCCGTCGCACTCGGCCTTGCTCCCTTTTTCCCGAGTCCACGATTCATTCAGCTCAGGATAGAAGAAGATGAGGGTCAGCAGGAGCATCAGGAAGAAGTCCGGGTAAACCTCCATCAGCATCATGAAGAGGAGTGTCGTTGTGCCCAAAAGGAGGGTAAGGGCCGACCGGTCCAAAAAACTGAAAATGCGCCGTGTGGCGGCCACGAGCAGGGCGATGAAGCAGGCGAGCAGGGTGACGCCGCCATAGATAAGGACGGCATAGATATAGTTGTGCGGACCGATGGCAAAGGTGCTCATCCTTGTCAGATACCATTCCTTGTCCACCAGACCGTAGCCGAAGAGGGGCGATTGGGCCACCATGCGTCCGGCGGCATCCCACATGCCTGTACGGTTGGTGAAGGTCATGTCCTTGCCCAACACATCTTCAATGAAGTACACCGCCAGCTCGTTCTGGTGCAGGCTCTCGCCGCTGAAGACCACGAACACCTGGAACAGCACGTAGGAAACGAAGAATCCCACCAGGACGGCCTTTTGCACTTTTACGAACGGAATGAGGCTCAAGGCGAGGAACAGAATAATGGAGGACAACGATGTCATGGAGCCTACAATGGTCAATGTGACTATGGATATGATGGAAATGGCAATGGTGTTGACCAGCCATTTCCGGCTGTAGTTGATGCACAGCATGCTCGTGATGATGCCGCAGAGGAAGCGGCATCCCATGGAGTTGTAGTTGCCTCCGAGCAGAAAACTGTCGTAGGCGTTTTCGGCGGCGAACATCCAGTTGGGAAATATGATCATTACCGCCAGGTTGACGTAGATGCATACCGAATAGGCTGCGGCTATGGTTTTGAGCAGCAGGCCTGACTGATGCTTGTAGTAGTTGAATAGCAACAGCAGGAGCCATACTTCCATGGCGCGGAACACGGCATTCTGCAGGTCGGTGCCATTAATAAAGGTAAAGGTGATGAGCAGGAAATAATAGAGGGTTACGGCCAGTCCGAAGTATGACATGCGGGGCTCCCGGAGGTAGATGGCGAGCATGATGAAAAAGTTCATGATGGTCAGCAGGAGCACTGCATAGGATACGGGCAGCAGAAAACCGAATACACTGAAAGAAACAGACGTCTGAACTATCAGAAGAAAGCTCATGGCTAAGGGCAAAAGCCGTAATTCTTTCAGGTGAAGTACCATTTCTTAATGTGTCTTATTGGGCAGGGACGTTTTAGCTCCCAGGATTTCTTTAAATTCGGAGGTGTAAGACTCGTTGAATCCGGCGGAGGCCGTCAGCGTGAGTTCACCGAAGTAGGGGCGGCCGTCGACGAGATAGAAGTCGGCACGTATCTGCGGATGACCGGCAGAGAGACGCGAGGCGGCCTGCAGGAGTTTGTCTAGGACAGCGGGCCGGGGGATGGTGTGGTCTCCTTTATGGAAATGGGCCGACGGCACGATGTATTCGGGGTGGCCTTTCCAGTTGCAGTCGTAGACGTCGACCGTGACTTGGCCGGGCTTACGGTCGTAATAAACGACGATATAAGCCGGCTGACCGTTGAAAGCCCATATTTTGTAATCAAGAAGCGAGGCGGAGGTGACGTCCTGCTTGGTGTTGTCAAGCAGTTGTTCCGCCACGATGCAAGGGCTGATTTCATTGTAGTGCGGCTCGGCGAGGACATTTCCTAATTTTACTTTCAACAGCTGATGGAACTTTTTTGTCCAACGGGTGGTGTCAAGTGTGGACTTGTCGCGGCAGATGAGTATTTTGCCGCTGCCGTTGTTGGGCTTCATGACGAATTGTTCCGGCAGGCTGTCCCAGTCGATGTCTTCAGCGCGCTGCCAAACGCCGTAGAGGGGGACGAGCAGGTCTTCCAGGCCGCACTGCTTCACGTATTGGCGGACCCGGTATTTGTCGGCCAGCAGGGGCCACTGGGAGGTGTCGCCGTAGAACTTGAGCCAGTTGATTTTTTCGTTGATGTCGCTGGGATGCTCCCAGTTGAGGTCGCGGTGAAACTTCTGGCGGAAGAAGACGCTGGCGAACAACTTGGGTGCTATTCCGGCCAGAGGGCGGTATATCCTGAATGGGAGTTTTGACAATATATGGACAAGGGCTTTCATGACTTGCGTTGGATGTATTGGACAACTTTGGCTTTTTCGTCACGTTCGAGGGCGAAGAGCCAGATGAACAGGGTGGCCGTCACGACGGATGCTGCCCCTGTGACGAGGAAGCGGACGGGCATCTCAAGATAATTGGTAATGGCCCAGCTCACCAGCACTACGGCCAGCGTCGGCATGAGCAGCCGCAGGAACACGTGCTTGCTGAAATGGGTTATGGACAGGCCGGCCGTGTATTTCAGGAAGGGCAGGCGGGTGAGGGCGCAGACGCATTCGAAGATGAGGTAGCACCACATGGCGGCTTCCACACCGTGTCCCTGGGCCAGGATGAGCCAGAAGAAGGGCAGGGTCAGCACTTTGATGGTGTTGACCGTCAGCGAGTAGTTCCTGATGCGGCCGATGGCCTGATTGGCGGTGCCCAGGCCGATGGTGGTTTGGTCGCAGAGGGCGGAGATGAGGATGAAGCGGCAGAGCAGCACAGTGTTTTCCGGCACTTTGTCGAGCCACAGCGAGAGCACGGCGGGCATCTCGAAGGCCAGCGGTATGACAATCATGGAGAGCAGCAGGAATGAATACTTGCTTAAGGCTTCCGCGAGCCGGAGCATGTGCTGGCGGTCGCCGCGGCCCTCGGCCTTTATCAATTGTGGGCTGATGGCATTGACGATGGCTTGGGAGACGAACATGACGGCTCCGAACACGTGTTGGGCAAGGCCGTAGGCGGCGTTGGTGACGGTGCCGAAAAACCGGTTAAGGATGATGTTGACGCCTTGGGTTCGCCCGATGATGCACCCCATGCTGTAGATGGTCCACCCGGCAAAGCCTGTCAGCTCTTTCATGTCCTGGCGGCAGATGTCGGAACATTTGGGTAACATCACGCTTTCTTCAAAATGGCTGCGGGCCCACAGGGCGAAGGCCAGGTAGTTGAATGCCATGATGGCCACGGTGGTCCAGGCGTAGGCTATGAGACGGTCGGCGCCGTAGGTGAGCAGCCACAGGGCGATGAAGAGTTTGAAGAAGCCGTCGAGCACGTCGATGATGGAGATATAGACGATGTTTTCGCGGGCGATGAAGAGGGCGCGGTAGGGCGCGGCCAGGAAGGTGACGAAGAGCGACAGGATGACCAGGTAATAGACGTTGGCGGCTATGGCCGTGCGGTCGGGGGCGATGTTGAGAAATCCGTTGAAGAGCAGGGGGCGGATGGCGCAGAGTATGGCCACGAGCAGGAGTCCGAAGAGGGTGTGCAGCAAGAGGCTGTTGGAGAACATGCGGCGCACGTGGTTTATGTCGCCTTTGCCGTGGAGGAACGACAGTTGGCGCTGGGTGGTCACGACCATGGCATTGGTCAGGAAGCCCAGCATGGCCACCACGCCGGCCACCAGTGAGAACACGCCGTAGTCCGATTCGCCCAGGGCCTGCAGCACCAGTCGGGTGGAGTAGAGCGACAGGCCGATGTTGATGATCGACCTGATATGCTGTGCCAGCGTGTTTACTATGATGCGTTTCGTCGGCTCCATGAATGGTGTTTGAATGCCTGCCTGTGAAAACCGAGGCGCCGTTTCGGATGGTCTAAATGCGTTTTCGTCTTTTCCAAGTCCGTTTTCGTTTCAGTCATCTTGGTCTGTCGTGTCGCCGGGCGCTCTGTGGTTTCGTCTGGAAGGTTGATTGGCTCCGCCCTATTCCGACTGGAACAGGGCTTCCTTGATGTCGTCTTTGATGATATATACTATGCCGCCGAAGGTGACCATGATGAGCATACCCAAAACGAAGAGCATGCGTTTAGGCCCGGCCGGCTTCACGGGTACGGAAGCTCCCTTGAGCAGGGTGAAGGCCGGTGTGCGCTCCTGCACTTTGGCCCGTGCTGCGTCGAGCTGTGTGTTGAGTGTGGTGTACTTGTTGTACTTCAACTGCATGTCGTTTTCCAAGTCGTTGCGCTTGGCGCGGTAGCTCTCAAGCACGGGGTCGGTGTTGGAGTCGGCGTAACCGGTGTAGCGGCGGCGTGCAGCCTCGTAATCTCTCAGGGCTTCGGCTTCCAGTTTCGTGTAATACTCCACGTCGACACGCGCCTTGTTGGTGCGGTAGTCGGTGATGGCCTGTTGCAGCAGGCTGGTGGTGGAGTCGGCCATGGTCTTGCAGATGAGCGGGTCCTGGTCGGTCACGCCGATGCTGATGACGCCGGTCTTCTTGTCCACGCTGATAAAAATCAGCCCGCGGATGCCTTCGGCCAGCTTGTCTTCCTTTTCGGACAGATAGTAGGGGTTGAACTGGCCGTCCTCGCTCTTGATGTTCAGTTCTTTCTTTTTCGGCTTCACTTGCCGGATGACCCAACTGATGGCCTTTTTCCACCACGCCGATTGCTGGTATTTGAGCAGGTAGTCGCGGTAGGTGGTCTTGATTTCTCCGTCAAGACTTTTCACCGGCATTTCCCAAAGCTTGGCAACGAAAGCGTTGTCGCTCATGAGGTCGGGATAAAGGAACGGTGAGATGGCGTCGGTGGTCTGGATGTCGCCGAAGTCAATGCCGAATGAAGAGGCCAGCGAACTGAGGGCTCCGCCGGTGCCGGCATTGCTCATTTCGGGAGCCAGTCTGACGTTTGTCGAGTAGTAGCGCGGTACGCAGATGATGAGCAGACTGGCCAGTACCAAAGTGACGGGCCAAAGGATAAAGAACAGTTTCTTGCGGCTCCATACTTTTTTGATGAGTTTGCCCAAGTCTATGACGTCCGATGGTTTTTTGTTTGCCATGAGTTTAATTAAATCTAAGTCTGATGTGAATGGATTACTTTAAGATGTTGGCCAATGTGGCTATCATGGTGGCGATGGAGGCCACACCCGTACCGATGGTCAGGATTTCGGCAGCATTGGTCTCGCGCTTGGGCTTGCTGGGCACCACGATTTCGCATCCCGGCATAATCTTGGCCTTGCTGCCCTTGGCCACCGTGCCGTTCATGTAAACAATGTGGGTGCCGCCCTTCTTGGCCCGGCTGCCGTAGCCGCCGGCCTGGTTGATGTAGTAGCTCAGGCGCTTGCCCTTTTCGTAAGCGATGGTGTTCGGGAAGAGCACGTCACCGCTGATTTTCACCGTACCGTTGTATTCGGGAATGATGATGCGGTCGTTCTGGCGGAGCACGATGTCGGCGTCGCTGCCTGGGTTGGCCAGAGCTTTGTCCAGCTCAATACCGACGGTATAGGTGGTGCCGAGGTCGAGTTTGCTTACGTCGATGGTGTCGTTTCCGCTCTGACTGTAGGCCAACTTCAAGAGGGTGCGCCGGCGTGCCATCTCGTCTTGCGTATAGACACGCTCAATGCGGGCACCGGCAATGTAGGCTTGGTCGGTCACGCCGCCGGCACGTTTCACGATTTCGCTCAGACGTTCGTTCTCATTGGACAGCGTGTAAGTGCCTCCAAACATGATTTGGCCTTCAATGGTCACGTTCTGCTGTTCGCTGTAGCCCGGGCTCTTGCGCACGTACACTTCGTCGAATGGCATCAGCACGAAGCCCGGTTCGCCGTCAACGATGAAGCCGTCTTTCAGTGACACCGAGTAGGTGCGTGCGATGACGCTGTCGGTGCTCAGGGCTTTCGGGTTGCTTACGCGGCGGGCGATATCCACTTTCACCGTCGAGGCTGTTTCCTTCAGGCCGCCGGCCTGCAGCACGAAGTCTTCCAGTGTTTCGTTCTCAGCATACTGGTAAACGCCGGGGAACATTACCTCGCCGTGGATGGTGATGGTGCGCTCGATTTGTGCTTCCTGTTTGGTGGGAATGAAGAGCACGTCGTTTTCCTTCAGCGGTATGTCGGCCACGCTGCCGTCCATGATGCCGGCCACGTTGACGCTGATGACTTCGAGGGTGCGGTCGCTCTTCATGCGGTGCATGACGGCGCGGTTCACGAAGGCTTCTTCTGTCAGTCCTTCGGCGTGTTCAATGAGGCTGCGCACGCTGTAGATGTTTTTGCTCATTTGGTACATGCCGGGGCGGAACACGGCGCCTTTCACTTCCACCGTGTTCTGGTAGCGTTGTAGGATGGAGTCCACGCTGACGGAGTCGCCGTCGGCCACATGGAAGACGTTCATGTCGAATTCCTCGACGTTGAATACGGCAAATTCGCGGCCGGTCTTGCGCACCACGCGTACGGCCTTCTTGTAGGCGTCGCCCGTGAAGCCGCCGGCGTATTTGAGCAATGTGCCCAGACTCTCGTCCTTCTTCATTTCGTAGAACATGGGGCGTTTCACCTTACCGGTGATGTTCACCAGGCAGTCGTAGGGTTCCACGCTGATGACATCGTTGTCGGCCAGGCGGATGTTGCCCGTCAGTTGGCC
>JAEEGF012303901.1_pt1 | contig 10625 bp, 3 predicted proteins | sample 9134171 | NCBI WGS metagenome assembly JAEEGF01 (sample SAMN16246542, study PRJNA631951) | gut metagenome | biome: gut microbiome; feature: rumen; material: AP-attached | host: Bos | place: Iran: Karaj | collected 2018-10 | reverse complement strand
GGTGTCGCCTTCTATATATTGATTCATTATCTTGGTTGGTTGGGTCTCCGTGGGGTCAGCCCCGTCTTCATAGAATCCCAAGACCCACCTCTTGCCATCTTCCACAAAGGGACGGTAGGCATAATCGATAGGTTTCTTCTTCCCTGCAAGCTCATCCAGAATATCAGGGAAATATTCCTCTAACGCAGAGACGTATCCTTCGTTCCTGTAGATAAGCTGGCCATTCCTGTAGAAGGCAAAGAAGTTTCTTTGATAGCTGTTATTGGGACTTCCCAGCCCGCACAACGGACCATACCAGAGAGGTCCAACACCTTGCACGAATTTGTCACCTAAGTATTTTTCTCCATTATAATAGATTCCGTATGTGTAGGTTCTGTGTTTTTTCCCGTCATGCATGATGTCGTCATTGACTTCCATAACCTCGCGGGAATCAATGTACCAAAAGTCTCCTTCCCACCAATTAGGTTCAGGATCAGGGTATTCCCATGCAATTACGCCAAAGGGCTGTTTGTCGCCTATGGCATACGTCTTTTTGTTATTGAAGAGGAAAAGGTCACGATTTACTAACTTGTCTGCCAAATATTCATAGAGGGTATTTCCTGAAAGCTTTTCGAAGACGCTCTCGTCGTCAACGTACAGCCACACATCACCGCTCTCATCTTCTCGCATGTAGAAACATATATTGGTGTCCTGCTCATCCAACCATTTGCTTTTAACATACTCATTCCCTTGTTCATCCAACCCCATATTGATTCTTGGTCTGCAAACTTTGGTTTGGCACACGCGGTAATAAGACTTGCCGTTTATCAGGGTATCGCCTTTTGTGGTGTAGTAGCCCAATGATATATAGGAAGTCTGATACACTCCATCTACTTCATACCCTATGCCATCTATCCAGGCTATACCATCCTCAAGGAAAGGTTGGTACTGGGGTTTCAAATCCTCAGGCAGCAATGTCTCGATGTCTCCCTTGTCGTAGCTCAGTACGCCGTCAATCTGATGGATGACGCCAGGATGGTAACTGAGGACACGGGCTGAGGTGCTGCTGATGGGACCTGGGGGATAGTTGCGTACTTTGTCTACCGTGAAGATGTTCTTGTTCGTCAGGACTGTGCGAACGTGCTCGCCATCGCTTACCTTCATCTGTTCGTTCCCCTCGCTGCTTACTTCCAGTTGGGCGGCTTCACCCGTTTTGTTCGTCAGGGCTGAGGCATGAGTGCGCGTGAAGGGCAGCTGGTCAGCTATCTCCACACCCATCATGACGTGTGCCTTGATGAAATTGATCAGGGTCAGACACTCCTTGGCTATGCTCAGGCGGCTCTCTTCGCTGTCCCAAACGATGTCCCCATTGGCATCGGATGTGGTGTGGCCGCCTATATGAGCGCGAATGCTTTCCCAGGTGGGCAGCCCCTTGGCTATCTCCTGCTCAATGGCCTCGTTGGTGGGCACGAAGAGGGTAAAGGGAGCATCGTTCGTATAGTTCAGTCTGTCCTCCAATGAGGAGATGTAGGGAAGCAGTTCCTCCACATTCGTGAATCCGCAGGCGGTGAGGCACTCCTTGTCAGCAAGGGTCAGGTTGTAGAAGGCTGCAAACGGGCAATCCGTCTCGTCGCCCTTCAGTACCCATTGGACGCTATGGGGCGAATGGATGACAGGCTGCTCTATCTCATACAGGTCGAAGATCCCGTTGTGCCAGGTTTTCTCTACGGTACATTGGTTGAATGTCTCTAACCCAGCCTTCTCGTTCTGCATCTGGAAGGCTCCCTGGACTTTTATGAGGTCACCATTCACGTTCTTCTGAATCTTGATGACGCTGCCGTCCATGGTTTGGAAATAGCGGTTGCCGCTGTTCAGCCCCTTCCCAGCATCCTCAGGGCGGGTTGGGAGGATGGTATGCGACTCCAGCATCATGGTCAGGTAATCCACCGTGGCGCTTTGGCTCAGCGAGGCAAGGTTCCCTGTTATCCTGCTCCCCACGCTACCTGTAGCAGGATCGTACCTGTAGTTCTCCGTTCGGATGGGGAAATCAGCATCCTTCCATGTCAGGCTGACCATCATCTTGTTGGTGGTATTGTCCAAGGAGGCTGCATCCACATAACTCTTCAACGCCTCGTCACTGGGCATCAGCAGGACGCAACGCTCTCCATTCAGGGCACTCAACTGCTCATAGAACCGCTGAGGCATGTAGCTGGGTTTCGTCTCATCCGCTCCATCCAGCAAAGCCCAGCGATAAATGGATAGGTCAGTAGCTGATTCTGGGAGAATGTCTGGCAAGGGGAGGCCTTCTTTTATGTTCTCAAAATCTTTCCAGCCTTCCGTTGCCTTGTACTTTTCTGATGTCCCTTTCGGCACATACAATGTGGCATCCATGAATACGTACTCGCTGAATACCGGATAATCAGATGATTCTCCATTAATGGAAAAGGGCTCTTCTATCAACGATATGACTGTCATGAGGTTGTCGCTGTTAAAAGCTTTGTTCCCTATACTTTTCACCTTGCTGGGAATCATGACTGAGGTTAGACTGTTACAGCCCTGGAAAGCATAATTTCCAATACTGGTAACGCTCTCTGGAATGCTGACTGAGGTAAGGCTGGTGCAACTTTGGAAAGCGCCGTCTCCTATGCTGGTGACGCTCTCTGGAATAGTAAGAGAGATAAGTGTGGAGCAACCTGAGAATGCACCACTCCCTATGCTGGTAACGCTCTTTGGGATGATAGAGCTCTTGCATCCAGCAATCAGACTTTTGTTTGATTTGGAAATAATGGCATTGCAGTCGTCTCGAGAATCATAATATTTATTGCCTATCGCTACAGAGATGGATGTGAGGTTGGTGCAGCCCAAAAATACTCTACTACCGATGGTATTCACATTCTTTGGGATAGTGATGGAGGAGAGGCTGGAGCAGTAGGCAAATGCCCAACTGCCGATGGTGGTTACGTTTCTTGGGATGGTGATGGATGTGAGGCTGGAACAATACTGGAAAACAGCATTCCCAATGGCAGTCACACTCTCAGGAAGGGTGACTGAGGTGAGTCCAGAGCAGCGATTGAAAATGCTGTCTTCGATTTTAGTCACGTTCCTTGGAATGGAGATGGAGGTGAGACCTGAACACCCACTAAAAGCACCACCTCCAATGCTAGTCACACTTTCTGGTATGGTGATGGCGGTGAGAGCCGAGCAGTTTCGAAAAACGCCACTACTTATGGAAGTCAAACTCAAGGGTATAGTGATGGCAGTGAGAGCCGAGCACTCTTGGAAAGCACCACTTGCGATGGTGGTCACGCTCTCTGGGATGGTGACTGAAGTGAGGTCAGAGCAGTCACTGAAAGCCATATCGCTAATGCCGGTAACAGGATACGTCTCGCCATTATAAATTACTGACTCTGGAATAACAACCGATCCTTTGTACACAGCAGAATGGTAATCATCTCCCTGATAGGACACAAACAACTCTGTTCTTTTGTTGATGAAAATGTAATAGATGGTCACTCCATCTTCGTTCTCTACAGCGATGTCATGAGCACTAACTGTAGCGCTCATGAATAGTGCTGCCATCAGGAACACAGCCTTTTTCGTCAGCGATGTTGCTGTTCTACGTAATGTCTTTCTCATTGCACTTTTCTTTAAATGTAATAAACCGTTTTCCCAATGTGAAGCGAGAAATTCTCTGTTGCTTTCCTTGTTGATGTTGTGGCTTTCGACATGGGAGCCGGTTATATTCTATCAGTGTTTAGTCGTATGCTTTGGCTAAAGCTTCTGGTTTGTTTGAATAGAGGATTCTTTCTTTGTGTACAATCACGTTCTTGCTGATTTTTGTCTTGTCGTTCAGAATGACAACTCGCATTTGCGGGCATTTATAGAACAAGTCTGCAAAGTATACATCCTTATGGGTACAGGCCGTGTATTGGTATCCTGTTCCGTTCCATTCTATCTTGTGCCCCTTAAATTTGCGCATCTCGTATTTGCGCATCATCTGACGGTCCACCCAATTAAACTGTACGGTAAAGTCAAAGGACACAATGTTGGGAAAAGTGATTCCCACGGCTACATTCTCCCCATTGGAAGGGCAGCCCAACTCATAGGTGGGCCAATGACGGGACCCCCCGCTGTTAAATCTGGAGCCCCCATGTACCAGTTCGTAGGAACCGATGGAACTGTTATTCATGGTTGAATTGTTGGCATATCCCATCATGTGCTCCTGTGCTGTATCCAGCACCAGATAAGGTTTCTTGTCACTCACGAAGGTTACCCTACTCAGATCAACTCCACGCAGACAACCAGTTTGGCATCCTTCCTCTTGATACCCGGCCATGTGGCGTAGCACCTTGATGTCAGACGAATTCAGTTTGCCCTGTAAGATCAAAGTGGTGCAGGTGTCCTGCTGCTCCTGTGTGAGCAGCGAGCTCAATGTGCCAGGCTTCTTCACTTCCACCACATTCTGTGCCAGGCATGCTAAACATCCCATCAGGATGCAGCAAATCAATGTAATTCTACGTCTATTCATAATTTTACATTTGGTTTTTCCCCTAAAGACGAGAAAACCTCAAAATTGTAACACCAAAAGTGAACTTTTTTCAGAAAAAATCATTTTTTGTTTTCAGTTCTACAAAAAGGGAAATCCGTCGCTCGTCAAAAGAGGGTGACGGATTCTCCCTAATTGTTACTCAAAGGCATGCTTCAGCGGATCTTGTCCAGCTGTCCAGAAGGTCTGTACGATGCGCATTGGTCGCAGTTTCTTTTTCTATTTTTGACTCTCGATTCCATAACTCTCGACCGTCAGCGTCATCGTTATCGTCATCGTTATCGTCATCGTTGAATCAGAACCTTCTTTCTGCCCTGAATATAGATTCCCTTCGTGGGCTTCTGCTGGACCCTGCGGCCTGAGAGGTCGTAGAGGGCATGCGTTTCTCCTTGGGCCTTGAGCGTCTGTATCCCGTTGGAACCATCCCATGCGTCGAGGCCAACGGGCAGGCGATGGACGTAGGCGATGCTCGGAGCCTCTATCTCCCTGACTACCTCCACGTCAATCTCATACTTTACAGCCGTGCCCAACTCGATGTTCGCCATGTAGAGGTTCACACGATACTTTCCACCCACTTGCAGGGCGGGATACGGATCTTCGTACCATTTGAACGCTCCGTCGGCATAATAGACGCCGATGTACCCCGTCTCGCTGTAGAGGTCCCTGTATGCCTGCCCGTCGCGCAACCCTACCCAGAAGCCCTGTCCGGGTGAGCAGTTGTATCGGCTCGACAGCGTGACGCGCCCGGTCTCGTCTGTCTGCTCGGCGAAGAGCATGGGTGTCTCCGTGCCCAGCGTCTCGGCCAGTCCCTGTCCGTCGATGGGGGTGGACACGAGCGCGTAGCTGTTGCTCTCGCGGTCGTAGTAGGTGTAATTGCAGCTCGTGGGCATAATCTGTACGTCAAGATGGCGGGTGGAGACGATTTCGAAGTTCTCCCGCTCGTCGGTCGCCTCGCCGAACTGGATGTCGAGCACCAGCTCGTAATACTCTTCGCCGTCCGTGAGGAAGAGCGATGCCGATGTCTTCTGCCCGCCGCGCAGGCCATCGTAGTCGTAGATGAGCATCATTTCATCATTGGGCCGGTATGTTACGCTGAAGTACTCGCTTGAGATGAACCTCACACGCGACGTTCCCTCAATGTTGAGGCAGATGAAGGGCTCCTCGTGGTAGGAGTAGCGGTCTGTGAGCAGTCCCTTCTCCAAGTCGTCCATCACATAAACCTTGAGTCCCTTTCCTGCCACACCGCTGCTGAAGTGCGAGGCTATCCCGTCAAGGTCCAGTCTCTCGCGCAGTTCGCCGAAAGCCCTCATCTTGGCCGAGATCACCCGCTCGCCCACCTTCTTCAGGCTCTCCAGGGGCACCAGCGTCCCTTCCTTGCCCTTTTTCAGGTAGAGTGTCAGGTCGAGCGTCACCATGCGTCCCTCGTAGTAGAGTCCCAGCCTGGTGTTGCACACATCGCCGTCGGCCAGCCTGTTGCCGCGCTCCTGCCAGAGGCTGAACTGCAGTTCCTTCATCTGCCGGTTCACTCCCATGGTCCACGTGTAGTCACCGCCCCACCGCTTTGTCGTGCCCTCTTTCGTCATCATGAACGAGCCGGGGCCGTTGGCGCAATAGTTCGTCGAGGCGTACTCTGTCAGGTTGTACACCATCTCCGAACCGTCCTCCATGACGTTTCCCTTCATCCAGTACGCCAGGGCCTCGGTCAGCCTGTCGCAGTCTGTGCCCAGTGCCTTGGCCAGCACGGGCAGGCTGAAGCTGGTCTGTGCCACGCTCTGCAAGTCATCGCCGGAGTTCGGGGACAGGGTCAGGGTGCGTGACAGCGTGCCGCACTGTTCCGCATTATCCAATACGGCCAGGTTGTGGGCCTGCCGTTTCGGATTGCCTATCTGCTCGTCCACCTTCAGCTCATAGTACTTTCCGTCAGCCACCAAGAAGACAGAGCCCTTCACGTGCTCTCCCTCCTCGAAGCCGCCTTCGTTCAGGGGGTATATGAGCAGTTCTCCGAATTCGGGGATGTACGTCAGCTGAAAGGCGCGGCTGTCTTTGGAGCTGAAGCCTTCCGCCATCGTCTCGTCCAGGGTTGCCCAGGCTTCCCAATAGAGGGAGTAGCGGTCTGTGAGCATCCCGCGCTCCTGCCTCTTCGCCAGATACAGGCCGAGGTTGCCTCCCTTCACGTTCCCTCCGAAGGATTGCGCGATCTCATCAAGCTTCAGGTGTGTGGAGTAGGTGTTCTTGTCGTGCTGGTATATCAGCCTGACATCCTGCTCGCCCACCTTTTCGAAAGAATCCTTCGGGATGAGGTTGCCGCCATATTCAGGCACCATGTTGATTGTGATGTCAAAGGTGGCCTGCTTGTTCTTGTACATGATGCCGAAGGTGTAGTGGTACGTGTCGCCCGCCTCTCCCTTGAACGGCTTGACATCCAGCCGCGGGCTTGTGTAGGGCACGGCGTTGAACTCGAAGTCCAGCCTGTTGCGCTCACGGTTCAAATGGATGGTGCATGCCCAGTGCTCCTCGTCGGTCTTGGCCACGCCTCCGTCGCTCGTCAGGTTGAACAGCCTGTGATCCCGTCCCGCCACCTTCTTCCCGAACCTTGTTACCAGGAACATGTAGTTCTTTGCCTCGTGGCGGGAATACTCGTCGGGCCAGTTCTGGAACCTATAGGGGTCCAGCCACACTTCCAGCGCATGTCCGAAACTCTCCGGAGTCACGCCCAGGCTCTGGCACACGTCCTCGAAATTGTACGACACATGGTAATTATAGTCTTTTACCCCTGCCGTCACTGTGCTCTTGAACTGGGCACTTGCGCCGATGGCTACCACTGCCATCAGCATGCTGAGTAGAATTCGCTTCATGGTGTTTCTCCTTTCTTTTTTAGTTATGGATATATTTTTTACCTTCGCGTATATAGATCCCCTTCTGGGGAGTTGTATTCAGTTTGCGGCCTGAGAGGTCGAAGAGGGCGGAGGATTTGGCGGCATCTGAGGCAGGCAGTTGAATACTATTTTCATTTCTGCGATAGATGCATTGGTCACCCACGTAGCAGCTGGCTATGGAAGTGTCTTCGCCACCTGTCATCCCATAATAGAAAGGGGTAGTTGGACCCGCCAGTGCTCCTATACCCTCTATCCAGTAGTTTATATCTCGTGAATCATTCACGTTGACCAGTTTCATCCGGCGAAGTTCTTTATTATCGTATTCCACATAATCCTCGGATGTGAAGACGTACTCTTCATCATGGGAGCTGGTAAAACGCTCGCCTTCCTTAAGACCGAAGTCATAGAGCAAAACCTCCTGATTGCTAGATTTGTACTGTACATATACTTTCTTGTTCTCCTCGCGCATTGCCATTCGGTACACTCCTTCCTCATAGTATTTCTTATAGGTGACACCGACAATGACGGTATCCCCTTTCAGTTCGCATTTCTCCGTGCGGACGACGCCATAGTCCGGCCAGCCCACCCAAGTAGAAACCTTCTCTATATTCCAAACTTTGCCTTCCTCTACGAAAGGACGGTAGGCATAGTTTTCAGGCAGTTCGCTCATGCCACCCTTGTCGTAGCTCAGTACGCCATCAATCTGATGGATGACGCCAGGATGGTAACTGAGGACACGGGCTGAGGTGCTGCTGACGGGACCTGGGGGATAGTTGCGCACTTTGTCTACCGTGAAGATGTTCTTGTTCGTCAGGACTGTGCGGACGTGCTCGCCATCGCTTACCGTCATCTGTTCGTTCCCTTCGCTGCTTACTTCCAGTTGGGCTGCCTCGCCTGTGCTGTTCACCAAGGCCGATGCGTGAGTCCTGGTGAAGGGCAGCTGGTCAGCTATCTCCACGCCCTTCATGACATGTGCCTTGATGAAATTGATTAGGGTCAGGCATTCCTTGGCTACCCTCAGGCGACTCTCTTCGCTGTCCCAAACGATGTTCCCATTGGCATCGGATGTGGTGTGGCCGTCTATATGAGTGCGAATGCTTTCCCAGGTGGGAAGCCCCTTGGCTATCTCCTGCTCAATGGCCCCGTTGGTGGGTACAAAGAGGGTGAAGGGAGCATCGCTCGTATAGTTCAACCTGTCCTCTAATGATGAGATGTAGGGAAGCAGTTCCTCCACATTGGTGAATCCGCAGGCGGTAAGACATTGTTTGTCGGCACAGGTCAGGTTGTAGAAGGCTGAGAAGGGACACTCTGTCTCGTCGCCCTTCAGTACCCATTGTACGCTGTGTGGCGAATGGATGACAGGCTGCGCTATCTCATACAGGTCGAAGTTCCCTTTGTGCCAGGTTTCTTCTACGGCGCATTGGCTGAATGTCTCCAATCCGGCCTCCTCGTTCTGCATCTGGAAGGCTCCCTGGACTCCTGTAAGGTCACCATTCCCGTCCTTCTGAACCTTGATGACGCTGCCGTCCAAGGCTTGGAAATAGCGGTTGCCACTGTTCAGTCCTTTCTCTGCATCTTCAGGACGTGTAAAGGCGATGGTGTGCGACTTCTGCATCATGGTCAGATAGTCCACCGTAGCGCTTTGGCTCAGCGAGGCAAGGGCCCCTGTTATCCTGCTCCCCACACTACCTGTAACAGGATTGTACCTGTAGTTCTCCGTTCGGATGGGGAAATCGTCATCCTTCCATGTCAAGCTGACCATCATCTTGTTGGTGGTATTGTCCAAGGAGGCTGCATCCACATAACTCTTCAACGCCTCGTCGCTGGGCATCAGCAGGACGCAACGCTCTCCATTCAGGGCACTCAACTGCTCATAGAATCGCTGAGGCATGTAGCTGGGTTTCGTCTCATCCGCTGCATCCAGCAAAGCCCAGCGATAAATGGATAGGTCAGTAGCTGACTCTGGGAGGATGTCTGGCAAGGGGAGGCCTTCTTTTATGTTCTCAAAATCTTTCCAGCCTTCCGTTGCCTTGTACTTTTCTGTAGTCCCTTTGGGGACATACAATGTGGCATTCAAGAAAACGTACTCCTTGAATACTGGGGAAGATGATGATTTTCCCTCAATCTCAAAAGGATCTTCTATCCGTGATATGATTGTGGTGAGATTCTCGCAACCATCGAATGCTCCAGGATGAAGTCTTTTCAAATTTTTTGGCAACTCTACGTAGATCAGAGCATGACAGCCAACGAATGCCTCAGAGTTTATGTATTCCACGCTGGTAGGTAAAGAGATAGAAGTCAGACTATTACAGTTCATGAATGCATGCTCCCTAATCAGACCCACACCATTCCCAATGGTTACTGAAGACAAGGCCTGACAGCCCTGGAACGTCGCGCTTTCAATGCTGGTCACATTGTTGGGAATCTCTATCGAAGTCAGGCTCAGGCAGCCAGCGAAAGCACCACTTCCGATGCTGGTCACGCTGCTGGGAATCTCCACGAAAGTCAGGTTGTCACATTCGTAGAACACATCGTTGCCAATGCTAGTCACGCTCGATGGAATGGTTACAGAGGTCAGGTTGTCGCAATAACAGAACGTCTGTTTTCCTATGCTGGTTACTGCATATTCTTTCCCTTCATGCGTGATTGATGATGGGATGTTGACGGAACCAGAATAGAAATTGTTTTCCATTTGATACCAGTTAACGTTTCCGTACGTCACTTCAGCCGTTTTTGTTTTTTCTGTCAAATTGTAGTAGATTCCATCAATTTCCACGTCATACGCTCTTGACAGCGTTGATAGGGAAGTCAATAGGGAAAGAAAAAGTATTCTCTTCATAACTTTTGTTGCTTTAATATTCAATTTTCGATGGTTTGATACATAGTCTGACACCATGTTCGATAACCACATCTTTTTCCATTATAATTCAATCTAAACGATGCAAAGTTAGCAATTTTGTAACATTCAAAGGAACAGACATTCAAACATTTCACTTAACCAGCACCTTTTTACCATTCTGGATATAGATTCCCTTCTGCGGAGCATGTTCCAACTTGCGGCCTGAGAGGTCGTAAAGAGCATCTTTGTCCTGAGAGGGAGCTGGAGTGGAAGCGATGGCGGTAGTGAGATTGAGGGTGGTGACGAACTTCTCGTACTCATTCTCCACAGTGAGGGTATAGACGCCAGGGGTGTAGGACGAGAGGGCTGGTTTCAGGGCCAGCAC
>JAEEGF010886546.1_pt1 | contig 10625 bp, 7 predicted proteins | sample 9134171 | NCBI WGS metagenome assembly JAEEGF01 (sample SAMN16246542, study PRJNA631951) | gut metagenome | biome: gut microbiome; feature: rumen; material: AP-attached | host: Bos | place: Iran: Karaj | collected 2018-10 | reverse complement strand
CACCGTCCTCATGGGAAGGCATCCCCATTCCGGGAGGAAGATAACCGATAAGGATGTCCAGGAGGCGTATGCCATCCTCAAGACCTTTAACATCGAACAGTTCGCCATGCGCCAGTTCGACGAGCTCTCCGCGGGACAGCATCAGAAGGTCGTTCTCGCCAGGGGGTTGGCACAGAAGCCAAAGATCCTCCTTCTGGACGAGCCCACATCCAATCTCGATATCAAGCACCAGATGGACGTCACCCGCATCCTCAAGGAGCTCTCGGAACAGGAAGGAATGACTGTTATAATGATCAGCCACGACCTGAACATCGCCGCGAGGTATTCTGACTATGTGATCATGATGTACGACAAGCGCATCTATCGTCTGGGAACTCCGAGCGATGTCATCACGGAAGAGAACATCAGAGAGGTCTACAAGGTCGAATCCAAGGTCATAGAGGACGATGGAAGGCCTTATGTGATCCTCAAAGACCCCGATTTCCACCCTGGAGCGCTAGACCAAAGGTCCATATGCTCCAGATGATGATAGATATGCGCTAAAGTATATACATATTGGATGTTTAATCCGACTTATGGCTAGCAGCAATACTAAGCTCATCGCAGTAGCTCTAGTTGCGATCATTGCCATCGCCGCGATCGCAGTATTCTTCATGCTCAACAACGGCGACAACAACAAGAAGGACGATTCGTGGCAGAAAGACGTCACGGGCCGTCTCCAAGTATACGGCAATGCCAACGGCGACGACTACATCAACGATGATGATTTGAAAGCCATCGATTCGTTCATCTCGAGCGGATCCTGGGACAAGACGAAATATCTTTACGCCGACGCTAACGGAGACGGGAAGATAACCAGTGAGGACCGCGCTATGGTCGAGAAGATGATAGCAGGCGAGTCTGTGGATGTAAGGTATGTTAACGGGAACGGCGACATCAAGACCGCGCATTACCCCGTCACCGGCCTCGTTGTCGGAGGAACCGCCGTCCACCCCGTCATCAACGCCACCGGCGCCTATGACAAGGCCGTCGCCCTGACCGGAAAGTCTGGTTCAGTGGACGAGAACCTCAACAAGAAAACTTACAATCTCCCTTCCGTCGGAGCCAAGGCATATTCCCTCAACGTGGACGAGCTTTCCAAATACCCCACCGTCAACGCCGTGTTCACCCTGAACACCAGCGTCTACGATAGCATCGAGACCGTTCTCGAGCCTATAGAGGGGATCTCCTGCATTAGGATCAACCCTGACGACAGCGACAGGTCCACCCAGACCTTCCTGCTCGTCGGATTCCTCACCGGGCACTCCGACCAGGCGGCGAAGATCGTCGCTTTCTACGACAAGTACAACAAGGTCATCGCTGACAACGTCGCGAAGATCAAGAACCAGAAGACGACCCTCTCGATGTACTCTTACAGCATGTGCGGAACCGACTACTATCTCACGAAGAACACCGTGGCAGCCGGAGCCAAGAACCTGTCCGACTTCACCGACAACACCAAGAAGATCAAGGACAACCCGGAATGGGCCGCCGACGAGAAGTACCAGGCGGAGTACATAATCCAGTACAACGGCCTGGACATGATCTGGAACCCCACGGCCGACGAGATGAAGGAGGAGTTCGAGTACTACGGACAGTACTACACCCTCATGAAGGCCTATCCCGAAAACTACGTCGTCATCAACAAGGACATGCCCGACATCGCCAGGACCGCGTACGTCGCCCAGGTCCTGTACCCCGACGTGTTCGGGGCCGACTTCGGAGACAAGCTCTACAAGGAGCTCGTCAGCGTGTTCTACCCCTATGTCGGCAGTTTCAACCCCGCTACCGACACCGTGGTCGTCATCGATTACGAAGATGCATACGGAACCGGAGGAGACAACTCCTGGAAGACCGACATCACCAACCGTCTCGAAGTATACGGAAACGCCAACGGGGACGACGTCATGGACAGCAGCGACCTCAAAGCGATCGACTGGTTCATCAACAACTCCTGGGACAGCACGACCTATCCCTACGCCGACGCTAACGGAGACGGAAAGGTCACTTCTGATGACCGTGAGATCGTCAGGAAGATCCTCGCCGGAGACTCCGTCGATGTTCGTTACATCAACGGAAACGGCGATGTCAAAACCGCTCATTACCCCGTCACCGGCCTCGTTGTCGGAGGAACCGCCGTCCACCCCGTCATCAACGCCACCGGCGCTTTTGACAAGGCCGTCGCCCTGACCGGAAAGTCCGGATCTGTAGATCCTGTGCTCAACGCCAACACCTGCGACCTCCCATCTGTGGGGGCCAAGGCATATTCCCTGGATATCGAGGCGCTCTCCGATTACCCCACCGTCAACGCGGTGTTCACCCTGAACACCAGTACCTACGACAGCATCGAGACCGTTCTCGAGCCTATCGAGGGAATCTCCTGTATAAGGATCAACCCGGACGACAGCGACAGGTCCGTCGAGACCTTCCTGCTCGTCGGATTCCTGACCGGGCACTCCGACCAGGCGGCAAAGATCGTCGAGTTCTACGACAAGTACGGCCAGATCATAGAGGACAACGTAGCCAAGATCTCCGACAAGAAGACCACCATCTCGATGTACTCCTATAGCATGTGCGGAACCGAATACTACCTCACCAAGAACACGGTAGCCGCAGGCGCAGAGAACCTGTCCGATTTCACCGACAACACCAAGAAGATCAAGGACAACCCCGAGTGGGCAGCCGACGAGAAGTACCAGGCGGAGTACATAATCCAGTACAACGGCCTGGACATGATCTGGAACCCCACGGTCGACGAGATGAAGGAGGAGTTCGAGTACTATGGACAGTACTACAACCTCATGAAGGCGTATCCTCAGAACTACGTCGTCATCAACAAGGACATGCCCGACATCGTCAGGACCGCGTACGTCGCCCAGGTCCTGTACCCCGACGTGTTCGGAGCCGACTTCGGAGACAAGCTCTACAAGGAGCTCGTCAGCGTGTTCTACCCCTATGTCGGCAGCTTCGATCCTGCCACAGACACCACTGTGGTCGTCGATTATGACATGATCAGTCTCGCTGGAAAGGGATTCTACGCATGGAACCCCGCAGTCGTCACCGTCGATGGGAACTATTCCAACTGCACTCCCGCTTTCATGGATATCGCTGAGAGCGTCTACAAGAAGGTCTACGGAGCCGTTCCCGATCACTCCGGAATCACCCGCGATGCGATCCCCTCCGAGTATCTCTATGCTTACAATCCCTATGTCACCGAGAACTCCGACGGCACTCTCACAGTGAAGACGTTCGACAACACCAGCCTTGGAACCAGCGAGGCTTTCGCCGACAAGAAGATCAACTTCACCCCCACCAAGATCCTGTGCTACACGGATTCCTATGTCGACACGATCTACATGATCCTCTGCGATTATTATGGAGAGGCGGCCCACTCCGGAAACACCCCCAAGGCCGACGCCAAGCTTTGGGAGCTCATAACGGCCATCCCCGAGAGCGTCAAGAGCGGAGTCCAGAGCAAGTACGGTCTCAACGTTCCTGACAGCGTCACGGTCATCGGCGGCTCTCAGGAGGATCTCTTGAACTACTGCGCCAGCATCTCCAGCGACGACAAGCTGATCGTGTTCATGTCCGAGTACAACATCAGGTCGACCAACAAGTCCTCCTGGTGGGCCACCAACACCGCTATCGAGCAGAAGGCCAGCAACGTCCAGTTCATCTACCTGCTGTCCAACTCTCCTGCGATGGTCCTCTCCACCATGGAGATGATCGGAAAGGTCATCGGGTACGATAACACCGATTCCATGATGACCTCCGTTCTGGCCAAGATCTACGTCATGCAGAAGGCGATCGACGACTCCGGAGTCAAGAAGACCTTCTACACCGAGACCGCAGCCGGCAAGTCCGTCGGCTCCAACACCCTCATGGGCGGCATCTTCGCTTCCGTCCTGAAGTTGGACAACGTGTACGACGGAAGCCTCATGGGCAGCAAGATGTCGGACGAGGACATCGTCAAGTCGCAGCCCGACGTCATCGGCTTCTACAAGGCCGACACCAGGTCGCTGGCCGAGAAGATGAGGGCAGCCTGAAAAACCTGATAACATGCAGAGCACGGAACTGAAGGAAAGGGCCATAGAGCTGGACCGGAAGCGTCGCCAGAGAGCAGCGGTGGCCGTACTGGCCCTGCTTGTGGCCCTCTTCGTCGGATACGTGCTCTGCATAACAATCGGGTCCGTCCGCATTCCCGTGGAGGATGTCTGGGCGGCTTTGACCGGCCATGGCGACTGGGCGACCGAGATGATCGTGCTGGACATGCGTGCACCGAGGGTGGCCTGCTCCGCTCTGGTCGGTGCCGCCCTGTCCATCAGCGGGCTTGCTATGCAGGCGCTGTTCCGCAACCCCATGGCCTCTCCGTCCGTTCTGGGGATCTCCTCGGGAGCTTCCTTCGGCGCGGCGTTCTATATCGCTTACGGGTCCGCCATCATACTCAGCTCATGGGGCACGGTCCTCTGCGCCTTCGGAATGGCCATGATGACCATGCTCCTGGTCTATGCGCTCGCCTACAACAGGTCGGGAGGGGTGCAGACCACCATGCTCCTTCTCGCAGGAATGGCCGTTAGCGCCCTTTTCAGCGGATTCACCTCGATGATAGAGTTTTTCTCCGATGCGGATACGGTGACATCCATCGTCTTCTGGATGCTGGGGAGCTTCGACGGATGCGGGTGGAACGACTTCCAGCTGATGATCGGCCCGATAATCCTGGGGGCTGTTCTGATAGCTCTGAACGCCCGCGCGTTGAATCTGATGACCGCAGGGGAGTCCAAGGCCAGAGCCCTCGGCGTGAACGTGCGCAGGGTGCGTCTGATGGTCTTGATAGGCTCGTCCGTGCTGGTCGCAACCTGCGTATCGGTCTGCGGGGTCATCGGGTTCGTCGGCCTCATTGTGCCTCATATGTTCAGATCGCTAGTGGGGCCCGACCACAAGAAGCTGGTGCCCATATGCATGCTGGGAGGCGCTGTATTCCTGATGCTGGTCGACACCTTCGCCAGGGGGGCTCTTCCGCCGTACGAGCTTCCTGTCGGTACCGTCACCTCCGTCATCGGAGCGCCGTTCTTCCTCTGGATCCTTCGTTCGAGGAAAAACGAGGTATGGAGGAACTGATATGGTCGTTCTCGACGTGGACGGCGTGTGCTTCTCGCACGGTTCGAAGAAGATCCTGGACGGACTCACTTTCAAGGTATCCAAAGGGGAGGTCGTAGGGATACTGGGACAGAACGGTTCAGGCAAGACTACGCTTCTCAATTGCATCAACGCCGAATACAAGCCTCAGAACGGGGCCGTTAATCTTCTGGACTTCTCCAAGGAGTCTATGGACCCCCATCATAGGATGCTCGACTCCATCAACGTGAGGGATATGTCGGAGCACGAGAAGTCCAAGGTGATGGCTACTGTCGAGCAGAACTCTCACATGAACTTCCCGTTCTCTGTGATGGAGGTGGTCAGGATGGGAAGGTACTCTCGCGCTGGGATGCTGGACGAGAACACCGATTCCGAGATGGACATAGTCTGCTCGGCAATGGAGTCCACAGGAGTTCTGGGATTCAGCGACAGGGACGTCAGCCAGCTATCCGGAGGCGAATGGAGGAGGGTGATGATCGCCCAGGCCTTGGCCCAGGAACCCGAGGTCCTTCTTCTTGACGAACCCACGCTCCATCTGGACATCAACCATCAGTTCGATCTAATGGATCTATGTAGGACCATAGTCGCCGAAAGAGGCATCCTCATTGTGATAGTGACCCACGATCTGCAGTTGGCTGCCAGATACTGCGACCGCATCATAGTGATGAGGGACGGAGAGATAGTATCCATGGGGGCCGCAGAGGAGGTCATCACGGAGGAGATGATACGCGACGTCTTCGGCATGAAGGCTCGCGTCGAATACGACGAGGAGATCGACGGGATGTCCGTCTTCCTTGTAGGACGCGATAGAGGCCATTGACGGTTGCAGATACGCTCTCTTCTTCGCTGATCATTCACGAAGGTGGTATCTTTCAGACCTGTCTCCGCCTCGTCTTTGTATAGTCCCCTTAAGTTTAACGATACTCGACTGCGCCCATGACGAGACGGCGAAACGAACGGATGATCATTCCCAGGTTCTGGACAGGAGATCGGAAGCATCCTGACCAGATGGAACATGTGGCTCATCGCGGTCGGAATCATAATCGGCATATCTTTCGGGATTCTCGTCCTGGATTACCTCATCAGGACCCCGGCATCCGATTACGAGACGAGGATGGCGGTCGGGATCCCGATCTTCATATCATTGGTGGTGCTCTTGTTTCTGACATCTCTCTTAGCAGGTCTTATCATAAGCAGGAACAACCGCGAGATAGACATGGTTGTGGCTTTGAAAGACCCGGAGTGACGTCTGAGCCATGCCGCGGAAACCTTTTCTCAGGCAGGAATGCCCTCGGTTGGCGGACCCGCCGCTTCCGCCTTCTTGAACACGATAATCGCGTGGATCAGCATCATCAGGCCTCCGGTTATCTCTCCGACAGTCAGCAGTATCCACAGCGAGTCCAAGGTCCCGAAGGTGTATGCGCCGAACACGAAGAGGGCTGTGAGCAGGATGTTCCTTGCCAGAGAGTTGAACATGCCTCCGCGGGCGCGGTCCACCGCCTGCATCAGGGACGAACCGGTGTAGACGAACGACATGAATGGCAGGAAGACGCAGAACATGAGGATCATGTCGGTCATCTCGTGCTGCATGTGCTTCAGGCCGTCGCTGTGGGTGAAAGCGGCTGAGATAGGGTCTGCCAGCACCGCCGTTATGGCGGAGAACACCACCAGCATGACGAAGGCGTAGACCGCCGTGAAGCGGAATCCGTCCTTGATCATGTCGAACCTTCCCATGCCGTATTCCGCAGAGCACACGCTCACCAGGGCGCCTCCCATGGCCTGTGCGGGCACCAGTAGTATGTAGAACACCCTCCAGCTGGACGAGTAGATCGCCGCTCCGTCGGTTCCTCCGCAATGGATGACGCAGAGGTTCAGGGCGATGTTGAACACGTTTATGACGGATAGCTCGAGAGCCTCCGGTAGTCCCACGGAGAAGATGTCCTTCCTCATGGCGCGGTCGCTCTTGAGGTACTCCTTCCTGATGCGGACGAACAGACCCCTTCCGCGGATGTACCAGATGATGGCTATCAGGCAGGACACGGCGAAGGATATTGCGGTGGCCCACGCGGCTCCGGCGACGCCCATGTCCAGTCCGAAGATCATTATAGGATCCAGGATGATGTTAACAACGGCTCCAGAAGCCTGCATGAGCATCGAGCGCTTAGCGGCCCCTTCTCCGCGGAGCATCCCGGCCAGGATGCCGCTGAGGATGATGAAGAACGTCGTGATGTACAGGGGGTAGGCGTACCCCAGGCACACGTCGTTGATGTCACCGGAGCCCATCAGGGGCATCAGGAAGGGCGCTGTGAGCACCAGGACCGGAGTCAGCATCAGCGACGCCTGCACCGACACCACGAGCCCCTGAGCGGCCGAGCGTTCTGCTAGAGCCCTGTCCTTCATCCCGATGTGGCGGGAGATCGCTGCGGACACCCCGATGCCGAGACCGTTGCCTATTCCTATCTGGACGCAGTAGATCGGGTAGACTATCCCGAGAGCGGCCATGGCGCTTCCGCCGAGGTCCGAGACCCAGAGGCTGTCGACGATGTTGTTGAGGCTCTGGAACAGGAGAGCTACGGCTAGAGGTATAGCCAAGGCTACGATCCCTTTCCTCTGGTTTCCGATAAGGAGTTCTACGCCTTTCGTCTCTCCGTCCATAAGAACCGCCCATGCACAGGTTGTATTTATTAGACACCTACCAACCAGCGCTTGATTCGACAGTTTTTGATGTTGGAAACGGGATACGGGATCGGTTTCCAGACAAACAGAAAAGAGGTCGAATCCGTAGGCGAGGTCTAGACTGATCGGCCTATCAAATTAAGGTATATGACAAAGAGACGGGGAAAACCGGCTATCGTGCAGGTCCGGCTCTGTTCCGATGAGCTCCTCATCCGCCTGTGAACGTGGCTACCAGGGTGATAACCCAAGCAAGGCTGGTTATTATGAGCCCGCATTTCCAGCCTTCCATTCCGACGTACTTCCCCATCCTCCATCCGATGAAGAACATGGTTATGGCGGAAAGCGCGGACGCAACGAACAGGGCGTCGTACAGGTCGTCGATCAGCAGCAGAGGTATGGAGGTGGGGATCAGAGGGAGGATGGTGGCTACGAAGCAGTAGAACGCGCTGATCGCCATGCGTCTGCGGTCGGACCTCATCTCCTCCTCGCTCTCTATGTCGAGCTCGGCTATCTTCCTGCAGGCCTCCATCTTCTGCTCAGTATCGACGAGGTCCAGAGGGCTGTTGTCGAAGTCGTCCGCCATCATCTCCGCCTTCTGCTCGAGAGGGATTTCGGAGCGCATGTAGTTCAGCATCCTGCGCTGATCGAGCACGTCTATGACGAAGAAGAGGATGCAGTCTATGGCTCCCCAGGTGAAGTCCATCCCTACCATCAGGATTATGATGTCCGTGGCGGACGAGAAGTTGATGATGCCGAATCTGGATGCGCTGATGAACAGGAGGGCCATGATGAACCCGTACATCATCTCCTGAAGGGCGAGGCCCGGGCCGGTACGGCTCACGATGCTCCTGATTATCAGTCCCATTGGAGGGGAATGCTCTTGCGGGTATTTACGAGAATTGAGGGTTTCATGGCAAAGGCAAAGATCGCTGGGATTACTGGAACAGGACGATGGGATATCGCATTCTGTCGCCTTATGCAAATCCTTATATCAGTCGAACAAATCCGCTCTCCAGTGGGCCCGTGGGGTAGCTTGGTATCCTTGTGGCTTCGGGAGCCATTGACTCCGGTTCAAATCCGGGCGGGCCCACTACTTTCATATGGCTATTAACTTACTAAATCCGTCGTCTTCCAAGATGCTGGCTATCTTTCTTACTTTGTATTTCTCTATACTGCTCGAACCGGTTTCGGCGTGGGTCGGGCCTCCTTCTGAATCCGACCCACTGATTTCATAGATGCTGGGGTTGGACCCACCCGTTCAGTATGCCGTGAACCTGGCTGAGGACGGCCCTGTCGCGGTAGTCCGCGTAGTACTTCTGCGTGGTCGCCACCGAGCTGTGGCCCAGGCTGTGAGACACGAACTCGATCGGGACGCCCCTGTCGAGCATCCTCTGCCCGTAGGAGCGCCTGGCGTCCTTCAGATGGAACTTGACCCCGAGGGTCTTCTGGACCCTGTCCTTGAGCTTGCTCATCGACTGCTGGGCGATGAACTCCTTGTCGGACCTGAACGTCGGGAAGAACGCCGTGCTCTTCCTGCGGTGGTACTGGAGCTTCTCCTCGCGCATCCTGATGAACTTCTCGAATATGTCCGAGACCCCGTCGTTCAGAGGGGCCACCCTGACGCGGCCCCATTTCCCCTCGCCCTTCACGTGCTTTATCAGGATGTAGGGCTCCGGGTCCAGGTGATGGACGTCCTCGACGTAGAGCTGCCTCGCCTCCTGGGGCCTGAGCCCGGCGGCGCATCCTAGGATGACCGTGAGGCAGCCCTCGAGCATCGTCCAGTCCGTGGTGGAGCGGGCGAGCGCGTACACCTTCTCTATGACCTCGTCAGGGAGGGCGGCCTTCCTTCCCTGGTAGTTGCGGGGCTTCTTGTTGCCGTAGATGGCCTTGTACATCTCCATGGCGTCGTTGCCGACGAATTTCAGGAGCTCGCCTATCAGCGAGAGGTCCTTGGCGATCGTCGAGTCCTCGATTCCGCATCCGCGCCTGAAGGTGACGTAGGCGTTGACGTCCTCCTTCGTCATCTTCCTGGGATTGCTGGAAGAGATCTTCTTGTCCTCGTGGAGCTTGTACAGCAGATCCGAGAAGTAGTTCAGCTTCCTCCTCTTCTCGTTGAACGTGCTCTCCTTGTAATTGCCCCTGATCTCGGCCAGGTACTTCTCGGCATCCGTGCGGAACTGGTTCTTAGTCATCCGCCGGCCTCCTGGACGCGATCGTCATCACTGCTCTGATTCCGGGCGCGGTTTCCACGGTACGTTCTTCGTGAGCGACGGATCCGGATGCGAGCTGGCCGCACGTACCTCCGGAGACGGCGCTGCAGCGCTTTGCTGCCTGGCTTGTCTTCTCTATGTTTTTCATTTCTACCTCCCCCTCGAAACGGCCTCGACCGCGACGAGGAAGCTGTTTGCCGATGCTGATCCGGGCAGAACCATCATCGTCCATCGGAATGCGATTTGGATATTTATGTATGTCTATAAACTTACAAAATCAATAGCGCGAGAGACTTAAAAACACCCTTAAGGTAAGTCTATGACCATAATTACAATCATGCTATGGACATATCTATTCGGACAACTGCTTATATCACGAAGGGGATTCAAGGGGCATGATACCCGTCATAAGGAAGGTGCCTCCGGAGAAGAAGCTGATCAAACTGCCGGACAGGCTCGTCGAAGAGATAGACAGGAGGGCGCTGGGGATCTACAGCAGCAGATCGGAGTTCCTGAACGAGGCCATACACACGTTCGCCCGCGACAGGATCCTGGCGGACCGGA
>JAEEGF010487361.1_pt1 | contig 10626 bp, 8 predicted proteins | sample 9134171 | NCBI WGS metagenome assembly JAEEGF01 (sample SAMN16246542, study PRJNA631951) | gut metagenome | biome: gut microbiome; feature: rumen; material: AP-attached | host: Bos | place: Iran: Karaj | collected 2018-10 | reverse complement strand
CCTGCAGCCTCGTTCATCTCAACCATGAAGGTGCTTTCGCCTATACTGATGTTGTCGCTTGCCCCTACTCGAGTGAAAATCTTGTCAACATAACCGATCCTTGCACTTTCGGCCGGCACGAAACTTCCCATTTGAGCGAGAAGTGTGATGAGTGCCGTCTGCCTGAGCAAAGCACTCTTACCAGCCATATTCGGACCTGTAATGATGATGATTTGCTGTGTCTGGGTGTCGAGGAAAACATCGTTCGCGATGTAACGTTCCCCTACAGGAAGCTGCTTTTCAATAACCGGATGACGTCCTCCATGTATGTCTATCACATCGCTATCATCGACGATAGGACGGATGTAACGGTTCTCCTGAGCACTTTGGGCGAAGGAAAGCAGGCAATCGAGTTGGGCAAGCAGGGAAGCGTCCTTCTGAATGGGAGCGACATAGGCTGCCAAAGCCGTGATGAGACTGTCGAAGAGTTGGGCTTCGAGACTGAGGATGCGTTCCTCCGCACCCATTATCTTGTCCTCGTATTCCTTGAGTTCCTGGGTGATGTAGCGTTCTGCCTGCGTCAAGGTCTGCTTGCGAATCCAGTCGGAAGGAACTTGATCCTTGTACGTATTGCGCACCTCGAGGTAGTAGCCAAACACGTTGTTGTAGCCGATTTTCAAGCTTTGGATGCCTGTCGCCTCAATCTCTCTTTGCTGCATCTCCAGCAAATAGCCCTTACCTTGGAACGCAATCTTTCGCAACTCGTCGAGTTCCGCATTCACGCCATCCATGATGACACCGCCATTCGCAACCAGCAAAGGACAGTCGGGACGCACTTCGCGAGCAATTCGGTCGCGTATCTCGGCACAAAGGTCGAGCTGCTGAGCTATCTCTCTTAACGTGCCGTCTTCGGCATTCTGGCACGTTAACTTTATCGATTCAACTGCCTGCAAAGCCACTCTTAACTGCACAACATCGCGAGGTGAAACACGCCGAACACTCACTTTCGAAATGATGCGCTCCAGGTCGCCTACTGTTTGCAAGGGTTCCAAGACAGCTTCTCTCGTGTCGGGATTGCGGAAGAAACTCTCCACGACATCTTGTCTTTTACTGATTTGGGCAGGGTCTTTCAGGGGGAAGAGCATCCATCGATGCAGCATGCGGGCTCCCATCGGAGTGACGGTCTTGTCGATGACGTCGAGGAGCGAAATGCCGCCTTCGTTCATGCTGCCCACCAACTCGAGGTTCCTTACCGTGAACTTGTCGAGGCGCACAAACCTATCCTCCTCGATACGACGCAGGGCCGTGATGTGTCCAAGCAGTTGGTGCTGCGTCATCTCCATGTATTGCAGGATAACGCCGGCTGCGATGACGCCACTCTTCAAGTGCTCCACACCAAAACCTTTCAGGTTCTTCACCTCGAAATGGCGCAACAACTTTTCCTTTGCCGACTGTTCTGTGAAGGCCCAATCATCGAGTTCGAAAGTGACGTAGCGTGAGCCGAAACTTCCCTCGAACATCATCTTTTTGCCTCGTTCGTAGAGAACTTCCTTCGGAGCAAACGATGCCATGAGTTTATCGACATAGTCCGTCGTGCCTTCTGTCACGAGAAACTCGCCCGTACTGATGTCCAAAAGGGACATTCCGCAAGTCTGTTTGCCGAAATGTATCGCGCAAAGGAAGTTGTTTTCCTTGTGGTTGAGCACCGTATCCGCCATCGTTACACCAGGCGTGACCAGTTCTGTGATGCCTCGCTTGACAAGTGTTTTCGTCAGTTTCGGGTCTTCTAGTTGGTCGCAAATGGCAACTCTCTTGCCTGCCCTGACGAGTTTCGGCAGATAAGTATCAAGGGCATGATAGGGGAAGCCCGCCATCGCGATACTCTGCGTGACTCCCGATTTGCCGTTGTTTCGATGTGTAAGCGTGATGCCGAGAATCTCCGCAGCAATCACTGCGTCGTCGGCATATGTCTCGTAGAAGTCGCCGCAACGGAACAGCAGGAGCGCCTCAGGATGCTTCGCCTTGAGGTCGTAGAACTGTTTCATCATCGGAGTCAGCGCTTCTTGTGCCATATTCCTTATTCTTTTATTTTAAGGTTACTGATTGTGAACGACGACTCTTGACTCATTTCAACATCGGCCTCGATGGTCGGCATCACGTCATAGTTGAGTACAAGACCTGTGACGTACTTCAAGCCAGGCATGCAAAGCACGCGGATAGGCTCGCCGGAAAGGTCGTAGCTTAACTGTTCGCCAATCCAGACGGGCTCTTCGTCGAAGCCTCCCATATCGCTGACAGTATCCGTGACGCAGCAAAGCAGACGGTTCTCGTCGTAGAAAGTGATACTTTGCCCGTCGATGGTGTAGCCAAGTCGCTGAAGCAAAGCCTGTTGCATGTCGTATGGGTCGATGCTTTGCACGATGTTGGCAGAGCCGTCGTCATTAATCTGCAATTGATAGAGACGCTCCACATAGATGCCGGTTCCCTCCATTTCTCCGCAAGCGAGCCACAACATCTGGCTCTCGGCATCGTATCTGGCGGAAGGCCTGTTGCCGTGACGGATATCGGGGAAGGCAGTTGTCTTGCCATCCTTCACAACCACAATGCCCATGCCTTCCGAGGACTGCTGCTCGCCAAGACGCATCAGACTCCAGACTGCGATGCCATGCGTCTGGTCTTCAAACGTGTTCTCATAGCGTTCGTCGAGCGTGACGGAAGCCATCGCATCACGCACTTCCTGCGAAGCCGACTCCAGTCCGAAAGCCCCTTCGATAGTGCCCAGGACGGGCTTTGTCTCTACTTTCTTTTCGTCGCAACTCGTCGCGATGAAGCAGACGACAAGCGCCAATGTCATTCGTATAATGCTCTTCATCATCATTCTTTTCCTTCCTTTATTTGTTATTATGTGGAATATGCTCTGCAAAGATACAAAGAAATTGAGAATTAAGAAAGAAGAATTGAGAATTATTTCGTATCTTTGTGGGCGAAATAACAAAACATTTGAAATCATGAAACGCATTTTGACTTTTGCAGTCATTGCCTTGGCTGCCTCCCTTAACATCGAATCCGCACAGCCGATGAAAGCTCCGAAAGGCGGCAAACCGATCAGTGACGAACTGCTTGGCATCTTCTTCGAGGACATCAGCTACGCTGCCGACGGCGGCATCTTTGCCGAACTCGTGCAGAACGGCTCGTTCGAATATAATCCTACAGAACGCGACGGATGGGGACCCGGCACATCGTGGCGGTTCGTTCGGCCTGGTCACTCGCTGGGCAGAATGGAGCCTCGTATGGACAATCCTTTGCATCCGAACAATCCCACATACATGCGTGTTTACATCGAACGCGTGGGACATTACCCCGACTTTGACGGCTGGACGGGTGTCGGCCTGGAGAACAGCGGCTTTGACGGCATTTCGGTGAAGGCTGGACAGAGGTACGATTTCTCCGCTTTCCTGCGTAATGTGGAGGGAGGAAACAAGGAAGTTCGTGTCGTTCTGGTTGAGCCTGGACGTCCCGCAAAGGTTCTTGCCGACCAGACAATCGTGGCGTCTCTGAACGCTTGGCAGCAAATCCCGACGACGCTTACGCCTTCGGAGAGCAGCTCTCGAGCTGTCCTGCAACTCCTTGTCTTGGGTAAAGGAGCCATCGATATCGACCAAGTTTCGCTCATGCCTCAAGATACATACAAGGGACACGGACTTCGCAAGGACCTGATTCAAGCGCTTGCCGACCTGAAGCCAAAGTTCATGCGCTTTCCCGGCGGCTGTGTCGTGCATGGAGGCGGCGACGGATTCTGGGGAACCTATCGTTGGAAGACGACTCTCGGACCACGTCACGAACGCAAACATCTGAAGAATACCTGGGGCTACCATCAGTCGATGGGACTCGGTTACTACGAGTATTTCCAGCTTTGTGAAGACCTCGGAATGGAGCCTGTTCCCATTCTTCCTTGCGGCGTATCGTGCCAGGGGACAAATGGTGGCTGGGGTATGCCGGGACAGGCACAGGACGTGGTGCCGATGTCGGAGATGGACGAATGGACGCAGGACGCGCTCGACCTCATCGAATGGGCGAATGGCGACGTCACCACAAAGTGGGGCAAGAAGCGTGCCGAGCAGGGACATCCCGAGCCGTTCCACCTGAAGTATCTCGGTTTGGGCAATGAGGAACGCATTTCTCCCGAGTTTTGCGAACGTTTCAAATACATGTACGAGCGCGTTACGAAAGCCCACCCCGAAATAGTCATCGTGGGAACCGTCGGCCCGGGCTCGCATCCGGGCAACAGCGACTACGACAACGGATGGAAACTTTGCGACGAGCTGGGCATACCCTTGGCCGACGAGCACTACTACGAGCCTCGCGACTATTTCCTCAACAACCGCCAGTACGACAGCTATCCGCGTGGCAAGAAGACGAAGGTCTATCTTGGCGAGTATGCTGCCAAAGATTCGAAACTCATCGATGCACTTGCCGAAGGACTCTATCTGCTGCATGTGGAGCGCAATGCCGATGTGGTTTGCATGACGAGCTATGCGCCTCTCTTTGCACGCAAGAACAACACCTCATGGAATCCCGACCTGATTTATTTCGACAACGAACGCCCCTACCTGACCTGCAGCTACTATGTTCAGCAGATGTTCGGGCAGTCGGCGGGACAGTATTATTATGGCGATTGCGTTCGCTTCGAAGGCGACAAGGCTGGTGTTGTGCAGCCTGTCGAGAACAGTCACTACGGTCAGTCGGTCGTCCTGAACGCAAAGACGCGCCGCCTCTACGTGAAGCTCTGCAACGCCACGAGCGGGAAGAAACTGGCTCACCTCAATCTGAGTCGCTTCGGCAGCCTGAAGGGGGGCACGAAGACGATGCTTTGCGGACAGGCAGAAGACAAGAACAACTTCGAGGTCCAGCCCGTTGCTCCCATTACGGAACCCTTCAAAGCAAAGAGCAAGGCTGACTTGGAACTGCCGCCCTACTCGTTTACAATGCTGGAGATTGCTTTATGAACATCCTCCTTTCCGTAAGTCGTTGGCTCGCTCGCTACACGAGCCTGTTCATCATACTGATAGCAGTCGTCAGTTTCCTCTTTCCTCAGGCATTCGCTTGGGTGCAGCAGGGGCAAAGGGCATCTGTCATTCTCGGTCTCATCATGCTGACGATGGGTTGCACGCTCTCCACCGAGGACTTCCGCATCCTGCTTTCCAGACCCATCGACATACTGATAGGGAGCATCGCACAATACACCATCATGCCGCTTGTGGCGTGGACTTTGGCCCGGATTTTCCACCTCGACACATTCATGGCGGCAGGCATCATACTGGTTGGCTGCTGTCCTGGAGGGGTGAGCAGCAACATCATGAGTTTTCTTTGCAAAGGCGATGTGGCTTATAGTGTCGGCATGACAACCGTCAGCACCTGTCTTTCCCCCATCGTGACGCCACTTCTCGTCCTTTGGCTTGCAGGGGCGGAGATTGATGTGGATGCTTGGGGGATGTTCCAGAACATCTTGCTCGTGACGCTTCTGCCCGTGACGCTTGGAGTGGCATTCAACTATTTCTTGGGCAAGAGAGAAGACTTCAAACTGATACAGGGCATCATGCCAGGCATAAGCGTACTCTGTCTGGCTTGCATTGTGGGAGGCGTCATCTTCACAGTGCACCCGCAACTCCAGGCAAACGGGTTGCGTTTGATAGCTCTCACACTTGCCGGCTTCACCCTCCACAACGGCATAGGCTACCTGCTTGGCTACTTTGTGGGCGAGGCCTTCGGCTTCAACACAGCCAAGCGTCGCACCCTAAGTATCGAGGTCGGTATGCAGAATGCAGGCATGGCGACCGTGCTGGCACGCAACTTCTTTGCTTCTCCGGCCATGATTGCGACGAACCCGATGGCCGCTCTTGCCGTCATTCCCTGCGCCATCTCGTGCGCCTATCACAGCATCTCCGGCACCTTGCTGGCAGGCTTCTTCACGTGGCAAGACGACCGTCGACAAGCTTAGTCGCAAAACGTCACACTATACGATTGGCATCGTCGCACTATGCGATTGGCATCGTCACACTATACGATTGCCAACGACACACTATACGATTGCCATCGTCACACGTTAAGTTTGGAATTTAACCACGTTATGTTTTGCGACAAGTTTAGGCTCATCACAAATCATTCCTTCTCGATAACTACAAATAAACGTTGCATTACTACGAATAAACGTTAAATAAAGTTCGCGCGCGACCTTTTTATACATTTTCTCTGTGCAGCTTTCAAAAATTCTCCATTACTTTGCTTCAACAATCATAACAAAACTACCTAACTTATCAGATTATGGAAAAGTTGCTTTTTTCAAAGAGAATGGCTTGGAGGCTCCCGTTTCTTCTTTCTCTTGCTCTTCTTAGTTGTACAGACATGAAGCAGTCCTTCACAGAGACTGTAAACGGTGTATCGTTCGAGATGGTGTATGTCAACAGTCCCATTTCAAGTTCAAAACAGCCGGAAGGCTTCTTCATCGGACAGACTGAGGTGACGCAAGAGTTGTGGGAAGCCGTAATGGGCAGCAATCCCAGCAGTTTCAGGGGAAAGGACAACCCCGTTGAATACGTGAATTGGAGCGAGTGTCAGGACTTCATTGCAAAGCTGAACAAGTTGACAGGAAAAGCATATCGTCTGCCTACAGAAGCGGAATGGGAGTTTGCAGCTAATGGTGGGGAAAAGAGCCAAGAGTTTGAATATAGTGGTAGTGACGATATAAACGAGGTGGCTTGGAACTGGAACAATAGCGACAAAAAGACACATCCCGTCAAGACGAAAGCACCAAACGAGCTGGGAATCTACGATATGAGCGGAAACGTTTGTGAATGGTGCGAAGACATGACCTTGATCGATGACTCCATTCAAACTCGTGCGATTCGTGGCGGAAGCTGGTGGGTTGACGATGTTGACGCTTGCCGCATATCATGCAAACGAAGCTTGTGGCCGGACAACAATGACAATAACGTCGGACTCCGCCTTGCGCTCTAAACTTGTAGATAAGGAATTGGAGATGAAAGAGAGGCAAGCGATGGTTCGCTTGCCTCTCTTGATTGCTAACTTTAAGGATGTATAAGTATTATTCATCCAGTTTGATGCGGACGTTGCGATACCAAACGTCGTCGCCGTGGTCCTGGAAAGCAATGTAACCACCATCCTTCTGACCCTCGACAATCATGAGGTCGTAAGCTGCTGGGAACTCGCCGCCCTTCTTGAACTTGCTGCCGTCGAGCATCTCTTTCCACTTCGGAGTCCAGAGATGATACTCCAGAACTTCCTCACCATTCTGATAGTGCCATACAGAGCCCTTGAAGACGCGAATCTTCACGGTGTTCCATTCGCCGAAAGGCTTAGCGTTCTGAGGCTTAGCGGGAATCATGTCATAGAGTGATGCAGCCTGACGATTGCCGTCGATACCTTGGTTGGCATCCTCGTGGTTGGCATTGTCAAGTACCTGATACTCCGAAGCCGACTGCCAGATGGGGAGATACTCACCCTTCTTGTTTGTCACCTCTTGTGCCAGATAGAACACACCCGAGTTACCACCCTCGGAAATCTTGTACTCAAACTCGAAGTCGAAATTCTTAAACTTATGAGCGAAGATAAGATCGCCGCCGCCTTCCATCTGAGCCTCGCCAGTGCCAGAGCCCTTCAGGTGGATAGCGCCATCTTCCACATTCCAGCTTGCAGGGGCTTCGTCTTTACCATAGCCACGCCAGCCGTCGAGATTCTCACCGTTGAACAGGGTGATATAACCATCCTTGTCGGCGGTGTACTTCGAGAAATCAACAAGTGCCTTGTCGGCAACGATAGCCACCTTGGCATCTTCATCCACCACAGCGGCGTCAGCCTTTGAGCAGCAGCAGTTGCCACAGGTGCACTCACACTTCTTCTTGCAGCAAGAGCCAAGCACAAGCACGGCAGCCACTGCAACGATAAATAATTTCTTCATTTCCTATGTGTTTTGTTTTAAATTGTTCGACATAAAAAGATTCTTGCCCCTCTGCAGCGAGAGACAAGAACCCCAATAAATTTAATCTAACACCTTGATGCGGATATTGCGGAACCACACATCATTACCGTGATCTTGCAAACCGATAAGTCCCTTCTTCTCCACACCGCCGCAGTTCTTCAGCAGACGGTAGGCTGATGGCCACTTGTCTTCGGCAAACTTACTCTTCTGCAACAACTCAATCCACTCTGGTGTCCACAGCTTGTACTGCAGCACCTGCACACCATTCTGGTAGTGTGTAACCGTACCGTTCTCAACGCGAATCCTCACCTTGTTCCACTCGCCGTAAGGCTTTGCGTTCTGTGGCTTGGCAGGGATCATGTCGTAGAGCGATGTCGATTTGCGGTTGCCGTCAACACCCAGCTTGGCATCGGGGTGATTCTCGTTGTCGAGCACCTGACATTCGGGGCAAGAGATGTAGATTGGCTCCAGGCCACCGTCGGCATTTGTCTCTTCCTTGCCGAGGTAGAAGATACCCGAGTTACCACCCTTTGATATCTTCCATTCCATCTCAAGCTCGAAGTTGCCGAACTCGTGAGCGAAGATGATGTCGCCGCCCTCACCCTTCTTTTGGGAGTCGAGCTTGATGCAACCATCTTCGATAACCCACTTCGAAGGCACGTATGTTTTACCATATCCGCGCCAGCCGGCAAATGTCTTACCATCGAACAGGGTGATATATCCCTTTGCGTCGATGGGCAGTTCATGCTTGTCCCACAGCTCCGGGCCCTGGAAGCCCTGCGAGCATACAATGGTGACAGTCTTTGCACCCTTGGAAGTCTGAGCGTTAGCACTCAGACCAACCAAAAGGGCAATAGCAATAAACAATGTTTTCTTCATGACTTACAGTGTTGGAAGTTCGGGCAGTTTGTAACCGTTGTGGTATACAGGCTTGATGAGCTGAGCAGCGAATTCATTTGCATCAACAGGCTCGCTGTAGTCGCGGTCGAATGTCGGGTGACCTTCCACAATGTTGAACTTATCCTCGATGACGAAGCGTATCTTGGCATCGGCAGGAATGTTGGTGAAGCGCATGTTCTCAGCATCCCACTTCAGCCACTGGCGCAGGTCTTGCAGACGTACGGCAGCCACACCCATCACGATAATCTCGTTCAGAGGACCAGCCTCGCTGAAGTCTGAAGAAGATGGCACGCGGTTCTCCGGGCTTTCCTTACAAGCGCGTATCCAGTCTTGCTGGTGGTTGTCGTCCTTAACCACGCGGCACAGCTCAGGCACAACAGGCTTGCGGCCTGATACCAGGAATGGCTCGTAGCCGTAGGTACCGACAACCATGGTGTCCTTTGTACCGTAGTAAACGGTAACACCGTTGTCGTCGAAGTGCTTGTCGTTTGGCATGTCGAAAGGCAGCTCGGGGCGGATACCACCGTCGTACCATGTCAGTTCGCATGCGGGCAGAGCAAGCTTCTTCATGTTGTCGCGGGCAGGGAAGCGATAGGTAATCTTCTCTGCTGTCGGGCAAGAGTCGGTCATCAGCATTGTCGATGTACCGATAACCTCTGATGGAGCACCGAGGTTGAGTCCCTTGTATGCCACCTGCAGGATATGGTTAGCCATATCACCCAGTGCGCCAGAACCGAAGTCCCACCATCCGCGGAAGTTCCAAGGAGTATATACCTCGTGGTATGGACGGAACTTAGCCGGGCCGATGAAAGCATCCCAGTTCATTGTCGATGGCACGGGCTGTGGCTGCTTCGGGGCGTTGATGCCTTGTGGCCATATCGGGCGGTTGGTGAACGAGTCGATGCGTGTCACCTCACCGATCTCACCGTTCCACAGCCAGTTCAGTGCCTGACGTGTGCCACGGCTCGATGCACCCTGGTTACCCATCTGTGTAGCCACTTTATACTTCTTAGCGAGCATTGTCAACAGACGCGACTCGTAAGCATACAGTGTCATTGGCTTCTCCACATACACGTGCTTGCCTGCCATGATAGCGTCGGCAGCGATGATAGCGTGTGTGTGGTCAGCGGTAGCCACGAGCACTGCGTCGGCGCTCTTCAGCTGCTCGTCGAACATCTTGCGATAGTCGTTGTAGCGTGCAGCGTTAGGATAGCGCTCGAACACCTTTGCGGCATACTTCCAGTCAACGTCGCACAGAGCGATGATGTTCTCTGTCTCCATAGCGTGGAGGTCAGCAGAACCACGTCCGCCGATACCGACAGCCATGATGTTCAGTTTGTCACTTGGAGCTTTCTTGCCCACCTTCTTACCCAGCACTGATGCCGGAACAACTGACGGGGCAACGATCATACCTGCCAGAGCGCTTCCGCCTCTCTTCAGGAATTCTCTTCTTGAAATATCTGCCATAATTCTTGTTTGGTTAATTAGGTTAAATTATTTTTTATGATGTTATGATTTAAGTATCTCACACTTAGTAATGAGTTCCGGTCGTCAGGGAGTGACTCGCGGTTCCCCTCCATGATAAGGAGGGGCTGGGGTGGTAGAGTCATTTGTCTTAACTCCTTAACTCCATTAACTCCTTTGAAGTTGAGTGGACATTAGACATGCATATGTCTTAACTCCTTAACTCCTTAACTCCTTTAACTCCGTTGAAGTTTATCGCTGGCGACACTTCATTAACTTATTAAGTA